>Ga0247771_1000057_pt1 | contig 48630 bp, 42 predicted proteins | sample UWRJL197509C6_FD_179948 | JGI IMG/M metagenome (GOLD analysis project Ga0247771, IMG submission 179948) | Plant litter microbial communities from Arlington Agricultural Research Station in Wisconsin, United States - UWRJ-L197-509C-6 | ecosystem: Environmental > Terrestrial > Plant litter >... | reverse complement strand
CGAGTACTTCCGCGCGAGCCGGGTGCCGCTGCTCGCGGTGTGGGGCGGCAACGACGAGATCTTCGGCCCGGACGGCGCGCGGGCGTTCCTCCGCGACCTGCCCGACGCCGAGGTGCACCTGCTCGATGGTGGGCACTTCCTGCTGGAGAGCCACCTGGACGCGGTCGCCGGCTACATCCGCGGCTTCCTCGGCAGGGTGCTCTAGGTCCAGATCTCGTCGACGATGGCGCTCACCCGCCGGACCAGGTCGACCTTGAACACCGGCGGCGGGCCCGCCGCGCCGAGCACGCCGAGGGCCATCTCGGCGTAGCGGAGCGCCAGGTCCTCCAGTGCGATCGGCCCGTTCGGGGCGTACCAGCGGGCGATGCCGCCGCACATCTCCAGCAGGGCGAGCCGGGCGACCTTCGGGGCGCGGACGTGGAACACGCCGTCCGCGCACCCGGCGTCGATGGCGTCCTGCCACAGGGACTCGTAGCGGTCGCGCAGCGCGACGACGGCCCCGCGCCGGTCGGGGGACAGGGCGCGCATCTCGTCGTCGACCACGCGCGTCTCCAGCCGGTGCGTGGCGTGGGTGAGCACGTGCAGCTCGACCAAGCCGGTGATCCGGTCCAGCGGTTCCGTGCCGGTGAACCGCTCACCGGCCTCGAGCAGGCGTTCCAGGCTCTCGGTCATGATCGAGACGAGCAGGTCCTCCTTGGTGCCCATGTAGTGGTAGAGCGTCGCGGAGGACAGGCCCGCGCGTTCGGCCAGGTCGCGGATGCCGGTGCCGTGGAAGCCGCGTTCGGCGAACAACTCGATCGCGGCGTCCCGGACCCTCGTTCCGGTCGGACTCATCACGCACCTCTTGACCACTTCGGCGGACCCGACCTACGGTCACCATTAAACCCGATCGATCGATCGATCGGGAGCCGGCTACGAGGAGCGCCCGTGGTTGTCGAGTACGAGTGCCGCGACGGCGTGGCGCTGATCCACCTCAACCGGCCCGAGCGGCTGAACGCCGTCGTGCCCGCGCTGACCGACGGGCTGGTGGACGCGTTGACCCGCGCGGCGGCCGAGGGCGCGGCCGTGGTGGTGCTCGCGGGGCGCGGGCGGGCGTTCTGCGCCGGGCACGACCTGAAGGAGCCCGAGCCGGTCGAGACCGTGCTGGAGACCCGCGCTCGGCTGGAGCGGATCCAGGACGTCACGCGGCTGACCAGGCGGTTTCCCGGTGTGGTGATCGCGGCTGTGCACGGTTACGCGCTCGGGGCCGGGTGCGAGTTCGCGCTCGCGTGCGACCTGGTCGTCGCCGACGAGGGGGCGCGGTTCGGGTTTCCCGAGGTCAGCGTGGGGCTGAGCGTGACGGGCGGGATCTCGCGCCTGCTGCCGCACCTGGTGGGGCTCGCGAAGGCGAAGGAACTGCTGCTGCTCGGCGAGCGGGTGCCCGCCGCCGAGGCCGCGGCGATCGGGCTGATCAGCCGAGTCGCGCCCGCCGGTGAGCACGAGAAGGTCGCGCTGGACCTGGCGGCGCGGATCGCCGCCAGGCCGCGGGTGGCCGTGAGCCTGGCCAAGCGGGTGCTGGACCTGGGGTTGGACGCGACGCTCGAGGAGGCGCTGGCGACCGAGGTGGACCACGCGCTGCTGACCAGCCTGTCCGGGGAAGGGGACGCGCCGCGAGAGGAGTTCGGCCGTGGCTGACCTCGTCGCCGCCGTCCGCCGGGCGGGGGAGCTGTGGCCGGAGCGGGTCGCGTGGACGTTCGACCCCGGTGTCCGGCTGACCTTCGGCGACGTCGACCGGCTGACGGCCGGGTACGCGCAGGCGTTGCGGCTCAAGGGGATCGGGGCAGGCGACCGGGTCGCGGTGTGGCTGCGGAACCAGCCGGAGTTCCCGCTGGTGTGGCTCGCGCTGGCCCGGCTGGGCGCGGCGATGGTGCCGGTGAACGTGAAGTACCGCAGCGTGGACGCCGAACACCTGCTGCGCGACTCGGCGGCGGTCGCGGTGGTGACGACCGAGGAGTTCCGGCCGTTGGCCGAGTCGCTGGCGGTGCCGGTGCTGCTCGTCGACGACCTGGCGCCCGTGGACGGGTTCGAGCAGGGGCCGGTCGATCCGGGGGCCGCGGTCAACATCCAGTACACGTCCGGGACCACCGGGTCGCCCAAGGGGTGCGTGCTGTCGCACCGGTACTGGACCACGCTGGGCGACAGCATGGTGGAGGAGTTCCCCCGGCTCGTCGCGGACGACGTGATGCTGACGGCGCAACCGTTCCACTACATCGACCCGCAGTGGAACGTGGTGGCGGCGCTGCTGTCCGGCGCGGAACTGGTGGTGCTGGACGGGTTCCACCCGTCGTCGTTCTGGGACAAGGTGCGCGAGCACGACGTCACGTACTTCTACTGCCTCGGCGCGATGCCGACGTTGCTGCTGCGGATGCCCGAGTCGCCGCTCGACCGGTCGCACCGGGTGCGGGCCGTGCAGTGCTCGGCGATCCCGCCGTCGCTGCACGCCGTGCTGGAGGACCGCTGGGGCGTCGGGTGGTACGAGGCGTTCGGCATGACCGAGACCGGGGCGGACATCCGGGTCGGGGCCGACGAGCACGACGAGCTGGTGGGGTCGGGCTGCCTGGGCAGGCCCGCGGCGCACCGCGAGGTGAAGGTCGTCGACGGCGAGCTGCTGCTGCGCGGGCCGGGGATGATGGACGGGTACCTCGGGCTGCCCAGCGTGCTGCGGGACGGGTGGTTCCCGACCGGCGACCTGGCGCGGATCGACGACCGGGGCCGGGTGTACCACCTGGGGCGGATCAAGGACATGATCCGGCGCAGCGGCGAGAACATCGCGGCGCACGAGGTCGAAGAGGTGCTGCTGAGCCATCCCGCGGTGACGCTCGTGGCCGTGGTGGGGGTGCCGGACGAAATCCGCGGCGAAGAGGTGAAGGCGTTCGTCGTCGGCGACGTGAGCGCGGAGGAGCTGGCGGAGTACTGCGCGGAACGCCTGGCGCCGTTCAAGGTCCCGCGCTACTGGGAGTTCCGCGACGACCTGCCGAGGACGCCGTCGGAACGGGTCGCCAAGCAGCTGCTGGACCGGAGCGCGCCATGACGTTCTCCTGGGACAGCCCGGTGTTCTTCGACGAGCTCGACCTCAACGGGACGCTGCACAACTCGCGGTTCGCGGTGCACGTGGAACGCGCGCAGTCGGCGTTGTTCGAGGAGCTGGGCAAGGGGTGGGCGCGGTTCGGCGACCGCGACCCCGACCTGCACTACGTGGTGCGGGAGCTGCACGTGGAGTTCTTGGCCGCGGTGACCGCGCCGGGGCCGCTGCGGGTGGAGCTGACGTTCGACCGGATCGGGACCACCAGCGCGGTGTACGGGTTCCGCTGCGGTGCCGAGGTGACGTACGCGAAGGGGTATCGGGTGATCGTGAAGACCGATCCGGCGACCGGCAAGCCGTCGCCGTGGAGCGACTGGTACCGCACGACGTTCGCGGAGCACCAGTCGTGATCGAGGCGGACCTGCTGCTCACCAACGCCGAGGTCGTCACCCTCGACGGGCCGAACGCGCGGGCCGTCGCGATCCTGGGCGACCGGATCGTGGCGCTGGAGGACGTGCCCGCGCGCGAGGTGGTGGACCTGGGCGGGGCCGTGCTCGTGCCGGGGTTCCACGACGCGCACAACCACATGGCGTGGTTCGGGTTGACGCTGTCCGAAGTGGACCTGCGGGTGGCGGACCTGGACGAGCTGTACCGGGCCGTGGGGGAGAAGGCGCGGACCGTCGAGCCGGGCGAGTGGGTCGTCGGGGCGGGGTACGACCAGAACAAGATCGGCGGCCACCCCACGCGCGCCGAGCTGGACCGGGTCGCGCCGGGGCGGAAGGTGTGGCTGAAGCACACGTCCGGGCACATGTGCGTGGTGAACACGCCGGTGCTGGAGGCGCTGGGGATCACGTCCGGGCCGGTGGAGGTCGTCGGCGGTGTCGTCGACACGGAGACCGGTCTGCTGCAGGAGCAGGCGCAGCAGCTGGTGAACTCGCTGGTGCTGCCGTACCCCTTGGCAACGCTGGTCGACGCGATCGACCTCGCGGGCAGGCAGTACCTCGCCGAGGGCATCACGAGCTGCACGGAGGCGGGCATCGGGGGCGGCTGGATCGGGAAGTCGCCGGTCGAGGTCGCCGCGTACCAGGCCGCGCGGGACCAGGGGCGGCTGCACGTGCGGGTCGAGCTGATGGTGGCCGTGGACGCGCTGCGGTCGCTGGCCGCGCACGCCGACGACGGCCTGTCGCTGGGGCTGGACCTGGGGATCCGCAGCGGTTTCGGGGACGACTGGCTGCGGATCGGGCCGGTCAAGGTGTTCTCCGACGGGTCGCTGATCGGGCACACGTCGGCCATGTGCCAGGACTTCGCGGACACGCCCGGCGAACGCGGCTACCTGCAAGGGGACGCGGCCGAGCTGGCGGGGACGATCGTCGAGGCGCACCGGTCCGGGTGGCGGGTGGCCACGCACGCGATCGGCGACGCGGCCATCGACCTCGTGCTGGACGCCTACGAGTCGGCGGCCCGCGACTTCCCCCGCGCGGGGACGCGGCACCGGATCGAGCACTTCGGCGTCGCACGGGCCGACCAGGTGGCACGCGCGGCCGCGTTGGGCGTGGTCCCGGTGCCGCAGGGGCGGTTCGTCAACGAGATCGGCGACGGCATGATCCGCGCGCTGGGGCCGGAGCGGGTGAAGTGGGCCTACCGGCAGCGGTCGCTGCTGGACGCCGGGCTGGTGGTGCCGGGGAGTTCGGACCGGCCGGTGGTGCGCGGGGCCCCGCTGCTGGGGATGCACGACATGGTGAACCAGGTGACGTCGTCCGGGGCCTCGTTCAACCCCGACGAGGCGATCAGCGGGCTGGAGGCGTTGCGGGCCTTCACCTACGGGTCGGCGTACGCGTCGTGCCAGGAATCGGTGAAGGGGACGATCACGCCGGGCAAGCTCGCCGACCTCGTGGTGCTGTCGGACAACCCGGCGACCGCGGATCCGGGGCGGATCAAGGACATCGCGGTGCTGCGGACGATGGTCGGAGGGGTGTTCCGGTGAAGCTGGTCGACGCGGGGTCGTTGGGGGCGGCCGATCTCGACGTGGTGCGCGGGATCTACGAGGACGGGTTCGCGCCGCACCTGCGCGCGGACTTCGCCGGGCTGCTGGAGGACCGGGCGTTCGCGCTGGTCGACGACGCGCCGATCGGGTTCGCCGTGCTGCGGCCGTTGGCGGACACCGGGTGGGTGTTCCTGCGGTACTTCGTGGCGGGCAGTCGCGGTCGCGGGGTCGGGTCGCTGCTGTGGTCGCACGTCACCCGCGCGATGGGCGAGGCCGGGTTCACGCGGATGGTCCACGACGTGGAGGACCCGGACGAGAGCGGCGTCGACGCCGACGAGGTCGTGGTCCGAAACCGGAGGATCGCGTTCTACGAGCGCAACGGGGCGTTGCTGCTGCCGGTGGCCGACTACCTGCCGCCGCACGGCGACGAGGAGCCGCACCCGCTGCTGCTGATGGCCGTGGACCTGGACCGGTCGCCGACGCCACTGATCACCGGTGAACCCCTGCGCGCGGTCGTCGAGGCCGTATACGAGCACCGGTACGGACTGGCCGCCGGTGATCCGGCCGTCCGGCGAACCTTGGTGGCGAGTGGACTGAAATAGTCGAAAGTTTCGATTCCCAGGATCAAGCTGGATCGTTCTTGACGCTGATGATCGCCATATGAGACCGGGAAAGTGGAGCAACCCGGCGCGGTGCCATTGACATGTTTCGATAACGTACTCGAAACTTTTGAGCGCCTGCCGCCACCTCCACGATCCCGGAAGGAAGACCCTGGTGATCACCAACTCGGGCCGCTCGGGGACCTGGCCCGCCATCGCGGTGCTCGCGATGGCGGCGCTCACGGTCGCCGGAGCTGTCACGGTTGCCGCGAGGACCGCACCGGCGCAGGCCTCCGTCATCAGCATCGCCGCCGTCGAGGACGAGGGCGCCGACTGCCCCGTCGCCCTGCCTGGCTCCACCCCCTCCAACGCCAAGCTCCCCGACCCCTTCACCAGGATCAACGGCTCGCGCCTCGCCGCGAAGTCCGACTGGCGGTGCAGGCGCGCGGAGATCCGGGAACTCGCCGAGAAGACCGTCTACGGCGAGAAGCCCGGCAAGCCCACGACCGTCACCGGCACCGTGTCCAGCACGAACATCACGGTGAACTCCTCGTTCAACGGCAAGAGCTCCAGCTTCTCGGCGAAGGTCGAACTGCCCAGCGGCACCGGCCCGTTCCCGGCGGTGGTCGTCCTCGGCGGGTTCGGCGCGGACACGACCACCATCAAGGCCGCGGGCGCGGCGGTCATCAACTACGACCCGTACGCCGTCGGCAAGGAGGGCACGCCCCGGAACAACAAGCAGGGCGCGTTCTACAGCCTCTACGGCGCCACGAGCACGACCGGTCTGCTCGCGGCGTGGTCGTGGGGTGTGAGCAGGCTGATCGACGTGATCGAGCTGTCCGGCGGCACGGTCCTGAAGGCGGACGCCGTCGGCGTCACGGGGTGTTCGCGGTTCGGGAAGGGCGCGTTCGTGATCGGCGCGTTCGACCAGCGGATCGCGTTGACCATGCCGATCGAGTCCGGCAGCGCGGGCGCCCCGATCTTCCGCGGGATCCCCGGCGAGGGCGCGCAGAGCCTGAGCAGCGCCTACGGCGAGCAGCCGTGGCTGGGGGACGCGTTCGGGTCGTTCACGGGCAACCCGAACGGGCTGCCGGTGGACACCCACGAGATCGTCGCCATGGTCGCCCCGCGGGGGTTGTTCATCATGGACAACCCGCACATCGCCAACCTCGGGCCGCGGTCGGCGAGCGTAGCCGCGCTGGGTGGCGCGGAGGTCTACAAGGCGCTGGGCGCGGGCGACAACATCACCTACTGGTCCGACGTCCAGGACGGCAACCACTGCGCCACCCGTCCGGAGTGGCGGACGCCGTTGCAGCAGAACATCCAGAAGTTCCTGCTCAAGACCGGCAACGCCCCCGGCTCGATCAGGATCTCCAGCAAGGCGGCGGGCACCCTGGCGCAGTGGCGGGATTGGACCACTCCGACCCTGTCCGACGGACCCGGTGACCCCACCACGACGACGACGACCACGACCACCACCACCCCGCCGCCGAACCCCGGTGGCGGCTGCTCGGCGTCGGTGTCGCTGAACCAGTGGAACGGCGGGTTCGTCGCCACGGTCAAGGTCACGGCGGGGGCGTCCGCGATCACCGGGTGGACGGTCGCCGCGACCCTGCCGTCGGGCGCGACCATCACCAACGCCTGGAACGTGAACCGCAGCGGCAACAGCGGCGACGTGCAGTTCACGAACGTCGCCTTCAACGGCTCCCTCGGTGCTGGCCAGTCGACCGAGTTCGGCTACCAGAGCACCGGCACCGGGGGTGGGACGCTCCCGACCTGCTCCGCCAGGTAGGTCGCGCCACAGGGCGTCCCGTGGCCTGGCGCGGGGGTGTGCGAACCCCCGCGCCAGGCTGTCAGACCACGCCGGAGTCCTCTTGGCCGGTCGCGCGCAGCAGGTCGTCGCGTGCCCTGGCCACGCGGGAGCGGACGGTGCCGATCGGGCAGTCGCAGATGTCGGCCACCTCGGCGTAGGACAGGCCGAACACCTGGGTGAGGACCAGCGCCTCCCGGCGTTCCGGGGCCAGGCCGTCGAGCATCACGTTCAGCTCGACCACGTCCTCGAAGCCCGTGCGGGGACCCCGGTGGGCGGTCGCGTCGGCCGCTTCCAGGTAGTCCGTCGACCAGGCGATGGACGGCCGCGCCACGGCCGCGCGGATGTGGTCCACGACGGTCCGGCGGGCGATCGACAGCAGCCACGTGCGGGCGGAGGACCGGCCCTCGAAACCGGGCAGGCTGCGCAGCGCGCGGAGGTAGACCTCCTGCGTGAGGTCGTCCGCCGCGCCGACGTTCGCCAGGTGGGCGACCAGCCGCCAGACGTCGCGCTGGGTCGCGCGGACGAACCGCTCCAGCGCGTCGCGGTCGCCCGCGCCCGCGGCGAGGGCCAAGGCTGTGGTGGCGTCGTCGTCGCGTGGGGTGGGCACGATCGGAGGCTAGCTCACCCGATCAGTGGGAACTTCCGCGCGGTTCTGGCCGACAATCTCCTCGTGGACTGCGACACCTGTCGGGAAGCTGTGTCGGCGCGGGCGGACGGCGAGGCCGAACCCGTGCCCGCGTCGGAGACGGACGCGCACCTCGCCACCTGCGCCGGGTGCCGGGAGTGGCAGGCGAGCCTCGGCGCGCTGACCCGTGCGCTGCGGGTGCGCCCGGCCGTGGAGGTGCCGGACCTCGCGGCGTCGATCCTGGCCGCCGCTCCCGCCCCCGTGCCGCCGTCGACCCGCGGGTGGACGGCCCGCGCCGTGCTGGCGGGGCTCGCGGTCGCCCAGCTCACGCTCGGCCTGGCGCAGGTGTTCGGCGTCGACTCGGGCCACGCCGGCCACGAGGGCGGGGCGACCCACCTGTTCAACGAGAGCACCGCGTGGAACCTGGCGCTGGGCCTGGGGATGTTCTGGACGGCCCTGCGCCCCGGCGCGACCACGGGGATGCTGCCGGTGATGGCGGCGTTCGTGGCGGTCCTGGTGCCGTTCTCGGCGCAGGACCTGGTCTCGGGCGCCGCGCCCGTCTCCCGCATCACCTCGCACGCGCTGCTGGTGCTGGGCCTGGTCGTGCTGCTGGTCGTGCACCGCGACCGCTCGCCGGGCGACGGCACGCCCGCCGAGCGGCTGCCGCTCACCACCCCGACCGACCAGGGCGGCGCCGTCGCGGACGTGCCCGCGAAGCCGGAGCCCGGCCGCCGGTGGCGGCACCTGCGGCCGGTCAACCACAAGCGCGCGGCCTAGCGGAAGTTCCTCAGCCGGACGCTGTTGGACACCACGAACACCGACGACAACGCCATCGCCGCCCCCGCCACGAACGGGTTGAGCAGGCCGAGTGCGGCGATGGGCAGGGCGGCCACGTTGTAGCCGAACGCCCACACGAGGTTCTGCCGGATGGTGCGCAGCGTCCGACGGGCCAGCCGGATCGCGTCGGGCACGGTGCCGAGGCTGTCCCGCACGAGGATCAGGTCCGCTGCCGCGAGCGCCACGTCGGTGCCCGTCCCGATCGCCATCCCCAGGTCGGCGGCGGCCAGCGCCGGGCCGTCGTTCACCCCGTCGCCCACCACCGCGACCCGGTGCCCGGCCTCCCGCAACGCCCTGACCAGCGCGACCTTGCCGTCCGGCAGCACGCCCGCGTGCACTTCGTCGATGCCCACCAGCGCCGCCACGTGCCGCGCGGTCGTCTCGTTGTCACCGGTGACGAGGACCGGCCGCAGCCCGAGCGCCCGCAGGTCGCGCACCGCGTCGGCCGCGCTCGGCTTCACGGCGTCGGACACCGCGATCAGCCCTTCCGCCAGGCCGTCCCACCCGACGACCACGACCGTGCGCCCCAGCCGTTCCCACGCCTGCCGCGTGGCCTCCAGGTCCGGCGGCACGACGTCGAACAGCACCGGGCGGCCCACCGCGACCTCGCGCCCCTCGACGACGCCCACCGCCCCCAGTCCGGGCACCGCGCGGAACCCGGTGACCTCGGGCAGGTCCCCCTCCACCGCGCCGGTCACGGCCGCGGCGATCGCGTGCTCGGACGCGGCCTCGACGGCGGCCGCCCAGCGCAGCACGTCGCCGTGCACCTCCTCCACGGCCATCCGCCCGGTGGTCACGGTCCCGGTCTTGTCCAGCAGCACCACGTCCACCGATCGGGTGGCTTCCAACGCGCGCGGCCCGCGGATCAGGATGCCCGACTGGGCTCCACGACCGGTCGCGACCAGCAGCGCGGTCGGCGTGGCCAGCCCCAACGCGCACGGGCAGGCGATGATCAGCACCGCCAGCGCCGCGGCGAACGAGTCCTGCGCGGCGTGACCGGACAGCAGCCACGCGGCCAGCGTGACGCAGGCCAGCGCCAGCACGACCGGCACGAACACCGCCGAGACGCGGTCCGCCAGCCGTTGCGCGTCGGACTTCCCGGTCTGCGCGTCCTCCACGAGCTTCGCCATCCGGGCCAGGTGGGTGTCCGCGCCGACCCCCGTCGCCCGCACCACGAGCCTGCCGCCGCGCGAGATCGTGCCGCCGACCACCGCCGAGCCCGCGGTGACCTCCACCGGGACGGACTCGCCGGTCATCATGCTCGCGTCCACAGTGGACCAGCCCTCGTCCACGAGTCCGTCCGCCGCGATCCGCTCGCCGGGCCGCACCACGAACCGCTCGCCGACCCGCAGGTGCTCCACCGGCAGGCGGACCTCGCCGTCGGGCCGCAGGATCGCCACGTCCTTGGCCCCCAGCAGCGACAACGCCCGCAGCGCCGCGCCCGCCGTCCGCTTCGCCCGCGCCTCGAAGTACCGCCCCACCAGCAGGAACGTCGTCACGCCCGCCGCGGTCTCCAGGTAGATCCCGCGCCCGCCGCCGAACAGGCCGACCAGCGACCACCCGAACGCGGCCAGCACCCCCAGCGACACCAGCGTGTCCATCGAGGTCGCCCCGTGCCGCAGGTTCTTCGCCGCCGCCCGGTGGAACGGCCACGCCGCCCACGTCACGACCGGCAGCGCGAGGGCGAGGCACACCCACTGCCAGCCGGGGAACCGCGCCGCGGGCACGAGTGAGACCGCGAGCGACAGGTCGCCGAGCGGGAACGTGAGCAGCACGGCCACGACCAGCCGTCGCCACAGCGCGCGGCTCGGGTCCCGCTCCGGCGCGTCGAGCACCGGCGACGCGGTGTAGCCCGCCGCGTCGACCGTGCTCACGAGCCGGGCCAGGTCCACATCGGACGGAGCGAGCACGCTCGCCCGTTCGGTGGCGTAGTTCACCACCGCGTGCACCCCGGCGAGCTTGGTGAGCTTGCGCTCGACCCGCGACGCGCAGGCTGCGCAGGTCATTCCCCCGATCGCCAACTCGACCCGCCGGTTCGTGCTTTCCTGGATGGTGTCCACGGTGATGCCCTCGTGCTCGCCGGTCGGGTCCACCACAGGTCGGGTACGGGCGCGGCGGAGTTCCCCGGAACTTCTGGCGCCGCCCGGCCGACCGGTGTGGGGGTAAGCCAGAACAGGAGAGCGGGAAAGCCGATGAGCAGCAAGAACGCCACGCGCAAGCGGGGCAGCAAGGCCGTGGCGCAGGCCAGGGGAGCAGGGGGAAACCGGGTCGCGATCATCGCCGGTGTGGTGGTCGTGCTGGTGCTCGCCGCCTTCGTCGTCGGTGGAGTGGTGCTGGCGAGCAAGAAGCAGGACACGGCCGTGCAGACCGGCGGGATCCCCGCCGTCACGGCGGGCGTGGCGGGCGTGCCCGTGGCGCTGGAGGAGCAGACCGGCACCGTCGTCGTCGGCAAGGACGACGCGAAGGCCACGATCGACGTGTACGAGGACTTCCTCTGCCCGATCTGCGGCACGTTCGAGAAGCAGAACGGCCCGTCCATCGAGCAGGCCGTGACCAGCGGGAAGCTGAAGGTGCGCTACCACGTGGTCAACCTGCTGGACTCGAAGTCGACGCCGCCGGGCTACTCGCTGCTGTCGGCGAACGCGGCGCTGTCGGTGGCGAAGAACACCCCGGAGAAGTTCGCCGACTTCCACGACAGCCTGTTCGGCGCGCAGCCCCGTGAAGGCGGCGCGGGCTACACGGCCGACCAGCTCGTGCAGCTGGGCAAGGACCTCGGCGTCGGCGGCAGCTACGAGCAGGACGTCCGCGGCGGCACGTACAACGCGACCGTGAAGGCGGCGTTCCAGAAGGCGGGGTCGGACCCGGCGCTCCAGCGCACGGAGTCGGGCCAGTCGTACTTCGGCACGCCGACCGTGGCGTCCGGCGGCCAGATCGTCAACACGGCCGACCCGGCCTGGCTGTCGAAGCTGACCGGCTGACCGCGGTGGGGACCCGCCGTCTCAGCGGCGGGTCTCCGCGAGGGTCGCGAGCATCGCGTTGTAGGCGGCCAGGTCGTCGTCGGAGTGCCGGTCGGACCGCCGGGCCTCGCGGTGGTCCGCGCGCGACCACTGCGCCAGCAGGGCGATCACCACGACCAGCATCGGCACCTCGCCGGACGCCCACGCGATGCCGCCGCCGAGGTGCTGGTCGGCCAGCAGGTCCGGCACCCACGGCAGGTCCAGCGAGCGGTAGAAGTTCGCCCCGATCACGTCGTGGGTGGACAGCAGGACGACGCCGAAGAAGGCGTGGAACGGCATGACCGCGAACAGCGTCCCCAGCCTGCCCAGGTGCGGCAGCCTGCGCGGACCGGGGTCGACGCCGATCACCGTCCAGTAGAACAGGTAGCCCGTCAGCAGGAAGTGCGTGTTCATCAGGACGTGCGCCCAGTGCTGCGGCAGCGCCGCGCCGAACAGCGGTGACAGGTACAGGGCGTAGTACGAGCCGACGAACAGCGCGCACGCGACGGCCGGTGTCGTGAGCACCCGCGCCAGCCGGCAGTGCAGCAGCGCCGCCAGCCACTCGCGGGGACCGTGCTCGCCGGTCGGCACCGCTCGCAGGGCCAGCGTCACCGGGCCGCCGAGCACCAGCAGCACGGGCGCCAGCATGGTCAACGCCATGTGCGCCACCATGTGCACGCTGAACACGCCGGGCGCGTACCGGCCGACCGCCGACGACGTGGCGAGCAGCAGGACGGCGCAGCCGAGCAGCCACGCCGTGGTCCGGCCCGCGGGCCAGGTGTCGCCACGACGGCGCACCGTCCGCACGCCGACGAGGTAGCCGACCGCCAGCACGAGCGCGGCCGTGCCCAGGACGAGGTCGAAGCGGACCGACCACGGGTCGAACGGCGTGGACAGGTCGTAGCCGATCAGCGAGTCCATCGCGGTCGCCGGGTGCGCGAAGAACTCCGGCGGCGGTTGGCGCACCAGGCCGACGGAGACGCCGACGCTCACCGCGAGCAAGGTCAGGTCGATGCCGGCGAGGTGCGCCGGGCGGGTGGCGCTGCGGCGCAGGACGACGCCGAGTAGGCCCAGCGCGTCGAGCAGCACCACCTTGACCAGCAACAACCGGCCGTACAGCGTGGTCGTGAGGTCGGCGGGCGCGACCAGCACCAAGCCTTGGACGACGCCGGACGCGGCGAGCACGGCCCAGCACAGCGCGGCCACCACCCGGTACCGGCGGAGGGCCAGGTCGGGGCCGCGGCGGACGAGCAGCACGGTGAGCGTGCCGAGCCACACCGCCGAGGCGACGACGTGCGCCATGGCGGCGTTCGACGCCAGGTCGTGGCCCGCGCCCACCGACGCGTGCCCGGTCACGACCGGCGGCAGCAGCGCGAGCACCGCCGCGCCCAGCAGGGCCGTGGTCGACGGCCAGGTGAGCGCGACCCGGCAGCCGACCGCGACCACCAGCGCCAGGATCGCCGTGACGGCCCACGCCTTCGGGGTGTCCAGCGCGGCGAACAGGCCGGTGTCCACTTCGGACAGCCGTTGGCCGGAGGCGTCCGCGATGTCCAGCGGCACCATCGCCGTCGCCGCCGCGCACCACGCCGTGGCCGCTCGGCCCGCGGCCCGGAGAGCCGCGTACCCGTCGACCGCCAGGACGCCGGACTGTTGCGGCACGGCCAGGAACGCGGCGAACACCAGCGCTCCAACGCACAGCGCGCCCGAGGCGTCCGCGACCAGCCGCACCAGCGCGACCGCGAAGCGGACCGCCGCGCCGGGGTCGCTGTCGCCGACGGCCGCGTGCCCGTCACCGCCGATCAGCGCGACCACCACGACGACCACCGCCGTCGCCGCGAACCAGCCGGAAGCCCTGAGCAGTCGATGCACGCCCACCGGTCGCGGGAACGCCCGCGGTGGTTCCGGGGTGTGACGACGACCACCGGTCAGTCGTTCTTGATCTCCGACCGGGGAACGCCGTCCACGCAGCGCAGCCTGATCTCCACCCTCGTGCGGCCGGAGGTGAACCGGATCGACGGGTGGTCCTCGCCGGACTCGGTCCGCGCCTGGAAGCCCTGGGCGGGCGTGGCCGACATGACCTCGACCAGGCCGCCGGAGCAGCGCGCGACGACCGTGCCGCCCTGGCTGGTGACCACGGTCGGCTCGACGGCCGGGTCCGGTGTGGACGTCGTCGTCGGCGTGGGGGAAGTCCTGGGAGGACTGGGGAGAACCGACAGACGGGCGTCCACTTCGGACTGGCTCAGCGGACGCTGCCCCGCGCCGACGATCCCGCTGCCGATGGCGTTCACGGCGGTGAGCCCGACGACCGTCGCGGCCACCAGCGCGGCCGCCCAGGCGAGCGCGACCGTGAGCGCTCGGGTGCGGCCGGACCAGGGGCGGGACATGCGGCCAGTATGCCGCCGCCGAGCGTTAACGCGCCCCTAACGGACTCCTAAGCCGGGCGCGCGGGCGCCGGACGTGGCCTACCGTTCGACGCATGGCCCAGGTGCTGCTGATCGAGGACGACCCGCGGATCCGCACCGCGCTGATCCGCGGCCTGACCGAGCGCGGTCACGTCGTGACCTGGGCGCCGACCGCGTTGGCGGGCCTGGAGCAGGCGGTCGGCGACCGGCCGGACCTGGTCGTGCTCGACCTCGGCCTGCCCGACCTCGACGGCGTCACGGTGCTGCGGATGCTGCGCGGGGTCAGCCGGGTGCCGGTGGTCGTCGCGACCGCCCGCGACGGCGAGGACGAGATCGTCGCCGTGCTCGACGCGGGCGCGGACGACTACCTGGTGAAGCCGTTCGGGGCGGCGCAGCTCGACGCGCGCGTCCGGGCGGTGCTGCGGCGCGGCGGTGAGCACACCGAGGACGCCGCGGTGGTCGTGGGCGGGTTGCGGATCGACCCGAAGTCGCGCCGGGCCAGCCTGGACGGCCGAGCGCTCGACCTCACGCCGCGCGAGTTCGACCTGCTGCACTACCTGGCGAACCGGGCGGGCGAGGTCGTCGGCAAGCGCGAGCTGCTGACGGAGGTGTGGCGGCTTCCCTACGGCGGGCCGGACAAGACGGTCGACGTGCACCTGTCGTGGCTGCGGCGCAAGCTCGGCGAGACCGCCCAGGACGTCCGCTACCTGCACGCCGTCCGCGGCGTCGGGGTCCGGCTCAGCGCGCCGGGGGAGTGAGCCGCCGTGCGCCGACGGGTGCTGCTGCTGGTCGGGGCGACCACCTCGCTGGTGCTGATCGCGTTCCTGCTGCCGCTGGCGCTGCTGATCCGCGACGTGGCCGCCGACCGGGCCGTGCAGGCCGCCACCGTGCGGGCGCAGTCGCTCAGCGCGCTGGTCGCCACGACGGACTCGCGCGCGCTGTCGTTGAGCGTCCAGCAGGTCGACCCGCGGGCCTCGGTGTTCCTGGCCGACGGCAGCAGGCTGGGGGCGGTCGCGGACCGCACATCGTTGGTGGAGCTGGCTTTCCGGGGCAGCAGCGCGTCCGGCGTCGTGCCCGGAGGGCGGGAGATCGTGTTCACCGTCGGCGGGCCGGTGTCGACGCTGGGCGTGATCCGGACGTTCGTGCCGGACGAGGAGCTGACGGCGGGCGTCGGGCGGGCGTGGCTGCTGCTCGGCGGGCTGGGCGTGGTGCTGCTCGCGGTGAGCCTCGTGGTCGCCGACCGGCTGGCCCGCTCGCTGGTGCGGTCGACGATCGCGCTCGCCGCAGTGTCGCACCGGCTGGCGCGCGGTGAGCTGGACGCCAGGGCCGACCCGACCGCGCCCGCGGAGATCGGCGTCGTCGGGACGGCGCTCAACGGGCTCGCGGGCCGCATCGCGGACCTGCTGCGCGAGGAGCGCGAGACCATCGCGGACCTGTCGCACCGGGTGCGCACCCCGCTGATGGCGTTGCGGCTGGACGCCGAGGCACTGGGCGAGCCCGATGACGCCGACCGCATCGGGGCGGGCGTGGACGCCGTGCAGCGGGCCGTGACGCAGGTGATCGACCAGGCCCGGCGACGGGGCGTCGACCCGGCGGGTGGCAGCGACGCGGCCGAGGTCGTGCGCGAACGGGTCGCGTTCTGGCTGGTGCTGGCCGAGGACACCGACCGCGCGGTCGGCGTGGACGTGCCGGACGGGCCGCTGCCGGTCGCCGTGGCCAGAGCGGACCTGGAGGCTGGCGTGGACGCGCTGCTGGGCAACGTCTTCGCCCACACCCCGGACGGCACGGACTTCCGGGTGGCGCTGGCGGCCCGCGACGGCGGCGGCGCGCGGCTGGTCGTGGCCGACGCCGGACCGGGGCTGGACGCGGCGGCCGTGCGGCGGGGGAGCAGCGGATCGGGGTCCAGCGGGCTCGGGCTCGACATCGTGCGGCGCACCGCGGAACAGGCCGGTGGCGGGCTGCGGCTCGACGTCTCCGAGTGGGGCGGGCTGCTCGTGGCCGTGGAGTTCGGTCCGGCGGCTTAGGGGCGCGTTAACCGTGCGACAGCGCGCCGCTAGGGCGGTGATCGGCACCGTGGGTCCTGTCCAGCTCACAACGGAAAGGGGCCGATCATGTCGAACCGGAGGAACGCGATCCTGGTGGGCGGCACGCTCGCGCTGCTGGTGACCGCGGGGACCGCCGCGGCGGTCGCGGGAGCCGACGACAGCCGAGCCACCAGCGCTACCGGCACGTCCACCTCGACGACCGTCCCGCGGGACACGTCCATCTCGGTCCGGCCGACCACGACCTCGTCCTCGACGACCACCACCGACTCGCCGTCGGCGCAGGTCGGGGTGTCGGCGGCCGAGGCGGAGCGGATCGCGCTCGCCCAAGCGGGCGGCGGGAGGGTCGTCCGCACCGAGCGGGAGCTCGAACACGGTCGGTGGGAGTGGCACGTGCGGGTCGAGGGAACGGGTGGGCGTTACGACATCAGGGTGGACGCCGAGACCGGAACGGTGACCCGAAGTGGCGGTGACGACCACGGCGGCCGCCGGGGCAGGGGTGGCGACGACCACTAATCGGAGCGGTGAAAGGCCTGGTGCGCCGGGCCTTCCACCGTTCTACCCTCGCCGTGAGGTCCACAAAGGACTGCGGTGAAGCGGTTTCCCGCGGATCCGATCACCCTGTTGGCGGTTGTCCGGGACGTGCGAGGATTGGATATTGCGAGGCTTCGCACGACAGGAGTCGGTCGCGCCACGACCTGGGTTTTCGGTCGCGACCGTGGAACCGGTGGACGAGGTGACGACAGCGCAGAGCAAGGTCGAACTACGAGGGGTGCGCCTGCTCACCAGTGCTTTCGCCTGGATGGGTGGGCTCGCGCTCGTCGCCGCGCTGACGGGCGCGGGACAGGGGCCGCTGCACTACCCGGTGGCGGTGCTGGCGGTGGTCGTGCTGTCGACGTGGGTGCTGCGGCCGGACGGCGACGAGTGGTGGGTGGCGGCCGCCGAGGGGATCATCGCCGTGGCCGCATTTTTCGTGCTCCCCGGCCCGCAGCCGGTGATCGGGTTCCTGTTCGGCGTCACGGTCCGGCGCTCGCTGCGCGGTGGGACGACGTGGTTCCCGGTGAAAGCCCTTCCCGCGTTGCTCGGGTACCTGACCGGGCTGGGGACGGCGATCGGGTTCGGCCTGCACTCGCGGCCGGTCGGCGTCGACGCGCTGGTGGGCGCGGCCATGCCGTTGGTGGGGCTGGTCATCGGTTCCGGCGCGCTCTACAAGACGGTGGGGGCCGCCCGGCTCGCCGCGTCGGCGCACCGGACCATGTCGGCGGTCGTCCAAGCGAGCCCGGTCGGCTTGGTGCTGCTGGACGGCGACGGCGTGCCCCAGCTCCACAACGACCGCGCCCGGACCCTGCTCGACTGGGAGACAGCGGGTGTGGTGCCGTGCCCGCACGGCCCGGACATCAGCCAGTGCGCCCACGGCTGCCTCCAGCCCGCCACCGATCCCGTGGAGGTCCGGGTGGGCGAGTCGGGCGTGCTGGCCCTCCACCCGACCCCGGTGGACGAGGGCACGCTGGTGGCCGTGGTCGACGTGAGCAGCCGGACCCGCCGCGAGGACGCCCTCCGCACCCGCTCCGAACGCGACGAACTGACCGGCCTCGCGGGCCGCGCGCACTTCCTGCACCTGGTCGAACGAGCGGTCCCCGGCACCGACGGCCCGGTCGGCCTGCTGGTGATAGACCTGGACCAGTTCAAGGAGATCAACGACACCGAGGGCCACGAGGCGGGCGACGAGTACCTCGTGGCAGCGGCCGACCGCATCCGGGGGGCCGTCGGCCCCGGCGCGACCGCCGCACGGATAGGCGGCGACGAGTTCGCCGTCCTCGCCCCCGGCCACGACGTCCACGACAGCCGCAGGCTGGGCGAACGCGTCCTCGCCGCCCTGGCGGAGCCCCTGTCCGCGTTCGGCTACGAGCTGGTGATCCGCGCGAGCGTCGGGATCGCCGTGTCCCAGGGCGTCACCACGGCGGCCGACTTGTTGCGGGACGCCGACACCGCCATGTACGTGGCGAAACGCGAGGGCGGAGCCCGCTTCCGCGAGTTCGTGCCGGAAATGGGCGAACAGGCCTTGGCCCGCCAACGCGACAAGGTGGACCTGCGAGCCGCGATCGACGACGGCCAGCTTGTCCTGCACTACCAACCGATCGTCGACCTCGGCACCGGCAAGGTCACCGGCGCGGAAGCCCTCGTCCGCTGGCAACGCCCAGGCCACGGCCTCCTGAGCCCCGTCGAGTTCATCGGCCTGGCCGAGGAGACGGGCCTCATCGTCCCGCTGGGCAACCGCGTGCTCCAAGACGCGAGCGACCAGGCGGTCCGCTGGCAGCACAGGTCGATCGGCGTCACCGTCAACGTCTCCACCCGCCAACTCTCCAACTCGGGCTTCCTGCAAAGCCTGGACAGGGTCCTCACCACCACCGGCCTGCGCCCGTCGGCGTTGACGATCGAGGTGACCGAGTCGGTGTGGGCCGACGAGGTCGCGATGAGAGCCCTGATGTCCGTCCGCGACACAGGCGTGCGCGTGGCACTGGACGACTTCGGCACCGGCTACTCCTCGCTCAGCTACTTGCAGCGCTACCCGTTCGACGTCGTGAAGATCGACAAGTCGTTCACGGCAGAACTAGGAGAATCCGGCCGCACAGCGGGCGTGGTCCGCTGCATCATCGACCTGACCGAAGTACTGGGCGCGGTAGCGGTGGCCGAAGGAATAGAAACCCCCGCACAAGCCGACTGGCTACGCGAAGCGGGCTGCAACTACGCCCAGGGCTACCTCTTCGGCAAACCGGACGTGGCGGAGAACTGGGACGTCCAACCCTCGGTAATCTGGGAAGCAAAACGACACTGAGGAACAACAAGGGCCAGCGACAACAATGAGGCCCAAGACAAAGTGATGGCCACCAGAAGGCCCAGGGCTGAATGGTGAGCCACAAGCAGGCCCAAGACAAGGTAGTGGCCCACCCAGCAGGCACAGGGTCAAATGGGTGACCAGAAGCAGGCCCAATACGAGGTAGTGGCCCACCTCCCAGGCACAGGGTCGACTAATAACCACGCTGGGACCGGCGGGCGCGGGCCACGGAACGTGGCCGATTTGACATGGGGATTTCGGCCTTAAAATTGTAGTCGGGCGGGACTCTCTTGGGACCGCCTTTTGAGCCCGACAAAGGCCGAAATGAGGGGTCCCCATGTCAAATCGGCCACAGCACGCTGGAAATCGCAGCCACCGCGAGAGCTACGTCGGAAATCGCAGCCGCCGCGAGAGCCAAACCGGAAACCGCAGCCACCGCGAGAGCCACGCTGGAAATTGCAGCCGCCGCGAGACCAACCCAAGAACCCGCAAAACGAACGGGCCCGGCAGCTCCTGACAGCTGCCGGGCCCGTTCGCCGGGGCCGCGGCTACGGGGTGACGCTCGCGTTCGTCAGCCCCTTCACCGCCCCGGTCACGGTGTTCGACGCGTACACGACGTTCGGCATGGCCGTGCACTTCGACACCGACGTGATGTTGATGGCGTACTGGCCGATCCCACCCAGGTCCGACCGGTTGTTCCGCCACACGTTCCCGCACCCGTTCGGCAACGACGGCGTGGTGCTCGTGTTGTGGGTCTCGTACCCGTTCGCGAACACCCCGGGACTGCGGAACGTCCCGGTGTTGTCCTCGATCACGTACCCGATCCCCTTCACGTCGATCCACGAGTCGGCCGAGTTCTCGCCCGTGATGCCCTGCCCGTCGAACGTGTTCCCGCGGATGACCCCTTCGTAGGTGCCTTCCTTCACGTCGATCGGCTCCGCCGCGATGTTCGGCCCGATCTTGTTGTTCAGCACCTGGATGCGGTCGCCGCGGTCGATCCCGCCGGTGTTCCCGTGGCACGCCCAGTTGGAGTTGGCGGAACCGAGGTAGACGCCTTCGCCGTAGCCGGGCTGGACGAGTCCGGTGTTCGTGATCGTCGAGTTGCGCAGGACGCTGTCGGCCGACGAGCGCCGGAAGTGGACCGCTTCCTCGTCGACGTGGTGCACCGACACGGCGTCGATGGTCGTGTGGTGGGAGTTGTCGAGGACGATCCCCTTCTTCGACTCCTGCACGGTGAACCCGGTGAGGTTCCAGTACGGGGAGTTGAAGACCCACAGGCCGTAGCCGGAGTCCCAGCCCGCGGTCGGGGCCGGGCAGGACGGGGCGTCGCCGGACGGGCCGTCGTTGATGATGACGGCGTTCGCCGGGCCGCTCAGCGTGATCCGCTGCGACGCCGTGCCCGCTCGCCCGTTCACCACGAACGACCCGCGGTACGTGCCCGCGGCCAGTTTGATGGTCTGGCCGGGGGTGGCCGCCGCCAGCGCCGCCTGGAGCTGGGCCGCGGTGGACACGGTCACCGTGCCGCCGCCTCCGCCGGTGTCCGGGCTGGTCGTGGCGCTCACGGCCGTGCTCGCCGCCGACCGGTTGCCCGCCGCGTCGCGGGCCCGCACGGTGAACGAGTACGCGGTCGCGGGGGACAGGCCGTTGACCGTCGCCGTCGTGCCCGAGACCGTGGAGTTCACCGCGCCGCCCACCAGCACCTCGTAGCCGGTGACGGCCACGTTGTCGGTGGACGCCGTCCACGACAGCGACACCGAGCTCGTCGTGACGTCGGTGGTCCGCAGGCCTCCCGGCACCGTGGGCGCCTGGGTGTCGGCGGGCGGGGTGGTCCCGCCGCCGCAGGCGACCCCGTTGACCGTGCAGTTCGTCGGCAGGCTCCCACCCGAGGCGTTGAAGCCGAACTTGGCCGTGGCGCCGGGCTTGATGGCCCCGTTGAAGCCGGCGTTGGTGAACTTGTGGTGCTGGCCGGAGGAGGTGCGGACGGAGTTCCACGAGCTGGTGACCGTGGTGCCCGACGGGAGGTCGAACTCGACCGTCCACGACGTGCTGGCCGCGTCACCGGAGTTGGTGATCACGACGTCCGCGCCGTAGCCGCTGTTCCACACCGAGGTCTGGGTGACGGCGGCGGTGAGCCGGGGTGCGGCCGCCTGGGCGGCCGTGGCGCTCAGCAGCGCCCCGACCGCGGCGACCACACCGGCGAGCGCCAGTGCTCGTTTCCTCATCGCGTTCCTCCGCAGGGGTTTCCGTTGACGGTGCAGCCGGTGGCGAGGCCGGTGCCCGAGGCGTTGAAGCCGAACTTCGCGGTGGCGCCGGGCTTGACGGTGCCGTTGAAGCTCGCGTTGGTGAACTTGTGGTGCTGGCCGGAGGAGGTGCGGACGGAGTTCCACGAGCTGCTGACCGTCGTACCGGAGGGCAGGTCGAACTCGACCGTCCACGCCGTGATCGCCGCCGCGCACCCGTTGGTGATCACGACGTCGGCCCCGTAACCGCTGCTCCACACCGAGGTCTGGGTGACCTTCGCGGTCACGCAGCCGGTCGACGGCGGGGTGGTCGTGGTCGTCGTCGTGGTGGGAGTGGTCGTGGTGGTCGACGTCGTCGTGGTCGTCGTGGTGGTGGTCGTGGTCGTGTTGGACGGCGGAGTGCTGGTGACCGAGGTCAGGAACAGCGAGGCCGCGGTGTCCGACTTGGTCGCGTCCACGCCGTGGCCGCCGGTGTAGTCGCGCTGCTCGTTGGTCGCCCAGTCGGTGATGGGCGTGCCGCCGACGTCCAGGTGCTGGTAGCCGGTGCCGTTCCAGCCGAACTGGTAGACCTTCGTGCGGTCGGCGTAGTAGGCGTTGAACGGCCCGCCGGTCGCGGTCTGCTTGGTCATCGTGTTGTTGAAGAAGACGTTGCGGGGACCGGACGCGCCGGACCACTTGACGGCCTTCTTGCCCGCGCCCCACCAGATCGGGAACCAGTTGGAGTTGTCCGGACCGCCGCCGCCCTCCTCACCGCAGTTGGCGCGGCAGTTGGCCGAGCGGTGGGCGTAGGACACCCGGACGGTGTTCAGCTCGAACAGGTTGTTGCGCTCCCACCCGCCGTGCAGGTTCAGGTCGGAGTCGAAGTCGTTGCCGATCACGACGTTGCCCGACGCGGACCACTGGAACGTGAAGTGGCGCAGGTTGCGCGAGGTGTTGCCCGCGTAGAGCGAGTCCCACACGCGCGAGCCGCGGAAGTACCCGTTGCCGCCCTTGCCCTTGTTCCACGACCCGTCCAGCTCGTTGTCCACGATCTGGAGGTTCTTCGCCTCCTCGGTGACGATCGGGTGCGACCCGGTCATCTCCGCCTTGATGCCGCGCACCCACGAGTTCGCCGCCCACTTGAAGACGATGCCGTGCATCTCCGCGTTGGGGGCCATGTTGCCGTAGTTGTCGACCGAGTCGGCCTGGTTGAGGCCCGGCATCGCCTGGGTGAAGCCGAAGTCCTCGAAGCCGACGCCGACGACCGGGTCGACCAGCGGCGAGGCCTTCGAGTCGTAGGCCGCCCCGTCGATCGGCGCGGAGCCGTCCGACGTGGAGTTGACCGGGACGTCGTACTCCAGCGGCTTGTCGACCGTGACGGTCTTGTTCGCCGTGTCGACGGACGAGATCGTGAAGATCTGAGCCCGCATGTGCATGTTCAGCATCGGGAACTCGGTCCCGGTCGCCTTCTGCTGCTCGTAGAACTTCACCGAGTTCGCCGCGCGGATGTTGATGAACGACCCGACGGTCATGTTCGCCATGTTCGCGTTCGTGGCCAGGTACACCGTGCGGTCGCCCTGCTTGGCCGCGTTCACGGTGTCGCCCGGCTTCGCCCGCAGCTTCGCGCCGACCTTCCAGTGCACGTTGACCGTGCCCTCGAAGATGTCCTTGCGGTTGGCGGGGGCCGAGGCGTAGTCGCTCGCGTAGCCGGGGTCGACGCCCCGCGACTGGACCCGGAACAGGCCGCGGCCCGGCCACAGCCAGCCGCCCTTGCCCGCGCCCGCAGTCATCCCGTCCTCGTCCCAGTCCGAGCCGTCCTCGGTGAGGGTGTCGTACAGGGTGTTCGCGTCGGGCTTGTAGGTGATCTTCGTGGCGTCCTTGCCCGCGCCGCGGATGATCAGGTAGTCCGCGTCGACGTGCAGCTCGCGCGACACGGCCAGCTCGCCCGCGGGCAGCGTGATCAGGCTCAGCTTCGCGTAGCTCGCCGAGGGGGAGCAGGTGGACTTGATCGAGTCGATGGCCGACTGGAGACCCGCCGAGTCGTCGGCGCCGTCGTTCGGCTTGACGTTGAACTGGCTCGCCAGCTCCGCCGCGGTGATCTGGCAGGCGGCGCTGGGATTGGTCTCGCCCGCACCGGGAAGGTTCTGGCCACCCCGGTATCCGGCCTTGCTCCAGTCGTACAGGCCGCTCACGGGCGCCCGGCGGTTGCTCGCCGAGGTGTTCAACCCGGTGAGCGCGCCCGCACCAGGGGCCGCGTCGGCGGCGTTCACCAGTACGGCGACGCCCGCCGCGGCGAGCGAACCCACCAACCCGAGCACGGCGGCTCGGCGTAGGCGATGACTTCGGGACACCCAAACCTCCAAGGGACAATCGTGGACCCGCGGATGTGTGGCGGCTCACACCTTGAAGACGCATTGTGAGTAACGCTCGGCACGGTCGTCAACGATTGGTGAAGAATTGGTTCGGGCGCCATTGGTCAAGGATGTGAAATAGGCGATCCCGCCTGGTCGGCAGAGCTTATTAACCAGTGGTCCAGTGGGCGCTCAGAGGCGATCGAAACCGGTATCACGCTGCGGTGATGGGTTATCCGATGTGGATTGTGTACTATTTCCGACTCGTGAACCGGGCGGTCTTGAACCGATTCAGGAAAATTTCAGCGGGGGCGGGCCACGACGGTGATGAAGAAGTCGTCGATATGCCGAATGGCCCCCACGAACGCGTCGAAGTCGACCGGTTTGGTCACGTACGCGTTCGCGTGCAGCTGATAGCTCCGCAGGACGTCCTCCTCCGCCTCCGAGGTCGTCAGCACGACCACCGGGATGCGGCGCAGGTCCGCGTCCTGCTTGATCACCTCGAGCACCTCGTGGCCGTCCAGCCTCGGCAGGGTGAGGTCCAGCAGGATCAGGCCCGGCCGGGGCGCGTCCGCGTACTCGCCCTCGTGCCGCAGGAACGCCAGCGCCTGCACGCCGTCGCGCACCACGTGGAGCCGGTTGAACACCTTGTGGTGCTCGAACGCCTCCTCGGTGATGAGCGCGTCGCCCGCGTCGTCCTCGACGAGCAGGACGTCGACCGCGGACGCGGCGGAAACCATCACGGCGGAGTCCCCAATCCCAGCGGCTGAGCGGACGTGGTCATCGTGCCACGTCGGCCGCGGTTCGCCCGCGCTCAGTTCGGCGCGGTGTCCGAAGAGGACCGCTTCAGCTCCTCGTTGACGCGCAGCGCCTCCGCGAGCTGGTCCTCCAGGATCACGATCCGGCAGGCGGCGTCGACCGCCGTGCCCTGGTCCACCAGTTCCCGGACGCGCCCGGCCAGCCGCAGCTGGTAGCGGGAGTAGCGGCGGTGGCCGCCCTCGGACCGCTGGGGCGTGATCAGCCGGGCGTTGTCCAGGCCGCGCAGGAACACCTGCGTCACGCCGAGGATCTCGGCGGCCCGGCCCATCGAGTAGGCGGGGTAGTCGTCGTCGTCGAGCTTGTCGTCCGCTGAGCGGTCGGGAGTGCCGTGCGATGGATCCATGGGACCTTCCGGAGCGGAGCGGATCACCCGGTCGGAAACCTAACCTATGCTGATGGCTCGTCAATGTCTACCATCACGGGTGTAGATTTTCTCTGCTGCGGACAGCGGGTCCGCCCGAGCGAGGAGAGGTCGTCATGCGCACCGTCCCTGGACAGGACTACGACGCGGGATCGCCGCGGATGCGTGTGCACCAGAGCGCCGTGGACGGCGCGGTGGTGGTCGCCGTGGTGGGCGACGTCGACATGGACACGGTGCCCGAGCTGGAGGAACGCCTCGCGGGCGCGGCGAGCGCGCGGTCTCCGCTGGTCGCCGACCTGACCGGCGTGACGTTCCTCGACTCGTCCGGGCTGAGCGCGCTCGTGCGCTGCCACGAGCGAGGGCTCCGGGACGGGGCCCCGTTCCGGATCGTCGTCGCGACCCGCGCCGTGGCCAGGCCGATCGAGCTGACCGCCCTCGACAGCCTGCTGGAGATCTACCCCACGGTGGCCGAGGCACTGGCGGCGTGACCGAATTCCGCCGTTCGACGGGCGCGGAATGTCGGCCTTCGCACACCTGACAACTTTTCGGAGCCCTGGGACGTCCCCGGTCGCCATTGGCGCGGACCAGGGAAATTCCGAGAATTGTTCACTGTCGGGATGGAAGCGCTCAGGCTGCTATTTCCCAGCATTCGGGACGGGTTGAGCGGTGTTCCCGCAGGTCCGGCGAGCTGGGGAATCCCCTTCGCGCGGCCGCTGGAGCGCCCTCGGCGTGCCCGAGGTGAAAAACCTTATTTGATATCGTATTCATGTCGGGTGGGTCCGGAACGAGCCCGCCGATGACGACGAGGAGGCCGGTAGTTGACGGGAAACGGCTCCTCGCGGATTCGCTTCACCGTGCTGGGCCCGGTCCGGGCGTGGCGCGACGACGTGGAGATCGACCTCGGCGCCCCGCAGCAGCGCCTCGTCCTCGCGTTCCTCCTCGCGGGCGCGGGCAGACCCGTCAGCCTCGCCGAACTGGTCGACCTGATGTGGGACGACAGCGCGCCGACGAGCGCTGTCAACGTTGTCCACCGCTCCGTCGGGCTCCTGCGCCGGATGCTGGAGCCGGGCCTGCCGCCCAGGGCCGAGGGCAACTGGCTGCTCCGCCGCGCGGGCGGCTACGAGCTGGCGGTCGACGAGCGGTCGCTGGACCTGCTGCGGTTCCGCGCGCTGGTGGCGGAGGCCGACCGGATCGTCGACGACGGCGACCACGCGGCCGCGGTGCCGGTGTACGCCTCGGCGTTCGGGCTGTGGCACGGCCGGTGCGCCGATGGCCTTGACGTGGGGTCGCGGGCGACCGCGCTGTTCTCCACCATCGACCACGAGCGCGTCGCGCTGGCCAGGGAGGCCGCCGAGATCGCGCGGACCGCCGGGATGGCCGACGAGCTGCTGCCCGCCCTGCGCGCGGTGGCGGCGCAGGCCCGGCTGGACGAGGCGCTCCAAGCGCAGGTGATGCTGCTGCTCGCCGCCGCGGGCCACCAGGCGGAGGCGCTGGGGATCTTCCAGGTCGTGCGCACCCACCTCTCCGACGAGCTGGGCATCGGCCCCGGCCCGGAACTGCGCGGGGCCTACCAGCGCGTGCTGGCCCAGGAGGTCGTGCCCGAGGCGCCGCCGGAGCCCGTCCGGGTCGAGTCGCGGCCGCAGCCCCGGCCGGGGCTGCGGCCCGCCCAGCTGCCGTCCGACCTGCCCGCGTTCACCGGCCGCCGCTCGGTGCTGGCCCGGCTGCGCGGGCTGGTGCCGGGGCTGTCGACCACGTCCGGGTCGACGGTGATCTGCGCGATCGACGGCATGCCCGGCACGGGCAAGACCACGCTCGCCGTGCACCTGGCGCACACGCTGGCCGAGCGGTACCCCGACGGGCAGCTGTACGTGAACCTGCGCGGGTTCGACCTGAGCAGCGCGGCGATGGACCCGGCGGAGGCCTTGCGCGGGTTCCTCGGCGCGCTGGACGTGCTGCCGACCCGGATGCCGTCGACCGTGGACGAGCAGATGGGCCTGTACCGCAGCCTCACGGCGGGCAAGCGGATGCTGGTGGTGCTGGACAACGCGCGTGACGCGAACCAGGTCCGGCCGCTGCTGCCCGGCTCGGCGAGCTGCCTGGTGATCGTCACCAGCCGCGACCGGCTGACCGGGCTGATGGCCACCGACGGGGCGCACCTGGTGTCGTTGGACGTCCTGTCCGCCGAGGAGGCGGTGGAGAACCTGGTCAAGCGGATCGGCGACCACCGCGTGGCCGCCGAACCGCATGCGGTGGAGGACATCGTCCGGTTCTGCGCGGGTCTGCCGCTGGCGCTGAGCCTGGTGGCGGCGCGGGCGGCCGCGCACCCGGACTTCCCGCTGGCCGCGATCGCCGACGAGCTGCGGGACACGGAAGGCAGCCTGGACGCGTTCGGCGACGGCAGCAGCGGAGACGTGCGCACGGTGTTCTCGTGGTCCTACCGGATGTTGGGGGAACGGGCGGCGCGGCTGTTCCGGCTGTTGTCGCTGCACCTCGGACCGGACATCTCGCTGGCCGCCGCGGGGAGCCTGCTGGGCGCGGACCCCAGGGAGACGCGGTCGCTGATGATCGAGCTGATCCGGGGTCGGCTCGTGACCGAGCACGCGCCTCGGCGGTTCGTCGCCCACGACCTGATCCAGGTGTACGCCAAGGAACTCAGCCGGGAGCTCGACTCGGACGCCGATCGTGAGGCGGCGCTGGCGCGGCTGTTGGACCACTACCGGCAGACCGCGCACCGAGGGCACGTGCTGCTCAAGCCGCGGCTGGTGCTCGACGCGCCGCCTCCGCCGTTGCCGGGGGTGCGGCCGGAGGTCGCCGAGGACGACAAAGAGGCGTACGAGTGGTTGGCGACCGAACGTCAGGTCCTGACGGCTGTGGTCCGGTTCGCGGTCGCTACCGGGAAACCGGCTTATGCCAGGGAACTCGCGCTGTCGATGCAGCAGCACTTCCAGTTCCAAGGGCTGTGGCACGAGTGGGAAGCGACGATGTCCGTGGTGGTCGCCGCTTCGGAGATCGAAGGGGATCCGTTGGGGCGGGCGTTGGCCATGCGGAGTTTGGCCGGGGCGCGGCATTACCTTGATCGGCCGGATGAGGCTGTTGCGTTGTTGGCGCGGACTCAGGAGATATTCCAGTCGTTGGGGCTCAGTCATGAGCAGGCTCATGTCCATAGTGGACTGGGGTCGATCGATGGGCGGCGGTCTCGGTTCGCGGAGTCCGCTGAGCATCACCGGTTGGCTTACGAGTTGTACGAGCAGGCTGGGGATTTGTTGGGGCAGGCCAACTCGTTGCACGGATTGGCCTGGGCTCGGTCTCACCTGGGGGATCACACGGTTGCCGTGGCGTTGACCCGGAAGGCCATGAGCATCTTTCGGGAACTGGGGGATGGGAACGGGGAAGGGAACTGCTGGGTGGTGCTCGCCGAGTCGCATCGGTTGAGGGGGCAGTACGAGCAGGCCATCCGGTATCGGGAACGGGCCATCGAGTTGTACCGGGCGGCGAATGTGCCCGTGTACGAGGCTGAAGAGTTGATGGAGCTCGGGGACACGATGCTCGAAGCGGGGGATCGGGTGGGGGCTCGGGCTACGTGGTTGAGGGCGTTGGCGATCCTGGAGGAGTTGCAGTTGCCTGCCGTGCGGGCGATTGCGGAGCGGTTGTCGCAGATGGAAGGGGCTCGGTTGCCTGCGCCTCGGGTGAATGCGGGGGGATGAAGGTCGGGGCCGTTGCCCTGTTCGTGTGATTCCGTGGGGGCTGTCGTCCGGCTTGTGAAGGTTCGGGGGTGCCGTCGCCCGGCTTGTGAAGGTCCGGGGGTGCCGTCGCCCGGCTCGTGAAGGTTCGGGGGTCCCGTCACCCCGCTCGCGCAATTGTCTCCATGCCCAAAACGGTTTGTCAAGGCGGGAAAGATGCCTTGACAAACCGTTTTGGGCATGAGGGCGCTTCGGATCGGGGTGGCGGGAGGGGGCTGGTCGACGGGAGGGGTGCGTGCTTCCGTGTTGGTGCCTGGGGTGCGTAGGTCCGCTTGAGATGTCTTTCGTGCGTGGGCTAGCTGGTGGGGTAGGCGGCTGTGCGGAGGGTTTTTACTTCGTCTTCTGGGATTTCTGTGCCCTGGTCGTCTACGAACGCGACGTGTACTGGGCGGTTGGTTGTGCGGGTCTTGCGTTCGATTGTGGGGCCGTCTTTGTAGGGCAGGTGGTGGTCGCCCCACTGTTGTAGTGCGGCTAGGACCAGGTGTAGTTCGCGGCCCGCTGGTGTGAGGTGGTAGGCGTCTCGTTGTCTGCTGCCTGGTTCGCGGTAGGGCTCGCGGGTCATCACGCCGTGGTCGACGAGGGTTGTCAGGCGGGTGGTGAGGACGTCTGGCGCCAGGCCCAGGGAGTCGCGGAACTGGGCGAAGCGGGTTGAGCCGGTCAAGGCCTCGCGTAGTACCAGGAAGGTCCAGCGTTCGCCCAGGACCCCGAGGCTGCGGGCGATCGAGCACGGGGAATCCAGCAGTTTCGGGGTGGCCATGTGAGCCATCGTACCTCTGGCTTGTGTTTTCCGAGTCAGGTGCTACGTTGGAAAAACCAACTCAGACTGGAGAACATCCCATGGACCTCTCGGGCCGCACCGCACTCGTCACCGGCGCCAACCGCGGGCTTGGCAGGCACTTCGCCGAGCAGCTCCTCAAGCGCGGCGCCACGGTTTACGCCGGTGCTCGCAATCCCTCTTCGGTCGACCTGCCCGGTGTCATCCCGATCGCGTTGGACGTGACCGATCCCGAGTCGGTGGCCGCGGCGGCGCGTACGGCTACCGGTGTTTCGATCCTGATCAACAACGCGGGCTCTTACACGCGGGCGTCGCTGGTTGAGGGGTCGCTTGAGGACATCAGGCTGGAGATGGATACGCATTTCTTCGGCACGTTGGCTGTGACCAGGGCTTTTGCCCCTCAGCTTGCCGAGCACGACAACAGTGCGGTGCTGAACGTGCTGTCCGTGCTGTCGTGGATCAATGCTCCTGGCTTTGCCGCGTACGCCGCTGCCAAGTCCGCGCAGTGGTCGTTGACCAACGCGTTGCGGAACGAGTTGGCCGACCAGGGCACGCAGGTCACGGCGTTGCACGTCGGGTTCCTGGACACCGACATGGCCGCGGGGATCGACGCGCCGAAGAACGACCCCGCGACCATCGCGGGGCTTGCGCTCGACGGTGTGGCGGCCGGTGGGGTCGAGGTGGTGGCCGATGACCACAGTCGGTCCGTCCAAGCGCAGCTGGCCGGTGGTGTGGCCGCGCTCTACCCGAAGTTCGCCTGACCGTCGAACTCGTCGCGAGCGGTCAACACCTCGGGGATGTGCTCCTCCGCCCAGCGGCAGAGGGCTTCGAGGGGGTCGTGCAGGGTGCGGCCCAGCGGTGTCAGCTCGTACTCGACCCTGGGTGGGACCTCGGCGTAGGCGGTGCGGCGGAGCAGGCCGTCGCGTTCGAGGTCGCGCAGCGTGGACGTGAGCACCTTGCCGCTGATGCCGTCCAGCGCGTCGCGGACCTCGCCGAACCGGCGGGGTCCGTCGGCCAGGGTGATCACGATCATGGCGGTCCACTTGTTCGCGATGCGCGCCAGCGACGTGCGCGACGGGCAGGTTCGGGACAGCACGTCCCAGCGCGGGTCCTGTGACATGGCTCGCAGCCGTCCAATGGTTACGTTGAGGTAATTGGTCACCAAAAGGAACCATAGCCCCCTGCAACGACAACAGGGAGGCTCCACCATGTCCGATCGGACCATCGCCGTCGTCCGGAAGTACTTCGACGCGCTCGCCGTGAACGACCTCGACACCGTCGGCGCGCTGCTGTCGCCGGACGTCGTCTGGCACCAGCCGGGCGCGAACCGCTTCTCCGGCAGGCGGTCCGGCAGCGGCTCGGTGTTCGCCATGATCGGCGGGATGGTGGAGACCAGCGGTGGGACGTTCCGGATCGACCGCGTCGACCACCTCATGGGCAACGGCGACCTGGTGGCCGCGACCATCCACTTCACCGCCTCGCGTGATGGCGCCGAGCTGGCGATGGACGGCGTGGACCTGCTCCGCGTGGTCGACGACCTCATCGTCGAGGTGTGGCTGTTCGGGGCCGACCAGCCCGCCGAGGACGAGTTCTGGGGGAGCTGATCTGCCGACCCGCCGACCGCGTTGGATGATGAGCGCCGTCGTGCGGGGAGGTCCGAGCTGAACACCGTCGTGTCCGTGGTTCTGCTGGTGGCGGTGCTGGCGTTCGCCGTCATCCGGCCGAGGGGCTGGCCGGAGGCGGTGGCGGCCGTGCCCGCCGCCGGTGTGGTGCTGGCGACCGGGGTGATCTCGGTGCCGCACGCGGTCGCGGAGGTCGAGCGGCTGGCGCCGGTCGTCGCCTTCCTCGCCGCCGTGCTGGTGCTGGCCCGCCTGTGCGCGGACGAGGGGCTGTTCGAGGCGGCCGGGTCGTTGATGGCCCGGCTGTGCTCGGGCAGCCCGAAACGCTTGCTGGGCGCGGTGTTCGGCGTCGCGGCGGCGATCACGGCCGTGCTGAGCCTGGACGCGACGGTCGTCCTGCTGACACCGGTGGTGTTCGCGACCGCGTCCCGCCTGGGAGCCCGGCCGAAGCCGCACGTGTACGCGTGCACGCACCTGGCGAACTCGGCGTCGCTGCTGCTGCCGGTGTCGAACCTGACCAACCTGCTGGCGTTCACCGCGGCCGGGATCTCGTTCACCCGGTTCGCCGGGCTCATGGCACTGCCGTGGCTCGCCGCCGTGGCCGTGGAGTACGTGGTGTTCCGGATGTTCTTCGCCTCCGACCTCGCGGCGGGCGCGGACGGCGTGCCGGTGCCCGCGAAGCAGGCCCCGCGGTTCGTGCTCGTGGTGCTGGGCCTGACGCTGGTCGGGTTCGCGGTCACGTCGCCGCTCGGCGTCGACCCCGCGTGGGCCGCGTTCGGCGGGGCGCTCGTGCTGGGCGTGCGCGCGCTCGTGCGCCGCACGACGACCCCGGCCGCGCTGGTCGGCTCGACGAGCATCCCGTTCCTGGTGTTCGTGCTGGCGCTGGGGATCGTGGTCCGCGCGGTCGTGGACAACGGCCTGTCCTCCGCCGTCGGGCACCTCGTCCCGACCGGCAGCACGCTGCTCGCGCTGCTGGGGCTCGCGGCCGTGGCCGCGGTGCTGGCCAACCTGATCAACAACCTGCCCGCCGTGCTGGTGCTGCTGCCGCTGGCGGCGTCGGGCGGCACCGGAGCCGTGCTGGCGGTCCTGATCGGCGTCAACATCGGCCCCAACCTGACCTACGTCGGCTCGCTGGCCACCCTGCTGTGGCGTCGGATCCTGCACCAGCACGACACCAGGGCCGACCTCGCCGAGTTCACCAAGCTCGGCCTGCTCACCGTGCCGGTGTCCCTCGTGCTCGCCGTGCTCGGACTGTGGGCGGGCCTGACCGTGATCGGAGGCTGATGTGGACATCGTCGTCTGGATCGTCGAAGGCACCTGGCGCGCGAGCGTGCACGCCGCGCGGACCCTGGCCCCGCCGGACGCGCGGGTGGAACTGCTGCACGTGACGCACACCGGCGTGCCCGGCGCCGCGCACGGCGCGTTCGCCGGACTGCTGGGGCGCGGCCACCCCGAACGCGACCCCGGTCACCAGGTCGAGGAGTTGGCCGCCGAGGCCGCCGCCGCGCTGCTGCGCGTGGCCGCCGAGGAACTGGGCCTGCCCGCGACCACCACCGACCGCCACGGCAGGCCGGAGGAGCAGGTCATCGCCGCGGCCGAGTCCGCCGACCTGCTCATCGTCGCCCGCGACGGCGACCGCTCGCGGCTCGGGCCCAAGAGCCTCGGCCACGCCACCCGCTTCGTCGTCGACCACGCGCCGTGCCCGGTGCTGCTGGTGTGGCCGGAACAGGCGCCCGGCATCGAGTCGATCCCACCACCACCTCGATAAACGGGGTGCGCCGGTCGGGCGTCGGCGGGGAGGATCGCCGGGTGATCACCACCGAAGGCGCTCCGCTCGTGGAGTCGCTGCTCGACCTGGACCCGACCGCCGCCGAGGACTTCCTCACGGCGGCGTCCGCGCGCACCTGGCTCGCGCTGGACGAGGCCGCGCGCTACAGCTCGTGGGCCCGGCCCGCGTGGACGGCCGTGCTGGACCGGCGGTTGACGATCGGCGGTCTGGAGCGGGTGCTGATGGCCTGCGGGCCGAGCGGGTGGGTGCGCGAGGCCGAGGTCGCGGTGATCGCGAAGCGCGGCGAGTGGCCGCAGGTGCTGGCGCTGCGGTCGGCGGACTGGGTGGCGCAGGTGCGAGACCGCGCTCGGACGGCGTGCGAACGGCTGCTGGACGGGCCGGGCGTCGTGGCGTTGGCGCCCGTCGCGTTCGCGCTGCGGGAGCGGCGGCTGGGCGGGTGGCTCGCGGACCGGGTGGAGATCGCACTGCGCGGGGCCGAACCCGAGGTGCTGGCGGCGGCGTTGGCGGTGGCCGACGTGCGGGTCCGGCGCCTCGCCTACGACGTGGCGCTGACGCGGGGGAGCCTGGGGTTGGACTCGGTGCTGCGCGGGGCGTTGCGCGATCCGGACCTGCCGATCCGGCTCCGGTGCGTGGCGGCGGCGACGCGCCTGGCGGACGACGTCGACGCGCTCCGGGTGCTGCTGTCGTGCCGGGCCGCGTCCGTGCGGGCGGAAGCCGTGCGCGTGCTCGGGAGGCGGGACGCGGCGGTGGCGGCGTTGTTCGACCGGAGTCCGCTGGTGCGGTCGGTCGCCCAACGGCTGGTGCCCGACGCGGCCGACCGGTACCGCGCCGCACTGCCGCGCGGGGTGGCGGGCCTGGGGGAGACCGGCGAGCCCGCGGACGCCGCTCTGGTGCGGCCGTGGTTGGAGGACCCGGAGCCCCGTGTCCGAGCCGCGGCCGTGCGGGCATTGCGGCGGCTGGGAGCGGTGGACGTGGAGCTGGTCGAGCGGATGCTGGCCGACCCGTCGGACGTCGTGGTCCGTGCGGTGGTCGCCGCGTTGCGGGGTCGGGTCGTGCGGTTGGACCGGGACCGGCTGTTGGCGCTGCTGGAGTCGGACGGTCGGATGGTCGTGCGGAACGCCGCGTACCGGTTGCTGAGGGAGAGCGGGGTGTGGGTCCGGCTGTTGACCGATCTCCGGCTCGTGGCCGTTGACGACGAGTTGCGGCACCGGGCGCTGGCGGACCTGCACGACTGGGTGAGCTCGCGAAGTGCGACGGCCTACACGCCGCCGAACCCGGTGGAACTGCGTCAGGCGTTGCGGGCGGCGGAACCGCACCTGCCCGCGGGACTGGAGCGGTGGGTGCGGTTCGTCATCGGATGAAGTCCTCGACCAGCGCGTTCACCTCGGCCGGGTTCTCCAGCCCGGCGAGGTGGGCCGTGTCGTCGAGGACGACGAACGTCGCGCCGGGGATGGCGTCGGCCATCACGCGCGTCTTGGCTACGGGGAACGTGGCGTCCTCGATGCCCGCGACCACGAGGACCTTCGCGCGGATCTCGCCCGCGAGTCGGCGCTGGTCCGGGCGGCGCGGCACGACGCTCGTGACGGCCCAGCGGGCGGACGCGATGTCGACCCGGCCGACGGCCGCCTCGATCTCCTCGACCACGTCCGGGCGGTAACCCCTGGTGGTCGGGCCGACGAAGGCGTCCACGACGGGCTTCACCAGCGGGCCGCGGATGCCGCCCGCCAAGCGGGCCGCGCGGGTCAGGAAGCCGAACTCGACCTTCTGCCGCAGCGACGCGGGGGACACCGTGCAGTTCATCAGCACGGCCGTGCGGACGCGGTCCGGGAACTGGGCGGCGAAGGTCGCGCCGATCATGCCGCCCCACGAGTTGCCGACGAAGTCGGCGGTCTCCGCGCCGACGTGGTCGAGGACCTGGACGACCACGCGGGCGCACTCGGAGAACTCGAACAGGCGGGTCAGTGGTTCGCTGCCGCCGTGGCCCGGCGGGTCGACCAGCACGACCCGGTGCGTGGCGGCGAAGTGCTCGGCCTGCGCGGCCCACATCGTGCCGTCCATCAGCAGGCTGGGCCAGAACACGACGACCGGGCCGTCGCCGCCGACCCGGATCCGGATGCGGCCGAGCACGGTCGGCACGTCCTGCTCCACGAGGTCCATCGGCGGAGCATCCAGCAACCCAACCGGTCGGTCAACAGGAAGGGGCGGACCCGGCAGCTCCGCCCCTCCCCGCCGCTCCTACTCCACGATCACCTGGAACTCGACGCCGCCGATGTCCCCGGTCTCGTCGAACTGCACGACGTGCTGCACGAACTCGCCGCGCTGCTCACCGGTGAACGACAGCTTCGTCTCGAACCTCTCGCCCACGTCGACCAGCAGGCCCGAGATGCGGCTCTGCCGCGGATCGGTCAACTGGAGCGCCGTCTCGCCGACCTGCTTGACGCCGAAGCCCTGGCCGCCGCCCTGCCTCCACCGCTCGAACAGCCGCGGCCCGAGGTCGATCACCAGCGTGCCCGCGCCGATGAACGGCTTCTCCGGGCTGGTGACCACGAGGTCGGTCTTGATCGCCTTGTCGGTGCCGTTGCCGACGGTGAACGGCGCGTCGCCGACCTGACCGGGCTTCACCCGGATCGTGTCGATGTTGCGCCAGGCGATGTTGTTGTTGTTCTTGGCGTTGAGCACCGTGTTGGAGACCTCGGCGAACGTCATCGGGTCCGTCGCCGACACCCACCGCGCGAGCAGGCAGAAGTGACCGGGCCCCGGCACGTTGACCCACGGGATCTTCACGACCGTGACGCCCGCGGGCACCGTGACGCTCTGCTGGCCGATCGCGGTCCAGTTGCCGCCGGTGGTCGGGTTCCACACCGCCGCGCCGCCCTGCGCGGTGTAGTAGACCTTCAACGTCCCCAGGCCGGTGCCGCTGCCGTACGGGCCGGGGTTGTGCAGCTTGACGTGCACGTAGCTGGTCGACCCGACCACGGGCTGGCCGCCGGGGCAGTCCGCGGTCGTCGGGCACACCTTGATGTCCGGGCTGCTCCACACCGAGCCGTTCGGGTTCGTCTCGACACCCGTGTCGGTCGTCTGGTCGTGCATGAACACGTCGGTCTGCTTGCAGTCGCTCAGGAACCGCTGGATCGCGGTGGCGGTCCCGGAGCCGTCCGGCTGCGCCTGGAGGTAGGCGCCGCCGGTGGTGGTGGCGTAGTTCTGCATGATCGGCACGATCGTCGGGCTGTAGGTCGACGACGTGGGCACGTACACGGCGGAGATCTTGATGCCGACGCCGAGCGCCTCGGTCGCCCGCGCCGCCGCGTTCGTGTTGTCGGTGCCTGCGGTGTACGTGTCGTCGAACCCGCCGGGCCGCGCGTCGGTGACGAGCACGACGAACTTCGTCGCGTTCGACCGCCACACGCCGGAGAAGTTCCCCGTCTGCGGACGCCCGAGCGCGGGCAGCCGGTTGACCGCGGTGTTCACGGCCTCGTCGGACGCCTCCGGCTCACCGCCGCCACCGCCCGCCGCGAGCGTGTTCGTCACGTAGTTCGTGACCGCCGCCGCGTTGCCCGGAGCGAGGTCGTTGACCACGGTCACGGTGTCCTTGAAGGTGACGAGGCCGAACTGGTAGTCGCCGCCCGACGCCGTGACGACGTCGTTGACGATGCTGTTGATGCCCGCCTTGATGTTGGTGATCGTGCCGCCCATGCTGCCGGTGTCGTCCAGCACGAACGCCACGTCCAGCGGCCCGCACCGGCTGGGAGCCGGCGCGGGGGCCGCCGTGGTGGCAGGGGTGAAGGTGACGGTGCCGAGCACGGCTATCGCCGCGCAGGCCAAAGCGCCTCGTCGTCCACGATGACGAACGGAATCCATCAGTCGATCTCTTCTCACTCGGGCGACCGGGTGCAAGGCCCGGAATCGCTGCACCGAACGCGATCGCTGTGCGACCACGTCAGGCGGATGAGGGAGAAGAACGGGAAATACCGGCGAATACCCTTTTGGGGATCGGATTCCGAAATGGTATATCCCGGCTGATTCGTATGAATGGACTGTTCGGTCTACGGTTGTTCCATCAGACGATGGTGAAGCACGGCAGACCGACGCTGCTGTCGCTCTGGAACCCCTCCACGCAGATCCGCGTCTGGCTGGGGAAGTGCTGCTGCGGGTACACCCACCCGCGGTATGTCGTGAACGCGCCGACGTCCTCGGTGTGCGTCCACTGGCTCCACCCGCTGGTGCTCCACACCCGCGCGTTCACCCGACCAGGCCTGTTCTGCGTCCAGACGGACACCTCCAGCCTGCCGAGGTACGTGCCGCCGTCGTAGGACTCGACGCAGACCTGGTTGTTGCACCACTTGCCCGACGCCTGAGCAGGCGAGGCGACCCCCGTCACCACACCGACCGCCGCCGCCACGACCAGCGCGACCGCCCCCAGTTTTCGCCGTGCCCGTTCCATTGCGTAGCCCCGTTCATTTTCGGATTGCTTTCGGGGAAAAGGTAGCATTCGGAGTAGGGGGAGTGGGCTGATCGGGGACAGGTTCGCCCGGTCCGTGCGAAATCGGCACGGACAGTTGTTGTCGAAGGGGCCGATATCGCTCTGGTGGGTGACTAAAGCGGTTCCCCCGCCCCACAGGGGCAGCGAACCCGTAGTTGTTGACCATGTGTCAACGTGTGCGGGTGCGCGCAACGGATGACGACGGGGTCGAGCTCAACGCCAGGTACGACGTGGTGCCGGACGGCGACCACCTCGCCCTGGTCCTGCACAGCGCGGGCGGCGGCGTCCCGCCCCGCAACCACGAGTACGTGCCCGCGCTGCGGCTGCTGCTCGGACGGCTGCGCGACCTCCACGCCGTGCTGGTGGGCGCGTTCGTGGACTCGGACAAGGTCCAACACCTGCCAGAGGCGGAGCGCGCTCTGATCAGCGCACCGGTCGAGCTGGCCGAATGCTTGGACATCGAGCAGCTGCGGCTGGAGCTGACCAGTGCCCAGGGCGGGATCGGCCAGCCCGAGGGAGCGACGAAGAAGGGCAACAACAGCAAGAAGATCCGCCTGCGGTTGGACGTTCCGGGGTTCCACCCGTCGGACGCCCGGCACCTCGAGGTCGACCTGGCGGGGAAGGCAGCCGACTCGCTTCAGGCGACGCTGGACCGGGGCGTGCGCAGGGATCTGCTGGTGTCCCTCGCGAAGCTGGGCTCGGACGAGCCGGTGGCGTTGCTGTGGGCCATTGGCCACCTCGCGGCCGGGCACGAGCGGGTGTTCGGGTGGGCGGAGTTCAGCGAAGGCGTCAGGCCGCTGCTCGTGGACTTCGGGAGGACGACGCCCGAGGTGGCTTACGGGGCCCTGCTCGCGAGGCCAGACCTGTGGGAGGGGACCGAGGCGCACGGCGGGTTCACCCCGCGTGCGGCGGACCGGCTGGGCAACCGGCGGTTCCGGGCGCAGGTGATCGACGTGCTGCGCCGCGACCGCGTGGTCGCCGACTTCGACCGGCTGCTGGCCGAGGTCGGCCTGGCGGACTACGACGCGCCGCAGCCGACCGCGCTGGACGTCCTGCGACCCCTGGTCGGCCGGCCGCTGACCACGGTGGACGGCAGTCCCAACAGGATTCTCCTCATCGAGGGCGACACGGTCCTCGTGGCCACCGGCAGGTCGCCCGAGGGAACGCCGGTGCCGATCGGGTTCGTCCAGGACGGTCTGGACCTGTTGCGGGAGAACGGTGTCCTCGGGATCAACCCCAAGGAGCTGAACCACCGCAGCGCTTTCGTCGGCGCAGTGCTGAAGACGTTGCCGGGAGCGGAGGCGTCGACCCGGCCCGCCATGATCACCATGACCGGCCCGGTCACGCGGCCGAAGGCCGAGGACCCCACGTTCGCCGTCCTGGACGGGAAGACAGAGGGCAAGTACCGCAAGGAGCAGCGGGCGTTGCGCCGGATCCTGGTGGGAGATCTGGAACGGGCCGAGTGCGCCCTGTGCGGCCACGAGTTCCCGATCGGGATGCTCGTGGCCGCACACGTGAAGGACCGGGCCAAGTGCACCGACGAGGAGCGCAACGACCTGAGGAACGTGGCCGTTCTCGCCTGCGCGGTGGGGTGCGACCACCTCTTCGGGGACGGGTACCTCTCGGTTGACGCGTCCGGTCTGGTGGTGGTCGAGCCCGACGAAGCGGAACGGGACGGCAGGCTCGGCGACCACCTGCGCAGCGTGCGGGGGCGGAAGTGCGGGTCGCACCGCCCCGAGTCGGCGGCGTACTTCGCCTGGCACCACGAGAACCGGTTCTGCCGCTGACTACCTGCGCACGGCGTAGGCCGTGGTGCCCGCCACCGCGAGCACGACGGCGGTCCACGTGGCTGCTGGGGTGTCTGGGGGTTGGAACATCCAGGTTGCCACGGTGGTCGCGGTGTCGTCGGTCGGGGGGATGAAGGCCGCTACGGCGAACCAGGCCGTTGGTGGGGCCCAGGCGTACGTGCCGCCGATGGTGGTGGCGGCTAGGGCTGCCAAGCCCGTCAGGCCCGCGCTGTCGCGGAGGACGACGGCGGTGGGGGCCAGGTCGGTGGTGAAGGCCAGGAGCAGGGCGGCGGCTGTGATGGCGATGAAGAGCACGTGGGCCGCTTTGCGGGGGAGCCAGCGGAGTGCTGCCGTGCGGTCCAGGTGTGGATCTTGGCCGGTGAGGCCGGTGGAGAGGACCGCGATGGTGGCGATCAGGGCCAAGGCCGCGATGCGCGGGTTCGGCGGGTCGGAGATGGACCAGACGGTGAACGTGGTGAGCACGGCCGCCGCCACGGCCAAGGGGATTTGGCGGGAGCGGGCGTAGAGGGTCAGCCATCTCATCGGGTCAAGGCCTCCAGTTGTTCGCCCTCGCAGGTGAGGCCGATGTGGCGGGCGGCTTCGACGCGGGCCAGCTGTTCGGCTTCGGGGAGGGCGCGGAGCGCTGCCCACGCCTTCTCGGCGTCGGGCATCGCGGCCGCGCTGAGGCCTTTGCTGCCCGCCAACGGCTTCAGCTCGCCGGTGAAGTACGCGGCGGTGACCATGCGGGCCGCGTGCTCGCGGTCCACGACGGGGCCCGCGGTGTTCAGGTTGTAGCAGGGTGCGACGCCCGCGCCCGCCACGAGGAAGCGGGTGAGCTCCGCGCCGGTGGGCTTGGCGGGCCGCCACTCGTCGAAGTCGACGGTCACGGCGTCCGCGGTGCGCGGGCGTCCGCCGAAGATCGGGACCTCGCCGGTGAACTCGCGGACGGTGGTCGGCGCGTCGGACAGCTTCGACAGCATCCGCAGCGCGTCGTCGGCCGGGCCCTTGAGACCGGCCAGCTTCGCCTCGTGCATCCGCGACGTGCACACCGCGCCCTGGCACACCTGCTCGGCGGCCGCCGGGTCGACGACGTACGTGTCGGTCGCGGTCGACGGCAGGACGGCGAGCGCGAGCGCGACGCCCAGCGCCATCGGCACGAAGGCGACCAAGCGGGTGCGCAGGGTGGACGCGGTCATCAGCAGGACACCGGTCACCGCCAGGCCGACGAGCCAGAGGGCCTGGCCCGCGGTCGCGGCGGTGGAGACCGTGAGGAACACGTTCTTCATCGACTGCAACGCGGGGGAGAGCAGGGCGACCTGGTTGGGGATGCCGTTGCCCTCGATCGACAGGGCGATCATCGCCACCAGCGAGGCCAGCGACAGCAGCGGCGGGACCAGCCGGGCCGGGAACGCCCGACCGATGCCCAGCCCGAACCACGCGCCCGCCACCAGGCCGAGCACGCCCACCAGCGCGTTGGGCACCCACGCGAAGCCGAGGTAGCCGTCGCCCGCGAGCGCTTGCACACCACCGAAGACGAACAGCGCCAGGTAGGTGAGGACCAGCAGCAGCGCGAGGGCGAGGCCGGTCCCGGCCGCCCGGTGCAGCGCCGGGCGCGGGGTGGAGGAGAGCAGTTCGGCCATGCCCGACCGGTGGTCGCGCCGACCTTGCAGCGCGCCCGCGCCGATCGCCAACGGCCACAGGAACACCAGCGTGAACCGCGTCCAGTGCGAGGTCGCGGCGAGCTGCTCGGTCCACGCGACCGGGCCCTTCGTCCACGGCGCGCCGGAGAGGTGCAGCATGCCGAGCGCGATCAGCAGCAGGAGTCCGCTGATCCACGGCGCCACCGAGCGCCGCACTTCGATGCCGAGGATCCGCCGGGTCACCAGCTGTCCCTTCCCTGGTTCAGGAGCGCGGAGTAGCCGCGTTCGATGGGGCTGTCGCCGACGTGCTCGGACGTGCCTGCCGCGGCCAGTTGGGTGGGCGTGCCCTGGAAGACGAGCTTGCCGTCGGCGAACAGGACCACGTCCGTGCACGCGGCGGCCACGTCCTCGACCAGGTGCGTCGACACGACGACGCAGCTGTCCGAGCCGATCTCCTGGAGCAGCTCGCGGAACCGCAGCCGTTGCGCCGGGTCGAGGCCAGCCGTCGGCTCGTCGAGCAGCAGGACGCTCGGGTCGTTGACGATCGCCTGCGCGATCCCCGCCCGCCGCACCATGCCGCCGGACAACGTCTTCATCCGGTCGTCGGCGCGGTCGGCGAGCCCCACCCGTTCCACGGCCCGCTGCACCGCGGCCGGGACGTCCCGCTTCGGCATCTCCTTGAGCCACGCCATGTACTCGACGAACTCGCGGACCGTGAACCGGCGGTAGTACCCGAACTCCTGGGGCAGGTACCCGATCCGGCGCCGCAGCTCGCGCTGGTCGACCCGGCCCCCGACGGCCCTGCCGAGCAGTTCGAGCTCGCCACCGGCCGGGCGGAGCACCGTCGCCAGCGCCCGGATCAGGGTGGTCTTGCCCGCGCCGTTGGGCCCGAGCAGGCCGTGCACGCCCGTGCCGAGCGACAGGTCGAGCCCGTCGACGGCGATCTTGCGCGCCCCGGCGCGGACCTTGAGCCCCGTGGCCTTGATCTCCCACGCGTAGGTCGTGGGTGCGGTGTCCACCGCGTTGGTCATCTCGTTCCCCTTCATCGACGTGCGCCCAGGTCCGTGTAGGCGCTCCGGCGAGCGACCACGACGAGTGCCCCGAGCACGAAGAGCGCGCCCCACACGGGAAGTCCGTTCTCGTGCAGGACGAAAGGCGGTTGGGCCAGTACCACGGTCGGCGCGACGATCACGGCCACCCACACCGCGATCAGCCCGACGGCCGCGCGGGTGATGCCGACGAGACCGCCGAGCGCGAGCGTGGCCGTGGTGAACGCCAGGCACGGCAGCAGCCAGAGCGCGACGGCCGAGTCCCACCCCGAGATGGCGACCAGCGTCGGGATCACCACCAGCAGCACGGCCACCGTGCGGCGCAGCAGCAGGTACAGGCCCGAGCGGGGGGTGGACGCGACGATCTCGTGCATCGGGTCGAGGGACTTGGCCCACGACGCCGCCACGCCGAGCACCGGCAGCACGGGTGCGACGAGCAGCACCAGCGAGATCTGGTCGGGCGACTGGGAGAACCGGTCGAACGCGAAAGCCAGCAGCGCCACCATCGTCGTCATGGCCAGCCACGGCACCATCGCCGGGGTGATCCACGCGGCGAGGACTCGTGGCAGGTGTCGTCGTCGGCGAGGGCGAGGCAGTAGGTGGGGCTCCAGGTCGGCCCACACGACGTCCACCAGTGCGGCCGTCGACCCCTCGACGACGTCCGCCAGCCTGGCCCGGCACGCCGCGCACGACTCGAGGTGGGACTCGACCGCCCACACCTCGTCCGCCGGGATGTCCACCTGGCCCCGCGCGTAGCGGCCGACGAGCCGCTCGCTGGGGTGTTCGACGGTCATGTCAGCGCCTCCCGCATCGCGATCCGGGCCCGGCGGGCACGGGTCTTGACGGTGCCCTCGGGCACCCCTAGCAGGACCGCGGTCTCCCGGACGGAGAGTCCGTCGAGCACCATGGCCTGGAGTACTTGTCTGAGTTCCGGAGCCAGTCGTCTGAGGGCGTCGCCCACCTCGTCGCCCACGAGGGTGGCCAGGACCTCTTCCTCCGCGGCCGTGGCTGGTTCTGGTGCCGCGGCGGTCGGGGGGACGGCGTGGTGGGCTCGGCGGCGGAACGCGTCTACCAGGCGTCTCGCCGCGATGGTCCACAGCCAGCCGACTGCTGTGCCGCCGGTGGTCGCGCCCGCGAAGGCGTGAGCCGCCCGCCAGACGGAGAGGTAGGTCTCCTGCATGACCTCGGCGATGATCTGGTCATCGGAGCAGCGGCGGCGCAGGCGAACGGCTATCCACGGAGAGGTGCGTCGGTAGAGCTCCTCGAACGCGGCCCGGTCGCCCCTGGCGACGAGCCTGACGAGGTGCTCCTCGTCGAGGTCGCTCGGTCTTGTCCTGATTGGTCCCACACCCCGCTAGACGCCGGATCTCGGTGGAAGGTTCTCGGGAGAAGGTGTCATGGGTCACATTGTGGGTGGGGTGGGTTCACTCGAACCGGTGATGTCGGGAGGGGTGGGATTGTCGGACCTCGGTCGTAGCGTGTGCGTCGGGGGGTTCTGCGCTACGGGGGACGCCTGGTTTGGGCTGGTCAGGGGCCTGTTTCGGGGTGAGGGTAAGGCGAGGGGGTAGGTCGTAGCTGGGGTGCTGTTGCCAGTGTCAACTCGCCGCCGCCGTCGTCCTGGTGCGGTGGCGGTCGGGGGCGTGTTGGGCGAGTCGGTGCACGCCATCTGGTCCGCCCGATAGGCGAGGAACTCTTGGCGGTGGTCAATAATCGGCCGTCGCGATCGCGGTCTTGGCCGGAGTTGGGTCCCCACGCGGTGGTGGTTCTGGCTGCCGGTTCCAGCGGAGGGCGGTCGACACCCCGCTCGCTCAAGTATCTCCATGCCCGTTTTGGTTTGTCAAGGCGGGAAAGATGCCTTGACAAACCAAAACGGGCATGAGGACGCTTCGGATCGGGGTGGCGCCCTTGGTCTGGGTGTCTGGCGGCTTGCGTGCTTCCGTGGGGCCGTGGTGGGCCTGGTTGCGTTGCTGTGCTTGGTCGTGGTGGGTTGGGTTGCGTTGCTGTGCTTGGTCGTGCCTATCTGGTGCTTTCCCTGACTTCTAGGGAGAACGGGGTTTGGACGTCTTCTGGGGCTAGGTCTTGGCCGCCCTTGATGCGGCGGCGGATCAGGTCTACCGCGCTGTGGGCGATGGCTGCTTTGTCCGGGGCGATCGTGGTCAGCGAGGGCATGCTGTAGGCGCTTTCCTCGTTGTTGTCGAAGCCCACCACCGCCACGTCTTGCGGTACGCGGGTGCCGTGTTCCGCTGCTGCCCTCAGTGCGCCGATGGCGAGTAGGTCGTTGAAGCAGAAGACCGCGTCTGGTGGTTCCGGTAGGGACAGCAGGTGGGCCATGGCTTCCGCGCCGTCTCGGCGGTGGTAGTTCAGGGCTTGGACGATGTACTCGTCGCGTACTGGGAGGTTGGCGTCCGTTAGGGCCGCGCGGTAGCCCTCCAGGCGTTGGGTTGCTGTGCCGCGGTAGGGGTGGGCGCCGATGGCGGCGATGCGCTGGCGGCCTAGGTCGACCAGGTGCTTGGTGGCGACTGTTGCCGCCAGGACGTTGTCGATGCCCACGTGGTCGATCGGGACGTCCACCGAGTGTTCGCCGAGCATGACCACGGGGATTCCCGGGTCCAGCTGGTCGAAGTCTCGGGCGTGCAGTGCTTCGGGGCTGACGATCGCGGCGTCGATCATGTGCGGGCCCAGCGCCGCCAAGGTGGCGCGTTCGCGGTCGCGGGTCCCCAGTGTCTGTTCGATGAGGACGTTCCACTCGTGTTCCTGCGCCGCCTCCAGCACCAGTCCGGCCATCTCGCCGAAGTAGGGGATGCTCAGCTCGGGGAGGACGAGGGCTAGGGAACCGGTTCGGCCGCGGCGGAGGTTGCGGGCTCCGATGTTCGGGCGGTAACCGGTCGTGGCCAGAGCTTCCTCGACGCGGCGGCGGTTGTCCGGTTTCACGAACTCGTAGCCGTTGACCACGTTCGACACCGTCTTGACCGACACACCGGCGAGCCTGGCGACGTCCTTGAGCGTGGCCAACAACGGCCTCCCATCGGCGTCGGTAGTTGGGAACATCACGAATCCTATCTCGTTCCCCAGGGTCTTTACAACGTTGTACCAACGATGTAAATCTGTCACCGGTCCCGTCTCAGTGACGGGGCTCACGCCGTCCGACCGAGGAGCCACCGATGTCCACGCCGCCCGTGCGCCGAACCAAAGCCGCCCTGCTCGCGGTCACCACGCTCACCGTCGCGCTGACGGCCTGCACCAGCCGAGAAGCCGAGAACACCAGCCAGTCCAGCGCCGGCCCCGCGGCCTCCGCCGCGGCCTCCCAAGCATCGGGCCCCGGCTGCACGCTCGACAAGACCGGGTACCCGAAGGTGGACGTCAAGTCCGCGATCGTCGGCTTCTCGCAGTCGGAGAAGGAGGCGAACCCGTTCCGCATCGCCGAGACCCAGTCCATCAAGGACGAGGCGGCGAAGCTCGGGATCGCGTCCGACAAGCTGCTGGTCACCAACGCCCAGAGCGACCTGAACAAGCAGATCAGCGACATCAAGTCCATGTTGGACCGGGGCGCGCAGCTGCTGATCGTGGCGCCGCTCAACTCCGACGGCCTCCAGCCCGCGCTCGACGCGGCGAAGGCGAAGAAGGTCCCGGTCGTCACGATCGACCGCAAGGTGACCTCCACGCCGTGCACCGACTACCTCACGTTCATCGGCTCCAACTTCGTGGAGCAGGGCAAGCGCGCGGCCGTCGAGATGGTCCGCGTCACCGGTGGCACCGGCAAGGTCGCGATCCTGCTCGGCTCGTCTGGCAACAACGTGACCACCGACCGCACCAAGGGCTTCAAGGACGAACTGGCCAAGACGACGGGCCTGTCCGTGGTGGCCGAGCAGACCGGTGAGTTCGACCGCTCCAAGGGCCAGGCCGTCATGGAGCAGCTGATCCAGTCCAACCCGGACATCACCGCCGTGTACGCGGAGAACGACGAGATGGGCATCGGCGCGGTCACCGCGCTCAAAGCCGCGAACAAGAACCCCGGCAAGGACGTCAAGATCGTCTCGATCGACGGCACCAAGAACGCCGTGCAACTGGTGGCCGACGGCGGCTACAACGCGGTCGTCGAGTCCAACCCGCGCTTCGGCCCGCTGTCGTTCAAGGTGCTCCAGGACTTCGCCGACGGCAAGGAGATCAGCGCCAACGTGGTGATCTCGGACGACCAGTACGACGAGACCAACGCGGCCTCCAAGGTCGGGAACGCGTACTGACGTGGATCCCGTGCTGGAGGTAACGGACGTCGTGAAGGAGTTCGTCGGCGTGCGAGCGCTCGACGGGGTGTCGTTCGCGGTGCGGCCGGGGGAGGTGCACGCCCTGGTCGGGGAGAACGGCGCGGGCAAGTCCACGCTGATCAAGGTGCTCACGGGCGTGCACCGCCCCGACTCCGGCGAGGTCCGGCTGCGGGGCGAGGTGGTGTCCTTCGACCGCCCGGTGCGGGCGCAGGAGGCCGGGATCTCCACGATCTACCAGGAGGTCAACCTCGTCCCGCTGATCAGCGTGGCGGCCAACGTCTTCCTCGGCCGCGAGCCGCGGACCCGGTTCGGGCTCGTGGACTGGGCGAGGATGAACCGCGACGCCAAGGAGCTGCTGTCGGGCTACGGCATCGACACCGACGTGAAGCGCCCGCTCGGGACGCTCAGCGTCGGCGCGCAGCAGATGGTCGCGCTGGTCCGCGCGGTGTCGACCGACGCCGACGTGGTGATCATGGACGAGCCGACGTCGTCGTTGGAGCCGCGCGAGGTCGAGACGCTGTTCTCGGTCGTCGAACGGCTGCACGAGAAGGGCATCGCGGTCGTCTACGTCAGCCACCGGATGGACGAGCTGTACCGGATCTGCGACCAGGTGACCGTGCTGCGCGACGGGAAGATGGTTCACACCGGGCCGTTGAACGACCTGTCGCGCATCGAGCTGGTGGCCATGATGCTCGGCCGCAGCGTCAGCGACATCCGCGAGCACGGTGCGACCGCGTTCGGCGAGGACCACAACGCGGGCAAGGAACCGCTGCTCGAGGCGCGGAACCTGGTCAGCGGTGTGCGCCTGTCCGACGTGTCCGTGTCGATCCGCCCCGGCGAGGTCGTGGGCCTCGCCGGGCTGCTCGGCTCCGGCCGCACGGAGACCGCGCGGGCCATCGTCGGCGCACTGCCGCTGGACGGCGGCACGGTGCTGGTCGGTGGCAAGGCGCTGAAGTCCGGTGACGTCGGCGCGGCGATGCGCGCGGGCGTCAACATGCTGGCCGAGGACCGCAAGGCCGAGGGGATCATCCCCAACCTCTCGGTGCGGGAGAACATCGTGCTCGCCGCGCTGCCCCAGCTGTCCCGCTTCGGCGTGGTCAGCAGGGACAAGCAGGACAGGATCGTCGACACCTTCGTGAAACGCCTGCGCATCAAGGTGTCCAACCCCGACCAGCTCGTGTCGGAGCTGTCCGGCGGCAACCAGCAGAAGGTGCTGCTGGCCCGCTGGCTGTGCACCAAGCCCAAGGTCCTGCTGCTCGACGAGCCCACCCGCGGCATCGACGTCGGCGCCAAGGCCGAGGTGCAGGCGCTGATCGACGAACTCGCCCAGGAAGGCTTGGCCGTGCTGCTGATCTCCTCGGAGATGGAGGAACTGCTCGACGGGGCCGACCGGCTGGTCGTGCTCAAGGACGGAGCGGTGGTGGGGGAGCTGTCCGGCGACGACCTGACCCAGGACAAGGTGCTCGCCGCCATCGCCGGGGAGGCGCCGTGACCGCGGTGACGGCGACGGCGGGCGGGATCGACCGCGCCCGCGTCGCCCGGTGGCTCCAGGAGTACGGCGTGTACGTCGCGGTCGTCGTCCTGCTGCTGTTCAACGTGTTCTTCACCGCGAACTTCCTGACGCTGGGCAACTTCCGCACGCAGCTCGTGCAGGCCGCGCCGGTCTGCATCGTGGCGCTGGGCATGGCGCTGGTGATCGGCACCGAGGGCGTCGACCTGTCGGTCGGCGCCGTCATGGCGCTCGCCGCGTCGCTCATCCCGCTGTACCTGGGTGCCGGGCCGATCCCCGCCATCGCCATCGCGCTGGTGGTGGGGCTGGCGGCCGGGATGTTCAACGGGTTCCTGGTGGCCCACGTCGGCATCCAACCGATCGTGGCCACGCTCGCGCTGCTGGTCGGTGGTCGCGGGCTCGCGCTCGTGATAGCCAACGGCCAGCTCGTCCAGCTGCACGACAAGACGTTCCTCGCGCTGGGCACCGGCGACCTCGCCGGCATCCCGATCAGCGTGTGGATCGCCGGGGTGCTGTCGATCGTGATGGCGCTGCTGGTCGGGCGGACCACGTTCGGCCGCAGGCTGGTCGCGATCGGCGGCAACCGCACGGCCAGCGCGCTGGCGGGGCTGCCGGTGAAGGCCGTGCTGGTCGGCGTGTACGCGATCTGCGGCCTGCTCGCGGCCGTGGCGGGCATCCTGGCGACCGCCCGGCTCAGCGCCAGCGACCCGGCCGACATCGGGATGCTGATGGAGCTGTCCGCGATCACCGCGGTGGTCGTCGGCGGCACGGCGCTCACCGGCGGCCGGGTGCGGATCCTCGGCACGGTGTTCGGCGTGATCCTCATGCAGCTCGTGCGCGCCACGCTCATCAAGCACAACCTGCCCGACTCGACCGCGCAGATGGTCCAGGCCGCGATCATCGTCGTCGCGGTGTACGTCGCCCGTGAACGGAGCACCCGTTGACCGCCGTGATCACCGATCCTCCGGACACCACCGCCTCCACGACGCGGCGCGAGCTGATGACCGGTGTCCTGCAACGGCAGGGCGCCGCCA
>Ga0247771_1000056_pt1 | contig 48810 bp, 26 predicted proteins | sample UWRJL197509C6_FD_179948 | JGI IMG/M metagenome (GOLD analysis project Ga0247771, IMG submission 179948) | Plant litter microbial communities from Arlington Agricultural Research Station in Wisconsin, United States - UWRJ-L197-509C-6 | ecosystem: Environmental > Terrestrial > Plant litter >... | reverse complement strand
CGTTCTGGTTGGTGGCGTTGGGGGTCGCCGACAGGATCGCGATCTCGCCCTGGCCGCCGGTCGCGTCGGCGATCATCTTCACCTGGATGGTGGCGATCTCCTGCGTTGTGGCCTGGTTGACGAACACGTCGCGGGCGTCGGGGGCGGCGTCGGAGTCGAACGTGACGACCTTGACCCCCTGCGAGCGCGCGGTCTTCAGCGCGGGCGCGACGGCGTTGGCGTCGTTGGCCGACAGCACCAGCGCGTTCTGCTTCTGCTGCGCGGCGGTGTTGATGTAGGTGACCTGCGAGGAGGCGCTGGCCTCCGACGGGCCGGTCGCCTTCAGCTCGGCCTTGATCGCCGACGCGGCGTCGTCCGACCCCTTCTGCGCCACGGTGAAGTACGGGTTGTTCACCGCCTTCGGCAGGAAGGTGATCTTCAACCCCTCCTTGATCTTCGCGTTCGGATCGGCCGCGCCGGTGCTGCCCGCGGCCGGTGCGTCGGACGCGGCGCTGTTCTTGCTGGTGCCGCTGCACCCCGCCAGCGCGAGCGCGCCGGACAGCAGCAGCACCGCCGTGGTGACCAGTGGACGAGTGGTCATGGTGACCGCCTTACTGTTCTGGAGGATCGAACGCGGGCCGTCAGCGCGGGTGCGAGGACGCTCACCAGGAGCAGCAACCCGGTCACGACGGTGAGGATCTCGGTGGAGACGTCGTCGAGGATGAGGACGTTGCGGAGACCGCCGAGCAGGAGCACTCCGGCGAGCACCCCGCCCAGCGTTCCGCGACCACCGAAGATGGAGACGCCGCCGAGCAGCACGGCGGCGACGACCGCGAGTTCCAGTCCGACTCCGTTGTCGGCGCGGGCACTGGAGAAGCGGAAGGTGTAGACGATCCCGGCGAGCGCGGCCATCGCGCCCGTCAGGACGAACAGCGTGAACTTGACCCGCTTGACCCGGATGCCGGAGAAGCGGGCTCCCTCCTCGTTCGAGCCGATCGCGAAGACCGACCGGCCGAACGAGCTGGTGTGCAACAGGATCGCGAACACCACCGCGAGCACCGCGCACAGCAGGATGGGCCACGGCAGCCACGTACCGGGGACCGGGGTGGTGCCGAACTGGGTGAAGCTGGCGGGGAAGTCCGCCACGGCCCGGTCGCCGAGCACGACCAGCGCCAGACCCCGGTACAGGGCCAGGGTGCCGATCGTGACGGCGAGGGACGGCAGGCCGAGGCGGGTGACGAGGAAGCCGTTGACCGCCCCGCACACCGCCCCGAGGACGACCACCGTCGGCAGGATCGCCTCCAGCGTCCAGCCCGCGTCCCACAGCTCGCCGATGACGGCGCTGGACAGGCCCAGCACGGAGGCCACCGACAGGTCGATCTCGCCGGACACCACGACCAGCGTCAGCGGGAGCGCGATCAGCGCGATCTCGCCGATGTCCAGGCCGAGGTAGAACAGGTTGCCGCCGTCGAGGAACGCCCCGCCGGTCCTGATCTGCCCGACGACGGCGACGAGCACCAGGAACGCCACCAGCGCCGTCTCCCAGCGGGCGAACCGCTCAGCCATCGTGGTCGCTCCTTCCACGCAGTTCCCTGGCCAGCCTCAGCGCGAGGAGGCGGTCGACGGTGATGGCGCCGATCAGCAGCGCGCCGCTGATGGCCTGCTGCCAGAACGCCGGGATGCGCAGCACCACCAGGCAGCTGGCGATCGTGCCGAGCAGCAGCGCCCCGAGCGCCGCGCCGACGACCGTGCCGGAGCCGCCGAAGATGGCGACACCGCCCACGACGACCGCGGCGACCACCTGGAGTTCCAGGCCGGTGCCCGCGGCGGCGTCGACCGTGCCGTAGCGGGCGACCCACAGCGCGCCCGCCAGCCCGGCGACCGTGCCGGACAGCAGGAACGCGGTGAACACCCGGCGCGGCACGGGGATGCCCGCCAGCACGGCGGCCTCCGGGTTGGAGCCGATCGCGTAGAGGTCGCGGCCGGAGCGGTAGGACCGCAGGTACAGCGCGGCGGCCGCCACGACGGCGAGGGTGATCAGCACCAGCACGGGGATGCCGAACAGCCTGCCGTTGCCCATCGCCAGCAGCTCGTCCGGCAGGTTGGTGGCGTTGATCTGCGTGCCCTGCGCCAGCGCGAAGTCCACGCCGCGGAACACGTACAGCGTGCCGAGCGTGACGACCAGGCTGGGGACCCGGCCGACCGCGACCAGCAGGCCGTTGACCGCGCCGCAGACCAGGCCGATCAGCGTGCCGAGGAGCATCCCGACGACGATCGGCATACCGGGGTGGTCGGCGAAGGTCTGCGCGGTGAGGAACGCCGAGATCCCCAGCACCGAGCCGACGGACAGGTCGACGTTGCGCGTGACCACGACGAGCGTCTGGCCCGCCGCGAGCACGGCCACGACGGAGGCGTTGAGCAGCAGGTCGCGGATGCCCTGGGCCTCGACGAACCGCGGGTTGACGAAGGCGGTCGGGATGACCACCAGCGCGAGGGCCACGACGATGCCGAGTTCACGGGCGCGGCCGACCAGGTCGGCGACCCGGCGGGCGCGCGAGGGTGCCGCGGTCGTCATGACGCCACCCGGCCCGCGGCGGCGAGCGCCACGCGTTCCTCGGTCGCGTCGGCGCGCGGGATGTCGTCGACGAGCCTGCCCTCGTGCATGACGAGCACGCGGTCGGCCATGCCGAGCACCTCGGGCAGCTCGGAGGAGATCATCAGCACCGCCACGCCCTCCCCGGCGAGTTCGGACAGCAGCCGGTGCACCTCGGCCTTCGTGCCGACGTCGATGCCGCGGGTGGGCTCGTCGACGATCAGCACGCTCGGCCGCCGCGACAGCCACTTGGCGAGCACGACCTTCTGCTGGTTGCCGCCGGACAGCGTCGCGGCGGGCGCGCCGAGCCGGGCGGTCTTGATCCGCAGCTTGAGCGCCCAGTCCTGGGCGAGCCGCTGTTCGGAGCGGCGGGACAGCAGCCCGAACCGGGACAGGCGGCCGAGCGAGGCGAGTGCGACGTTGCGCTCGACCGAGGCGTCCACGACCAGCCCTTGCTGGCGGCGGTCCTCGGGGACGAGCCCTATCCCCGCGGCCATCGCGGCCGTGGGCGAGCCGAGCTTGAGCTTGCGGCCGTTGACGAACACCTCGCCCGCGTCCACCCCGTCGATGCCGAAGACCGCGCGGGCGACCTCCGTGCGGCCCGCGCCGACCAGGCCGGACAGCCCGACGATCTCGCCCGCGCGGACGGTGAAGGAGACGTCGGTGAACACGCCCTCCCTGGTGAGCCTGCGGACGTCGAGGAGCACCTCGCCCGCGTCGGTGTCCTGCTTGGGGAACAGCGCGGACAGCTCGCGGCCGACCATGCGGCGCACCAGCCCGTCCGGCGTCTCGTCCTCCAGCGGCCCGTCCCACACGTGCCTGCCGTCGCGCAGCACGGTCGCCCGCTGGCACAGCGCGAACACCTCGTCCAGCCGGTGCGACACGAACAGCACGGCGGTCCCCTGCGCGCGGAGCACCTCGACCACGTCGAACAGCCGCTCCACCTCACGGGCGGACAGGGCGGCGGTCGGCTCGTCCATCACGACCACCCGCGCGTCGAACGAGAGGGCCTTCGCGATCTCCACGACCTGCTGGTCCGCGATGGACAGCCCGCGCGCGGGCCGTGCCGGGTCGAGCACCACGCCGAGGCGGTCGAACAGCGCGGCGGTGTGCGCGTGCATGGCCTTGGTGTCGATGCGGCGGCCCGCCTTGAGCGGCTGGCGGCCGGTGTAGACGTTCTCGGCGATCGACAGGTCCCCGAAGAGCATCGGCTCCTGGTAGATCACCGCGATCCCGGCGGCCTTCGCGTCGGCGGGCCCGGAGAACCGGACCTCGACGCCGTCGACGAGCACCCGTCCGCTGTCCGGCCGGTGCACGCCCGCGAGCGTCTTGATCAGCGTCGACTTGCCCGCGCCGTTCTCCCCCAGCAACGCGTGCGCCTCGCCCGCGACCAGCGCGATGCTCACGTCGGACAGCGCCTGAACAGCGCCGAAGGACTTCGCGACGCCGTCGAGCACGACAAGCGGCGGCGGGTCTGGAGGCAGGTCCACGCACGACTCCCGGTCCGTGATGAAACGTTTCAATCATCAGCCGTAGGGAGTGTGCCCCGCGTCACAGGGCCTGTCAATGCCGCGAAGGGACGGACTTACTGCGCGCGGTGCTCCCCCCGCTCCGATCTCGACCGGAGCGACTCCTGCGGTTCAGGACGGCGTTCGACGGGCTCCGGCGGCACGGGAGCGTCGGGGTCGCCGTGCTTCGCGACGAGCGCGGTGTAGATCGGGTGGGGGTCCGGCTGGGTCACGTGGATCGACCTTCCTGCGAGCACCGCGGGGTGGGGATCGCCCCAGGTGAGCAAGGGCGACTCGCCCATCCTGCGCCGCGACTACGACATTTGCCGGCCATCTGGCGGAAACACGCGGAAGGGTGTGGATCTTGGTTAAGCGGTTGAGGTTGGAGTGACGAGGTGTTTTCTTCCTCGGTCGGCGATCTGCGGTGAAGCGTTCTAGCCGACGCGTTCGCGCAGGCCCGCGGCCAAGCCCGCCACGGTCACCAGGTCGAAGAAGCCTCCGAGCGCGCCCATCAGCCGGGGTCGGCGGACCGGGGCCAGGCGGAGGCGCAGGTGCACGCGGGTGCCGTCGGCGTGCGGGGTGAGGATGATCGCCCAGCTCAGGCGCGTGCGGTCGCGGGTCGAGGTGTGCACGAGGGTGGTCGGGGCGTGCAGGAGGGACACCTCGAACGTCGCGTCGCGGCCGCCCCAGTCCGGGATCACGTCGCCGACCGCCAACGCCTGCCACGTGGGGTCGAGGTGCCGCAGCGCTCGTCGGCCGCGGGGCAGCACGCGTTCCACTGCCCGCGGCAGGTACCAGCCCGCGCGGGACTTGCCGAGTTGGACGATCCACGGCCACACGGCCTCGGGTGGGGCGGGCACGGTGAAGGCGCGGTCCATCACCACGTCCGGGCGCGGCACGAGGTCGTCGCCCGCGACCGGCGTGGTGCGCTCGGCCGCGGTCGGCGCGATGGTGGCGAACATCCGGCGCTCCCGTCCTCGGCCTCCACCGTACGCCGGGGTCCACGTCGGACGCCGAGCACTCGGTTCCCTTGCACCCCATCGGTTCCCGACCAGTGGACATCCCCGTCCCAGGTGGTCACCGCCTGCCACAATCGGGGAAAACCCTGGACGAAGGAGCGCCGGTGCCCTCCACCTCGGAACCGCTGCGGAAGCTCGGCTTCCTCACCATCGGCCTGTTCGACGAGGCCGACCCGCGCAAGGGCCACGAGTCCACGCTCGAGATCATCGAGCTGGGCGAGCGGCTGGGGTTCGACAGCGCGTGGGTGCGGCACCGGCACCTCCAGTACGGGATCTCCTCGCCCGTCGCGGTGCTGGCGGCGGCGACGCAGCGGACCAGCCGGATCGAACTCGGCACGGCGGTCATCCCGGTGGGCTGGGAGAACCCGCTGCGGCTGGCCGAGGACCTGGCGACGGTGGACGTGCTGTCCGGCGGACGGCTGAACCCCGGCGTCAGCATCGGGCCGCCGCTGCACTTCGACCGGGTCAAGGGCGCCCTGTACCCGGACACCGCCGACGTCGAGGACTTCGGCTACGAACGGGTCCGGCGGCTGCTGGGGTTCGTCCGCGGCGAGCCCGCCACCGACACGGCGGGCGTCGAGGGCTTCGAGGTGTTCTCCAACCGCGTGCAACCGTTCTCCGAGGGTCTGGGGCGTCGGATGTGGTACGGCGGCGCCAGCCTGCGGTCCGCGCAGTGGGCGGGCGAGAACGGCATGAACTTCCTGTCCAGCAGCGTCGTCAAGGCGGAGGAGTCCGAGGACTTCGCCGCGATCCAGCTGTCCCACGTGCGCGCCTTCCGCGCCCACCACCCCGACGGCGACCAGGCCCGCGTGTCGCAGGGCCTCGTGGTGATCCCGACCGACAGCGCGTCACCGGAGCAGCGCGCGAAGTACCACGCGTACGCCGCCCAACGCCTCCCCCGCACCACCACCCCACAGGGCCCGGCCCGCCTCCTGTTCGCCCCGGACCTGGTGGGCACGTCGGAGGAGATCGCCGAACGCCTCTACGCGCACGTGGCGTTCCAGGAGATCGACGAGGTCGCCTTCGCCCTCCCGTTCACCTTCGACCACGACGACTACGTCCAGATCCTCACCGACATAGCCACGAAACTCGGCCCGGCACTCGGCTGGAAGCCCGCTAGCTAGATGATCTTCTGCGATGCGGCATGGTGTGGAAGCCGTCAGGAGTCGAAAACACAGGAGGCAACCCATGTCCTTCCACAGCGGCAACACCACCCTCCACGCCTTGGACGGCCTGAAACTCGCCGGCACTCTCGTCACTCCGGAGACTCCCGCGTCCCGAGCCGTCGTCCTCGTTCACGGTGGCGGTGTCACCCGCGACGAGAGCGGCTTCTTCACCCGTCTCGCTGAGGGCTTGGCCGAGGCAGGCGTGGCGTCGCTGCGGTTCGACCTCCGCGGGCACGGTGAGAGCGAAGGTCGTCAGGAGGACTTGACGCTCTCCGCCATCCTCAACGACATCCGCGCCGCCATCACCCACGTGCGGCAAGAAACCGGTGCTCAGGCGGTGAGCCTGCTCGGCGCCAGCTTCGCCGGTGGCATCACCGCCTACTTCGCCGCCCGCGGCCCCGAGAAGCTGTCACGGCTCGTCCTGATCAACCCGCTGCTCAACTACAAGAAGCGCTTCATCGACGACAAGCCGTACTGGTCGGACGACCACATCAACGACGAGGCGGCACGCGAACTGGTCGCCCAGAGCTACATCGCCCACTCACCGACGTTCAAGCTGAGCCGGGGCCTGCTCAACGAGGTCTTCTGGCTCCAGCCGCACACCGTGCTCGGCGAGATCACGGTGCCGACCCTTGTCGTCCACGGAACCAAGGACACCTTCATCCCCGTTGACTCCTCCCGAGCCGCGGCCGCCCAGCTCCAGGTCGAGCACAAGCTCGTGGAGATCGAGGGTGCGCAGCACGGCATCGCGGTGCACGACGACCCGACCTACGCCGATCCCCAGAGCCAGGAGTGGCAGGCCTTCACCATCCGCACGATCGCGGAGTGGGTTACGGCTGGTTCGTGACCAGCTACGAGGATGTGGCCTCTTGCAGCTCGCGCACCGCGGCGCGTGTCCTCCACGGCGTGAGGGTGGTCAGGACCTTGGCCAGCTCCTGCATGGTGCGGCCGGAGTTGGTTTCGCGAGCGAGCGGGATGGACGCCAACCCCGTCCGCGCGGCTTCGTCCGGTTCACCGGCCAGCGCCAAGGAGGACGCCATCAAGGACAGGAAGTAGCCGTAGTCACGGGGTGAGAACCTGTTGGCGGACAACCATTGCTGGTACAGCTCGGCCGCTCGGTGTGGTTGGCCTGCCTCGGTGTGGCAGATCGCGGTCTGCATGGTGAGCAGGGTGCTGTTGTAATGGGCGCCGAGCGCCTGGGTGTCGGCGTCCGCGGCGTCGTGGAGTAGCTGCTGAACCTGCTCGAGCTTGCGCTCTACCATCACGTTGCTCTCACCGAGCATGGCGTGGCCGCGGGCTTCTTGTTGGGCTGCTTCAGCCCGGATCCGGATGGGTAGCTGCCAAGGCCCCGTTTGAACGGCTTGGCTCAGCGTCAGCATCCGTAGAGCGTCACGCTCGTCGTAGGCGGCTTGTGCCTTCTTGAGGAGCACGTAGCCCTGCATCGTGAGGTCGCCCGTCTCCTGTGCCCATTCGATCGCCCGGTCGCGCCAGTAGGTGGCCTGCTCGGGGTTGCCCACATCGCGGTAGAGCCAGCCCGCGAACTCGGCACCGCTGGCACCGACGGCCACGAGCTGTCGGCGAACCTCCGGTTTGACGTCGCGTGCGCTCTGCTCGATCGCCCCCAAGACCCCGAGCACCATCGGCAGCGTTCGCGCTGGCCCGAGTTCACCGTCGTCGGCTTTGCAGGCGTCGAGCTGGCGGCGGAAGTAGTCGACGACGGAGCCGTCCAGGTAGCGGCGTGCATCAGCGAGGGCTAGGGCAACGTGCTGCGTCTGCTCAAGACCAAGCGCAGGAAGAGCGGCAACGGCCAAGCCGCGGGCGAGTAGCGAACGACGACTAAGCGGGCTCATGGCAGTCCAAGCAGCAGCAGTGGCGGAGTCCTCCCCCGACGCATCGCTGGTTGCCGACTGCTCGTCGAGGAGTTTGCCGAGCCCGCTGCCGGCCACGGTGGCGGCCTCCAGCGGCACGAGAACCTGACGACCATCCACTACAACCGGCAGCAGTACGGCATTTCGACGCTGGCTGGCCGATGGTGAGGAGTCGTCGGGTTGCGCCACCGCGTTCGCGCCGTTGGTCAGCGGTGGAGCACTCGGCATCCGAAACCACAGTAAGTCGGCGGGGATGCCGAGAACATGTGCCCAGCGCATGAGCTTCGTCAAGTCGTTGAGCTGGGCGTCGCCTTCGAGCTTGCTGAGACGGGACTGGGTGACGCCGACCCATCCGGCTGCGACCTCTTGCGGGATGTCTGCTCGGTGGGACGGGTGCGTCCGGAAGGCCTGCATCACCTTGCCCATGTCGCAGCTCGCGAGCGCTCGTCGCATGGATGGTTCCTGCCAGAAATCCGCAGGAACCCGAGGCGGTGCGGTGCGGTACTGCCGTGCCGCCTTGGTGCAGGCCGTGCACGTCGCCGTGCGGTTATCCCGAGCTAACCGCGTGCCACAGCGGCACTGACGCACCTCGCCACTTGCCCCCATGCGACCGTCCCCGATCAAAAAACGTCGTCCTCGCCCCGTACCAACCCGACCACGTTACGCCGGTCCCGTGTCTGTGGACATTCCTTCCGGGCATACAAGGTCATTCCTGCGACTCATGTGCATTGCCGCTGGTGAACGCCACTCTGTGGTGCAGACACCCGATGCCGGGTTCAGCGCCCACCCCGAGCAGAACGGTTGGGACGTGCCTCCCCCGACGACGGCCCAACGCCGTGCTGTCTGGTGCTCCTCGGCATCGGGTGTCACCCATTGTTTGCAGCGGAACAAGGAGAAGAGCGTGTCGAGCGAACCGGCGTTGTACGAGCGGCTGGGTGGACGCAGCGGCATCGAGGCGATGGTGGACACCTTCTACGAGCGCATCATGCGGGTGGATGAACTGCGCGACTACTTCGCCTTGGTCCTGGCCGCCCTGACGGCGGTGCTCAAGGAACACGGCGTCACCCCAATGGACAGGTACGCGATAGCGGCGAAACTGCGGACGTTTCGCGACATGATCGTGGCGCAGGTGAAGGAGTAGTGGACGCCGGGGGACTGAAGGCCAGTTGGACGCGGGTATGCGGCGCGGGGGCTGACGCCGTGGCGTTGTTCTTCTACAGCCATCTGTCGCTCTGCCACCCGCAGATCCGTGACCTGTTTCCGGTGTCGATGGCGGGGCAGCGGGACAAGTTCGTCTCCGCGCTCGGGCGCATCGTGGCCAGCGTCGACCACGCCGACAGCTTGGCGCCCTTCCTGGTGCACCTGGGAACCGGGCATCTCCGTTTCGGGGCTCGGCCTGAGCACTACCCACCGGTCGGGGAGAGCTTGATCGCCACCCTGGCGCACTTCGAAAACGACAACTGGACGCCGCAGCTGGCGGCGGACTGGTTTGCGGCGTACCAGCAGATCGCCGCCCAGATGATCGACGCTGCCGCGCGAGCCTCGACCAACGCCGCAGTGGAGGACGCGCGATGACCGACCACAGACGACGTCACCTGACCCCGCAGGACATCCGCTCCGTGCAGTTCCCGGCGAGTCGGTTCGGTACGCGCGGCTACCGCGAGGAGCAGGTCGACGACTTCCTCGATCTCGTCGCTGAGACGCTGGCCGCTCGGGATCGCGAACTGGCGCGGGCTCGTGCCGAGATCAACCGGGTGAAGGACTGGCGAGCCGGCCACAACATTCCCGAACAGGGGGTGCGTACGCCGACGCCGGACGAAGTGCACCTCTACAGCCGGGCGCAGCTCGCCGCCGAAACGCTTGAAGACCGAGCACGCCGCATCCTCGGTCAAGCCGACTCGGCTGCTCGCCAGCGCTACGCCGAGCTCATGCACCAGGCCGCGGAACGCACGAAGGTCCTGGGCGTGCACGCCAGCGTGATCCGGACGCAGCTCCGGGCTCAGCTACTGCAACTCGCCGACGAAGTTCAGCAGTTGGGTGTCCCCGTAGCGGTCGACCACGAGCTGCCAGCCAACGGGCAACTGCCCGGCGTGCACCGAGTTCGGGACGACCAAGCGCATGACTCCGACGTACGTCGGGTGCCCTAGATGACGGCACCGCGGCCTACCACCGAACGTCAGCTCGGTTTCGGCACGACTCCTCCTTCATCGACCTCCATCCCGCTCCATCGCGCACTGGAAGAAAGGCTCACCGTGCCGACGCTGGACATACCCACCCACGTGCAACGAGACCGCACTTTACGGGTGAAGATTATCGATGTCTGCGGCCTGACCTGCACCTTCTGTCACAACGAAGGCACCCCGGTAGCCGTGGACAACCGTTCCCAGGTGCTCTCCAACTTCGTCACCTTGGGCAAGTCGGGACGGGCCTCGATCTACGCCGCCACCAACGGTGCGGACTTCCTCCCCGCCCCGATGGCGGCCGACGCCGAGTTCGGCACGGTGTTGGGGCAGCTCCGCGACGGGCTCAGCCTGGACGAAGTCCACCTCACCGGTGGCGAACCGACGCTTCATCCCGCGGTGGCCAAGCTGACGCGGATCGCTGCCGTGCAAGGGTTCGAGATCGGAATGACGTCCAACGGCGAACGCGGCGCGGCCGTGCTGGAAGCGTGCGCCGAAGCCGGCCTGACGCGGGTGAACTTCTCCATCTTCGGCACGACGCCCGACGAGCTGGCCCAAGTGCAGCATGACCGCTACCGCAACGCGGGACTGGCCACCAAGAAGATCGAGGCGTTGCAGGCGTCCATCGCCATGTGCGTGTGGCTCGGGATCAAGGCCAGCGCCAACATCGTCGTGCTCGACCACAGCCACGCCGAACGCGTGCACCGGCTGCTCGACGAGTACGCCCCCGAGCTGTCCGTGCGCCTGCTCAACTCGCTGGACCATGGCGCGGAGTCGGTCGACGCCATCCACCGGATCTTGGCCGAGCGTGGCGCAGTGGCTGAAGCCCGGTACGTCACCGCGGGCGTGTCCGAAACCCGCACCTCCTATCGACTGCCCGACGGCAGGCGGGTGCAGTTCAAGCAGATCCGACCGGTACGCCTCCCGGACACCTGCACGGGCTGCCGGTTCAACAACGGCCGCGACTGCCACGAAGGCTTCTACGGCGTCCGGCTCTACCGCGACCGCGCAGGCCGCTACCTGGTGGGCGTCTGCATCCAGCGCATGGATCTCTGCATGCCGGTCGAGCGGTTCCTCGACAGCCCACTACGCGGGGAAATCCTCCGGCTACGCGAGCTCGAGTACAACCAGCTCGTCGCCCGCGTTGCCGGATAACGTCCTACCCGTTCCACCGATACCCAAGGGAGTTCACCCGTGCCCATCGAGCACGAAGCCAAGATCCTCGACATCGACCCCGACTTCGCCAAGCACCTCATCCTCGACAAGGGCGGCCAGCTGCTCGGCGAGAAGCTGATGCGGCGCTACGTCTACGACATCACGCCGGGCGACCAGTCCAAGTGGCTACGGCTGCGCGACACCGGCTCCGAGGTGACGCTCACGGTCAAGGAAATCACCAGCGACGCCATCGACGGCACGTACGAGACCGAGGTCGTGGTGAGCGACTTCGACACCACCAACCAGCTCTTGGCCGCGCTGGGCTACACGCCCAAGTCGTACCAGGAGAACAAGCGCACCAGCTTCATCCTCGACGGCGTCGAGGTGGAGATCGACACCTGGCCGCGCATCCCGCCGTACCTGGAGATCGAGGGCAAGTCGCGCGAGGACGTCGTCCGGGTGGCCGCGGTGCTCGGCTACGGCGAGGACGAGCTCACCGGGGAGAACACGACGAAGGTGTACTCGCGGTACGGGATCGAGTTGGCGGGGATCGCGGAGCTGAAGTTCGACTAGCCCATGCACGCCGTCTGCTGCTTCGGGGGCACAAGGGTTCGCGCCAGGTGAAGAGTCGGGCTCGTCCCGCATGTCGAGTGCGGGAGGTGGCCTTGGTTCGTCGCCCGAGCGAGTCCGCGCGGTCGTTGCCGACGGACGAGCGCCGAAATTCACCCAACCTCCCCAATCCCGATTCACCGAAATGGCAGTCACGCACGTAAACGAGCCGCCGATACGATCGCGATATGGACAAAGGCGATCTCATTCCCGATTTCACACTGCTCGACCAGAAGGGCCAGGAAAGGTCACTTCGCGAATTCACCGAGAACGGTCCGGTGGTGGTGTTCTTCTACCCGTCTGCCATGACGCAGGGGTGCACGGCGGAGAGTTGCCGGTTCCGGGACCTGGCCGCGGAGTTCGAGGAGGTTGGGGCTCAGCGGATCGGGATCAGCGCTGACGACGTGGAGCGGCAGCGGGAGTTCTCGGAGTTGCACGGGTTCGACTACCCGCTGCTCTCGGATCCGGACGGGGTCGTGGCGACGCTGTTCGGGGTGCGTAGGCGGATCGGGTTACCGGGGCCGTTGGCGGCGTTGCGGACTCGGCGGTGGACGTTCGTCATCGGGGCCGACAACCGGGTTCTGGAGGTCGTGAAAAGCGAATTGCACATGGAGGTGCACGCCGATCGGGCGCTCGAAGCGTTGCGGAATCGGTGAGGAAAGGCGCCCGGTCGTCGACCGGGCGCCTTTTCGCTTACAGTTCCACCAACACCTTTCCGAGTTTCGCCGCCCTGTTCGTGAACAGGCTCCGGTAGGCGTCCGGAATGGCGTCGAAACCGTGGTGGACGGTGTGGGCGTAGACCACCTCACCGGACCGCACCAGGCCGCCGAGTTCGCGTTCCAGCGCCGCCAGGCACTCCGGGTCCTCCAGCCACTCCAGCGAGAAGATCCCGCGCACGGTGGCCCTTGGGCGCATGAGCATCGGCAGCAGCCGCGGCCCGAGGTGGGAACCGCCCGCCTGTGACTCGAACTGGGCGCACACGGCGATCTCGGCGTGTGCCGCCAGCATCCCGAACACCTCGTCGGTCAGCACGCCGCCGACCGTGTCGAGGTAGCGGTCCACCCCGGACGGGAACGCCTTGGCCAGCAGTTCGCGCACGTCCTCGGCGGCGTCGCCCGGTCGGTAGAGCACGACGTCGTCGAAGCCCAGCGACCGCAGGTAGTCCACCTTCTCCGGTGTGCCGGTCGTGCCCACGACCCGGCCGCCCGCGCGGCGCGCCAACTGGCCCGCCACCGAGCCGATGGCCCCGCTCGCGCCGCTGATCAGCACGTTGTCCCCGGGCCGCACGGTCAGGGTGCGGGTCATCGCGCCCCACGCGGTGATGCCGGGGCCGCCGAGCACGCTGATCGCCGTGTGGAGCGGCAGCGCGTCGTCGAAAACGGCCGGGTCCAGCCGTCGGTAGGCCGGGAACACCAGCGGCGTGCTGTCGACGTGCCAGGTGGACACCCACGGCTGCGGCCCGCCGGTACCGATGACGTGGCTCCGCCAGCCGCCGAACCCCTGCACCAGGTCGCCGGGCCGGTGCGCGGCCTCCGGGCCCGCCTCCAGCACCCGCATCACCGAGTCCGCGCCCATGTGCTCCCCGAGCGGGGTGTCCAGCGCGAGTCCCTGCTGGTACGGGTCCACCGAGACGTGCAGGGTCTCCAGCAGCATCTCGTCGGGCGCGAGCCGGACGTCGACCTCCTCGACGACCTTCTCGTAAATGCGGTCGACGTCGGGCAAGCCTGGGACGTGCTCGCGGACCACCCATTTCTCGATCTTCATGCCCTGCCCCTCGACTGCGTCTCCAACGGCCGGGTCTCGACCGGTGTCCGGGGTGACGGCCGCGGCCCGACCGGGATGACCACGTGGGTCGGCGGCGGCGCGAACTCGTCGACGTGCGCGGTGAAGGGGATCCCGTCGTCCTTGCACACGAACTGCATGACCTGGCGGCCCGCGGTGGCGGCGCGGATGAGGCCGCCGGTCGTGGCCCACACGCCGGACTGGTAGAAGTCGCGCAGCCCAGGCAGGCCGGGCCCGTGCTTCTTCACCAACTCCTCCAGCGTCTCGCCGCTGTCCACGAACGGCTGCCACCCGAGGACCGTGCCGTCGTAGTTGCCGGTGTAGCGGACCTGGGTCAGCGGCGTGGACAGGTCGCGCGCCACCACCGAGTCGGTGATGCCGGGGTAGCGCTTCTCCAGGTACCGCATCAACGCCAGCCGCGTCTTGCGCTTGAGCGCGTAGTACTCGCGACCGTGCTTGACCGGCAACGTGTGCAGCACCTCTCCCCCGCGCCTGCGCGTCACCTGCTCCGGTCCCTCGTCCGCCGCGCGCCACGGCGCGATGTCGGCGAAGTAGGTCATGTAGACGACGGTGCTGTGCTCGGGCGACAGCTCGGGGTAGTGCGTGCTGCGGAACTGGACGTTGATGCTGGCGTGCCGGATGCCGACGAGGTCCTCGGCCTCCTCCTCGGTCAGCAGGTGCGTCGTGCACGGGTCACCCTCGGGCACCGGCCGGTCCAGGCCGAGAAACAGGCACACGTAACCGGGGAACACCATGCCCGGCTTCTCGATCGTCTCGGTGTACAGCTCGCGGTACTCGTCGGTGAGGTACTGGCCTTTGAGGAACTTCATCATCGTCGTGTGCCCGTCGGCCGCCGAGACCACGACGTCCGCGCGGAACTCCCGCCCGTCGTCCAGCCGCACGCCCGCCGCACGGCCGTCCTCGACGAGGATCTCCTCGACCTTGCTGTTGTAGCTGATCTTCCCGCCCAGCCGCAGGAACCGCTGCTCGATCGACTTCGCCAGCCCCAGCGACCCGCCCTCGGGCACGCCCGCCGACAGGTTGGCGTGCGCGGCGAGCTGGAAGTAGAACGGCAGCACCGGGAACGCCGCGTGCTTCTCGTACAGCACGAAGTTGAACGCCTCCCGCAGCAGCGGGGACCGGAACCGGGCTGAGTAGTCCGTCATCAACGTGCTGATGGACTTGCGGACGACGTTGAAGTACGGCACGAACGACGCCAGCATCCGCAGCCGTTCCACGGTGCCCATCAGGCCCACCGGTTTGAGGAACGGGTACACGTCCAGCGCGCGGCGGAACTTCCGCAGGCCCTGGCAGAAGTCGTGGATCAGCTTGGCGTCGACCGGCGAGAGGTCCAGCAGGTGCGCTTCGAGCCGGTCGGGGTCGGAGTAGAAGTACACCGTCTGCCCGTCGGTGGCGCGGACGATGTTGAACACGTCGAAGTGCCGCATCTCCTTGCCCTGCAACGCTCCCAGCTCCAGCCAGATCTGGTGCATCTCGTTGCCGGGCCCGTTGCCGAGCAGCCAGCTGACGCAGCAGTCGAACGTGTAGTCGCCGCGGTCCCACGCCGTGCAGCAACCGCCGGGGATCTCGTGCATCTCCACGATGTGCGTGTCGTAGCCGTTCATCCGCGCGTAGCAGCCGGTGGACAGCCCACCGAGGCCCGCGCCGATGACGATCATCGTCTTGCGTCGCGTGCGGCTCATGTCCGTGATGTCCTCGCAGTCGGTCGGTCGGGTCGTTGCTCGGCCCACTTGTCGAGCTGGGGCAGGTGCCCGAGCTTGCCCGCGTGCCACGGCTCCGTGCCGCCGCTCTCCCAGGCGTGGAAGGGGATCCCGAGTTCGCGGCAGACGAACTGCGCGGCGAACCGGCCGGACGCGGCGGCCTTGATCAGGCTGCCGCCGCCGACCCAGTGCCCGGCCAGGTGGAACCCGGCGAGGCCGGGCAGCGCGAGCCGGTCCTTGGCGACCAGCGCGTCCAGCAGGTCGTCGGCGCGCGGCGACTTCCACGCGAGGATCGCGCCGCGGTGGTTGCCGGTGTACCGCTCGGTCGTGGCCGGGGTCGCGACCTGGACCAGCTCGATCCGGTCGCCGATGCCGGGGAACTTGCGCTCCAGGAAGTCCCGGACGAACGCGGCCAGGTCCCGTTTGAGGTCCCAGTACGCCCGCCGGTCCTTGGCGCGCAACGCCTTCCACGTGTCGAAGTCGCTGAAGTAGTTGCAGTGGATGAGGGACCGGCCCGCGGGCGCGAGGCCGTCCATCACCCGTGACCGCAGGTGCACCACCAGGCTGTCCTGCAACGCGCCCGGCATCCGGGCCACGTCCTCCTCGGGCAGCAGGTAGGTGGTGCTGGGCGGCTCGTCGGTGGGCACGTCGCCGCGGAAGCCGACGAACACCGACACCAGCGCCGGGTACAACTGTTCGGGGTCCGGCATGACCTCGTCCAGCAACTCGGTCAGCCGCGGGTTGGTGTACTCCCCGCCCAGCAGCGTCGACACCGTGGCCAGCGCGTCGCACGCGCCCACTACGTGGTCCGCGTAGTGCCGTTCGCCGCCCTTGAGCTCCACGCCGACCGCGCGCTCGTCCTCCACCAGGATCCGCACGACCTTGGCGCGGTAGTCGATCCGGCCGCCGAGCCCGAGGTAGCGCTCCTCGATCGACCGGGCCAGCCCGAGCGAACCCCCCTGCGGCACACCGACGTTGCCGTTGTGCGCGGCGGCCATCGTGAAGTGGTACGGCAGCATCGCGAAGTTCCGCGGGTCCTGGAAGAACATGTTCCGGAACGCCAGCCCGAGGAACGGGTCGCTGAGGCTGTCGGCGAAGTCGGCCATCTGCCTGCCCGCGGTGCGGGAGAACAGCCGCAGCAGCGGCAGGACCTTGGCCGCCATCCGCACCTTGTCCCGCAACGTCATCAGCGGCGGCGGGGTGAGGAACGGGTGCAGGTCCACCTTGGTGAAGCGGCGGAAGTCAGCGCAGAACGCCCTGATCTTCGCCGCGTCGGCGGGCGAGCACTTCTCCAGCTCCGCTTGCAGCAGGTCGGGGTCGGTGTGGAAGGTGACCGACCGGCCGTCCTGGGAGACCACGCGGTTGAACTCCTGGAACGTGGTCACGGTCTTGCCGTCGAGCGCCCCGAGTTCCCGCCACACCTGGTTGGCCTCGTTGCCCGGCGCGGTGCCGTTGAGCCAGTCCACGCAATAGTCGAGCAGGTAGCCCTCGCGCGACCACGCCGTGCAGCAGCCGCCCGGCAGCACGTGCATCTCGAAGATCCGCGTCTCCAGGCCGCTCATCTGCCCGTAGCACGCCGTCGACATGCCCGCGACGCCCGCGCCGATGACGATGACCCTGGGCTTCGCGCTCCCCCGAGTGCGCCGCTCCCACGGAACCCTGGTGCTACGCGACATCGCGCGCCCCTCCCGCTTCGAGCACGCCGCGCAGCAGGTCGGCGTTGCGGGACAGGTGGTCGCCGCTGAGCATGTCGGCGTGCGCGCCGGACCCGGCCAGCACGGTGGCGGCGACCGCCGAACTGCCGTGCCACGTGCCGTGCGCCGAGGCCGCGTAGAACTCGACCTTGTGCTCGTCGGAGATCACCGTGACCGGTCCCGACACCGCGCCCAGGTTCGGCGTTCGGCTGGAGTGGTGCAGGTAGTCGCGCGCCTGCCGCATGGTCTCCTCGGCCACCGACGTCGAGCCGGTGTGCCGTTCCAGGTGGCCCGCCAGCTCGTGCTCGAACTCGGCGACGTGCTCCTCGGACAGGCTGAACCGCTCCGGGATCCGGTAGGAGTCCATGATCACCACGTGCGCGGTCGCGTGGCCCCGCCGTTCCAGCTCCTTGGCGACCTCGAACGCGAGGTTGCCGCCGAGCGAGTAGCCGAACAGGTGGTAGGGCCCCGACTCCTGGACCGACTCGACCAGGTCCGCGTACTCGACGACCTTGCCGTCGCCGGGCACGTAGTTGAACGCGGTCAGCCGGTACTCCGGCAGGTGCGCCGCCAGCAGCCGGTACACCAGGCCGTGCCCGCCCGCCGGTGGGAAGCAGAACAGCACGGGGTCGGCGTCGGGGTTGAACTCCAGGTACGGCTTGGCGCCGGCGAGCTGCCCGGTGACGATGTGCTCGACCGTCTTCGCCATGCCGCGCAACGTGGTCACCCGGAACAGCAGGCTGACCGGGATGGTGATCGCGAACTCGGTCTGGAGGTGGTGGATCAGCTCGATCAGCGTGATCGAGCTGCCGCCGGAGGCGAAGAAGTCCTGCGACAGCCCCACCTTCTCCAGGCCCAGCAGCACCTGCCAGTGCTTGGCGGTGCGCACCTCGTACAGGGTGGTCGGCGGTTCGTGCTCGCCGTCCTCCGCCACGACCGGCGCGGGCAGCGCGTCCACGTCGACCTTCCCGTTGGGGGTCAACGGGAGCGACGGCACCGCGACGACGTGCGCCGGGATCATGAACGTCGGCAGGTACTCGCCCAGGTGCGCCCGCAACGCCTTCCCGTCGACCTCCGCCCCTTCAGCGGGAACGCAGTAGGCGACCAGCTGGTCGTCGCCGCGCACCACGACGACGGCCTGCGCCACGCCGGGCCAGCGGGCGAGCCGGGTCTCGATCTCGCCGACCTCGACCCGGTGGCCGCGGACCTTCACCTGGCCGTCGGCCCGGCCCAGCAGCTCGACCACGCCGTCCGCCCGCCAGCGGGCCAGGTCACCGGTGCGGTAGAGCCGCACCCGACGGCCATCCAGGTCGCGGGTGACGAAGCGCAGCGCGGTCTGCTCGGGATCGCCGAGGTAGCCGGAGGCGACCCCGGCCCCGCCGACCCACAGCTCGCCGAGGACGCCCGGCGGCACGGGTTCGCCGCGCTCGTCGAGCAGGTAGAGCGCGGAACCGGGCAGCGGCCGTCCGATCGGCACCACGCGGCCGGGCTCCAGGTCGTCGACCGGGCCCTCGAAGTACGCGCTGTCGATCGTGGCCTCGGTGAGGCCGTAGGAGTTGACGACCCTGGTGTCCGGTCCGCACAACGCCGTGAGCGCGCGGTACTCGTCGACCTTCCACACGTCCGAGCCGACGACCAGCAGCCGCAGGAAGTCGAGCCGGGCCCCGGTGCGCTCGCAGTGCGACATCAGGCCGCGCACCACGGCGGGCACGAACTCGGCGGTGTCGACGCGTTCGGCGACCATCGTGTCGTACAGGCGGGCGGTGTCGAACAGGAGATCGCGCGTCACCAGCACGAGGGTTCCGCCCGAGCCGAGCGCGCGGACCAGGTCGCCGGTGAACACGTCGAACGCGAACCCGGCCATCTGGAGGTGCACCCGCGCGTCGGTGTCGAGCCGGTACGCCTCCCGCCACGCGGCGAACGCGGACGCGAGGTTGCGGTGGTCGACGGCGACCGCCTTCGGCGTGCCCGTGGAGCCGGAGGTGAAGATGACGTACGCGGGGCTGTCCAGGGCGATCGGCTCCAGGCCGGGGCCGGTCTCGACCGGGTCCAGGTCGGCCAGGTCCGTGACGGGCACGCCGATCCCGGAGGCCCGGTCGCGGCTGCGGGCGTCGGCGATCAGCAGCGTCGCGTCGGCGGTGCGGACCATGTGGTCCAGCCGGTCGACCGGGTAGTCGGGGTCCAGCGGCAGGTAGGCGCCACCGGCCTTGAGCACGGCCAGCAGCGCGACCACCAGGTCGGCGGACTTCTCCAGGCACAGCGCCACGACCGAGCCCGGCCGCACGCCGTAGGCCCGCAGCCGTCGGGCCAGGTTCGTGGCCCGGCGGTCGAGGTCCCCGTAGGTGAGCCGGTCCACGCCGGGCGTGACGACGGCGACCGCGTCCGGGGTCTCGGCGGCGACGCGGGCGACCAGCTCCGGCACCGGCATATCCACCACGGCGGTGCGCGCCGCGCCGCTCCACTCGTCCAGGACCAGCGCGCGCTCGTCGGGGCCGAGCAGCGGGACGTCGCCGATGGTGGCGGTGGCGGGCGCGCGGGTCAGGCCGTCGAGCAGGGTCGTGTAGTGGCCCGCCATCCGGCGGACGGTCTCGGCGTGGAACAGGTCCGTGTTGTACTTGAACGCGAGGTGGAACCGCCGGTCCGCCTCGTCCTCGTAGGCCGAGAGCGTGAGGTCGAACTGACCTTCCTCCTCCGGGAGTTCGACGTACTCCAGCCGGTAGCCGTACTTCTCGGTCGACACCTTGTGCGACAGCAGGATGAACATCGCCTGGAACACCGCCGAGCGGCTCGGGTCGTGCCGCAGCCCCAGCTCGTCCACCAGCAGCACGAACGGGTACTCCTGGTTGTCCAGTCCGTTGAGGACGGTCGAGCGGACCTGGTCGAGCAGCGCGCCGACGCCGGGGTCGCCGGACAGGTCGGCGCGCAGCGGCAGCGGGTTGACGAAGTAGCCGTACACCGAGGCGAAGTCCTTCTCGGTGCGACCGGTCACCGGGCTGCCGACGATGATGTCGTCCTGCCCGGAGTAGCGGTGCAGCAGCAGGTAGTACGCGGCCAGCAGGACCACGAACACCGTGACGTCGTGGGCCTTGGCCAGGTCGTGGACGCGCGCGGTGAGGTCGGCGTCCAGCGCCAGGAACTCCGACGCGCCGTTGTCGGTCTGCACGACCGGGCGCGGCTTGTCGGTCGGCAGCGCCAGCACCGGCGTGGTCTCGGGCAGGTGCCCGCGCCAGTACTCCAGCATCCGGCCCGCGTCCGGGCTCGCGAGGAACCTGTTCTGCCAGTTGAGGAAGTCCAGGTAGCGCGCGCTCGGCTCGGGCAGTTCCACCCGCTCACCGCGGCGCAGGCCCTCGTAGACGGAGAGCAGTTCCTCGATGAACGTGAACGTGGAGATCGCGTCGGAGACGATGTGGTGCACGGCCTTCACGATCACCCAGCGGGCCGGGCCGCGGCGGAACAGCCGGAACCGCACGAGCGGGTCGCGTTCCAGGTCGTAGGGCTTGCGGTACTCGGCGATGATCATCCGGTAGACGTCGTCCCACTCCACGCCGACGACGTCGAAGAGCTTCACGTCGGCCTCCGCCTGGGCCGAGACGAGCTGCACCGGGTGACCGTCCTCGACCACGAAGTTGGCGCGCAGCAACGGGTGCCGGGCGATCAGCGTCCGAACGGCCTCGAACATCAGCTCCGGGTCCAGCTCCACGGCCACCTCGACCGCGCCGCCGATGTTGTAGGCGAACCCGTCGGGGTTGAGCTGCTTGAGGAACCACAGCGCCTTCTGGTTCTGCGTCAACGGGTACCGGTGCTCGTCGGTGAACACCTCGACCGAGGAGTCGTCGGCGGTGTCGGTGTGCGCGAGCAGGCCCGCGTGCACCTGGTCGACCAGGTCGCCGATCGGGGTGCCGCTCAGCAGCGCCACGACGGGCAGCGACACCTTCAGCTCGGTGGTGATCCGGGCCCGCAACTCCATGGCCAGCAACGAGTCCAGCCCGACGGCGGTCAGCCCGGACGCCGGGTCGACCTGGTCGGCGGGCACCCGCAGGGTGGTCGCCACGATCTCGGTGAACCGCTCCGCCACCAGGTCGCGGCGGGCCGTGGGGTCGGCAGCGCGGAAGGCGTCCAGGAAGCTGCCGGTCTCCGGTGGCGCGGTGTCGGCCGCCGCGGCGGCGAGCGTGGCCACCAGCGGCGGCGGGGTGCCGTACCAGGAGAGGAACGCGGGCCAGTCGACCACGGTGGCCACCAGCAGTTGCGCGTGCTCCTGGCCGATGACCCGTTCCAGCGCGGCCATCCCCGCCTCCGGCGAGAGCGAACTCATGCCGCGGCTGACCCGGTAGTGCTCGACCAGGCCGAGTTCGGTGATCATGCCGGTGGCCCACGGCCCCCAGTCGATGCTCAGCGCGGGCAGGCCGCGGGAACGGCGGTGGTGCGCCAGCGCGTCCAGGAACGCGTTGCCCGCCGCGTAGTTGGCCTGGCCCGCGGTCGTGAGCAGCGAGGCGATCGACGCGAACAGCACGAAGTGGTCCAGCGGCTCGGTGCGCAGGTGGTGGTGCAGCAGGTACGCGCCGACGACCTTGGGGTCGTGCACGGCGTCGAAGCCGGACCGGTCCATCGCGGGCACGAGGGTGTCGCGGACGTGGCCCGCGAGGTGGAACGCGCCCCGGATCGGACGCCCCTGATCACGCCGGTAGTCGGCGAGCCACGCCGTGAACGCGCCCTCGTCCGTCACGTCCACCGGAGCCAGGACGACCTGCGCCCCCAACGCCTCCAGGTCGCGGACGAACCGCACCGCGCGGCCGACCGGGGTGTCCCGGTCGAGCATCCCCCACCACGCCCGCTCCGGCAGCCGGGTGCGGCCGACGAGGATCAGCGTCCGCGCGCCTCGGGCGGCCAACGTGCGGCACAGCAGCTTGCCCAGCGCGCCGAACGCGCCGGTGACCAGGTACGCGCCGTCGGGGCGCAGTCGCAGCGGCAACGGCCGGGTCAGCTCGGGAGCGGCGGGCACGAGCCTGCTGGTGTGCCGGACCCCGCAGCGCAGCGCGATCTCGTCCACCGCGCCGAGGTCCTCGACGTCCGCGTCGGTGAGGATCTCGCGCAGCAGCGCCTCGGCCTCGGCCCGGCGGGCGGCGGGGTCGGCGGGCCTGATCGGGTCCAGGTCGACGAGCTTCCCCCGGTGCGCGGTCAACTCCTGGTGCCACAGCACCCGGCCGATGCCCCAGGCCCGCGCGCCCAGCGGCTGGACGCGGTCGCCGCCGTCCACGGCCTGCGTGCCGCGCGTGACGACGTGCAGCTTCCCCGTGAGTTCACCGGCCAGCAACGCCTGGGCCAGCACCACCACCGAGTACGCGCCGAGCCCGGTGTCGAGATCGGTGCGGGACACCGCTTCCAGGTCGGGCAGGTCGAGGTTCCACAGGTGCACCACGGCCTCGAACGGTTCGCCGTGCTCGTCGGCGAGGTCGGCGGCGAGCCTCGACAGGTCGCCGGACTCCCCCGGCGCGACCGTGGACTCCCACCGGCCGCGCCGGTAGCCGGCGCCGGGTCGCACCAGGTGGCAGTGCTTCCCGGTGGCGCGCAACGCGATCGCCAGTTCGTCGGCCACGCCGCCCGCGTCGGCGAACAGCAGCCACCGGCCCTCGGCGGCCGCGGGTTCCGGCGCGGGCGGGCACTCGACCCACGACACCGTCGCCAACCAGCCGTCGATGGTCGCGCGGCCCACGGCTGTGGCCGCCTTCTCCACGTCGGCGGCGCGGAAGCCGAGGACGTGGCCCAGCGGGGTGCCGTCGACGTCGTAGACGTGCAGGTCGCCGACCAGGTCACCGTCCTCGCGACCGGTGATCACGGCGTGCGCCCACAACTCGCGGTCGCCGATCGGGTCGAGCCGGACCTCCTCGACGAACACCGGCAGCCGGATGCCGGAGGCCTCCGAGCGCACGAGCAGCGGGGTCAGCAGGGTCTGGAAGCAGGAGTCGAGCAGCACCGGGTGCACGTGGTGGCCGGCGGCGTCGATGCCCTTGGTGGGCCGGATCCGGGCCAGCGCCTCGTCCTCGCCGATCCAGACCTCGTCGATGCCCTGGAACGCGGGGCCGTAGTGGTAGCCGAGCGAGGCGAGTCCGACGTAGCAGTCGGGGCCGGTGAAGTGCAGGTCGGTGCGGCCGCGCACGGCGTCGACGTCGAGCGGGGCGGTCGTGCCGCCGCGTTGCCCGGCGCGCACGACACCGGCCGCGTGCACCACCCGTTCCTGCGCGCTGTCGGTGACCGAGGCGACGGTGAAGCCGGCGTTCTCGCCGGAGAACGACAACCGCACGGTGCGCGACTCGGTGTCGGAGACGAACAGCGCCTTGCGCAGGTCGAGGTCCGCGATGGCGGCCGATCCCCCGCCGGTCAGCGCGCGCACGGCCTGCGCGGCCATCTCCACGTACCCGGCGGCCGGGAACAGCGCGTTGCCCTCGATGCGGTGGTCGTCCAGGTAGGGCAGGTCCTCCACGTCGAGCCGGACCTCCCACACCGGTTCCGCGCCCTCGACCCGACGCCCCAGCAGCGGGTGGTCGCGGTGGCCGAGGCGGATCTGGGCGACGGAGGCGGGCTCGACCCAGTACCGGTCGCGCCGCCACGGGTAGCGCGGCAGCGGCACCGGGGAGCCCGCGGGGTGCAGCACGTCCCAGTCGACCGGCACACCGAGCGTGTGCAGGGCGGCCAGCGACCGGGCCAGCCGGGCGGGTTCGTCCTCGCCGCGCCGGATCGACGGGACCGTGCGGCCCTCGATCCCGTGCGCGGCAAGGCATTCGCCGATGGCGTGGGCGAGCACGGGGTGCGGGCCGATCTCCAGGAACAGCCGGTGGCCGTCCTCGGCGAGTGCGTCCACGGCGGCGCGGAACCGCACGCGGTCGCGCACGTTGTCCCACCAGTACTCGCCGTCCAGCTCCGGCCCGCGGGCCCGACCGGCGCGGCCCGTGAGGTACAGCGGGACAACGGCTTCCGCCGCGCGCAGGTCCGTGAGCGCGCCGATCAGCTCGTCCTTGATCACGTCCATCCGAGCGCTGTGGTACGGCACGCGGACGGTGAGGAACTTGGCGAACACGCCGTCCTCGGTGAGCCGGTCGCGCAGCTCGGCCAGGGCGTCCTCGTCTCCCGCCAGCGTGACGGCGGACGGGGAGTTGACCGCGGCGACGGACACCCGGTCGCCGTAGGGCAGCACGAGCGCGCTCGCGGCGTCCTCGGTCAATCCGGCGGCGAGCATCGTGCCGGTGCCGACGAGCTTCTGCTGCAACCGGCTGCGGTGCAGGACGACCATGACCGCGTCGGCCAGCGTGTACACGCCCGCCTCGTGGAACGCGGCGACCTCGCCGGTGCTGTGGCCGACGATCGCGGCGGGCCGCACGCCCCACGACCGCCACAGCGCCGCGAGCCCGACCTGGACGGCGAAGTTGGCGGGCTGGGCGAGCCACGTCTCGGCCATCGCCGAGTCGCTCTCGTCGGCGGCCATCAGCTCGATCAGCGACCACCCCGCCTGCGCGCGGATCTCGGCGTCGACCCGTTCGACGACCTCGCGGTACACCGGTTCGGTGGCCAGCAGCTCACGGCCCATGGCCCACCACTGCGGGCCCATGCCGGTGAACACCCACACCGGACGCCGCGTGCCGACGGCCTGGTTCACCACGACGTCCGGGTGCGCGTCGCCGTTCTCGTGGGCGGCGAGCGCCTCGTCGAGGTCCTCGGCGGTGGCGTAGGAGACGGCCAGCCGGTGCTCGTGGTGTTGGCGGCGGTGGGCGAGCGTGTGGCCGACGTCGGCGAGGCTCGTGCCCGACGCCAGCTCGCGGCGGATGCCCGCAGCCAGCTCGACCAACGCCTCGGGGTCGCGGGCCGACAGCGGCAGCACGCTCCAGGCCTTCGCGACCGCGGTCCGCGGTGCGCGAGGCGGCGCCTGCTCCAGCAGGACGTGCGCGTTGGTGCCGCCGAAGCCGAAGGAGTTCACGCCCGCGCGCGCCGGACCCTCGTGCTCGGGCCACGGCGTGACCTCGGTCGGGATGTCGAACGGCAGCGACGCCAGGTCGATGGCCGGGTTGACCCGGTCGAGGTTGATGTGCGGCGGGATCACGCCGTGCTCGAGGGCCAGCGCGGTCTTGATGAGCCCGGCGATGCCCGCGGCGGACTCGGTGTGGCCGATGTTGGTCTTGACCGAGCCGACGTAGCAGCGCGCGCCCTCCACACGGCCGTCGGCCAGCGCCCGGCCCAGGGCGTTGGCCTCGATCGGGTCGCCGACAGGCGTGGACGTGCCGTGCGCCTCGACGTACTGGAGGTCGCCGGGCGTGATGCCCGCCTCCGCGCACACCCGGCGGATCAACCGCACCTGGGCGTCGGCGCTGGGCACGGTGATGCCGTTGGTGCGGCCGTCCTGGTTGACGCCGGAGCCGATGATCACGGCGTGGATCGGGTCGCCGTCGCGCTCGGCGTCGGAGAGCCGCTTGAGGGCCACCACCCCCACGCCCTCGGCGCGGACGTACCCGTCGGCGGAGGCGTCGAACGTGCGCGACTTCCCCTCCGGTGACAGGAAACCGCCCTTGGTCTCGGCGATCGTGTACTGCGGCGTGAGGTGCAGCAGCGTGCCGCCCGCCAGCGCGACGGAGCTCTCGCCGCGGCGCAGGCTCTGGCAGGCCAGGTGCACCGCGACCAGCGACGAGCTGCACGCCGTGTCGAGGGAGACGCTGGGGCCGCGGAAGTCGAAGCAGTAGGAGATCCGGTTCGACACCATCGTCATCATCGTGCCGGTGGCGGTGTGCGCGGCCAGGGTCTCGAAGCCCAGGTCGGCGAACTGGAGGATCTTGTAGTCCAGGGTGAACGCGCCCACGAACACGCCCACGTCGGTGCCCGCCAACTCCCCCGGCCGCAGCCCGCCGTCCTCCAGCGCCTCCCACGCGACCTCCAGCAGCTTGCGCTGCTGCGGGTCCAGGTACTCGGCCTCGCGCGGGCCGATCCCGAAGAACGCCGGGTCGAACTCGTCGAACCCGTCGACGTACCCGCCGCGCCCACCGACCAGCCTGCCCGGCTTGGCCTTGTCGCGGCTGCCGAGCGTGCCGACGTCGTAGCGGTCCGGTGGGGTGTCGGTGATGCAGTCCTTGCCGTCGAGGAGGTTCCGCCAGTAGGTGCGGTGGTCCGATGCGCCGCCGGGTAACCGGCAGCCGATGCCGACGATCGCGAAGCGGTCCTCGGAAGACGTGCTTGTGGGCATGGGGATTCCCTCTTTGCGGTGCGGAGAGGCCCGACCCCGCGGCGCGGCGCGGGGTTCGGGGTGCAGGGACGTTCGGGTCAGGAGGAGCGGCGGCGCGGGCGCAGGGGGTGCAGGAGGCTCGCGACGACGGAGGAGGTGGGCGGGAACGACGTGGGGTCGACGAGGCCGACCGACACCGGCGTCCGGCCGGGGGTCCAGGTGTAGCTGCGGAACAGGTGGTCCCAGATGGCCAGGTCGGAGCCGTAGTGGCCCGCCTCGGCGAGGTCGGTGCTGTGGTGCAGGCGGTGCTGCTCGGGACCGGCGAGCACGTGGTTGAGGACCCCGATCCGGACCTCGACGTTGGCGTGGGTGAAGTAGCCCTGCGCGGTCACGAACGCGCCGACCAGGAACACGGACGGCTCGGAGAACCCGGCCAGCGCGAGGGAGACCTGGACGACCCCCTGCGCGAGGACGATGTCGAGCACGTGGTTCACGCCGTTGTTGCCGACGTTCACCTTTTCCGGCACGTGGTGAACGCCGTGGAATCGCCACAGAAAAGCATTCGTGTGGCCCAATCGGTGGACGACGTAACTCCCGAGCGAACCGAGGAGCAACGCGGCCGGAATCTCCGCCCAGAACGGCCACCCCGGACGCGCGGGCGACAGCCACCCGACCACCAGCGAGACGACCATTTGCGCAATCCCGGTGCCGAGCGCGGTGAGCACGAAATAGATCCCGTACCAGCCCCATTCACGGGGGTCGGGGTGCCAGTCCGGGTTGTGCGGGATGAGCCGCTCCAGCACGGTGAAGTAGCCGACGACGCCGACCAGGAACAGCGGACTCACCACCGCCGGGTCCCAGTCCAGCGCGATCACCCCGAACCCGACTCCGGCCACGGCCAGCAGCACGACCGGGTAGGCCACCCGGCGCAGCACCGCACGCCCGGCCCGAGACCGCGAGAAGACCACCGATCCTCCTTTTGTCCGACCGCGCACACCCGTTCGGCGACCGCGTGGAACACGGCCGCCGAACAGGTGAACGAGAATGGGAAGGGGAATGGTCGACGCTGACCACCGGGAAATGGCACTTCGGATAACCGAAGTCGAATTCCACCCCTAGAATACTTCGAAAAGGAATGACAGGACCGACCCTACGATCCGGCGGAAGGACACTCAAGCGTCCGATTGGTTGAGGACGCGAATTATCCGTTTTCCGCGCGGAGTGGATTGGTCGAACGGGGGAACGCCCACCGTCCACAGGGGAGGCGCGACGGCCCGGAACAGCAAAGATCCCATGACCGGACTCGTACGCAGCGCGACGGATCACTCACAAGCAGTAGCCATCCCGCACAACTGCGGCTCGCACCCCGCCGACCGTCGAAGGCCATTAGAGGGTGAGCGCCACCACACGGACCACTCGAACAGCCGCACCCGACCCCTACTCGTCACCGCCCGCGCGAACACCACGTCACGCCTGGTCGCGCCACGGCTGCGACCCGACCGCCCAAGGCGCGCGTAAGACGCGGATTAGCGGTGCTGCGGAGAGTGCGTCGGCGGAACACCGCACTCGAAGGAGCGGCAGATGCAGCAGGCAGAGCCACCCCACGCCAACCGGGCCGACACCCCGACCCGCGACGGGCGCACGGCGGACAAGGCCTCAACGCCACTCGCGCACTGCTCCGGCACCGGCCCGCGGGCACACCGCACGCCCACCAGCGACGAGCGCACGTCGGCGGTAGCCCCGACACCGCTCGCGCACCGCTCGGGCACCTACCGACGAGCGCGCACCACCCCCACCCCCGGTGCACGACTGACGGGTGGTCCGCGGTGAGTGCGGGCGACGACTTGGACGAGCACTTCGTCCTGGAGAACCGTGACGGGGTGCTCCAGGTCCGGATGCACGCAGATGGCGGGCCCGCTGTGTACTCGATGGCGCTGCACCGGGCTTGGGCGCGGATCTGGCGGCGGGTCGCGGACACGGCGGACGTCGAGGTGGTCGTCCTCACCGGCACCGGGGACGCGTGGATCGGCGGGGTGGATCCCGAGTTGGGGGCCAAGCCGTTCCGCGAGTGGACGAGCCGGGCCGTGGACGACCTGCTGCGCGACCGGCTCGGGATGCTGGAGAACCTGGTGTTCGGGGTGGACGTGCCGGTCATCGGCGTGGTCAACGGGCCGGGTTTCCACACCGAGCTGGCGCTGTTCTGCGACCTCGCCCTGTGCACGCCGGACACCGTGTTCTTCGACGGGCACTTCGCCGCGGGCCAGGTTCCGGGGGACGGGATGTTCCTGGCGCTGCAAGCCCTGCTCGGCGACAAGCGGGCCGCCTACCACCTCTACACCGGGCAACCGGTCGACGCCGCGGACGCGCTGCGGCTCGGGCTCGTCAACGAGGTGCTGCCGTCCGACGAGCTGCGGGACCGCGCCTGGGAACTGGGCGGGCTGCTGGCCCGGCAGTCCCGCACCACCCGACGGCTCACCCACGCACTGGTCCAGCGGCCGCTGCGGCGCAGGCTCGTGGAGGACTACGGCCTCGGCGTCGGCAGCGGGCTGCTGGGCGCGCTGATCGACAAGACGTAGCACCGCACGAGCCGAGGAGCACGGATGTCCACCCCAGCAGTCCACGTCCTGGCCGCGGGCACCGCGTTGCCGGGACCGCCGATAGACAACGCGACCCTGGCCCGCAGGTTCGGCATGAGCGCGGTCTGGCGCCAGTGGGTCGACTCGTTCATCGCCACCGACAGCAGGCACCTGGCCACGAACCTGGACACCGGCGAGGTCGACTACAGCCTCACCGACCTCGGCGAGCTGGCCGCCCGTCGGGCGCTGGCCTCGGCCGCCGTCGCCGCGGAGCAGGTCGACCTGGTCGTGATGGGCACCGCCACCCCCGACATGCTCATGCCCGCGACGGTCAACCTGATCGCGGACCGGCTGGGCATCGACGGCGTGCCGACCTACCAGTTGCAGTCCGGGTGCGCGGGAGCGGTGCAGGCGTTGGATGTGGCGTCCCAGCTGATCGCGGGCGGCAGGCATCGGACCGCGCTGGTCATCGGCGGCGACGTCGGCGCCAAGCACCACGACCTCGGCACGGAGCTCGGCTCCCTCTCGCCGGAGGAACTGGTCAACGTCGTGCTGTTCGGCGACGGTGCGGGCGCCGCGGTCGTCGGCGCGGAGCCGACGGTCGGCTCAGCGGAGGTCCGTTCCGTGTTCGTGCGGTTGACCGGTCTCGACCGGCCGCCGGGGCAGGTCATCGAGTGGTTCGGACTCGCGGACCGGGGCCGCGCTCGGTCGGCGGGCAGCGAGGACTACCGGATGATCGAGGACTCCGTTCCGGTCATGGCCGCCGAGGTCCTCCAGGAGCTGCTGGACGTCACCGGGTGGCTGGAGTCCGATGTGGACTACCTGCTGCCGCCGCAGCTCTCCGGCCGGATGACGGCCAAGATCGTCGACCGGATGGCCGTACCGGGCGCGGAGGAGATCACCTGCGTGCGCGAGGTCGGCAACAACGGCAACGCGCTGGTGTTCTTCCAACTGGAACGGCTGCTGGCCCGGATGCGGCCTGGGCAGCACGCCATCGGCGTCGCGGTCGAGTCGAGCAAGTGGATCAAAGCGGGTTTCGCGTTGGAGAAGGCGTGCTGAGCGCGGAGGTACGGCGGCTCGCGGACTGGCAGCGCGACGGTGAGCTGGCGGGCAACTTCGCCGCCGTGCCCGCGCTGCTGGCCGGGATGCCCGACACCGACATCGCCCTCGCGGGCCACCTGCTGTCCAGGGTGGACCCCGACGAGGTGGACGCGAGGGCGGTGACCGTCGCGATCACCGGGCACGGCACCGTCGCCGGGCTCGTCGCGCCGCTCACCGGGGAGTTCGCCAGGCACGGCCTCCTCCCGCGGCCGGTGGTGGGCGGATTCGACAGCTACGTCAGCGACCTGGGCGATCCCGACGGCGAACTCCGCCGGTGCGGCGCGGAGCTGACGCTGTGCCTGCTGGACCCGATGGTGGTCTTCGACGAGTTGCCGTCGCCGTGGACGGCCGCCCACGTGTGGGAGGCGCTGACGCGCAAGCTCGACCTGGTGGAGCGGCTCGCCGCGGGGTTCGCCGACGGCGGTTCGGGCACCCTCGTGCTCAACACCCTCCCCCTGCCGCGCACCTTCGCCGTGCAACTGCTCGACCGGAGGTCCCGAGCCGAGCTCGGCGCCCTGTGGCGCGAGGGGAACGCGCGCCTGCTGCGGCTGGTCGCCGACCACGACGCCGTCGAGGTCGTCGACCTCGACCCGCTGCTCGCCGACGGCGTCCCTGCCGTGGACGAGCGGATGGCCAGGTACGCCAAGGTGAACCTGTCGCCCGCGCTGCTCGCCCGGTACGCCAGGGAGGTCGGGCACCTCGCCCGGCGGGCCACCGGGAAGACGCGCAAGTGCCTGGTGCTCGACCTGGACGACACCCTCTGGGGCGGCGTGCTGTCGGAGGACGGGCCGGAGGGGATCGCGGTCGGCGGATCGCGCCACGGCGAGGCGTTCGTCGCGTTCCAGCACGTCGTCCGGCAGATCGGCGCGCAGGGCGTGCTGCTCGCGGTGGCCAGCAAGAACGACGAGGGCCCGGTGCTGGACGTCCTGCGGCGCCACCCGGACATGGCGCTGCGGGAAGCGGACTTCGTCCGGATCGCGGCGTCCTGGGACCCGAAGCACCAGGTGCTGCGCAAGCTCGCGGACGCGCTCGGCATCGGCCTGGACAGCCTCGTCTTCGTCGACGACAACGCCACCGAGTGCGGCCTCGTCGGCCAGGAGCTGCCGGAGGTGGCGGTCGTCCGGGTGACGGCGGAACCCGCCCTGCACTGCGCGGCGCTGCTGCGGGACGACTGGTTCGGCCTCGACGCCGTCACCGACGCCGACACCGCCCGGACCGCCCTCTACCGGGACGAGTCCCGGCGTGCGGACTTCCGCGAGCACTTCGACGTGGTCGAGGACTACCTCGCCGAGCTGGGCGTGCGGATCCGGGTCGGCGCCGTGCGCGACCGGGAGGTCGACCGCGTCTCGCAGATCACCTTGCGCACCAACCAGTTCAACCTCACCACCACCCGGCTGCGCCCGGACGAGGTGCGGGCGCTCAGCACCGCGCCGGGCTCCTCGGTGGTGGTGATCGACTCGGCCGACCGCTTCGGCGACAACGGCCTCGTCGGCGCCTTCTTCCTGCGCAGGCGGGGCGACCGGGTGGACATCGACAACTTCCTGCTGAGCTGCCGGGTGTTCGCCAGGGGGATCGAGCAGGCCGGTCTCGCGACCGTGCTCCGGCAGGCGCGCGACAGCGGCGCCACGGCCGTGTTCGGCCACTACGAGCCGACCGCCAAGAACGGGCGGTTCCGCCACTTCTACCGCGACAACGGATTCGTCGCGGTGTCCGACGGCGTGTTCCGGCACGACCTCGCCGACATCGCGCCGCCGCCCCACCACGTCCTCGTGACCACCGACCCCGGAGGAACAGGGTGAACGACATCGACGAGCTGGTCGAACTGGTGCGCGACCTCCTCGGACTGCCGGCATCGGCCGTCGACGCCCGCACCGAACTCGGCAGCCTCCCCGGCTGGGACTCGGTGCACCTGCTGCGCCTGCTGACCGTGCTCGAACAGCGCACCGGGCGGGACATCCCCCTGCCCGACCTGCTTGACGTGTCCACGGTCGAGGACGTCTACCGGATGGCGGTGACGGCGTGAAGATCACCGACCAGGCCAGGCAGCGCAGGCACACCCTGCACTTCCTCGGCGAGCTGCCCGCGTTCTCCCCCGTGTTCCTGGACACGGAGGTCGACATGTCCGAGGTGTGCAGGCACCGCGCGGAGGCCACGGCCCTCGGGCGGCGGTACTCCGTCGTGAGCTACGTGATCCGCGCGGCGGTGGACGGGCTGCTCGCCCACCCCGACGCCAACGTGGCGCTGCGCGGCCGGTCCGTGGCGAGGTTCGACGAGGTGCGCCCGAAACTGGCGCTCGACAAGACCGTCGGCGGGCACCGGGTGGTGGTCTCGGCGGTGCTCGACGACCTGCGGTCGGCGGACCTCGACGCGATCCAGGCGCAGGTGGACCACTACCGCGACGCCGACCCGGACACCTCGCCGGAGTTCGCGGGCCTCCGGCTGCTGCACCGCCTGCCGGGACCGCTGGGCAGGCTGGCGTTCCGGCTGGGGGTGCGGCCGCTGGCCCGGCGGGCGGCGGTGATGGGCACGGTCGCCGTCAGCTCGCTCGGGCACCGCCCGGTCGACGGCTTCCACTCGATCGGCGGCACCACGATCACCCTCGGCGTCGGCCGGGTCGCCGATCGACCGGTGGTCCGCGACGGCGTCGTGACCATCGCCCCGGTGATGCGGCTGAACATGACCTTCGACCACCGGGCGGTCGACGGGGCGCTCGCCGCGGACCTGCTGGCCGACATCGCGTCGGCGCTGCGGGAGTTCCCCCGGCACGAACTCGAACCCGAACAGGGGCAGGACGACCCCGGACGGCACGACGGCGTGAACGGCCGTCCGGCTCCGGGACGAGCGACGGAGAACGCGGACCGATGAACGACGTGGCCGAACTCAAGCGCTACGTGCTCGTGCACGCGCGGGCGCAGGGCATTCCCACCGCCCGCTACACCGGTGTCCTGGACCGCGTCGAGACCGACGACGGCGACGAGCCCGGCTCGTGGGTCGGCGAGTGGACCAGGGAGGGCGAGGCGCTCGAACGCGCGGGGAGGATCGCGGACGCGGCCCGCTGCCACGGCATGGCACGGTTCCCGTACGTGGACGGGCCCGCGCGGCGACGCGCGGCGGAGCAGAGCACGGAGCTGTTCGACCGCTGGCGCACGGGCCGGGGTGGGATCGAGCCCCTGGAGGTCCGTTTGGACGGCGCTGTCGTCCGCTGTTGGACCAGCGGTCTGTCGGCCGCGAAACCCCTGCCCGTGCTGCTGGTCATGGGCGGGATCGTGACGCCGAAGGAGCAGTGGGGCCCGGTGCTCGCCTCCCTGCGCCGGTTCGGCATGGCGGGAGTGGTCGCCGAACTGCCCGGCGTCGGCGAGAACACCCTCGCCTACGACGCGGACAGCTGGCGGATGATCCCGGCGATCCTCGACGAGATCGCGCCGGTGGCCGACACCGCGCGGACGTACGCGCTGGCGCTCAGCTTCGCCGGGCACTTGGCGCTCCGCTGCGCGGTCGAGGATCCGCGCGTGCGCGGCGTCGTCACGGCTGGAGCCCCGATCACCCGGTTCTTCGTCGACCGGAGCTGGCAGGAGACCCTGCCCGCGATCACCCGCGACACGCTCGGCCACCTCCTGGACGTGCCCGTGCCCGCGCTCGGCGACCACCTGCCGGACCTCGCGCTGGGCCCGGAGCGGTTGGCGGCGCTGGACATCCCCGTGCACTACCTGGCGAGCAAGCGGGACGAGATCATCCCGCCGGGCGAGTTGACCGAACTGCGCGCGGTGCGGTCGCTGGGCCTGGTCGAGAACGACGACGTGCACGGGTCGCCATCGCACACCGCGGAGACCAGGCTGTGGGCGATGCTGTCCGTGCTGCGGATGCGCGGAGACCGCTCCCCCCGGACGGCCCTGCTGTCCGTGCTGCTCCGGCTGGCGCGCCGCCGGGCGACGTGACGACAAGAGGAAGGCCCCTCGCCAATGCGGCGAGGGGCCTTCCTCCGTGCGCTCAGGCCAGGTAGACGGCCAGGTCGATCAGTCCGCCCCGGACCCGGTAGCCGACGACCAGCCGGGCGTCGTCGCCGCGGGCCGTGCCGTACATCGACTGGTGGTCGATCACCCAGTCGCCCTGGACGATCCGGTGCAGGACCTCGACCCGGCAGTCGTTCTCGAACTGGTGCTTGAACACCAGCTCGATCAGGTCCTCCTTGCCGCGGACGCGCTCCTCCTCGCCGTCCATGACCGGGATGTCGTCGATGTACAGCGACGCGATCGTCGCCAAGTCGTGGTTGTTGTAGGCCTCGACGTGCCGCTCCACCACGCGCAGCCGGTCGGCGTCCGTCTCCACGACGCCTTCGTCCGCAATGGTCTCTGCCACGGGGAGTCTCCCTAGTCGTTGTGCCGCCTGGGTTTCCTCCACGCTAGGAGGCGGGCGGCGGACCGCCAAGCGCCGTCCGCGACGGCGTCAGAGCCGCGTTAGGCCGGTGCAAGACGGCGGTAAGGGGACGCAAAGACGACTGTCCCACGATGGGGCTCCCACCGGGCGACGCCCGCTGGACGCCGGTGTCGGAAGGGAAACCGCTCATGCGCCAGGGTGCTGATCCGATCGCGGTCGTCGGGCTGTCCTGCCGCCTGCCGATGGCGCCGGATCCCGACTCCTTCCTCCGGCTGCTGCGCGAGGCGCGCAGCGCGATCACGGCGACACCGGCGGACCGGTGGCGCTCCGCAGCGGGCGATCCTTTGGCGCACGGGGGTTTCCTGGAGGACGTCGACCGGTTCGACGCGGACTTCTTCGGGATCTCGCCGCGCGAGGCGGAGACGATGGACCCGCGCCAGCGGCTGGCGCTCGAGCTGGCCTGGGAAGCCCTGGAGGCGGCGGGAACCGTGCCCGGCAAGCTGCGCGGGCACGGCGTGGGGGTCTTCGTCGGCGCGGTGTCCGACGACTACGCGACGCTGGCGCACCAGCTCGGCGTCGACGCCGTCACGCGCCACTCGATGACGGCACTGCACCGGGGGATCATCGCGAACCGGATCTCCTACGCGCTCGGTCTCACCGGCCCCAGTCTCACCGTCGACTCCGGCCAGTCGTCCGCGCTGGTCGCCGTGCACCTCGCGGCCGAGAGCATCCGCTCCGGCGAGTCCGAGATCGCGATCGCGGGCGGGGTCCAGCTGAACATCGCCCCGCACAACGCCGTCGCGGCGGCGAAGTTCGGCGGCCTGTCGCCGGACGGTCGGTGCTACGCGTTCGACGCGCGCGCCAACGGTTTCGTGCGCGGCGAGGGCGGCGGGTTCGTCGTCCTCAAAGGACTGTCGAGGGCGCTGGCCGACGGCGATCCGGTGTGGTGCGTGATCCGCGGCAGCGCGGTCAACAACGACGGCCCGGCCGAAGGCCTCACCGTACCGAGCGCGCGGGCCCAGGAGGCGGTGCTGAGGCAGGCCTACCGCGACGCGGGCGTCGACCCGGCCGAGGTCGAGTACGTCGAGCTGCACGGCACCGGCACGAAGGTCGGCGACCCCGTCGAGGCGGCGGCGCTGGGCGCCGTCGTGGGCGGTGCTCCGGGGCGGAGCGCTCCGGTCGCGGTCGGCTCGGTCAAGACCAACGTCGGGCACCTCGAGGGAGCGGCGGGCATCGTCGGTCTGCTCAAGGTCGCGCTGGGCGTCCACCACCGGGAGTTGTTCGCCAGCCTGAACTTCGAGACCCCCAACCCCTCGATCCCGTTGCACGAGTTGCGCTTGGACGTGCAACGGTCCTCCGAGCCCTGGCACTCCACCGGTTTCGTCGCGGGTGTGAGCTCGTTCGGCATGGGTGGAACGAACTGCCACGTCGTCGTCACCGGACCACCTCCCACCCCGCGCGCGGAGCGGACGCCCCTCGACCGACCGGCGCCGTTCCTGCTGTCCGGAGCCACTTCGGCGGCACTGCGCGCGCAGGCCCTCCGGCTCGCCTCGACCCTCGACGCGAACCCGGCGGACCTCGCCCGGTCGCTCGCGACCACTCGGACCGCGTTCCCCCAGCGCGCCGTGGTGCTCGCGGGCGACCGGGCGGAACTGGCCGACGGACTGGCCGCGCTGGGCGCGGGCGAGCCGAGCGCGGCCGTGGTCCAAGGCGTCGACCGGGGCGCGGGAACCGTGTTCGTCTTCCCCGGTCAGGGCTCGCAGTGGCCGGGCATGGCGGCGGAGCTGTCGGAACGCTCCCCCGTCTTCGCGTCTGCGCTCGCGGACTGCGCCGACGCGCTCGCGCCGTTCGTCGGCTGGTCGCTGCTCGACGTCCTGGCCGGTGCGCCCGACGCCCCGCCGCTGGACCGGGTCGACGTGGTGCAGCCCGCGCTGTTCGCGGTGATGGTCTCCCTCGCCGCGGTGTGGCGCGACCACGGGGTCGTGCCCGACGTGGTGATCGGGCACTCGCAGGGCGAGATCGCCGCGGCCCACGTCGCTGGTCTGCTGTCGCTCCGGGACGCCGCCAAGGTCGTGGCGCTGCGCAGCGCGGCGCTGACGGCCATCGCGGGCCGCGGCGGCATGGTGTCGGTGCCCCTGCCCGAGTCCGCCGTCGAGGCCGACCTGCCCCGGTGGGGTGGCCGGGTGGACGTGGCGGCCGTCAACGGACCCCGCTCCACCGTCGTCTCGGGCGACGTGGACGCGCTGAACGACCTGGTGGAGCACTACCGGTCCCGCGACGTCGATGTCCGACGCGTGGCCGTCGACTACGCCTCGCACTCCGCGCACGTCGAGTCGATCCGCGACCGGATCCTGGCCGACCTGGCCGACTTGGAGCCGAGGCAGGGGACCATCCCCTTCTTCTCCACGACGGAGTCCGCGTTCCTGGACGCGACGACCGCGCCGGACGCCGAGTACTGGTACCGCAACCTCCGGCGGCCCGTGCGCTTCGACCACGCCGTGCGCACGCTGCTGGACCACGACCACCACCTGTTCGTGGAGGTGAGCCCGCACCCGATCCTCGCGCCCGGCATCGTCGGGACCGAGGAGAAGCCCTGCGCCACGACGGGGACCCTGCACCGCGACGACGGCGGCGAACGGCGGCTCCTCCGCTCGCTCGCCGCCGCGCACGTCCACGGCGCGCCGGTGGTGTGGAAGTCCCTGCTGCCCGAGGGCGACCGGGTCCCGCTGCCGACCTACGCCTTCCAGCGGGAGCGCTTCTGGCTGCCCGGTGTCGGCGGCGGTTCGGCTCGGCGGACGGCCGCCGAGCACGCCGACACTCCCCCCGCGCTGCGCGGGCTCGAGGACCTGCCCGAGCACCGGCGGCGGCACCTGGTCGTCGACGTCGTCCGGACCACCGCCGCGGTCGTGCTCGGTCACGCGGGTCCCGCGGCGGTCGACCCGCGCCGGTCGTTCAAGGACTTGGGCTTCGACTCGCTCGGCCTGGTCGAGCTGCGCGAGCGGCTCCGCACGGCCACCGCGTTGCCGCTGTCCGACAGCGTCCTGTTCAGCCACCCCACGCCCGCCGACCTCGGCGACCACCTGCTCGACCTGCTGCGCGGCGAGGGCACCGCGGTGTCGACGGCGGTCGCGGTGGCCGACGTCGACGACCCGATCGCGATCGTCGCCATGGCGTGCCGGTTCCCCGGCGGCGTCACCGCTCCCGAGGACCTGTGGTCGCTGGTGTCCACCGGCGTCGACGCCATCTCGGAGTTCCCCGTCGACCGCGGCTGGGACCTCGCCTCGCTCTACGACCCGGATCCCTCCCGCCAAGGCGCGTCGTACACGCGACACGGGGGTTTCCTGCACGACGCGGCCGAGTTCGACGCCGCGTTCTTCGGCATCAGCCCGCGCGAAGCCGTCGCGATGGACCCCCAGCAGCGCCTGCTGCTCGAGACGTCCTGGGAGGTGCTGGAGCGGGCCGGGATCGTCCCGGCCGCGTTGCGGGGAGATCGGGTCGGCGTGTTCGTCGGCGCGATGGCGCAGGACTACGGCCCCCGGCTGCACGAACCGGCAGGCGGCGCGGACGGGCACCTGCTCACCGGGAACTCCGCCAGCGTCGCCTCGGGGCGGATCGCCTACAGCCTCGGTCTGCGGGGCCCGGCCGTCACCGTGGACACCGCCTGCTCGTCCTCGCTGGTGGCGCTGCACCTGGCGGCCTCGGCGCTGCGCCAGGGCGAGTGCGGGCTGGCGCTCGCGGGCGGGGCGACGGTGATGAGCTCACCGGGGATGTTCGTGGAGTTCAGCAGGCAGGGCGGCCTGTCGCCCGACGGCCGGTGCAGGGCGTTCGGCGAAGGCGCCGACGGCACCGGCTGGGCCGAGGGCGCGGGACTCGTGCTGCTGGAGCGGTTGTCCGACGCCCGGCGCAACGGCCACCCCGTGCTGGCGGTGATCCGCGGCAGCGCGGTGAACCAGGACGGCGCGAGCAACGGTCTCACCGCGCCGAACGGCGCGGCGCAGGAGGAGGTCGTCCGGCAGGCGTTGGCGAACGCGGGGCTGGACCCGCGCGACGTCGACGCGGTCGAGGCGCACGGCACCGGCACCGCGTTGGGCGACCCCGTCGAAGCCGGTGCGCTGCTGGCGGTCTACGGCCGGGATCGGGAGACCCCGCTCCGGCTGGGGTCGCTCAAGTCCAACACCGGCCACACCCAGGCCGCCGCGGGCGTGGGCGGTGTGATCAAGATGGTGCTCGCGCTCGACCACGCCGAACTGCCCGCCACGCTGCACGCCGAGCGACCGTCGCCGCACGTCGACTGGGCCGGCGGCGCGCTCTCGCTGCTGACCGCGCCCGAGCCGTGGCCGCGGTCGCGGCGGCCACGACGAGCGGCGGTGTCGTCGTTCGGCATCAGCGGCACCAACGCGCACCTGGTCATCGAGGAGGCTCCCGAGCGGGGAACCCGGCGACCGCGCGAAGTTCCGTCACCGCGCGACCTGGTGTGGGTGGTCTCCGGGCAGGACGACCGGGCGCTGCGGGCGCAGGCGGAGAAGCTGCACGACTTCCTGGCCGCCCGACCGGGCACCGAACCCGCCGACGTCGCCTACTCGCTGCTGGCGAGCCGGACGGCGTTCGACCACCGGGCCGCCGTGGTCGGGGCCGACCGGGACGAACTCCTCGCGGGCCTGCTCTCCGTGGCCCGAGGTGGCACCGCGGTCGTTCGGGGGGTGAGCGCGGGGACGACCGGACCGGTGTTCGTCTTCCCCGGCCAGGGTTCGCAGTGGGTCGGCATGGCCGCGGACCTGCTGGACCGCTCGCCGGTGTTCGCCCGCGCCGTCCAGGACTGCCAGGACGCACTGGCCCCGCACGTCGACTGGGTGCTCGCCGACGTCCTGCGCGGGACCCCTGGCGCGGCGGCGCTCGACCGGGTCGACGTCGTGCAGCCCGCGCTGTTCGCGGTGATGGTCTCCCTGGCCGCGCTGTGGCGCTCGGTCGGCGTCGAACCCGCGGCGGTGGTCGGGCACTCCCAGGGCGAGATCGCGGCGGCGTGCGTGGCCGGGGTCCTCACGCTCGGCGACGCCGCCCGGATCGTGGCGGTCCGCGGCAAGGCCCTGGTGGCGCTGGCGGGCACCGGCGGCATGGTCTCCGCCGCCGAACCCGCGGCCGAGGTCCGGCGGCGCCTGGCCCGGTGGTCCGGCCGGATCGAGGTCGCCGCCGTCAACAGCCCGCTGTCGACGGTCGTGGCGGGTGAGGTCGACGCGCTCGACGACCTGCTGGCGGAGTACCGGGCCGAGGGTGGGCGCGCCCGCCGGATCCCGGTGGACTACGCGGCTCACACGCGGGCGGTCGAGTCGTTGCGCGACCGGCTGGTCGAAGGGCTCGACGGGATCGCGCCGCGGCGGGCGGACATCGCGTTCTACTCGACGGTGACGGGCGACCTGCTGGCCGACACCACCGCCCTGGACGCCGAGTACTGGTACCGCAACCTCAGGGAGCCGGTCCGGTTCGACGAGGCCGTCACGGCGGCCACCGAGCACGGGCACGGGCTGTTCATCGAGACCAGCGCGCACCCCGTGCTCACCACGGGCGTCCAGGAGACCAGCCCGGACGTCGTGAGCACCGGCACGCTCCGGCGCGACGACGGCGGCCCGCGCCGCTTCCTCACCTCGGTCGCGACCGCCCACGTCCACGGCGCGGCGCTCGACCCGGTCGCGCTGTTCGGCGAGGACGTCGAGCGCGTCGACCTGCCGACCTACGCGTTCCAGCGCGAGCGCTACTGGCTCTCCTCCCGGACGCGGGCGAACGCCGAGGACTGGGGGCTGGACCGGATCGACCACCCGTTCCTGGGGGCGTCCACGCCGACCGCCGACGGCGGCGCGGTCGTGACCGGCGTGCTGAACCCGCGCGAGCACCCCTGGCTCCTGGACCACACCGTCGGCGACGTCGCCCTGCTGCCCGCGACGGCGTTCGTCGACCTGCTGCTGAGCGCGGGCGACCACTTCGCCGAGCACCGCCTGGACGAGTTGACCCTGGAAGCGCCGCTCGTCCTGTCCGCCGACGGCGTGGTCCGGCTCCGGGTCGCGGTGGGAGGACCGGACGGTTCCGGTCGCCGGTCGGTGGAACTGCACACCGCGCGGGACGACCGGTGGACCAGGCACGCGACCGCCGTCCTCACCCCGGCCCCGGCCTCTGCGCCCGCGTGGGAGCAGTGGCCGCCCGCCGACGCGGACCCTTTCGACGTGGACGAGCTGTACAGCGGGCTGGTGGCGACAGGGTACGAGTACGGTCCGGCCTTCACCGGCGTCACGGCGGCGTGGCGGCGCGGGTCGGACGCGTTCGCCGAGGTGTCCCTGCCCGACGGCCTGCGGGCGGACGCGTTCCCAATGCACCCGGCCCTGTTCGACGCCGCCCTGCACGCGGCGCTGCCCGTGTCCGGCGACCTGCTCCTGCCGTTCGCCGCGCACGGGGTCCGCGTGCACGCGGTGGGCGCGCGGAACCTCCGGGTCCGCCTGTCACGACTCGGTTCCGGGGACGTCGCGCTGGTCGCCGCCGACAGCGCGGGCACGGTCGTGCTGTCGGCGGAGGCGATCTCGTTCCGGCCCGCGACCGCAGAGGGGCTCGTCGGAGCGGCGGTGCCCGCGGAACGCCTGCTGGAACCGGTGTGGACCCCGCTGCTCGACGTCCCGGCCGCGGAGACCACGTGGACCGAGGTGGTCCTCGCCGACGACCTGGACCCGATGCCCACGACCGGGACGCTGCTGACCCGGTGTGCGCGACCGAACGTCGAGGACACCGCCGAAGCCGCGCGCGCCCTACTGCGAAGGGTGTCGGCCTTCGTCGGGCGGTGGCTCGGCGACGAGCGGTTCGCGGCCACCCGGCTGGTCGTCGTGACCGAACGCGGCGTCGCCGTCACCCCCGACGAGGACGTGGACCCGGCCGTCGCCGCGGTCTGGGGGTTCCTGCGGTCGGCCCAGACCGAGCACCCCGATCGGATCGCGGTCGTCGACACGACCGACCCCCTCGACGCCCTCCCGGTCGGGGAGGCCCAGGTGGCCGTCCGCGACGGACGCCACCACGTGCCGCTGCTCGTCCCGAGCGCGGCGGACGTCCCGCCGTGCCGCCTCGACCGCGGCACGGTACTGGTGACCGGCGGCACCGGGACGCTCGCGGGCGAGGTGGCGCGCCACCTGCTGGAGTTCCACCGGACGCCGCACCTGCTGCTGACCACCCGGACCACCACCCCACCGGAGGTCGTGGCCGACCTGCGGGACCGCCTCACCGCGATCGCCGACCCGCACGGGGCCGCCGTCACGGTCGTCGCCTGCGACATCACCGACCCCGACGACGTGGCCGCCGTCCTCGCCGACCACCCGCTCACCGCCGTGGTCCACACCGCGGGCGCCCTCGACGACGCCACCGTCACCACCCTCACCCCCGACCGGTTCGACCACGTCCTGCGGCCGAAGGCGGACGCCGCGTGGCACCTGCACCGGCTCACCCGCGACCACCCGCTCACGCACTTCGTCACGTTCTCCTCCACGGCCGCCCAGATGGGCAATCCGGGGCAGGCCAACTACTCGGCCGCGAACGCCTTCCTCGACGCCCTCGCCCACCACCGGGTGGCGAACGGCCTGCCTGCCACGTCGATCGCCTGGGGGCTGTGGGAATCGACCAGCGGGATGACCTCGCACCTGGAGTCCGCGCACTTGGCCGCGCTGGCCCGCCGCGGCCTGGCGCCGCTGCCCACCGAGCGGGCGCTCGCGCTCTTCGACGCCGCGCTGGCCGCCGACCGCCCGACGGTGGTCGCCGCGCGGTTCGACCGAGGGTCGCTCCGCGCCGCCGCGGAGTCGGGGACGCTCCCGACGGTGCTGCGCGGCCTGGTCCGCGGTCCGACCCGGCGAGCGGCCGTCGACACCCCGGACGCGAACCCGTTGGCAGCGCGCCTCCTCGCACTGTCCGAAGTGGACGGCATGGCCGTCGTCCTCGACCTGGTGCTCGCGGCGACGGCCGGCGTCCTCGGCCACGCGGACGCACGGGCCGTCGACGCGGCCAAGGCGTTCAAGGAGATCGGCCTCGACTCGCTCACCGGCGTGGAACTGCGGAACCACCTCGCGGCGGCGACCGGGCTCCGGCTGCCGACGACGGTGGTGTTCGACTGCCCGACCCCCACGGCGATGGCTCGCCACCTGCGGGACCGGCTGGCCGGCTCGACCGGGGTCGCGCCCTCGGGCGCCGAGACGGTCGCGGCGGACGACCCGATCGCGGTGGTCGGCATCGGCTGCCACTTCCCCGGCGACGTCCACAGCGCGGAGGACCTCTGGTCGCTCGTGGCCGACGGCCGGGACGCGATCACCGAGTTCCCGACCGACCGGGGCTGGGACCTCGACACCCTGCACCACCCCGACCCCGACCACCCCGGCACCACCTACGTGCGGCACGGCGGGTTCCTGCACGACGCGGCCGACTTCGACCCCGAGTTCTTCGGCATGAGCCCCCGCGAAGCGCTCGCCACCGACCCGCAACAACGACTGCTCCTGCACACCACGTGGGAAACCCTGGAGAACGCCGGGATCGACCCGCACACCTTGCGCGGCAGCACAACCGGCGTCTTCGCGGGCGTCATGTACCACGACTACGGCTCTCGCCTGCCGACGCCGCCGGTGGGCTACGAGGGCTTCCTGCTGACCGGGACGCAGGGCAGCGTCGCGTCCGGGCGCGTGGCCTACACCTTCGGCTTCGAGGGTCCGGCCGTCACCGTCGACACCGCCTGCTCCTCCTCGCTCGTCGCCATCCACCTCGCAGCCCAAGCGCTCCGCGCGGGCGAGTGCGGACTCGCCCTCGCGGGCGGTGTGGCCGTCATGGCCACACCTCGAACCCTGGTCGAGTTCAGCAGGCAGCGCGGGCTGTCCGCGGACGGCCGGTGCCGGTCGTTCGCCGAGGCCGCGGACGGCACCGGCTGGAGCGAGGGCGTCGGACTCGTGCTGCTGGAACGGCTCTCCGACGCGCGGCGCAACGGCCACACCGTCCACGCCGTCATCCGCGGCACCGCCGTGAACCAGGACGGCGCGAGCAACGGCCTCACCGCGCCCAACGGACCCTCACAACAACGCGTCATCCGCCAAGCACTCGCCAACGCCGGACTCCGCCCCGATGAAGTCGACGCCGTGGAGGCGCACGGCACGGCCACCGCGCTGGGCGACCCGATCGAGGCCCAGGCGATCCTGGCGACCTACGGGCAGGACCGCGACCACCCGCTCGGGCTGGGCTCGGTGAAGTCCAACATCGGCCACACCCAGGCGGCGGCGGGCATCGCGGGCCTCATCAAGATGATCGGCGCGCTCCGACACCGGACCCTGCCCCGGTCGCTGCACGTCGACGAGCCGACCCACCACGTCGACTGGACCTCAGGAGCCGTAGAACTCCTCACCGAGAACCAACCGTGGCCCGACCACGACCGACCCCGCCGAGCAGGCGTCTCCTCCTTCGGCGTCAGCGGCACCAACGCCCACCTGATCGTGGAGGAAGCCCCCACGCCCGCCGAGCGGCTGGACGCGCCGCGGCCGGATCGACCCCTGCCGTTCGTCCTGTCCGGACACACGGCCCAGGCCCTGCGGGGGCAGGCCGCGCGCCTGGCCAGACTCGTGGAGGCCGACCCCGGCACCGCGCCGGAGGACATCGCCTTCTCCCTCGCCGACGGCCGGGCCGCTTTGCCCCACCGCGCGGTCCTGGTCGCGAGCGACCGCGCCGAACTGCTGGCGGCGTTGGGGGCCGCGGCCTCGGACCGGCCGACCGCCGAGGTCGTGACGGGCCGAGCTGGCGACCACGGCAAGTGCGTGTTCGTGTTCCCCGGCCAGGGTTCCCAGTGGCGGGGCATGGCGGTCGGGCTGCTCGACTCGTCACCGGTCTTCGCGGAGCGGTTCCACGAGTGCGCCGCGGCCTTGTCCGCGTACGTGGACTGGTCCCTGGCCGACGTCGTGCGCGGGGTTCCGGGAGCGCCCGACCTCGACCGGCTCGACGTCCTGCAACCGGTGCTGTTTGCCGTGCTGGTCGGGATCGCCGCCGTGTGGCAGTCCTTCGGCGTCCGGCCCGACGCGGTCGTCGGGCACTCGCAGGGGGAGATCGCCGCCGCGCACGTCGCGGGCGCGCTGTCGCTCGACGACGCCGCCCGCGTGGTCGCGCTGCGGAGCCGGATCCTGGAGGAACTCGTCCCCGGCGGCATCATGTCCGTGGCGCTGTCGGCAGACGACGTCCGCGGCTCGCTGGGCGACCGCCTGCACGTCGCCGCGGTCAACGGACCCGGATCGGTGGTCGTCGCGGGCGACACCGAGGCGCTGCTGGAGTTCAAGGAGCGCTGCGAACGCGAGGACGTCCGGGTCCGCTACCTCTCGCCCAGCCGGGCGTCGCACTCCCCGCACGTGAGCCCGTTCCGCGACCGCGTGCTGGCAGACCTCGCGCCGATCAGGCCGCGCACCGGCTCCATCCCGTTCTACTCCACCGTCGACACCGCGGTGGTCGACACCGCCGCGCTGGACGCCGAGTACTGGTACCGCAACCTCCGGCAGCCCGTGGAGTTCCAGCGCGCCACCGAGTTGCTCCACGAGGACGGCCACGGCCTGTTCATCGAGATCAGCCCGCACCCCGTGCTCGCGGCGAGCGTCCAGGAGACCGCGCCGGTGCTCGCGGTCGGCTCGCTGCGCCGCGACGACGGCGGGCTGCCCAGGATGCTGACGTCCCTGGCCGAGGCGCACGTCCACGGCCTGCCGGTCGACTGGAGCCCGCTGTTCCCCGACCCGCGGCGCGTGCCGCTGCCCGGCTACGCCTTCCAGAGCGAGCGCTACTGGCTCGACGTGCCGCCGCCCGCCTCGGACTTCGGCGCGACCGGGCTCACCGCGTCCGAGCACCCGCTGCTGGACGCGGGTGTCGAACTCGGCGACGACGAGGGCGTGGTGCTGACCGGCGCGATCTCGACGCGCTCGCGGCCGTGGCTGGCCGACCACGCACTGCACGGCGTCGTCCTCTTCCCCGGCACGGCTTTCCTGGAGGTGGTCTCGCACGCGGCCGACCTGGTGGGCTGCGCGGGCGTGGCGGAGCTCGTGATCGAGTCGCCGCTGCCGCTGCCTGACGGCGGGGCGGTCGCGATCCGGATCACCGTCGGGGCCGAGGGCGAGCACGGGACCCGGCCGGTGGTGGTCCACTCGCGGCGCGACCGGGAGGGCGGGTGGACCCGGCACGCCATCGGGACCCTGGCCGTCGACGGGTCTCCCCCGGACGTCCGGCTCGACGGCGAGTGGCCACCCGCCGGTGCGGTGGCCGTGGACCTCGACGACGCGCACGCCCGGCTCCGCGACCGCGGCTACCAGTACGGGCCGCTGTTCCAGGGGTTGCGGGCGCTCTGGCGTTCGGGGGCGGACTCCTACGCGGAGGTCGAACTCCCCGAGGACGCGGATCCGACGGGCTTCGGGCTCCACCCCGCGCTGCTGGACGCCGCCCTCCAGCCGATCGCGATCACCTCGACCGGAACGCCGGTCCTGCCGTTCTCGTGGCAGGACGTGGTGCTGAACGCCGCCGGGACGCGGGTGCTGCGGGTCAGGCTGTCGACCACCGGGGAGAACCGGGTGTCGGTGGCGCTGGCCGACGACCGGGGGCGACCGGTCGGCCGCGTCGGGGCGCTGACGGCCCGTCCGGCCGCGGACGCCCCGCACCCGCTGTTCCGTCCGCTGTGGACCCCGGTGGCGGCGGAACCGGGCGCGGCCCGGTGCGCGGTGCTCGGCGACGTCCGCCTCGGCGCGGCTCCGAGCCACCCCGACCTGGCGACGCTCGCCGCGTCCGGCGACCCCGTGCCGGACCTCGTCGTGCTGCTCTGTCCGGACACCGCCGACACCGCGGCGCTGCTCGAGCGGACGCTGTCCGTGCTCACGGCGTGGATCGCCGACGAGCGGTTCACCGAGTCCCGCCTGGTCGTGCTGACCACCGGCGCGGTCCCCGCCTCCTCGTCCGCCGACGTGACCCGGCTGGCCGCCGCGGCCGTCTGGGGCTTGGTCCGGTCGGCGCAGGCCGAGCACCCCGGCCGGATCCTCCTGGTGGACGCCGACGTCCCCGACCTCGACGCGGTCCGCGCCGCCGCGACCACCGGGGAACCGCAGATCGCGGTCCGCGCGGGTCGGTGCCTGGCGCCGGGGATCGACCGCGTGCCCGCGGACGCGCCGGACGCGCCGCCCGCGCTGGACGGTGGAACCGTGCTCGTGACCGGGGCGACCGGCACGATCGGTTCGGCGGTCGCCAAGCACCTCGCGGCGCGCCACGGCGTCCGGCACCTGCTGCTGACGAGCCGGAGCGGGGCGACCGCCCCCGGAGCCGCCGAGCTGCTGGCGGACCTGGCCGACCTCGGCGCGACCGCGGACCTCGTAGCCTGCGACGTGTCGGACCGCGCGGCGGTCGCCGACCTGCTGGCCTCGGTGCCGGCCGACCGGCCCCTGACGGCCGTGGTGCTCGCCGCGGGCGCGCTCGCCGACGGCACCCTCGACTCGCTGGACCGGCGGCGGATCGACGCCGTGCTCGCGCCGAAGGCGTCGGCCGCGTGGCACGTCCACGAGCTGACCGCGAGCCTGGACCTCGCCGCGTTCGTGGTGTTCTCCTCGGTCGCGGGGCTCATCGGCCCCGCCGGGCAGGCGAACTACGCCGCCGCCAACACCTTCGTCGACGCGCTGGCACAGGTCCGGCACGCGCGCGGGTTGCCCGCGTCGTCGATCGCGTGGGGGCGGTGGGACCGGCCGAGCGCGATGGCCGACCACCTGTCCGGCGGACACCTCGACCGCCTGTCCCGGATGGGCCTGGCGCCGCTGGCGGAAGCCGACGGCCTCGCCCTGTTCGACGCCGCGCTCGGCAGCGGGCTCCCCGTCACCGTCCCCGCCGCGTTCGACCTCGGCGTGCTCCGCGACCAGGCGACGGCGGGGACCTTGCCGCCGGTGCTGCGCCCCCTCGCACCGTCGTCCGTCCTCCGGTCGGGCAGGCGGGCCGCCACCGGGTTGCTCGCCGACCGGCTCGCGGGCCTGTCCGCGCCGGAACGGACGGCCGTGGTGCGCGACGTCGTGCTGACCGCCGTCGCGGCCGTGCTCGGCCACGCCTCACCCGAAGGCCTCGACCCCGCGCGGGCGTTCAAGGACTCCGGGTTCGACTCGCTGACGGCCGTGGAGCTGCGCAACCGGATCAGCGCCGCCACCGGCCTGCGGCTGCCGGTGACGCTGGCGTTCGACCTGCCGACCCCCGAGGCCGTGATGGCGCGGCTGCTCGCACTGGCGGCAGACGAGGTCGTCCCCGTCACGCCCGCCGCGGCGATGCCCACCGTCGCCGACGAGCCGATCGCGATCGTGGCGACGAGCTGCCGCTACCCCGGAGGGGTCCGGTCGGCCGACGACCTGTGGCGCCTGGTGTCGGATGGCGTCGACGCCATCTCCGGCTTCCCCACCACCCGCGACTGGGACCTGGACGCGCTCTACCACCCCGATCCCGACCACCGGGGCACCACCTACACCCGGCACGGCGGTTTCCTGCACGACGCCGAGCACTTCGACGCCGGATTCTTCGGGATGAGCCCGCGCGAAGCGCTCGCCACCGACCCGCAGCAACGTTTGCTGCTGGAGACCGCGTGGGAGGCGGTCGAGAACGCGGGCCTCGACCCGGAGTCGTTGCGCGGCAGCGACACCGGGGTGTTCGCGGGGGTCATGTACGGCGACTACTGGACCCGGCTGCACGGCACCCCCGAGGGCCTGGAGGGTCAGCTCGCGGTCGGCAACGCGGCGAGCGTCGCGTCGGGCCGGGTCGCGTACACGTTCGGGTTCGAGGGCCCCGCGATCACCGTGGACACCGCGTGCTCGTCGTCGCTGGTCGCCCTGCACCTCGCCGCGCAGGCGCTGCGCACCGGCGAGTGCTCGCTCGCGCTGGCGGGCGGTGTGACGGTGATGGCGACCGCGGCCATGTTCGTGGAGTTCAGCAGGCAGCGCGGCCTCTCCCCGGACGGGCGCTGCAAGCCGTTCGCCGACGCCGCCGACGGCACCGGCTGGGGTGAAGGAGCCGCACTCCTGCTGCTGGAACGACTCTCCGACGCCCAACGCAACGGCCACCCAGTCCTCGCCCTCATCCGCGGCAGCGCCGTCAACCAGGACGGCGCGAGCAACGGCCTCACCGCCCCCAACGGCCCCTCACAACAACGCGTCATCAGACAGGCATTGGCCAACGCGGGCCTGCAACCCCACGAAGTCGACGCCGTCGAAGCCCACGGCACCGGCACCACCCTCGGCGACCCCATCGAAGCCC
>Ga0247771_1000055_pt1 | contig 49070 bp, 43 predicted proteins | sample UWRJL197509C6_FD_179948 | JGI IMG/M metagenome (GOLD analysis project Ga0247771, IMG submission 179948) | Plant litter microbial communities from Arlington Agricultural Research Station in Wisconsin, United States - UWRJ-L197-509C-6 | ecosystem: Environmental > Terrestrial > Plant litter >... | reverse complement strand
AAGGCGAGGACGTCGACACCGAGACCCCGCCCAAACTCGGCTGATCGCCGAATCACGTCAACCGGTAGCCGTGCGCGGGCCGATTGGACACCCCGTAGCGGGGCTGCACTTCCGCTTTCCCTATCGCCACCAAATGTTCGAGGTACCGCCGGGCGGACACACGGGAAACCCCGGCGGTATCCCCGACCTCCTGCGCCGACATATCCCCGTCGGTGGCCCGCAACGTTTCCGTGACCAAGCGCAGGGTCACGGCCGACAATCCTTTGGGCAACCCGGCGGATCGCGGTTTCCGTTGACCAGCGGCCAACAACTGGTCCACGGCGTCCTGGTCGAGCACGGAATCCCGGCCGACCCGCAACACCTCGGCCCGCTGCGCCAGATAGGCGTTCATCCGTTCGAGGAATGCCGAGCGGGTGAACGGCTTGACCAGGTAGTGGTCAACCCCGCGGGACATCGCCTGCCGAACGGTCTCGACTTCGCGAGCGGCCGTGATCGCTATCACGTCCACCGGGGCCCCGGCCCTCGCTCGCAACCGGGCCAGCACCTCCAGCCCGGAGATGTCCGGCAGGTGGATGTCCAGCAGCACCAGGTCCGGGTGCAGCTCCTCGACGGCCCGCAACGCGTCCATCCCGCGGTGCGCCTCACCCACGACGGTGAACTCCGGCAACGTGTCCAGGAACGCCCGGTGCACGGCGGCGACGGCGAAGTCGTCGTCCACGACCAGCGTCCGAACCGGATTCACGACGTCACCCCCGCCAACGCGGGCAGCCACACGTCGAACGACGCCCCGCCCAGCTCCGAGCACCCGACGTCGACCCGTCCGGCGCGCCGGGTCACCACCCGCGACACCAACGCCAACCCGATACCCCGCCCGTGGGTCCGGCGCGGTTCCTTTGTCGTGACGCCCAACGTGAAGATCCTCCCGCGTTCCGCTTCCTCGATCCCCGGCCCGTCGTCCTCGACCAGGATGCGCACCCCGTCGCGGTCGGACCGGACGAGCACGTGCACCGTGCCCCCCGCTCCCGCCGCGTCGACCGCGTTGTCGATCAGATTGCCCAACACCGTCAGCGCGTCGTCACCCGCCTCCCGCGTGACCACCGACTCGGGCGAGAACCGGAACGAGACGCCGTGCTCGTGGGCCGTCCCCGCCTTCGCCAGCAGCAGCGCCGCCAGCGCCGGGTCGCCCATCGCCCGGTCGACGGTCGCCGAGGTCAGCGACCCCGCCCCGCCGACCCGCTCGATGTAGCGCACCGCGTCCGCGGGCCGGTCCAGTTCCAGCAGCCCGCCGATCACGTGCAGGTGGTTGGAGAACTCGTGCGCCTGGGTCCTTAGCACCTCGGTCACGGTCCGCTGCCCGTCCAGTTCCCGCAGGGCCTCGTGCAGCTCGGTCCGGTCGCGCAACGTCAGCACGACGCCGACCGACCTTCCCTGCGTCTTGGCCGTCATCCGGTTCGCGACCAGCACCCGCTCGCCCGCCAGCACCAGCCGGTCCGCCATGTCCTCGGCCCCGCGGGCCAGGTCCAGCAGCCCGCCGCGTTCCAGCACCTGCGCCGCGGGCAGCCCGGTCGGGTCCTCGCGCAGGTCCAGCAGGCGCATCGCCTCGTCGTTGACCAGCACCAGGTGCTCGTTGTCGTCCACCGCGACGACCCCCTCGCGGATGCCGTGCAGCATCGCGTCGCGGGTCTCCAGCAGTTGGGCGATCTCGGCGGGTTCCAGGCGGAACGTCCGCCGCCGGATCCACTTGGTCACCATCGCCGCCCCCAGCGACCCGATCAGCGCCGCCGCCGCGAGCCAGCCGATCAGCTCGGGCAGGTCGTCGGCGAAGTCGGCCGAGAGCTGGGTCTCCAGGATGCCGACCGACGCGATGCCGATGATCGTCCCGTCCGCCGCCCTGATCGGCACCTTCGCCCGCAGCGACGTGCCCAGGGTGCCGGTCTCGGTCCCCACGAACACCTGCCCGGACAGCGGCGTCGACGGGTCGGTCGACACCTTCTGCCCGATCCGGGTGGGGTCGGGGTGGGCGTACCGGTTGCCCTCGCGGTCGGTCACCACGACGTAGGTCACGCCGGACGCCTTGCGCAGCACCTCGGCGAGCGGCTGGATGATCTCGGCCGGGTGGGGCGTGCCGAACGCGTCGATCACGGACGGCAACCGCGCGACGCTCTCGGCCGTGGACAGCATCCGGTCCTTGTAGGCCTCGCGGATCCGGTCGTTCTGGAGCTTCGCGGCGAGCAGACCGGCCGTGCAGGTCGTGACCAGAACGATGACCACCTGCAGGGCCAGCAGGTAGACACCGAGGGAGAACGACCGTCGCATGGTGCGCATTCTGGCCTAGCCCTCCTGTGAGCTGCTTCACGACCGTAACGACCAATACGACCCTTACTACCAGTGGTGTATTCGTCACCCGCTGAATGCCTAGCCTCAGCCGCCATCGGGGCACAGGAGCTTCGGATACCGGAAGGCGTTGAACAATGTCGAGAATTCACACCCGTGGAGCGCGCACGGTGGCGGCCGCGACGATCGCGGTGGGTCTCGCGCTCGCGGGCTGTGGCGGCGGGAGCACGTCGAGCTCGCTCGCGAAACTGGAGATCATGGCCCCCGCGGACCCCGGCGGCGGCTGGGACCAGACCGCGCGGGCCATGCAGGCCAGCATCACCAGCGCCGACCTGGTCAAGTCGGTGCAGGTCAGCAACGTCGGCGGCGCGGGCGGCACGGTCGGCCTGCAGAAGCTCGCCAACGAGAAGTCCGAGAGCTACCTGATGATCACCGGCCTGGTCATGGTCGGCGCGGTCGAGACCAACGGCGTGGACAAGCGCCTGGAGGACGCGACCCCGATCGCCCGGCTCACCGCCGAGGACGAGGTCGTCGTCGTGCCCGCCGACTCCCCGTACCAGAAGATCGACGACCTGCTCGCCGACATCGCGGCCAAGGGCCAGGGCGTCTCGATCGCGGGCGGTTCCGCGGGCGGCACCGACCACATCCTCGCGGCGATGATGCTCAAGGCGAAGAACATCACCCCCGACAAGCTCAACTACGTCCCGTTCTCCGGCGGTGGCGAGTCGCTCGCCGCGCTGCTGGGCGGCAAGGTCAACGCGGGCATCTCCGGCATCGGCGAGTACGCCGAGCAGATCAAGGGCGGCAAGCTGCGCGCGCTCGCGACCTCGGGCCCGAACCCGCACGAAGACCTCAAGGCCCCCACGCTCAAGGGCTCGAACATGGACGTGGAACTGATCAACTGGCGCGGTGTTGTCGCCCCCGGCGGCATCTCCGTCGCGGCGAAGGACAACCTGGTCAAGCTGGTCACCGAGATGCACGCCAGCGAGTCCTGGAAGGCCGAGCTGACCAAGAAGGGCTGGACGGACACGTTCCTCACCGGCCACGACTTCTCGAAGTTCCTCACCACGGAGATCGGCCGCATCCAGCCCGTGCTCAAGGAAATCGGTCTGGTGAAGTGACCGCTGTCGACTCTCCGACACCGGGCGCGGACCCGGTGCGCGGTCGCCAGATCGAGGAGTACGTCTTCGGTGGGCTGATCGTCGCGCTGGGGATCTTCACGCTGGTCGAGGCGGGCACCATCCGGGTGCCCTCCTCGGCCAGTTCGGTCGGGCCGCGCGCGTTCCCCTACGCCGTCGGCTTCCTGCTCGTCGTGACCGGCGTGGCGGCCATCGTGGCCACCGCGCGCGGCAAGCTCGGCGAGCTGGAGGACGCGGAGGACGTGGACGCGAACGCGCGCACCGACTGGATGACCGTGGCCAAGCTCATGGTCTTCCTGGTCGCGCACCTCGCGCTGATCGACCTCGTCGGGTGGCCGGTGGCCGCGGCGGTGCTGTTCGCGGGCGCCGCCTGGACGCTGGGCGCGCGGCCGTGGTGGAAGGTCCTGCTGATCGCGGTCGTGCTCTCCCTGGCGATCCAGATCGCCTTCGCGTCCGGACTGGGGCTCTCCCTGCCCGCCGGGATCTTTGAGGGAGTGCCACTCCTCGATGGATAACATCACGCTGCTGCTCGACGGTTTCGCGACCGCGATGCAACCGGAGTACCTGCTCTACGCGCTGCTCGGCGTCACGCTGGGCACCGCCGTGGGCGTGCTGCCCGGCATCGGCCCGGCCATGACGGTCGCGCTGCTGCTGCCGCTGACGTACACGCTGGAGCCGACGGCCGCGATCATCATCTTCGCGGGCATCTACTACGGCGGCATGTACGGCGGGTCGACGACGTCGATCCTGCTGAACACGCCGGGCGAGTCGTCGTCGATCGTTACCGCGCTCGAGGGCAACAAGATGGCGAAAGCCGGGCGCGGCGCGGCCGCGCTGGCCACGGCCGCCATCGGCTCCTTCGTCGCGGGCACGATCGCCACGGTCCTGCTGACCGTGCTCGCGCCGACCATCGCGGACCTCGCGGTGACCCTCGGGCCACCCGACTACTTCGCGCTCATGGTCGTCGCGTTCATCACGGTCGCCGCGCTGCTCGGCTCGTCGATCAGCCGGGGCCTGGCGTCGTTGGCGCTGGGCCTGTTCCTCGGCCTGGTCGGCACCGACACGCTCACCGGCCAGCCGCGGCTCACGCTCGGCCTGTCGACGCTGTCCGACGGCATCGACGTGGTCATCGTCGCGGTCGGCGTCTTCGCCGTCGGCGAGGCGCTGTACGTGGCGTCGCGCCTGCGGCACGGGCCGGTCGAGGTCGTGCCGGTCGGCGGCAAGTGGATGACGAAGGACTTCTGGGCCAGGTCGTGGAAGCCGTGGCTGCGCGGCACCGCCATCGGGTTCCCGATCGGCACCATCCCGGCCGGTGGGGCGGACGTCTCGACGTTCCTGTCCTACGCGGCCGAGAAGAAGCTCGCGAAGCGCCCCGAGGAGTTCGGCAAGGGCGCCATCGAGGGTGTCGCGGGACCGGAGGCGGCGAACAACGCGGCCGCCGCAGGCGTCCTGGTGCCGCTGCTGACGCTCGGCCTGCCGACCACGGCGACCGCGGCGGTCATCGTGGCGGCGTTCCAGAGCTACGGCATCCAGCCGGGGCCGCTGCTGTTCACGAACAACTCGGCACTGGTGTGGGCGCTGATCGCGAGCCTCTACATCGGCAACGTGATGCTGCTCGTGCTCAACCTCCCCCTGATCAAGATCTGGGTGAAGGTCCTCCAGATCCCGCGGCCGTACCTGTACGCGGGCATCCTGCTGTTCGCCGCGCTCGGCACCTACGCGGTGAACTTCATCGTGGAGGACCTGATCGTGCTGCTGGTCATCGGCGTGGTCGGCTTCTTCATGCGCCGCCACGGCTACCCGATCGCGCCCGCCGTGGTGGGCATGATCCTGGGGCCGATGGCGGAGGAGCAGCTGCGCCGGACGTTGACGATCAGCCAGGGTGACCCGGTCGCGCTGGTGGACAGCCCGTTCGCGATGGTCGCCTACGGCATCCTCGCGGTGATCCTGCTTTCGGCCGCTGTCCTGCGATTCCGGCGTAGCCGGGAGAAGGTCCCGGCATGATGGTGGGATGAGATCAAGTCGGTGGACTTGGCCGGTGGTCACCCTCGTGGTGGCCACCGGCCTTTTCCTGTTCCTGTTCCGCGACGGGTGGGAGCTGGCCGACCAGAAGTCCAGCGTGCTCGGCATGGCGTTCGGCGCGGCGGGCCTGCTGCTGGCCCTGTCGCAGTGGTGGCGCGGCCGGTCCGCACCACCACTGCCGGACCTCGCGGAGGTCGTGCGCGCCCAGTGGCGGCAGGAGGAACGGCTCCGCGGCGTCCACGACCCGTACCCGCTGCCGGTCCGCTGGACCAACGCCCCCGCGGCCCTGGTGGACCACTGGCCGACGATCCACCGCGACCCGGACCGCGAGGACCCCGTCGACCTCGAAGGAACGCTGGACCACGTCGCCGAGGTGTACGCGGCCGTCCCCTCCGGACGGTTGGTGGTGCTCGGGCGGCCCGGATCGGGCAAGTCGGTGTTCACCACGCGGTTCGTGCTGGGCGTCTCCTCCGACCGCGTGCCGGTGATCTTCCCGTTGGCGTCGTGGGATCCCGCCGTCGGCCTGCGGGAGTGGATGGCCGACCGGCTGGAACGGGAGCACGGACCGGAAGCGGGCTCGCTGGTCGACAAAGGACGGATCCTGCCCGTGCTGGACGGGTTCGACGAGATCGCGGCGCCACTGCGCGACGCGGCCCTGCGGGGGATCAACGCGGCGCTGGGGGAGGGCGACCCGCTGGTGCTGACCAGCCGGGTGGACGAGTACGCGGCCGCCGCCGACGTGGTCACCGGCGCTGCGGCGATCGTCCTGGTGGACCTGGACGCGGCCGACGTGGAGAAGTACCTGCGGCTGTCGACGCGCGGCGACAAGTGGTCCCCGGTGCTGGACCGCCTGCTGCCGGTGCTGGGCACACCGCTGATGCTCACCCTGGCCCGCACGGTCTACGACACCGCCGACCCGGCCGAACTGCTGGACGTGCCGGACCCGGAGGCGCACCTGCTCGGCAAGTTCGTCCCCGCGCTGTACGGCGAACGCGACCGGCGGTACTTCCGCTTCCTGGCACGGGCACTGGTCCGCCGCGACACCCACGACCTGGCCTGGTGGGAGCTGCCCGCGGCGGTGCCGCGGTTCCCGGTGCTGTTCGTCGCCGCGGCCTGCGTGCCGATCATCGCCACCGGACTGGTCCTGGGGCAGTGGGCGACGTCCGTGGTGCTGGCCCTCTTCGTGGGGATGCAGGCGGGGAGCGCGGACGTGACACGGCCCCCGGTGCGACCACGGCCCACTCGGTGGAGAGGGGCGCCACTGGGGGTGGCGGTCGGCGCGTGCGCCGGTTTCCTCGCCGGGCTGGTGTTCGACCTCACCCCGATCCGCTTCGCGCTGGTGGTGGTCGCCTTCGGCGCGCTCGGCGCGGCCTTCGCCCTGAACGACACCCCGGTCGGCCACCTGGTCAGCGATCCGGGGCGGGTGCTGCGCCTCGACCGGGCCGCTTCGGTGGCCACCGCGGTGAAGTGGACCGCGCCCGTCACCGTCCTCTACGGACTGCTGGACACCGCGTTGGTGGCGCAGGGGCTCGCCCTCGCCCTGGGCATCTGCCTGACCCAGACCCTCGTCTACCAGGCGTGGGGCCGGTTCGGCTTGGCGCGGGTCCACCTCGCCGCCACCGGCGAGCTGCCGTGGCGGCTGATGGCGTTCCTCCGCGAAGCCCACCGCAAGGGGGTGCTCCGGCAGGCCGGGCCGGTCTACCAGTTCCGCCACGCCCGGCTCCGCGACCGGCTCGCGCAGGAGGCAGACTGAGCGGTCGTGACGACAACATTGCTCGTGGGCGGGCGCATCTACTCCTCCCAGGCGGCGACCGCGATGGCCATCACCGACGGCACGATCGTGTTCGTCGGTCAGGACTCGGTCGGTCTGGCGCTGCACCCCGACGCCGAGGTCGTCCAGCTCGACGGGGCGTTCGTCGCCCCCGCGTTCGTCGACGCCCACGTGCACGCCACGTCCGCGGGCCTGCTGCTGACCGGGCTGGACCTGACCGCGTGCGCGTCGCTGGCCGAGTGCCTGGACGCGGTCCGGAAGGCCGACGGGCCGCTCGTCTGGGGCCACGGGTGGGACGAGACCAAGTGGCCGGAAGGCCGTCCGCCGACCCGCGTCGAGCTGGACGAGGCCGCCGGGGGAGCGCGGGTGTACCTGTCTCGGATCGACGTGCACTCGGCACTGGCGTCGTCCGCGCTGGTGGACGCCGCGCCCGGCGCGCGGGACGCAGACGGCTGGTCCGAGGACGGGCCGCTGTCGCGGGCCGCGCACCACCACATCCGGGCCGTGGCGAAGGACGCCATCCCGGTCGAGCAGCGCCGGGCGGCGCAGCGGGCGTTCCTCGCGCACGCCGCGAGCAAGGGCGTGGCCGCCGTGCACGAGTGCGCCGGTCCGGACATCTCCAGCGTCGAGGACCTCGCCGACCTGCTGATGATGATCGAGGGCCCCCAGGTCGTCGGGTACTGGGGCGCGTTCGAGCCGATCGAGGGCCTGCCCGTCCAGGGCCTCGCGGGCGACCTGTTCGTCGACGGCGCGATCGGCTCGCGGACCGCCGCGCTGCACCGGCCGTACGCCGACGCGCCGGACACCTCCGGTGCGCTCTACCACTCCGCCGAAGCCATCGCGGCACACCTCGTGACCTGCACGGAAGCCGGGATCCAGGCCGGGTTCCACGTCATCGGCGACGCGGCCATGAGCGCGATCGTCGAGGGCTTCGACCTGGCTGCGGAACGGGTCGGGGCACCGGCGCTGTCGGCGCGGCGGCACCGCCTCGAGCACGTCGAGATGATCACCGCGGACCAGGCGAAGGCGCTCGGCGCGTACGGGGTCGTGGCGTCCGTGCAACCGCTGTTCGACGCCGAGTGGGGCGGGCCGCACGGCATGTACGCGCAGCGCCTCGGCGTGGAGCGCGGCACGGCCCTCAACCCGTTCGCCCAGCTCGCCTCGGCCGGGATGCTGCTCGCACTCGGCTCGGACACCCCCGTGACGCCGGTCGACCCGTGGGCGGCCGTCCAGGCGGCCGTGCACCACCGCACGCCGGGGGCGGGGCTCTCGCCGCGGGCGGCGTTCACCGCGCACACCAAGGGCGGCTGGCGGGCCGCGGGCGTGGACGACGGCATCACCGGCACCCTCCAGCCCGGCGCGCCCGCGACCTACGCCGTGTGGGACGCCGCCGAGCTCGTCGTCGCCGGGTCGGACTCGCGGGTCCAGCGGTGGTCGCTCGACCCGCGTTCCGGGGTGCCCGGCCTGCCGCCGCTGGAGCCGGGAACGGTTCTGCCGACGTGTTTGCGGACCGTCCTGAACGGACGGGTCATTTACGAGGCCCCCGCGGAACCCCAGGCGTGAAACACATCCGAACGGCCCTAAACGCTGGGCCGTTCGGACCAATATCACCTGTGGAACGGCTGAGCGTTGAACGCCACTGGCCATTCCTGCGAATCCCTCCCTGAAGCCCGCGTACGCGGGCTAGTGGGAAAGGAGCGGGCATGGCAGAAGCACCACCACTGACGCGGCGGCGACGCACGAGGGGCGTGCTAGCGGCCGCCGGCGCCACCTTGTTGATCGCCGCGGTCGACGTCCTGGTGCCGGGTTCCTCGGTGGCCTCCAGCCACCGCGAGGCGCCGCTGATCTCCGCTGACCCGGCGGTGGACAACACCGACCTGTACGCGTTCGTCGCGGGCGACCAACCGGACTTCGTGACGATCATCGCGAACTACTACGGGTTCCAGGAACCCAACGGCGGCCCCAACTTCTACCCGTGGGCGACCGACGCGCACTACGACGTCAACATCGACAACGACGGCGACGCGGTGCCGGACCTGACGTACCGCCTCACCTTCAAGACCGATGACAAGCGCGGCACGGACACGTTCCTCTACAACAACGGGGTCGTGTCCTCTTTGGACGACGAGAACCTGTTGTTCCGCCAGACGTACAACCTGGAGCAGCTCGACGACGGCGGCGGCAAGAAGATGCTGATCAAGGACGGGAAGGTCGCGCCGTCGATCGTCGGCCCGGCCTCGATGCCGTACTTCCAGCCCCTGCGCGACCAGGCGATCACCAAGCTCCAGGGTGGCGGCCAGGTCTACGCCGGACCGGCGGACGACCCGTTCTTCGCCGACCTGCGGGTGTTCGACCTGCTCTACGGCGCGAACCTGTCCGAGGTCGGCCAGGACACGCTCAAGGGCTACAACGTCAACACCATCGCGTTGCAGATCCCGAAGCACATGCTCGCGCTCAAGGGCGACGCGCACCGCAACCCGGTCATCGGCATCTGGGCCGACACCGAGCGCCAGACCCTCCGGCTCTCGCCGGGCGCGGCGAAGGCCGAAGGCCCGTTCGTGCAGGTGTCCCGACTGGGCAACCCGCTCGTCAACGAGGTCGTCTCCTCGGCCGGGATCAAGGACGCGTTCAACGGCCTGGAGCCGGTCAACGACGGCAAGGTGCAGGCGCTGCTCGACCGGGTGAACCAGCCCGAGCTGCCGAAGCTGATCGAGGCGATCTACGGCATCAAGGCCCCAGCGGAGCCCCGCGCGGACCTGGCGGAGATCTTCCTGACCGGCGTCACCACCAAGGCGAACGGCCCCATCAAGGCCGATCTCAACTCGCAGCTCAACAACGCCGACGTGGACCCGAAGAAGTTCGCGCCGTCGGAGCAGCTGCGGCTCAACATGTCCATCGCGCCGAACCCGCAGCCGAACCGGCTCGGCGTGCTGGCCGGTGACACCCAGGGCTTCCCGAACGGGCGCCGCCTGTTCGACGACGTCGTGGACATCGAGATCCAGGCGCTGGAAGGCGCGGCGGCCAGTGGTCACCTGGTCAAGGCACTCGCGGCGGGCGACAAGGTCCACCACAACGACGTGACCTTCGCGCCGAACTTCCCGTACGTCGGACTACCGCGCAACAAGGCCGTCAACACCCCCTGACCGTTTCGGATCGGACGCGGCCGCCCGCGTCCGATTCGGAGTGACCGAGGAAAGAGCCATGAAGCGCCAGTACCTGATGTGGTCCGCCGCGGTCGTCGCGGTCGCGGTGTTCGCCGTGTCCTACGCCGCCCGCTCGGACGGCACCCCCGACGCCGCCGCTCCCGAGGTCAACCGCGCGAACGCGCTCCAGACCAGGACGGTCGCGCTGCAGGACAAGCTGCACGCCCGGCCGGACGACGCGGGCACGTGGGCCGAGCTCGGCGCGACCTACACCGAACTCGCCCGCGCCGGTGCGGACCCCTCGTACTACGTGAAAGCCCAAGGCGCACTGGAGGAATCGCTGAAGATCAAGCCCGCCGACAACGGCGAGGCGATGCTCGGCCAGGGCGCGCTCGCCAACGCCAGGCACGACTTCGCCGCCGCCCGCGACTGGGGCCTCAAGGCGCGCGACACCCGCCCCGACTCGGCCGAGGTGCAGGGCGTCCTGGTCGACGCCTACACCCAGCTCGGCGACGACGCGGGCGCCACGGAGTCGTTGCAGCGCATGCTGGACCTGCGTCCCGGCGTCGCCTCCTTCACCCGCGCCTCCTACCACTTCGAGACGCACGGCCGCGTCGACGAGGCGAAGGACGCGCTCGACCGCGCGTTGACCGCCGCGTCCTCTTCGGACGAACGCGTCTTCTGCCACTACTACCTCGGCGAGCTGGCGTTCAACCGGGGCGACCTGGACGAGGCCGCGCGCCAGTACGACCAGGGCCTCGCGCTCAGCCCGCACGACGTGACCTCGGTGCAGGGCAAGGCGAAGGTCGCCGCCGCACGGGGGGAGTACGACGACGCCATCAGCGGGTACCAGCAGGTCGTGAACCGCGTACCCGTGCCGCAATACCTGCTGGAGTACGCCGAGGTGCTCGACCTCGCGGGCCGCAAGCCCGACGCCGCCGCCCAGTACACGATCCTCGCCGAGCAGAAGAAGCTGCTCGCCGCGCAGGGCGCGAACGACGACCTCACGCTCACCACCGTCGCCGCCGACCACGGCGACCCCGCCGAGTCGCTCGCGCTGGCGCAGGCCGAATGGGGCCGCAGGCAGAGCGTGCTGGCCGCCGACGCGATGGCGTGGGCGCTGCACGTGAACGGCCGCGACGCCGAGGCGCTGGAGTTCTCCGACAAGGCGGGCGAGCTGGGCTGGCGCAACGCCACCTTCTCGTTCCACCGCGGCATGATCCTCGCGGCGCTCGGCCGCGGCCCGGAGGCCCACGCGGCCCTCACCGAGGCGCTGTCGATCAACCCGTACTTCTCGCCGCTGCACGCGCCCGCCGCGCGCGCCAAGATGGCGGAGCTGGAGAACGCCCGATGAGGCGCGCGGCGATCGTCCTGGCGCTGTGCGGCGTTGCCCTCTTCATCGGCAGCGGCGTCTCGGCGGCCCACCCGCTGGGCAACTTCAGCGTCAACCACTCCGACGTGCTCCAGCTGTACCCGGACCGGCTCGACGTGCGGTCCGTCGTGGACAGCGCGGAGATCCCGACCCTCCAGGAGCCCAAGCCGGTCGACGCGGCGGCCAAGTGCGCCGCCGTGCTGGCCGCGCTGGACGCCCGCGCCGACGGCGACCGGCTGGCGCTGACGACGAAGTCGTCCACCGTCACCCACCCGCCGGGGCAGGCCGACCTGCCGACCACGCGGCTGGTGTGCGAGTTCACCGCGCCACTGAGGGTCGGTGGCGACGTGAAGGTGACGTTCGGCGACACCTACCTCGGCGACCGGATGGGCTGGCGCGAGATCATCGCCACCGGGACCGGCGTCGCGGTGACCGGTGACGCCCCGAGCGCGAGCGTCACCGACGAGCTGCGCAAGTACCCCGAGGACCTGCTGGCCACGCCGATGGACGTCCGCTCGGTGAGCCTGACCGCCCGGCCCGGCGAGGGCACCGCGGCCGCGGGCGGCACGACGCCCGTGCAGACCGGGATCGGCTTCATCGACGCCACCACGGCCGCGTTCAACAGCATGATCGGCTCGCGCGACCTGACCCCGATGGTCGGGTTCCTCGCGGTGCTGCTCGCGCTGGTGCTCGGCGCGTCGCACGCGGCCCTGCCCGGCCACGGCAAGACGCTGATGGCGGCCTACCTGGCCGGACGCCGCGGCACCAGCCGCGACGCCGTGCTGGTGGGCGCGACCGTGACGTTCACCCACACCGCGGGCGTACTGGTGCTGGGGCTGCTGCTCAGCGTGTCCAGCGCACTGGCGGGCGACGTCGTGCTGCGCTGGCTGGGCCTGGCCAGCGGCCTGCTGGTCGTCGTCATCGGCGGGACGCTGCTGTTCTCGGCGTTGCGCCGCCGTCGGGAACCCGCTCTCGCGGAGACCGGCCACGGACATGGGCACGGCCACGGACACGGTCATGGGCACGGCCACGGGCATTCGCACGGTCCGCGCTACGGCCGGGCCAGCCTGATCGGGATGGGTGTGGCGGGCGGTCTCGTGCCCAGCCCGTCCGCGCTGATCGTGCTGCTCGGCGCGGTCGCGCTGGGCCGCACCTGGTTCGGCGTCGTCCTCGTGTTCGCCTACGGCGCGGGCATGGCCGCCATGCTCACGGCCGCGGGCCTGCTGCTCATCAAGGTCCGCGACCGCGTGGAGAACCTCGCGGTCACCGTGAGGCTCCGCAAACTGGCCGACTTCACGCCGTTCAGCACCGCAGCGCTGGTGCTGGTCGTCGGACTCGGTCTCACCACCCGCGCACTGATCGGTTAAATCGGTTAAGGAGACAACCACCGTGAAGCTGTTCTTGATCGCCACGGCCCTCTTCGTGCTCGCAGGCTGCACCTCGGGCGCGACCGCCGCGGGCGTCAAGTTCGACGACGAGGGCTTGGCCGACGTGGCGTGCATGAAGCACCAGCCCGCCCCTCCGAGTGAGAACTACACCAACGAGGACGGCGGCCCGACCGACGAGGTCCTCCCCGTGCTGCGCTACTACACCGCGCACGGCAAGAAGAACTACTGCGACGGCGCGGGCCCGTCCGACGCGGACAAGAAGTGGGCCGCCGTCTACGTCGACCTCGGCGCGGACAAGGCCAACGTGGCGAAGCTGCTGGGGTAGCGTCACCGGGTTATCAGCATCGACCCGGACTCGCCGATCCCGCCCTTCGAGCAGGTGAGGGCGGGATTCGCGCTGCGCATCGCGAACCGCGAACTGGCCGTCGGCGCCCGCCTGCCCACCGTCCGAGCCTTGGCCGCGGACCTGGGCCTGGCGGTGAACACGGTCGCCCGCGCCTACCGCGAACTGGAGGAAGCGGGCCTGATCGAGACCCGCGGCCGCGCGGGCACGGTCGTGTCCGCGGCGGGGGAGAGGTCCCGCGAACGGGCCCTGCGCGCGGCCCGGTCGTACGCCCTGACCGCCCGCGAGGTCGGGCTGTCGGTGGAGGAGGCCGGGGAGATCGTCCGAGCTGCACTGGCCGACCAGTACCACGGGGGCACGCCATGACCGTTCGCGCCGCACGTCCGGACGACCTCGACGCGGTCGTCACCTCGGCGACCGGCCTGTTCGCCGAGGACGCCGGAACCCGCGATCCCCTGATGGACGTGTCGTGGCCCGTCCGTGAGGGGCACGGGTACTACGGGGCGGCCATCACCGACCCCGACGTGCTGTGCCTGGTGGCCGTGTCGGGGGAGCAGGTGATCGGCCACCTGATCGGCAGGCTGAAGGGCCCGAACCCCACCCGCCCCACGGTCGTGGGGGCGGAGTTGGAGAGCGTCCGCGTCGACCCGGCTCACCGCGGTTCGGGCATCGGCGCGGAGTTGAACGACGCGTTCGTCGAGTGGGCCCGAGGCCGAGGCGTGACCGAGGTGTCCGTGCACGCGTTCGCGTCCAACACGTCCGCCATCCGCTTCTACGAGGCCCACGGGTACGTGCCGTCGTCGTTGCAGCTGAGCAGGGACCTCACCTGAGCGGGTGTGGTCGGTCCGGCGGAACCGACCACACCGGTGTCACACCGCTCGGGCGATCGCGATCGCGCCTTCGAGGCGTGCGCCTGCCTCGTAGAACATGTACTCCACCCCGTTCTCCGTCCCGAACGACGGCGCGGCCGACCGGCCCCGGTCCGGGGCGCCCGACAGCGGCGTGTGGAACACCCCGAGGTGGACCTTCTTGGTGAAGTCGTTGCCCACCTCGGTCAGGTGCATGGTCCCCAGGTTCGTGTGGAACACGACGTACGTGGTCCCGTTGCGGTAGGCCAACGACGGGGCGGCGGCGTCCGTCGCTCCGACCTCCGACGCGCGGATCAGCGGGGTCTGGGAGAACGTCCACGTCCTGCCGTCGGCGGACCAGCCCCAGCCGATGTCGCGCTTGTTCGCCGTCGTGTTCGTCATGAACACCATCACGTAGTTGGCGCCGCGGGACGCGATCTTGTGCTCGAACACCCTGGCGTACGAGGTCTCCGTGGTCCCGGCGGGCAGCATCGAGGTCGAGAGCACGACCTTGTCGTAGGTGAAGTGGACGCCGTCCTTCGACCGCGCCAGGCGCGTGGTCGTGTTCTCGCCGTGGAAGTACAGCCACATCTCCTTGGCCGCGGTGTTCCACAGGACGTGGGCCGACGACACGTGCGAGACCGAGTAGTGCGGGGCCCAGTCGCGCGAGACGATCGGGTTCGCCGGGTACTCGGTGAACGGGCCCTCCAGGGAGTCGCCGTAGGCCAGGCAGATGCCGCCGGGCGCGTCGTGGGGCGCGTAGTACAGGTAGAACCGGCCCAGCGCGCCGCTCACCCTGCCGACCGTGCCGCGGATCGTGGGGAAGATCAGCTCGTTCGTCGGGTTGTAGCGCAGGGCGCCCTTGTCGAACGCCGTGCGCAGGTACCGGTAGGTCGGGAAGCCCGCCGGGCCCGCGGCGGCGATGCCGGGGGCGAGCGCCGTCACCGCCGCGCCGAGGCCAAGGCCCGCTCCCGCGCGGAACAACGTCCTTCGGTCGATGGTCATCGTGGTTCTCCCTCTCGCCGTTGGGGGGTGGCCGAGTGTGAGGGCCCATCAGCGAGTCGGTCAAGGTGCTAATACGTATTAGTGCTGCGGAAACCGGAAATCGGACAAACTCTTGACTTGTCCTCGAAACATGACCACTCTCCCTGCTAATCCGCATTAGCACCGGGAGGGTCCATGACGCGCCGCGCACCACGACAGGCGGACATCGCCGCGTTGGCGGGGGTCTCGCAGGCGACGGTGTCCGTCGTGCTGGGCGGCAACCAGGGCGGGGTGCGGATGGCCGAGGACACCCGGCTGCGGGTGCTGGCCGCCGCCGAGAAGCTCGGTTACGTGCCCGACCCGGTGGCGACCCGGCTGGCGTCGAAGCGCAACCACATGCTGGGGCTGTACACGTTCAAGGCGACCTTTCCGACCGACGTCGCCGACTCCTACTACCCGATCCTGGTCGGCGTCGAGGAGCAGGCCGCGGCGCTCGGGCAGGACCTGATCCTGTTCACCGGTGCCGACGGGCGGGGCGAGCGGACGCACGACGAGGTCGCCATCCGGCGCACCCGCATCGCCGACGGCTGCCTGTTCTTCGGGCGGCACGTACCGGTGGCGTCGATCGAGAAGCTGGTCGAGAGCGACTTCCCGCTGGTCTACATAGGACGCCGGGACGAGCTGGAGGGCCGGATCCCCTTCGTGGGCGCGGATTACGTCTCCGCGTCGGCCGCCGTGGTCGACCAGCTCGCGTCGCTCGGGCACCGGAACGTCCGGTACGTGCGCGAGAACGACGACGCGCCCTCGTCCACGGACCGGGAGCGCGGGGTGGTCGAGGCGGCCGCGAAGGCAGGGATCGAGTGCCGGGTCGTCCGCGACGAGGTCCCGGTGGACGAGTGGCTGCGCGACGGGGTCACGGCGGTGGTGGTCGAGGAGACCGACACCGGGGCCGCGTACGCCGCCGTGCGGGCCGCCATCGCGGACATCGACCTGTCCTACGCCGTGCTCGGCCGACCGCCGGAGGGCGGCGACGAGGTGACCGGCTTCGAGGTGCCGCGCCGCGAGATGGGCCGTCGCGCGGTGGAGCTGCTGGTCGAGCTGATCACCGGCGACCCGCGGAACCTCCACCAGCTCCTGCCCTGCACCCCCGTGCCCGGCACCACCGTGAAGGACGTGCGATGACCGAACTGGACACCGAGATCCTCGTCGTCGGGGGCGGCCTCGGGGGAGTGGCGGCGGCGTTGGCGGCCGCGCGCGCCGGGCACCGGGTGGTGCTCACCGAGGAGACGGACTGGATCGGCGGCCAGCTCACGGCGCAGGGCGTGCCGCCGGACGAGAACCCGTGGATCGAGAGGTTCGGCGCCACCGCGTCCTACCGGCGGGTTCGCGAGGGGATCCGCGACTACTACCGCAGGCACTACCCGTTGCGCGCCGAGGCGTTGCGGCTGGCGGAACTCAACCCCGGCGCGGGCCGGGTGTCGAAGCTCTGCCACGAGCCCCGCGTCGCGCTCGCGGTGCTGGAGGCGGAGCTGGCGCCGCACCGCAGCGCGGGCCGGATCACCGCGCTGCTCCGGCACCGCCCGACCGGCGTCCACACCACCGGCGACTCGGTGACCGCCGTGGACCTGGTCGACGACGACGGAACCCCCGTCACGATCCGGGCGGACTACGTCCTGGACGCCACGGAGAACGGCGACCTCCTGCCGATGGCCGGGGTCGAGCACGTCGTGGGCGCGGAGGCGCGGAGCGAGCACGACGAGCCGCACGCGCCCGACGTCGCGGACCCGGCGAACCTCCAGGGCATCACCTACTGCTTCGCCCTCTCGCACCACGCGGGCGAGGACCACACGATCGACCGCCCCCGGATGTACGACTTCTGGCGCGCGTACACCCCGGAGTTCTGGCCCGGTCCGCTGCTCGGCTTCACCGCCCCCGACCCGCGCACGCTGGAACCGGTGGCGCGGACGTTCGAGCCGAACCCGGACGCCGACCCGCTGGCCGTGACCGCCGACCAGAGCGCGGACGCGGGGGACAAGGAGCTGTGGGCGTTCCGCCGCATCCTGGCCCGTGGAATCCACCAGCCGGGCGCGTTCGACTCGGACATCACCCTGGTCAACTGGCCCCTCAACGACTACTGGCTGTCCCCGGCGCTGGAGATCCCCGGCCACACCGACGCGGCGGCCGTGGCGAAGGCCCACGACGAGGCCAAGCAGCTGTCCCTGTCGGTCCTGCACTGGTTGCAGACCGAGGCCCCGCGGGTCGACGGCGGCACGGGCTTCCCCGGCCTGCGGCTGCGCCACGACGTCATGGGCACGGCCGACGGCCTGGCGAAGTCCGCGTACGTCCGGGAATCCCGCCGGATCAAGGCCGTCACCACGATCACCGAACACGCCGTGTCCCTGGACCTGCTCGGTCCCGGCGAACGCACCCGCTACCCGGACTCCGTCGGCGTCGGCAGCTACCGGATCGACCTGCACCCCTCCACCGCGGGCGACGGCTACGTGGACATCGCCAGCGTCCCCTTCGAGATCCCGCTCGGCGCGCTCCTGCCCGTCCGGGTCGACAACCTGCTGCCCGCGGGCAAGAACATCGGCACCACCCACATCACCAACGGGTGCTACCGCCTGCACCCGGTCGAGTGGAACGTCGGCGAGGTCGCGGGCCACCTCGCGGGCTTCGCCCTGCGCCGGGGCAAGTCCCCCCGGCAGATCCGCACCGACGCGAAGCTGCACGACGAGTTCGCCCAGCTGCTCGACCAGGCGGGCGTCGAACGCCACTGGCCCGACGTGCGCGGCTACTGAGAATCCCCAGAACCCGGAGGTGTTCGCGATGAGGCCACACCCCGTCCGGATCGGCGTCGACGTCGGTGGCACGTTCACCGACGCCGTGGCCGTGGACGCGACGACGTTCGCCCTTCTCGGCCAGGTCAAGGTCCCCACCAGCCACGACCACCCCGACGGGGTCGCGCACGGCATCCTGGCCGCCCTGCGCGAACTCCAGGAGCGGACCGGGATCGACGCCTCCGCGGTGTCGTTCCTCGCGCACGGCACCACCCAGGCCACGAACGCGCTGCTGGAGGGCGACGTCGCCACCGTCGGCGTGGTCGGGATCGGGCGCGGGTTCGAGTCGTGGGTGACGGGCAGGCTCAGGAGCCTGGCGAAGCTCCAGCTCACGCCCGGCAGGGGCCTGCCCGTCCGGTACGCGGGGGTGCGCGACGCGGAGGACCTGGTCGAGGTCAAGGCCGCGGTGGCGAAGGTCGTGGACGAGGGAGCGGACGTCGTCGTGGCGGTGCAGCCGTTCAGCGTCGACGACCCGCTCGGGGAACGGGCGGTCGTGGCGCAGGCGCGGTCGCAGGGCCTGCTCGCGACGGCGACGCACGAGATCACCGGGCTGTACGGGCTGGCGAAGCGGGCGCGCACGGCGGTGCTGAACGCCGGGATCATGCCGCGCATGGTCGAGACCGCCGACCTCGTCGAGCGCAGCGTGGCCGCGGCGGGCATCACCGCGCCGCTGATGGTCATGCGCGGCGACGGCGGAGTGATGTCGTTGCCGGAGATGCGGAAACGGCCGCTGCTCACGGCGTTGTCGGGTCCGGCGGCGGGCGTGGCGGGCGCGTTGATGGGGGAGCGGCTCAGCGAGGGCGTGTTCCTGGAGACCGGCGGCACGTCGACGGACATCAGCGTCGTGCGCCGCGGGCGGGTGCAGGTGCGGCACGCGCGGCTCGGCGGCCGGGAGACGTACCTACCCGCGCTGGACGTCCGCACGGCCGGGGTCGGCGGCGGGTCGCTCGTCCGGCTGGACGGCACGTCCGTGACGGCGGTCGGGCCCCGCAGCGCGCACATCGCCGGGCTCGCCTACGCCTGCTTCGCGGACCCGGAAGCCTTGCGGGGCGCGGAACTCGTGACCATCGCCCCGTGTGAGGGCGACCCGGCGGACTACGTGGCGCTGGAGACCCCCGACGGCAAGCGGTACGCGGTCACCCTCACCTGCGCGGCCAACGCGCTCGGCGTGGTGCCGGAGGACGGCTACGCGCACTGCGACCCGGAAACCGCCCGCCTGGCACTGGAACCGCTGACGCGGCGGCTCGGACTGTCCACGGAGGACGCGGCGAAGGCTGTGCTGCGGCAGGCGATCAAGCCCGTGCGGGCCGTCGTGGACGAGCTGGTGTCGGGGTACGGACTGGACCCGAAGACCCTGAGCCTGGTCGGCGGAGGTGGGGGAGCCGCCGCCGTGACGCCGTTCCTCGGCGCGGAGGCCGGGCTGGACTGGCGGATCGCCGCGCACAGCGAGGTCATCAGCCCGCTCGGGGCCGCGCTGGCGCTGGTCCGCGAGTCGGTCGAGAAGATCGTGCCCAACCCGTCGCACACCGACGTGCTCGCCGTGCGGGCGCGCGCCGAGCAGGCAGTGATCGCCCAGGGCGCGGACCCGGCCGGGGTGGAGGTCGACGTGACGGTCGACCCGCAGCGCAACCTGATCCTCGCCGTGGCCACGGGCGCGACCGAGCTGCGCGCCAAGGACCGCGCCGCGGTGGTCGACGACGACGAGGTGCTCGCCGACGTGGCCCGCACCCTCGGCGTCCCCGGTGGCGAGGTCAGCGAACTGGCCCGCACCGGCCACCACCGGGCGCTCGGGGCGCGGACCAGGCCCAAGGGGTTCCTCGGCCGGTTCCGGCCGGTCGCGCAGCACGTGCGGGTGGTCGACGGCGACGGCGTGGTCCGGCTGCACAGCGCGAACGCCCACGTGGAGCGCACGAGCGTCGGCGAGGCGTCCGGCACGCTCGCCCGGCTCGTCGACGAGCACACCCGCGTCGGCGACGGTGGCAGCCGCGCGCCCGCCGTGTGGTTGCTGGTCGGGCCGAAGATCGCCGACCTGTCCGGGGTGCTCGACCGGGACCAGCTCGTGGCCCTGATCGGCGCGGAGCTGAGGTCCCGGACGCCGGACGAGCCGCTGGTCGCGATCCTGGAGGACCGGAGATGACCGACGAGGACCTCGCCGTGGCCCTGCTGCGCGCCACGCCCACGCACGAGAACCGCACCGAGGAGCAGCTCCGGTCGTGGGCCGCCACCGCGCTCGTCTTCGGCGACGAACTCCCGCTGGAGGACCCGGACGTGCGGGTCGTCGAGGAGGCGAACGGCGTCACTGCGGGCCTGGTGACGCTCGCCGAGTACGACACCCGCACGCGCACCGTGACCGTCCACACCGACAGCCTCGCGCTGCTCGCCGACGTGGCAGCCCGCAAGGGCTGGACCGACGTCACCCCGGCCGCGCTGCGGAAGGCCGCCGTCGCGCACGAGGTCGTGCACCACCGGCTGCACGGCGGACTGGGGCGGGAGCTGCGCCGCCGCCTGGACCACGTCGTGTGCCGCGTCGGCGCGTTCACGGTCCGCGGTCACGTCGTGGGCGCGGACGAGGTCGTCGCCCACCGCTACGCCCACCGCGCCAGCGGCCTGCGGCGCAGCCCGTTGCGGCTGTCCGCCGCCCTAGCCGAACTCGGAGGTTGACCCGTGGGATACGCGATCCTGGCCGTGATGGCCGTCGGTGTCGTCCTGATGCTCACCCGCGTCCTGCCCACGGCGTTCGCGCTGGGGCTCATGGCGGTCGTCATCGCACTGCTGGCGGGCGCTTCCGTGCTGGGGGACAAGAACAGCGTCGGCACGACCGTCCTGCAAACCGGCTCGACCCTGCTGGCCGCGACGATGATCGCGGTGCTGCTCGGCTCGTGGCTGGGCACGCTCATGGAGGACACCGGCATCGCCTCCACGCTGGTGCGCAAGATCGTGGAGTTCGGCGGCGAGCGGCCCGCCGTGGTCGCGCTCGGCGTGTACTTCGTGGCGGTGCTGTGCGGCAGCATCACCGGGTCCGCGCCCGCCGCGATGCTCGCGGGCGTCGTCGGCATCCCGGCGATGATCGCCGTCGGCGTCCGGCCGGTGGTCGCGGGCGGCACGGTCCTGATGGGCATCGCCACCGGCCTCCCGCTGGACCTGATCGGCTGGCAGTTCCTGTCCGACGCGATCAAGATCCCGCTCGACCAGGTCCGGTCGTTCCAGCTCACGCTGTTCCCGATCGTGCTGGTCGGCAGCCTGCTCTACATCCTGGTCGAGACCCGCCGCCGCGGTGCCCGGCACGCGTGGGCGGTCCGGCTCGACGCGGCGCCGTCCGCGCGGGTCCGGCGCGGTGACGCCCCCTGGTACGCGCTGGTCGCCCCGGCCGTGCCCATCGTGCTCGCGCTGGGCTTCCACGTGCCGATCGTGCCGTCGCTGCTCGCGGGCGTCGTCTACGCGCTGCTGACCACGACCCGGCCCGGCAAGCTCGGCGAACGGGCGCTGCGGTCGCTCTACCGGGCGTTCGACGTGGCCGCGCCGCCGATCGTGCTGTTCGTGGCGATCGGGATGCTGCTCTCGGCCGTGCGGCTGCCGGGCGCGGTGAGCGCGCTGACGCCGATCGTGTCCGCGTTGAGCCCGTCCGGGACGCTGCTGTTCGTGCTGGTGTTCGCCGCACTCGTGCCGCTGTGCCTGTACCGCGGGCCGTTCAACGTCTACGGCCTCGGCGCGGGGGTCGCGGGCGTGCTGGTGTCCGGCGGGATCTACCCGGCCACGGCGGTGCTCGGCCTGATGGCGTCCTACGGGCAGGTGCTCGGCGTCTCCGACCCGACGAGCACGCAGACCGTGTGGAGCGCGCAGTACGCGGGGGTGCGGCCGGAGAAGGTGATGGCGTCGACCCTGCCGTACACGTGGCTCATCGCGATCGGCGGTCTGGTGCTGACCGCGGCGCTGCACCTCACGTAGACCAGCGGTCCAGCAAGGTCCGCACGTGCTCGCGCAGGTCGTCGTCCGGGAACCCGGTGCCGGTGGTGAGCGCCTGGTAGACCACGGGTCCGACGAACTGCGCGGTGCCGAGGTCGGCGGACGGCATGGCGGGCGCGACCGGCCGGACCCGGTCCAGCACCGCCCGCGCGCTCGTGCCCAGCAGGTCGGCGGTGTGCACGAGGTCGCGGACCGTCGGGTCGTGCTGGGCCTCGCCGACCAGGGCGCGGTAGGCGTGCCCGGCCGGTGAGGTGAGCAGGAAGTCGCGCAGTTCCCGCAGGTAGGCGGCCAGGTCGTCGGCGGCGTCGGGGAGGGCGGGAGTCGTCAGCTCCTCCTCGACGTCGTCGACGATGGCCTCGAGGAGGATCTCGGCCTTCGTCGTCCACCAGCGGTAGAGCGTCTGGCGGCCGACGCCCGCCCGTTCGGCGATGCCCTTCATCGTGAGGGCCGCGTAGCCGACGTCCACGAGCAGGTCGTCCACCGCGTGCAGCACCGCGCGCCGGGACCGCTCACTGCGGGGGCGGCCCATCCTGGTGGTCTCGTCGGCGGTCACGGCCGAACTGTACCGAGACACGGTGTCCCGCATGTGTTAGCGTCAGTTACGAGTCACGCTGACTCGTAACTAGTGCCGCTGGTGTCTCGAGTCGAGCGCCCTCCACCTCGCGGCACGCGCTTCCCGAAAGGCCTTCCCATGCGCTCGGAGAACGAGCTGATCCTCGACGTGCTGCGGCGGCGCGCCCGCCCGGCCCTGGCCGGCTGCTCGGCCTCGATCGTCCACCAGACCTGCGAGGCGCTGGTGCCGCTGGCCATCGGCCTCGCCGTCGACCACGCGATCGACGGCGCTCCGCCGATCGCGATCCTCATCGCCGTCGGCGCCGTGCTCGCCCTGTTCACCGTCCTCGCGACCGGCGGCGGCGTCGCCTCGTGGGTGCTGAGCTCCACCAGCCTGCGCGAGGCCCACGACCTGCGGGTGCGCGCCATGGGCCACGTCCTGGCCGACCCGCTCGTGGGCCGCGACCGGCGGCCGGGCGAGCTGATGAGCATCCTCACGTCCGACACCAAGGCCACCGCCGACATCGTCCGCGTCCTCGCCTACCTCGCCTCCGGCGTCGTCGGACTGGCGGTCGCGGTCGTCGTGCTGCTGCGCGTGGACCTGTGGCTGGGCCTGGGCATCGTCGTGGTGCTGCCCCTGCTGGTGCTGGGCATCGACCGGCTCGGCCCGTGGGTCGAGCGGAAGGTCCGCGCCCGCCAGCAGGCCGGCGGCCTCGCCGCCGCGCTGGCCGCCGAACTCGTCCACGCCCTGCGCCCGCTGCGCAGCTTCGGCGGCGTGCCCGAGGCGGTCCGGCGCTACCGCCTCACGAGCAGGCGGTCGCTCGACACCGTGCTCGACACGGCCTCGGCGTCGGCCGTCGTCGCGGTCACCGGCCTGCTGGCGACCGGCGCTGTGCTGGTCGGCACGGCGGCCGCCGCGGGCGCGATGGCGCTGTCCGGCCGCGTCTCCGTCGGCGAGTTCGTGACCGTCGTCGTGATGGCGTCGTTCGTCGCCGAGCCCGTGCGGCGGATCTCGGCCAGCGTGGAGCAGATCGCGGGTTCCCGCGCCGGCGCCGCCCGCGTGGCCGCTCTGCTCACCGCGTCCCCGCGTGCCTCCACCGACGTGGCGGCGGAGACGCTCGGACCGGTGCGCGTGCGGGACGTGACGGTCGGGCCGATCACCGGCCTCGACTTCACCCTCGCATCGGGGGAGGTGCTCGGCGTCGCCACCACCGACCCGGCCGCCGCCGACGCCGTGGCGGACCTGCTCGCCCGACGGGTGCGCCCGTCGTCGGGAACGTTGTCGTTCGGCGACGTCGACGCGGCGGACGTGGACGCGCGGAGGCACGTGCTGGTCGAGCCGCACGCCGCCTACCTGCTCGGCGGCACGCTCGACGCCGCGTTGGACACCGGTCGGGCCGCCGGCTCGGACGCGGTGGACCGCGCGGTGACCGCCGCCGGGGCTGCCGAGGTCGTGGATTCCCTGGCGCGGCAACGGTCCGTGCTGCTCGAAGGAGGCGCGAACCTGTCCGGCGGGCAGCGGCAGCGCGTCGCGCTCGCCCGCGCGCTGGCCGCGGAACCGCCGGTGCTCGTGCTGCGCGACCCGCTCACGGCGGTCGACGCCGTGACCGAGGACGCGGTCGCTGCGGGCCTGCACGCCCTGCGCCGCGACGGCTCGGCGGGCACGGTCGTCATCACCACCTCACCACCGCTGCTGTCCCGCTGCGACCGGGTCGTCTTCCTCGGCGGAGGACCGCCGGTCGTGTCCACCCACGCCGAACTCGCCACCGTGCGGGCCTACGCCGAGGCGGTGCTGCGGTGAGCGCCACCCTGACCGACCGTCCACTTCGGACCGACCGCGAACCCGCCGTGCTGCCGATCGCGACCAGCCGCCAGAGTCTCGCGGGGCTGTGGCGGGCGTTGCGGAGCCACCCCGCCGAGTGCGTGGCGACGCTGACGCTGACCGTGGTCGCGGGCCTCGGGGTCGTGGCCGTGCCGCTGTTCCTCGGAAAGCTGGTCGACGCCGTGCGCGCGGGAGCGCGGGCCGACCTCGTGCCGCTGCTCGCGCTCACCGCCGCGGGCGTGGTGTTCGGAGCCGTGTTCACCGCGCTGGCGCAGCGCGCCACGGAACGGCTCGGCGCGCGGGTCGCGGCCGACCTGCGCGAGGAAGTGCTGGTCAGGGCGTTGGGCATCGAGTCCCGCGTCCTGGAACGGGTCGGCAGCGGCGACATCGCCTCCCGCGTCACGGAGGACGTGGAGAACTTCGTCGCGGCGGTCCCGCTGGCCGCCACGGTGTTCAGCGCCGTGACGACGATCGTGGTGTCGGCGGCGGGCTTCGCCTCGGTGGACTGGCGGTTGGCGCTCGCGTTCACCGTCGTGTTCCCGGTGTACTGGCTGAGCCTGCGCGCCTACCTGCCCAAGGCCGGTCCGCTCTACGCGGCCGAACGCCGGGCGGCCGCCGAGCGCGGCCAGGTGATGCTGGAATCGCTGCACGGCCTGACCACCGTGCACGCCTACGACATGGCCGGGACGCAGTCGCGGCGGGTGGCGGACGCCTCCGAGCGGACGTTGACCGCGGCCGTGCGGGCGTTGCGGCTGTTCATCTTCTTCATGAAGTCGATGAACGCCGCCGAGGCGCTGGGCCTGTCGGCGATCCTGCTGACCGGGTACTGGCTGGTCGACGGCGGCGCGGTGACGGTCGGCGAGGTCACGGCTGCGGCCCTGCTGTTCCACCGGCTGTTCGAGCCGCTCGGGACCGTGCTGCTGTCGTTCGACGACGTGCAGCGGGCGGGGGCCGCGCTGGCGCGGATCGTCGGCGTGACGCTGGTCCCGCCGCCCCCGAGCAGGCCCGACCGTCCGCACGTCGGCGCGGTCGCGGTGGTGGCGAAGGGGATCCGGCACTCCTACGAGGAGGGGCACGAGGTCGTGCGCGGCATCGACGTCGAGGTGCCCGCCGGGACCTCGCTCGCCGTGGTAGGGGCCAGCGGCGCGGGCAAGACGACCCTCGCGGGTGTCCTCGCCGGGGTGTTCCCGCCGTCGGAGGGGCGGACGGAGCTGCGCGACGAGCGGGGGAGCGTGGACGTCGGCGACCTCGACCCGAGCCAGGTCCGCGACTGGATCGGCATGGTGTCGCAGGAGACGCACGTGTTCGCCGGGACGCTGCGCGAGGACGTGGTGTTCGCCGCGCCGGGCAGCACCGACGAGCAGGTCCGCGCCGCGGTGGCCGCCGTCGGGGCGGGTGCGTGGGTCGCCGCGCTGCCCGACGGCCTGGACACCGTCGTCGGCCCGCACACCCTGACCGCGGCCCGCGTCCAGCAGCTCGCGCTGGCCAGGCTGCTGCTGCGCGACCCGCCCGTGGTCGTGCTGGACGAGGCCACCGCCGAGGCGGGCAGCTCCGGCGCGCGCGACCTCGAGGAGGCCGCGGCGGCGGTGGTGTCCGGTCGGACCGCGATCGTGGTCGCGCACCGGCTCACCCAGGCGCGGGCGTGCGACCGGATCGCGGTCGTGGCGGACGGTCTCGTCGTGGAGCTCGGCACGCACGACGAGCTCGTCGCGCTGGGTGGTCGGTACGCCGAGCTGTGGCGGGCGTGGTCGAGGCGGTGAGTCAGAGGGTGGTCGCCCGCGGGTCCCAGTTCTCCGGGAGCGCGGGCGGCGCCTCGACCGTGCTGGCGACGTCGACGGTCCGGCCCTTGGCGGCCGACTCGTCGATCGCCAGCATGGCGTCGAGCACGTGGTGCGCCAGCGCGCCGGACGCCCGTTCCGCGGCGCCGGAGCGGATCGCTCGGGCCAGCTCCAGCACGCCGGTGCCGCGTTCGGCGTCATGTCCTTGCGCGGTCAGGGTTTCCGGCTCCGACCGGTTCGGCAGGTGCAGCGTGGTCGACCCGTCGAACCGGTTGGGGTCTGGCAGCACGGCCGTGCCGCGCGTGCCGGTGACCTCCACGAAACCGGTGCGCTGCAAGGCCGAGTCGAAGCTCAGCACCAGCTGGGCCGACCCGCCGCGGTCGAACTCGACCAGCGCCGTGACCGACGTCGGCACAATCACCGGGAACTCCGTGCCCGCGCGTGGACCGGAGCCGATGACCCTGGTGTCGCGCGCCCGGTTCGCGGTGGCCGTGACCCGCCGGATCGCCCCGAACACCTGCACCAGCACGGTCAGGTAGTACGGGCCCATGTCCAGCAGCGGTCCGCCACCCTGCTGGAACAGGAACTCCGGCGCCGGGTGCCAGCGTTCCGGCCCCGGTGTCTGGAAGATCGCCAACGCCGTGCGCGGCTCGCCGATCCGGCCCGCCTCGATCGCCCGCCGCGCCGTCTGGAGGCCCGCGCCGAGCACGGTGTCGGGCGCGCTCGCCACCCGCAACCCCTTCTCCTGGGCCCGGTCCAGCAGCTTGCGGGCCGCTTCCCGGTCCAGCGCCAGCGGTTTCTCGGTCCACACGTGCTTGCCCGCGTCCAGCGCGGCCAGCCCGACCTCGACGTGCGCCGCCGGGATCGTCAGGTTGACCACGATCTCGATCTCCGGGTCGTCGAGCACCGCGTCGACCCCGCCCGACCGCGCGACGCCGTGCCGCACCGCCTGCGCCGCCGCCCGCTCCACGTCCAGGTCGGCCACCGCCAGCACCCGCACGTCCGGGAACGACGTCAGGTTGGTCAGGTAGGCGTCGCTGATGACCCCGGCGCCGATGACCCCCACACCGACGGGCCCGCTCACCGTTCGGCCCCCGTGAGGTACGCGAGGCTCGTCGCGATCCCGGCGAACACGTCCCCGTCGAAGTGGTCGAACTCCACCACGCGCAGCGCGTTCGGCGCCGCCGCCAACACCTCGGCCACCGGAACCTGCCCCTGACCAGCGGGAACCTGCCCGGTCCCGTCGGTGGCCAGCCCGCCGTCCTTGACGTGGATCGCCACCACCCGGTCCCCGAGCCGCTTCAGCAGTGCCGCGGCGTCCTCACCACCGGCCGTGGCCCAGTACGTGTCGACCTCCAGCACCACCCGCGGGTCCAGCTGGTCGGCCAGCACCTCGAACGCGCTGCGCCCGTCGATCCGCGACTCCAGCTCCCACCAGTGGTTGTGGTAGCCGACCCGCACGCCGTGCTCCGCCGCCACGGCCGCGGCCTCGTTCAACGCCTTGGCCGTGGCCGCGATGTCGTCGGCCGCCTGCCACTTCTCGGCGCCGATGTAGGGATCGATCACGACCCCGATCCCGACCTCCGCGGCCACCTCGAACACCGGCCGCTGCTCCACCCCCACGAGCCGCGCGTGTGCCGTGGGCGCACTCAGACCGTTCTCCGACAACGCGGTGCGCAGGACCTCGGCGTTCTCCAGGACGCCGTACGGCTCGACCTGGGTGAACCCGATGGCGGCGACCCGCCGCAGGGTGTCGATCGGATCGGCCGCGAACGCGTCGCGAACCGAGTAAAGCTGCACGGACGGATCCGTCATTTCCAACTCCTGACTTCGCCGGTGGAGACAGTTGTGGAAGCGCTCCCACAATATCTACCACGTGGTAGATATTGTGGCTAGGGGGTCCACCAGATACCGGTTTTCCAGTGCTACGACAAGGAAAACCGGTCGAACCGGTCACCGAGTCCGGTCTGGACGGTCCTTCGCCGCCACTACAGGTGTGTGCGCCTCGCGGGCACTCGCGAGGTAGCTCTCGAGGCCGGGAGCCGGTGGGCGCGGTGGTCAGGACCTATCACCCGGCCGTGAGGGGTGTCGGTGGCGGACCGGAACGCCAACCGGGTCTTGCCCTGGCCGCCCGGCCCGTGCAGCCGCAGCACCGAGTGGTCGCCCGTCCGCACGACGATGTCGCCGCCCGCCTGGACGAGCGTCGACCCCGTCGTCGCCACGCCGAACTGGTTCACCGGGCCACCTCTCCGAAGCGTCGGAACCCGTTGTACGCCAAGCCCAAGACGCTCCGACTGGTCAGAAGGCGGACAGTTGCAGGACGGTTTGCTCCCCGCCCCCGTCTAGGGCTAACCCGGTGGGTCGGTCTTCGGATCTGATGGCTGTCCGCACGACAGGAGGTTGGGGTTTGTCCGAGATCAGCGGTCGGATCGAGGCGGTGCTGGAGCGCAGGCGGTCGCGGTTGCCCGTCGTGGACGTGGAGATCGCGCGGTGGCGGCGGTTGGGGGAGACGATCGCGCGGCTGGGCGCCGCGGTGGCCGAGGCGGAGGTCGAGGACGGGGACGCGGTGCCGCGGTTGGCGGGCGTCGACGTGTCCGACATGGCGGTGCGGGCCGCGGCGTCGTTGGCCGCCTTGCAGGTCGTGCGGTCGCGGGTGAGCCGGAGCACGGTGAACATCGGGGTCAGCGGGCAGGCGCGCAACGGGAAGAGCACGCTGCTCCAGTCGTTGTCGGGGTTGAGCGACCAGCAGATCCCGTCCGGGCGCGGGCGGCCGGTGACGGCGGTGCGCAGCCGGATCTTCCACTCGGCGGACACGCGGGCCGCGCGGCTCACCATGCACACCGAGCACTCGTTCCACGAGGAGGTGCTGCGGCCCTACTACGAGGAGTTCCAGCCGCTCCCGGCTCCGGCCACGTTCGCCGAGTTCGCCGCCCAGTCCGACGCCCTGCCCGCCGGGACGCCGACGGGTGACCTGGAGCGCGACCCCCGCCTCGGGCCGCTGCTGGCGCGGCTGCGGGAGATGCACGCGGCCACGGCGACCTACCGGCGGCACCTGACCGGCGTGGTCGAGACCGTCGACCTGGAGAAGCTGCGCGACTGGGTCGCGTACCCGGCCGACGACGACCCGCGGCAGGACCGGCGGTACCTCGCCGTGCGGGAGGCCGTGATCCACTGCGACTTCCTCGACGACGACGTGGTGGCGCTGGGCCTGATCGACCTGCCCGGCCTGGGCGAGCTGACGCCGAAGGCCGAGGAGCGGCACCTCGCCGGGCTGCACAACGACGTCGACTTCGTGCTCGTGGTGAAGTGGCCGACCGACACCAACTCGCTCTGGACGACGAGCGACGCGGCCGGGCTGGAGCTGATCAACCGGGCGCGGTCCGCCGCGGCCATGCGCGACTTCGCCGCGATCCTGGTCAACACCGGTGAGTGCCTGCCGTCCAACGTCGAGGCCCTCCACGCCGACCTCACCGAACGGGTGAACAACAAGATCCCCAACGGCCACTACAGGGTGCTCGAAGCCGACGTCGCCGATCGCGGCCAAGTGCGCGAACGGGTGCTCGGCGACGTGCTCGCGCACCTGGCGGAAGCGTTGCCGCGCATGGACAGCGCGGTCGTCGACGGGGCGATGGCGACCTGCGCGGCCAACCTGGAGGCCCTGCGCGGCAGCGTGTCCGCCGCGGTGACCGCGCTGCGCTCGGTGCTCACGCCGACGCCCTACGAGGAGCTGTTCGCGCGGGCCGAGGCGTTGCGGGCGGAACTGGCGCTGTCGTTGCAGTCGTGGGTGTCCGAGCTGTACGCGCAGGCCTCCGACGGCACGGCGGACCAGGACTTCCACCAGCGCACCGAGGAGGTGCAGACGCAGATCCGGGCGTGGGTGGTCGACGGCTTCGGCCAGGGCGTCGAGCAGTGGCAGCGCGAGGCGGTGGACCGGTTCCGCACGGAGCGGGCGTCCCGGCCCCACGCGTCGCTGGTGCTGAACGCGGCGCGGGTCGAGATCGCCCGCCGGTTCGGCGCGGTCGACGACGTGCTGCTCGCCCGGCGCGACGCGTTCTGGGCCGGGCTCGTGCGGGCGCTCGGACCGCGGTTCGGGGCGCTGCTGGGCGACGACCCGACGGCCGATCCGCGGGACGCGCTGCTGACGCTGCTCGCCCGGCTGCGGGACGCGCCGGAACCGTGCCCGAACCTGGTGGAGGTGTTCGAGTTCGTGCTGGACGTCCGCCTGGACTTCCGCACGCTCGTGCTGCCGCGGCTGCGGGAGACGTTGATGCTGCTCTACCCCGAACCGCCGGGCGACCGGGGCGTGCGGATGGCGTCGCTGACCGGCGTGTCCCACGACGAGGCGGGCGCGGCGCTGCTGTTCGACCGGCTCAGCCAGCTCGCGCGGCAGGGCGTGCACGACGCGGGCAGCGTGCTCGGCGGCATCCCCGGCATCGCCGCGCGGGTGCTGCTGGCGTTCGCCGAGCAGTTCGAGGACGTGGTGGTGCGCGGGGCCCACTCCAGGGCGGAACTGGCCAGGGTCGCCGACGCGTTCCGCGACCAGATGTGGCCGGAGGCCGACACCGGGCCCGCGCGGGTGACGGCGCAGGTGCAGCGGGTCCGCAGCGTGCTGGCCGAGCTGCACCACGAGCTGGCCGACGCACGGCGGGAGGCGGCGTGACCGGGGCGTTCAAGGCCGCGATGGTCGGCCCGACGGGCGTGGGCAAGACGACGCTGCTCACGGCCGTGCTCACCGAGACGGAGGGGATCCTCGACGGCCTGCCGATGAAGGTGGCGACCGACGAGGAGACCGAGTTCCGGGTCAACGACCACCTCAAGCAGCTCAGGAAGGCATTGGCGGCCAAGGAGTTCCACCCCGGCGCGCTGACCAACACCCAGGTCATGTCGGTCTACGACGTCTCGTTGCGGGTGCTCGACGCGGAGTCGCTGGACATCCCGTTCAGCCTGCTGGACTTCCCCGGCGGCTGGATGGACCCCGCCGTGCGCAAGGGCGCGATGGGCGCGGCGGACGGCTGGCCCCGGTGCGTCGCGCACATCCAGGAGAGCGTGATGCTGCTGGTGCCGATCGACGCCGCCGTCCTGATGGAGGCGCGCACGCCCGCGCACCGGGCCGCCCGCACCGAGCGGCTGGGCCTGGTGGACGTGGAGCGGACGGCCCGCGAGTGGGCGCGCGTGCGCAACGAGCGGCCGGACGAGCCCGCCGTGCTCGTGCTCGCCCCGCTCAAGTGCGAGAAGTACTTCGACGACAACGGCGGCGACAACGGGTTCGACGGCGGTCAGCTGCGCCGCGAGGTGAGGTCGTTGTACGACAAGGTGATCACCGAGGTCCGCAAGCAGGCGACCAACTCGCCGATCCGGGTCCTCTACGCGCCGATCGACACCTACGGCTGCGTCGAGCTGGCGGAGGCGTTCTGGCGGCCGGACGCCAAGGGGGAGTTGGAGCTGGACGCGTTCTACCGGTTCCGGGGCAACCCGCCGGAGGTGCGGGTCAAGGCGGCGGCGACGGTCATGCAGGAGCTGTGCCGGATGATCGTCCACGCCCAGGACGCCGCCGAACGGGAGCGGGCCGTGCCGCTGCACGAGCGCGCGGACCTGTTGCAGCAGCGGAAGAACGAGCACAAGGGCATCCTCGGCACCCTCGTCTACCACCTCAGCGGCGAGGGCCGCGCGGTCGACCGGAAGCTCGACGAGGCCCGGTTGGGGATCGAGGGCGTGGCCAGGCGCCGCGAGCAGCTGCAGGACGCCGTCGCCCGGTTGGCGGGCAAGCCGAACGACCCCCGCGTGGAGGAGTGGTGAACACCGTGGCGATCACCGTCATCACCCGAGGTCGGACTCGGGACTACGGCTACCTCGGCGCGGCCGTCGAGGAGTGGTGGGCGGGGCCGTCGGCCCGGCTGAACCTCAACGAGTCCGAGGTGCTGGTCGTGCGCGAAGGCGACGCCGTGCGCGCGCTGCTGAGCGGCATCCCGGCGAACCGGCGCGACAGCAAGACCCGCGACATCCGCGTGACGCTGGCGATCGACGGCCTGGAGCGGGAACCGGAGCTGGCCCGCAGGCTGGTGTCCGCGTGCCTGGACGACGAGTCGCGGGCCGAACTCGGCGCGGTGGTGGACCGCGTGGTCACCGAGGAGGTCGTGGACGAGCTGCTGGGCGCGGAGGACGGGGACGTCGGGGCGTCGCTGCTCGCGGAACTCCTCGAGTGGCGGCACGATCCCGTGGCCCCGGTCGGGGCGCGCGACGACTCGTGGGTCGGGCCGGTGACCGAGGGCACGGGCCCGTTCATGGCGAGGCTCGACGAGGTGCTCGACGGGCGGCCGGGGATCCTGGTCGCCACGCACGCCTTCGCGAGCCTGGAGCGGTCCCGGACGGTCGCGGAGGAGTTGGCGGCGGACACCGCGCTGCTCCTGCACCGGACCGCCCTGCGGGAGGTGGTGCCGCTGGGAAAAGCCGAGGCGCCGGAACGGACCCCGACGTCGCCGAAGCTCCTGGTGGCGTTGGCGGCGGCGATCGTTCTGGCGCTGGTCTGGCTCGTGGTGCAGTGGCTGGGCCGGTTCGGGTCGACCTGACCGCCGAGGTGCGGTCCACCGTCCCGAAGGGCTGGTCGACCGGGCTGGTCGGTCGGACCGACGCCCGGAGCGCCGAGGTCGAGCTGCGGCTGCCCGCGCTGTTCGACGAGGTGAGGATGGCCTTGCGGCTCGCGGTCACCGGCTCGGAGTCCTCCGAGGCGCTCCGCCTGGCTCGGTCCGTGGCCGAGCTGCTGAGTCCGGCGGGGGAGTCGACCGAACCGGACTGGCGACTGCGGTTGGTGAGCGCGGACGTCACCGCCCTCTACCGGGCCGCGAGTGAACCGGTCGCCCGCGCGGTTCGCGAACTCCTGCTGCGGGAGGAGGACCGCCGCTGACCAAGCGTACCGCGCGGACGATCCGGAGGTCGAACACTTAGCCCTTGCGCTAAGTGTTCCGGCGGCTGATACTTAGCCACATGGCACAGTATTTGGCGGAGCTGGACGGTGTGTTCGCCGCGCTCGCCGATCCGACGCGGCGCGGCGTCATCCGCCGCCTCGGCCGCAGCCCGACGACCGTGGGCGACCTCGCTCGTGAGTTCCCGATGACCCTGCCGTCCTTCATGAAGCACGTCCGCACGCTGGAGACCAGCGGCCTGATCCGCACGGTCAAGCACGGCCGCGTGCGGACCTGCGTGCTCAACCGCGACCGCCTCGCCGTCGTCGACGGCTGGCTCGCGGAGGAGCGGCGGATCTGGGAAGAGCGCACCGACCGCCTCGAACGCCTCGTCACCGAACCGGAGGAGAACCGACCGTGAACCCCGACCTCGACCTGGTCGTGCACCGCGTCATCCGCGCCCCGCGCGCCACCGTGTGGGCCGCGTGGACCGACCCGGACCGCTTCGCGCAGTGGTGGCTGCCCGCGCCGACCGTCTGCCGCGTCGACCGCCTGGACGTGCGGCCCGGCGGCGCGCTCGTGACGCGGATGAGCGACGACGGCGTGGACTTCGTGCCGCACATGGACGTGACGTTCCTCGTCGTCGAGGACCTGGAGCGGATCGTGTTCACCAACACGGTCGACAGCTCGTGGCGTCCCGTGCCGCCCGCGCCGGTGCACCTGACGGCCGAGGTCGTGCTGGCCGACCACGCGGACGGCACGGACTACCGGGTCGTCGTCCGCCACGGCGACCCGGCCTCCCGCACCCGCCACGAGGAACTCGGCTTCTTCGACGGCTGGGGCTCGGTCACCAAGCAGCTCGCCGCCGTGGCGGAGCACTCGTGACGCTCACGGCGTTCGTCGGCTAGCCGAACACCGACAGGGTGATCCTCGACGGGTGCTCGGGGTCGTGGAAGACCTCGAAGCGGCACGGGACCGCGGTCACCGCGTCGGCCGTCGGGTCGCCGGTGCCGTGGTTGCGGGCGAACCGCGGGAACGCGCCGCCGGACACCTGCACCCGCACCCGGTGGCCGCGGCGGAACCGGTAGGCCGTCGGGTCGAGGTCGACCTCGACGGCGGCGATGCCGTCGTGCGCGGGGACCCGCAGGACGCCGTCGGTGACGTTGAGCGAGACGCCCTTCGGGTCCACGTCGCACAGCCGCACGAACACGTCGGCGTGCGGCGTGGAGGTGCGGACGTGGATCGTCGCGGACACCTCGCCGATGACGTCCAGGTCGTGGGCCAGCGGCGGACCGGTGTAGACGAGCACGTCGGCGCGCGCCTCGACCGAGCGGTTGTCGTGCTGCTTCGCTTCGCCGCTGAGCATCGGGCCGCCGACCGTGGGCGTCGGGTCGTTCGGGTCGTAGGTGAACCGGTCCGGCGCGGACTCGGCGGGCTCGTCGTCGGACAGGCCGCCGACGGACTGCAGGCGCAGGTCGCGCGGCTTCGACTCGGCGGGCGGCCACTGCTCGAAGTCGAGCCAGCGGTTCGCGCCCTGGAGGAAGATCCGCACGGGCGGCCGGTGCAGCTGGACGCGGTCGTCCAGCAGGTGCGCCGCCAGCCAGGACGCCTGGTCGCTGATCATCGGCCCCATGCTGGCGGGCTCCCCGTGCTTCCACGGCCCCACGGTCAGCCGGGTGCGGACACCGGCGGCCTGGAGCTCCTTGAAGTCGCGCAGCTGCCGGGCGAGGAACAGGTCGTACCAGCCGGTGACCATGCTCGTCGGCGTGGTCAGCTCGGCCAGCCGCGCGCTGTGGTCGGTCTCCGCCCAGTCCTGCGGCGACTCGGCGTGCGAGGTCACGTCCTGGAGGAACGGCACGGTCTTGCCGATCGCCGCCACGTCCGCGCCGCGCAACGGCAGGTGCGCCATGGCGTTGCGGGTGCGCTTGGTCTGGAGCGGGTTGGGGAGGGCGGCGAACCGCTCCTCCTGCCTGCCGATCGTGGCCGACCACGACAGCATGTTGTCCAGCGCCAGCACCCCGCCGGGGTAGAAGGCCGACGTGAACTCCGACGCGGTGATGCCGAGGCACATGGCCTCCAGCGGCGGGTCCAGGTACGGCGCGACCGCCCACTGCGTGTGCCCGAGGTAGCTCCCGCCCGCCATCGCCAGCCGCCCGTCGCACCACGGCTGCTCCCGCAGCCAGGCCGCGGTCGCCAGCCCGTCCTCCTTCTCCTGCCGGAACGCCCGGAACTCCCCACCGGACCCGAAGGTGCCGCGCACGCTCTGCACCACCACCTGGAACCCGCGCCGCGCGAACGTGCCCCCGAACAACGCCCCCAACGGCCCGCGCCGCCCGTACGGCGTCCGCACCAGCACCACCGGCAACGGCTGGGTGCCCGGCGGCCGGTACCGGTCGGCCAACAATCGGACCCCGTCCGGCATCGGGATCACCATGTCCCTCGTCACGACGGGTTTGGGCACCTCGGCCACGGGCAGACCGAGAACCTTGTCGACGAGGCGATCCAGCACGGGCGTCCACCTTTGCAGTTAACGTCGGATAACCCGAGGCTACTCGCGCGTCACGCCCGCGTGCCGGGCCGGAAGTCCCCGGTTCACGCGATCGGGGCGTCGAGCCGCGTGAAGCGGACGAGGAAACGCGGTGGCCACCGCTCGGGAAGTGCGCGATAGTTCCGCCAGTCGAGTCGAGCGGGGGAGGCCGGGACGATGCGGGGTCGGCGTGCTGTCGCGATGGTCGCCCGACCGACTTCCCGCAGGCTGGACCGTTGGAGACTCCCACGTCTCGCCAGTGCCGCCTTCGGAAACCACAACGGACCGCTTGCTTCGTCCTGCCGATGAGCTTCGGAAGCGGCGCGGTCTCCAACACCGCGGCCTGGCGGGTTCGACTCCTGCCATCGGTGCTCCACCGCGCACGGCCCGGCGGCCGTCCGGGGCCCATACCCTCGGACCTCCTGGATCGACACCAGGGTGCGCGACCACGACCGGTGAGGGGACGGGGTTCCGCCCCCTCACACCGGGTCGGCCTTCAGGCCGGCGTTCGACGCGGTCCTCGCCTTTGACAGCAGGCTGTTGCCGCCGGAGTTCCCGGTGACGCGGCGTTCGGCCGCTAACGATCTCCGCGCAGGTACCTGGTCACCATGGCGACCAGTTCCTCCTCGAACGCCTCCACCGTGGTCGTTCCGGGGTCCGCCATGAACTTGTGCGTGTTCATCTCCACCGTGAACAGGATCAGGTCCGCGGCGATGTCGGGGTTGGTCACGTGGATGTCGGGGTGGCTGACGATGACGTCGCGGACCTGGCCCGTGCGGAGTTTGCCGTGGCGGTCCATCGTGTCGATCAGCTCCTGCGACACCGGGGCCTCCTCGATCATCACGCGCAGCAGCCTGGGGTCGTCGCGGTGGTTGTCGATCGCGTCGCGGATCAACGCTCGGACCGCCGCCTCCAGGGTTCCCGGTGTGAGGTCGAGGTCGGCCGCGCCGGTCCACGTGCCGCGGTCGATGTGCTGGACCAGGATCTCGGCCAGGATCGCGTCCTTGTTCGGGAAGTACTGGTACAGCGAGCCGATGGAGACGCGGGCGCGTTCGGCGATGCGGTTCGTGGTGCCCGCGGCGTAGCCGTGCTCGGCGAAAACGTGAGCAGCCGCGGTGAGGATGCGGTCGCGGGTGAGTTCGGCCCGCACCTGGCGGGGCTTCCGACGTGGCTCTAAGCGGCGGTCCGACGACGGCATCGCGGTCCTTCCCGGTGCTGGCGAAAGCGAGTTTCGAAGACCTGAGCTAATGCTCACAATAGTGCTATGAACAGCGCGAACGTCAAACCTCGTCACCTGACGACGGTCGAGGAGGTCGAGGCGGTCCTCGGCAGGCCGCCGTCGATGATCATGCTGAAGCAGATCGGCGCGCTCGACGACGGCTGTCGGGCCGTCCTCGCGCTCTGCCCGCTCGCGGGCTTCGGCTACCGCGACGCCGACGGCGTGAGCCGCACGACGTTCCTCGGTGGCGCGCCCGGTTTCGTGCGCGTCCACTCGCCCACGCGGATCTCGTTCACCCTGCCCGACGGCGAGGCGCACGGGCCGGTGTCGTTCGTCTTCCTGCTGCCGGGTGTCGGGGAGACGTTGCGCGTCAACGGTTCCGCGGCCAAGCGGAAGGGCGCGGAGACGTTCGTCGACGTTCACGAGGCGTACGTGCACTGCGCGCAGGCCGTCATCCGGTCACGCCTGTGGCAGCCGCCCGTTCCCGCCGGACCCGCGCCGGACGTCGACGGCGAGGGCCCGCTGCGCGGTCCGGGCGTGGCCGCCTTCCTCGCCGCCGCCCCGTTCCTTGCTCTGTCCACCTGGGACGGTGAGGGTGGCGGCGACACCAGTCCGCGCGGGGATCAGCCGACCGTCGCCCGGATCCTCGACGGCCGGACGCTCGCCATCCCGGACCGCAAGGGCAACAAGCGCGCGGACAGCCTGCACAACCTCGTCCAGGACGACCGGCTCTCGTTCGCCGCACTCGTCCCCGGCCGCACCGGTGTGCTGCACGTCCGCGGCCGGGGCTCGATCACCGACGACCCCGCGCTGCTCGCGACGATGGCGTTGCGCGGAACGGCCCCGCACGCGGCGCTGCTCATCGACGTGGAGCACGCCGAGGTGACCTCCAGCGAGGCCGTGGCGCGCTCGCGGGTGTGGACCTCGCACCTGGCGAAGGGCACCGCGCCGGACCTGATGGTGATGGCGGGCGACCACCTCGCCGCGAACATGGCCGCCGCCGAGAAGGGCCTGCTCGCACGGGTGCTCGCGGTCGTCGCGGGGATTCCGGGGATCGGCCGCGTGCTGCGCGTGGCGATGAACTTCGCCTACCGGTCCGGGCTGAGGAAGGAGGGGTACGACGACGTCGAGGTCGAGGCGCGGCAGGCCGTCGGGCCGGTGGTGGACACCGGGTTGCGGCAGGTGCGGATCGTCGAGGTGCGCCGCGAGACGCCCAGCGCGGTCACCCTCGTGCTGGAGGACGGTCGGCCCTTCGACTTCCGGCCGGGGCAGTTCTTCACGCTCGTCGCCGACATCGACGGCCGACCGGTGCGCCGCGCCTACTCCGCGTCGTCCTCGCCGGGGTCGTCACGGCTGGAGATCACGGTCAAGCACGTCGAGGGCGGCCGGTTCTCGACCCACGTCCACCGCACCCTGCGCGCCGGGGACCGGCTGGCGGTGCGCGGACCGTCCGGGGCGTTCCACGTCGACCCGGCGGCGGAGCACGAGGTGATCATGATCGCCGCGGGCAGCGGTGTCACGCCGATGATGAGCATGATCCGATCTCGGCCCGCCGGTCGGATGGCACTGCTGTGCAGCGACCGGACGCGGGAGGAGGTCATCTTCGCCGACGAACTCCGCCGGTCGGCGTCGGACGGGCTGTCGGTCACGCACGTCCTGACGCGGGAGCGCGGGCGGCTCGACGCGGCGGGCGTGCGCGGCTGGCTGGCCGAGGTGCGGCCGTCCGACGACGCCCGGTACTACCTGTGCGGGCCGGAGGCGCTGGTGGACGTCGTCCGGGGCGTGTTGGCCGAGGTCGGCGTGCCGGACGACCGCGTGCACCACGAGCGCTACACCAGCGGGGCCGACGGCGCGGACACGACGACCGCGCCGCAGGAGATGGCCGTCGTGGACGGGGACAACGAGGTCGGCACGGTGGTCGTGGAACCGGGGCAGACGCTGCTCGACGCCGGGCTCGCGGCCGGGCTGCCCATGCCGTACTCGTGCACGGTCGGCAACTGCGGCGACTGCCTGGTGAAGCTGCGGGGCGGGGAGGTCGCGACGAGCGGCCCGAACTGCCTGACGCCGGAGCAGCGGGCCGACGGCTACGTCCTGACCTGCGTGGGTCGTCCGCTCTCCGAAGTCGCCCTGGACATCGCCGAGCTCCCGGCGGGCGGGCGTGAGTAGGGTCGAACGGGAAGATCACGAGCGGAGGACGAGATGAAGCGGAACATCAGCTGCCCCTGCGGTGAGCGGATCACCGGCGAGGACGAGGACGACCTGGTCGCGAAGACCCAGCAGCACCTCAAGGAGAACCACCCCGGTCACGACTACTCCCGCGACGAGATCCTCTTCATGGCCTACTGAGCCGACGGGGGAAAGGGGGCCGCCGCGGCTGCGACGACCCCCCTCCCGAGCCCTGCTACAGGGTGATCTTGTCCACGTTCGGACCGCCGTTCGCCGTGGTGGCGATGGTCTTGATCTTGTTCGTGCCCGCGACCAGGTTCAGCCTCACGGTGGCCGTCGTCCACGTCGTCCACACGCCCGTGCTCGGGAACGCGACGGACGTGGGGCCGGTGACGCCGTTGACGCTGAACGTCATCGGGCGGTTCGCCGTGGTGCCGTTGGCGTAGCGGACGACGACGTCGACCGGGCCCGCCGCGGCGGCGGTCACGGTCCACTCGACCGAACTGCCCACCACGTTGTCGTAGTTGACGAACCCGGTGCCCGTGTAGCCCGCGTGGTTCGACTCGACCACGCCTTGGACGATCACGGCGTTCTCCGCCTGGTAGTCCACCGGCGTGGTGGTCCCCCCGGTGGTGGTGGCCGAGACCTGGTTGCTCAGCGCCGACGTGTTGCCCGCCGCGTCGCGCGCCTTCACGGTGAACGCGTACGCCCGGTTCGCGGCGAGGCCGGAGACCGTGGCGGTGGTGCCGGTGACCGACGTCGTCGAGACGCCGTCCACGAGCACGTCGTAGCCGGACACGCCGACGTTGTCGGTCGACGCGTCCCACGCGAGCGACACGCTGCTCGACGTCACGCCCGTGCTCCGGAGGCTGCCGGGCGCGGTCGGCGCCTGGGTGTCGCCGCCACCCCCGCCGCCCGCGGGCACGGTCTGGGTGCCGGTGTTCCAGCCGGAGACCCGGACCGACGGGGCCGAGCCCTTGAGGTCCGACGTCCGGTAGGTCGCCTTGAGCGTGGTCGTCTCACCGGGCCACAGGCTGACCGCGTTGTCGGTCCACTGCACCGGCAGCACCGGCTTGCCCGCCGAGTCGACGACGTGCGTGTCGACGTAGAACGCCGGGACCTGGCCGGTCGAGGTGTTCTTCAGCGTGACGGTCGTCGTGGTGGTGCCGTCGGACCCCGTGGTGGAACTCGCGGTGGTCGAGACGGGCACCGTGCCCAGACCGGTCAGCCCGGTCAGGTCCGCGGAGGCCGTCGTGGGCGTGTAGTACCAGTCGGTGGCGTCCCAGTTCAGCGTGTCGGGCTTGGTGGACAGCCAGTAGACGTTGCGGCTGACCTCCTTGCCCGCCGAGTCCGCGAGGACCAGCTTCGCCAGGTACGTGGTGGACAGCCCGGACACGGCCGGGATGGTCACCACGCTGGTCTTCGCGCCGTCAGCGCCCACCGAGACGCCGGTCGACGTCTGCGTGTACTTCTCCGTGCCGTCGAGGTTGAACAGCTTGACGCTGGCCGTGAGACCGCTGACCGCGGCGCGGTTGCGGTTGATCACGACGACGGACTTCGTGTCGTAGGAGTACTGGATGTGCACCGGCTCGTTGGCCTTCTTGGCGCCGTAGTACGCGCCGTTCTGGTCGAGGTAGGTGTCGAACAGCTGCCAGTGCAGCGACGTCCAGCCGCTGTTGAGCATCCAGTAGATGAGGCCCGTCGACGGGTTCGACGAGTCGGTGTAGTTGCGGGCGTGCGACTCGAACTCCGCGCGCACGTTCTCGTACTGCGCCAGCTGCGCCTTGCGGGTGAAGTCCGCCAGGCTCGACGTCGCGCCGTAGCGCTTCGCCAGCGCGTCGCCGAACAGCTTCAGGTTGCCGAACGTCGAGGACGACGACCGGTGGTACTGCGCCGTGGACGGGCTGGTCCACAGCGTGTTCAGCTCGCTCGCCGACATCATCCGGTTGAGCGTGTCCGTGGTGGGGATGCTCGGCCCGGCGCTGGTCTCGGAGTTGAAGTTCCACGCGCCACCGCTGTCGGTGTGCGCCTTGTCGTACCAGTAGTTCGGCGGCACGTAGTCGTACGGACCGTTCATCTTCATGCCCGACGCGCCGAGCTGCGGCGAGGACTTCGCCGACGCCGCCGCGATCACCGGTGCGGGCCAGTCGGCCGCCGCGAGGGCGTCGAGGTAGCCCTTCTCGATGGTCGCGTCCGGCGCGAAGTCGCTGCCGATGTGGAACGAGATGACACTCGGGTGGTCGCGCAGGCGCTCGGCCTCACCGGTCATCGACGCCTTGGCGATCGGGTAGTCCGCAGCGGTCCACGAGTCGCCCGCCTCGCCGCCGTTCACCTGGCCTTCCCACTTGTCGCAGCACTCCCAGCCGGGCATGGTCAGCACGCCCAGCTCGTCGGCCAGGTCGAAGAACTCGTCCGGCTCGATGTGGCCTTCCAGGCGCACGGTGTTGAGGCCGAGGTCCTTGACGTACTTCAGCTTGTCCGAGGCGTAGGTCTTGTTCCACCGCAGGAGCAGGTCGGGGGAGTAGCCGCCGCCGCGGATCAGCAGGTTCTTGCCGTTGATCGAGTACTGCCTGCCGCCGCTGGAGTTCAGCGTCGCCTTCACGTCGCGGACGCCGAAGCGCTTGCTCGTGACGTCGGAGGTCGTGCCGCCGACCGCGGCCGTGAGGCTCAGGTCGTAGAGCGGCTGCGCGCCCATGTCCGCGGGCCACCACACGCTCGGGTTGTCGACGCCGACCACCCCGAAGGTGACGGTCTTCTTCTCCTTGGCCGCCAGCGAGACGGTCTGGGAGATGGCCCGCCCGGCGACCGTGCCGGACACCGTGGTCGACACCGCCGACGCCGAGTCGTTGCGGACGTCGGCCTTGACGGTGAGGTCCACGTGGTTGAGCGAGGGCACGGTCAGCTTGGTGACCACGTGCGCGCCGCGCAGCGCCACCGGGCCGCTGCGGCGGACCAGGACGTCGCGGACGATGCCCATGTTCTGGTCGGGCGGGGTCTGCGCCCAGTCGATCCAGCCCATGGAGAGGTCCTTGAGCGGGTCGTTCGGGTAGACCTTGAAGGCGACGCTGTTGACGCCCTCGTGCACCTGGGCCGTCACGTCCAGGTCGTGGCGGGTGTACGCGCCGTTGACCTGGTCCTTCGTCGCGATCCGGGTCCCGTTGACCCAGACGTCGGCCTTGGAGAGGACGCCGCTGAAGTCGAGGTATGTGCGCTGGCCGGACCCGTCGAGGGTGAGGTCGGTGCGGTACCACCACGGGACGGTGAAGTTGGCCTTCGGGACGTCCCGCATCCGGGTGGAGTAGAAGGGGTCCGGGTAGACGTTGTTCTGGACCAGCGCGGCGTAGACGGTCGACCTGGCGGCCGCCGGGTACCAGCCGGAGGTGTTGAAGCCCGGCTTGGAGACCGCGGAGTCGTCGGAGATCCCGGTGGACGTCTGGATGAGGTAGTTCGGGATCGCCGTCGCGGGACCTTCGGCCGCGGCGGCCGCGGTGAGCTGTCGGCCTTCGGCACTGGGGATGACGACGGCTCCGCATGCCAGCGAGGCCAAAGCCGTGACCAGCAGTATTCGCAGGGGTGTACGGGGTCTAACCAGGCGGGTGCTCACTAGCGCGCCTCCTCGGGCACACGGCGGCGGCCGGACCAGGGATTGTTAGGGAACTTTCCTAACAGTTCGTGGATAGTAGCTGGCCGGGAGGGGTTGGGACAGGGGGCAGTGGGTCTTGATCGGGGAACGGCGAAACCCGGCCTCGCCGATCGCGGTTCCGGCCGCCGCCGACCGGTTCGCCGCGCCGACGTGCTCGGAGAACCGGTCGGCCGCCGCTGCCGGTCGCCGGTCGGGTGGGAGGGCGGTGGTCGGCCGAGCCGGGCTCGCGCGGTCCTGGCGACGAGCGTCGAGGTGGGCGCGGGGACCCGCTCCACCCGGCTCTCGGCGTAGTCGACCACCAGCGGTGCCGGTCGCGGCGAATTCCTCCGCGAAGTCCTCGCCGGGAACTCCTGTCGCTCATCAGGGCGTCGAGTCGGCACGTCCGCGATCGCGGCACGCTCTCCGGTGGAGTCCTCAATGGACGGACGGCGTGGAATTAAATGGGATGCGGCAAGGCGGTCCGGTGAGGAGACTGGTGGGCGTTCGACCCGTGTTTCTGCTGGGGAGGGAGGGTTGATGTCCGATCCCGTGACCATGCACTGGGTCCTGACGCACAAGAGCGATTCGCAGGTCCGTGCCGAGGACGAGTCAGCGGGCCGGTTGGCGGCGACGTTGTCGCGCCCGGTCAGACGCCTCCGCGCCAGGGTGGGCAAGGCGCTTCGGCGGCCTTGAGCCCGGTGGGTGTGCGTCCTGGGGGAGCGGGGGCGGGGAGATGATCTCCCCGCCCCCGCTGTCACGCCGCGAAGGGCGCGCGGTCGATCGAGCAGGTCGCGCCCACCGCGGGCAGGGTGCCCGAGATGAGGTACTCGCGCTTCGCGCGTTCGGCGCAGGCGCTGTGGACGAACATCGTGCTGTGGCCCGAGCCCTCGACCGTGAGGACGCGGGTGCGAGCCAGCTCGGCGGCTCCGTCGAGAGCGCCGTGCAGCGGGGTCGACGGGTCGTTGCGGCTGTTGATCACCAGGATCGGGGCCGCGGTCCAGCGGTTCCACGGGCCGGTGTAGCGGTCGGCGTCCTGGTGCCGCCAGGTGGCGCAGGCCATCATGTCGAAGACCGCGATGCGGCCCCAGTACGGGACGCGCTGGTCCTCCGAGGCGCCGTACCGCGTGTAGGTCGACGTGGTGCGCGGGAACGTGCTGTCCACGCACTGGATCGCGTTGAACGACTCGGTCCGGTTGGTGGTGTACGGCTCCGACGCCGTCGTGCGCAGGGCCGCCGCGGGTGCGGTGACCAGGGCTTGCAGGGTGCGGGCGGTGTCCTTCCACAGCTCCGGCTGGGCGAGGTCGCCGTTCACCCTGGCGATGAGCGCCGTGTAGTCGAAGGTCTCGCCGTCGACGGTGATCGGGCTCGCCTCGACCCGGTCGACCAGCGCCGCCCACTTGGCCTTGAGGTCGCCGCCCGCGAAGGCGCAGTCGGCTCCGGGGGCCGCGCACTGGCGGAGGAACGAGTCGAACGTCTCCGCCGCGCCCCTGGGGACGTCCTGTCGGGTGTCCAGCGGGACCGTGGCCCCCTGGGAGCCGTGGCCGGTGGCGTTGCCCTCGAAGTCCATCGAGCCGTCGAACGCCATGGCGCGGACCTTGCTCGGGAACAGGTTGGCGTAGACCGCGCCGAGGTGCGTGCCGTAGGAGATGCCGTGGTAGGTCAGCTTCGCGTCGCCCACGGCCTGGCGGAGCAGGTCCAGGTCACGGGCGGTGTTGGCGGTGGAGACGTGCTCCAGCAGGCTGCCCGCGTGCTCGGAGCAGCGCCGGGCCAGCTCGTCGTAGCCCGCGTAGAAGGCGGGCTCGTCGGCCGCGGTGGCGGGGAAGTCGCGCAGACCGCCCAGGAACGACTCCTGCTCGGCCACGGTGTCGAAGCACCGGACCGTGGCGCTGCGGCCGATGCCCCTGGGGTCCCAGGACACCACGTCGAAGCGGGCGCGCAGCTCCGGCGAGAACAGCCAGGGCCACTGGCCGCGGGCCCGGAGGCGTTCCACGCCGGAAGCGCCGGGACCGCCGAAGTTCACGAACAGGGTGCCGATCCGGTGGCTCGGGTCGGTGGCGGGGAGCTTGATCAGGGAGAGGTCGACCTTCGCCGCTGACGGCTGGTCGTAGTCGAGCGGCACGGCGGCTGTGGAGCACTGGAAACCGTCGGCGCAGTCGGTCCACGCCAGCGTCGGCGCGGCGACCCGCTCGGTGTCGGCGAGCGCCTGCGGGACCGCGGTGAGCAGCCCGCAGGCGACGCCCGCGACAGCGGCCAGAGCTATCCATCGAGTTTTCGTCACGGCGCCAACACGCCCGACCGGCGTGATCGGTTGCCCAAGATCGAAATATTCGCGAGGATTTTCGAAAGGCGTTGCGCCGCACCGGTTCCGCTACTCGCCGCGCATCGCCCGGCGGATCTCCTCCAGCTTGTCGCGGCCCGCGCGGTCGCGCTCGGCGAGCTGCTCGTCCACCGACTTGGCCTCCGGAACGCCGCCGGACAGCTCGGTCGACGCGGTGGACGTGGCGAAGCGGTTCTCGATCTTGTCGCGGACGTAGTCGAAGTTCGGCACGCCTTCGTCCGTGTAGTCGAACCGGGGCGTGATCGGGGCCGCGGGGGCGGGCTCGTCGACCAGTTCCCCCTCGATCGCCAAGGGCTCGTCCTGGGGGTGCTCGGTCATCGCCTGCTCCGTTCGTCGGTTCCTGTTGCGTCCCGCGTCCGTCATTGTTCACCGGTCCTGCGCGTAGCCGTCGCCTGAGGCGGGTATGTCCGACTTATGCACCAGTTGTCCGATGTCCCGAGCCTCCTCGCCACGTTCACCGTCGACCACTCCGACCACGACGATCCCGTGCTGCTGCGCCACGACGGCACGGTCGTCGACACCTGGCGGCAGAACTACCCGTACGACGAGCGGATGTCGCGGGTGGAGTACGACCACGACAAGCGGTTGCTCCAGATCGAGCTGCTGAAGCTCCAGTACTGGATCAAGGAAACAGGGCAGCGGCTGGTGCTCGTGTTCGAGGGGCGCGACGCCGCGGGCAAGGGCGGGACGATCAAGCGGTTCACCGAGCACCTGAACCCCCGCGGCGCGCGGGTGATCGCGCTGGAGAAGCCGTCCGAGCGGGAGCGGACGCAGTGGTACTTCCAGCGGTACGTGGAGCACCTGCCCGCGGCGGGCGAGATGGTGCTGTTCGACCGGTCCTGGTACAACCGCGCCGGGGTCGAGCGGGTGATGGGGTTCTGCTCGGAGACCGAGTACCGCACGTTCCTGCGCCAGGCGCCGGTGTTCGAGGACATGCTGGTCGACGACGGCGTGCACCTGGTGAAGTTCTGGTTCTCCGTGTCGCAGGACGAGCAGCGGACCCGGTTCGCCATCCGGCAGGTGGACCCGGTGCGGCAGTGGAAGCTCAGCGCGATGGACCTCGAGTCGTTGGACAAGTGGGACGACTACACCTCGGCCAAGGTCGCGATGTTCCGCGAGACCGACACGGTGAAGGCGCCGTGGACGGTGGTGAAGAGCAACGACAAGAAGCGGGCACGCCTGGAGGCGATGCGCAGCCTGCTGGTCCGCTTCGACTACCCGGACCGCGACGACGAGATCGTGGGCAAGCCGGACTCGCGGATCGTCGGCGCGGCGGCCACGCTGCTGGAGTCCGGTGAGGACGACACGGACCTGACGCCGACCCCGCTGCACCCGACCACGCGGGGGCCGGGCCTGCACCCGTAGGGGTTGTGGTGGTTCGGTGAAGGGTCGGCCTCGGTCGGTGGTTGATCGATAGCCTGCGGCCGTGGAGAAGCTGGTGCTGGCCGCGGTGATCGTCCTGGCCACGGTGTACGGCGTGGTGGCGACCGGAGGGGGCGCGCCGGAACGGCCCGGCCGCGGCCCCCTCCGGCACCCAGGGACGTGGCTGCTCGTCGTGGTGGGCCTGGTGCTGGTCAACCAGGTGCTGTTCACCGTCTACGTGCGACGCGTGTGGGGCGGTGACGTCTCGCGGATGGCGCGGCTGGTGCCGGACGGCTGGTTCGCGTTGGCCGACCTGGACTGGCTCGCCGACCGGTTCCCCGTGCCGGAGCTGCTGCCGTGGACGGTGATGCGGGCGCAGTCGGCGCTGGAACTGGCGTTCGGCGTGCTGATGTACCTGCTGGTGTGCCGCTGGTTCGGGGCCGAGGTGTACCGGGCGGCCGTGCGGGCGAGGTGGGCCGTGTCGGCGTCGTACACGGTGACGTTCTGCTTGATCGAGATCGACCTGCCGACCCCGTACACGGTCGACGACCTGGTGATCCGGGTGGTGACCGGCGTGCTCGTGCCACTGCTGGTCGTCCGGTTGGCCGAGGGGCCGGCCGGACCGCCCCGGCTGGTGCCGTTCGTGGTGTCCGTCGGCGCGCTGGGGGCGCTGGTGCTGGCCGTCTACGACACGGCGTTCCTCTACAACCTGGGCCACCTCGTCGGCTGGCTGCCGGTGGCGGGGGTCGCGGCCGCGGTGCTCGTCGGGGCGCGGTGGTGGGCGGCTCGACCGGCCGCCGTTCCCGGACCCACGACCCTGGCCGTCACGTCGTCGCTGGGGTGGTTCCTGGTGCTGTTCCTCGTGCCCGCGCTGCCGCTGCGGTACGGGATGATCTTCGGCACGGCCTGGGTGTCGTTGGCCGCGGGCGTGGTGCTGACGGCGGTGGCGCTGTGGCACGGCTGGCCGGGGGAACTGGTCGGGCGGTTGGTGGTCGCCGTCGCCACGGGGGTCGTGGGCGCGGCGCTCGGCTTCGTGGTGGCGAGCGGCCACACCGAGGCGAGGCTGCTGGCGGCCGCAGCCGGGTTCCTGCTGGCCGGTGGTGTGGTGTGCGCGGTGGCCGATCACCGGTCGGCCGAATTGGCCAATGGTCCCTATTGCTTCAGTGTTGACCGAAAACAATCCCGATGACGGGTGCCGAAGTCGGCCTTCGGGAAAAGATCGGCCAAGACGGCCGTCAGCCCAGCTGAGTGCTGTGGCGGGCGGCGAGCGCCCTGGACGCGCGTTCGACCACGATCTCCAGCGACGCGCCGATGTGCTCGTGCAGCAGGATCAGGGCCTTCTCCAGCTGGCCCTCGTGGACGCGTTCCATGATCTCGATGTGCTCGGCGATGGACGTCTCGATCCGGCCCTCGACGATGAAGTCGTACATCCGGACGTTCCGTATGCGGCGGTTCACCGCGATCAGCGCGTCCACCAGCTCCGGGTTGCCGCCCGCGCCGAGCAGGGCCGCGTGGAACCGCTCGTCCTCCAGCACGAACTCCGGCCGCGGCGCGGGCGGGTCGGCGCGCAGGCCGTACCAGTGCTCCAGCTCGGTCTCCAGCGCCTCGGCGGAGTGGCGGACGGACGGGTTCTCGATCGAGCGCGCGATGCCCCGCAGCTCCACGGCGATCCGCACCTCGTAGAGGTCCCTGATCTTGGGCATGTCGGGCACCACGATCGAGTACCCGTAGTCCTCCCGCCGCACCAGCCCGTCCGCCATGAGCCTGGTCAGCGCCTCGCGGACGGGGGTCCGCGAGACGCCGAGCTGCTTGGCCAGGCGTGGTTCGGTGAAGCGCTCCGTGACCGCCAGGTGTCCGCTGAGGATCTCGTCGTGCAGGCGCAGGTACACCTGGTCGCGGAGGGATTCGGTCATGGTTCGGGGTCCTTCAGATGGCCATCGCGGCACGGACGCCGTCCAGTGCTCCGGAGCCTCCGGCGCCGGTGGCGGTGATCCGTCCCGCCTCCAGCACGTAGTAGTGGTCGGCGGCGTTCAGGGCGAAGCCTATGTGCTGTTCGACCAGGAGGACGGACAAGCCGCCCGTGGCGGACAGGGTCCTGATCGTCTCCTCGATCTCCGCGACCACGGACGGCTGGATGCCCTCGGTCGGCTCGTCGAGGATGAGCAGCTTCGGTTCGGTGATCAACGCCCGCGCGATGGCGAGCTGCTGGCGTTGGCCGCCGGAGAGCAGGCCCGCGCGCCTGCCGAGCATCGGGACGAGCGCGGGGAACAGGTCCAGCGCCTCGGCGACCAGGCGCTTGCCGTCCTTGCGGGTGTCGGCCACGAGCCGCAGGTTGTCCTCCGCCGTGAGCTGCGGGAACGACTGCTGCCCCTGCGGCACGTACGCCAGTCCGCGCTTCACCCGCTCGTTCGGGCGGAGCCTGGTCACGTCCTCGCCGTCCATCAGGACCTGACCGGTCCTGGGCCGCAGCAGCCCGGCCGCGGCGCGCAGCAGCGTGGTCTTGCCCGCTCCGTTGTGGCCCATGATCGCGACCACCGAGTCGTCCGGGACCTCGACCGTCGCGCCGTGCACGACGGTCGAGCGCCCGTAGCCGACGTTGACGTCCACCAGGTCGAGCTTCACGCCTTCACCTCCGTGC
>Ga0247771_1000054_pt1 | contig 50065 bp, 41 predicted proteins | sample UWRJL197509C6_FD_179948 | JGI IMG/M metagenome (GOLD analysis project Ga0247771, IMG submission 179948) | Plant litter microbial communities from Arlington Agricultural Research Station in Wisconsin, United States - UWRJ-L197-509C-6 | ecosystem: Environmental > Terrestrial > Plant litter >... | reverse complement strand
GCCCGCGGCCCAGACGCCGATCAACAGCGAGATCGGCGTCTGGACCAGCCACGAGACCACCATCAGGATCGCGGTGCGGCCCACCGCGTCGCGCGCTTGACCGTCGTCGGCCAGCCGGGCCCAGTTGTCCACCCCGTTCGGTTGCGGTGTGCCCAGTCCGTCCCACGACGTGAAGCTGAGCACCACGACGAGGACCATGGGCAGCGCCGCGAACAGCGCGAAGAACGCGAAAGCGGGTGCGGCGTACCAGAACGAAGGTCGTTGGCGCATGGTCAGCCCGCCGCCAGCGCGTCGACGAAGCCCTGCGGCGTCTGCTTGCCCAGGAACAGCTCCTGCAGCTGGGTCAGCATCTTGGTCGCCTGGTCCGCGGTCAGGTCCTGGTCCCACGACAGCTGGAACGTCTTGGCCTTCTCGACCTGGTCGTAGATCCACGTCGTGTACTCGGAGTTCGCGGCCTTGGCCAGCTTCTCCTTCGCGCCCGCCACCGCGGGCACGTCACCGGCGTCGATCAGCGACTGCACGTACTTCTCGTCGTTCAGCGCGGTCGAGACGAACTTCTTGGCCGCGTCGATCGACTTGGAGGACTTCGTGATGGAGTAGAAGTTGCTCACGTTGCCCACGACCGTGCCCGCGTCGCCCTTGCCGCCCGGCAGCGTCGGGAACGCCACCCAGCCGAGCTTGTTGTTCTTGACGAAGTCGGGGCTCTGCTGGAGCTGGTTCGTGTACTCCCAGGACCCCATCAGGTGCATCGCCGCCTTGCCCTGCGCGAAGATGGTCGACGCGCCGCCCGCGTCGTAGCCGACGGAGGCGTAGTTGGTGCCGAAGCCGCCGCGGTCGACGAGTTCCTTCACCTTGGTGGCCGCCTGGAGGACCGCCGGGTCCTTCCAGCCGGACGGGCCCTTGTCCCTGATGTTCTTGAAGACGTCGGAGCCGCCCTGCCGGTCGAGCAGGTACTCGATCCACATCAGCTCGGTCCACGCCTGCGTGCCCGCCAGCGCGATCGGCTGCACGCCCGCGCCCTTGAACTTGTCCACGAGCGCCAGCAGGTCGTCCCAGGTGGACGGGGGCGTCGCACCGGCCGCGGCGAAGACGTCCTTGTTGTAGAACAGGATCACGGGCTGCATCCCGCGCATGGGGATGCCGTAGTACTTGCCGTCGATCTTCGCGCCGTCCAGCACGCTGGGGAGGAAGGCGTCCTTGAGCGCCTTGTTCTCGTCCAGCGTCGAGGTGAGGTCGACGACCTTGTCGGCGTCCACGTACTCCTTGAGGTTGCCGCCGCCCCAGTTGAAGAAGACGTCCGGCGCGTTGGGCGACCCGATCGCGACCCGCAGCTTCTGCTTGTACGGGTCGTTGCCGAAGGTCTCCAGCGTGCCGCCCGCGCCCTCCGCCGAGGACTTCTCGACCGGGTTCAGGGCTTTGTCCTGCAGCGCCCACACCTTGAAGGGGCCACCACCGCCGCTCCCCGCCGTCGGGCCCGAGGTGCCGCACGCGGCTACCGCTGCGACCATCGCTACCAGGGTGATCAGGGCCTGCGTTCTAGACCGGCGGGACATGTGACCGCCTTCCTCTCTGCCACGGTGCCGAGTATCGAAACATTTCGAAACCTGTTCGACTTGCGCAGACAGTAGGGCCGGGTCAATTAGGGTGTCAAGGGTCACTTTTGTGGCCAATTCGTGCCGTTCTAGCTGCTCATTGTGTTTCGAAGTGTTTCCGATAGTATCGGCGACTGTTGAGGAACTTGCGTTGAAGAGGAGCGCCGGAGTGCCTGGAGATTCCCGTACCACCGGAGCGGCCTGGGCTGATCCGCGGCGCCCGCTCGACGAGCGGGTCGCACTGCTGCTCGCCGACATGACGGTCGAGGAGAAGCTCGCCCAGCTCGTCGGGGTCTGGGTGGGCGTGTCGCCCGGCGACGCCGAGGTCGCCCCCGCGCAGAACGAGTTCGCCGAGGAGCTGCCGGAGTGGTCCGAGCTGACCAAGCCGGGCCTCGGGCAGCTCACCCGCGTCTTCGGCACGAGCCCGGTCGACCCGGTGGTCGGCGCCAGGGCGCTCGCCGACACCCAGCGCAAGCTGGTCGAGGGCAGCAGGCTCGGCATCCCCGCGATGTCGCACGAGGAGTGCCTGTCCGGGTTCACCGCCTGGCAGGCCACGGTGTTCCCGACCCCGCTGGCGTGGGGCGCGACGTTCGACCCGGACACGATCGAGGCCATGGCCGCGGGCGTCGGGCGGCAGATGCGGGACGTGGACGTGCACCAGGGCCTCTCGCCCGTGGTCGACGTCAGCCGCGACGCGCGCTGGGGCCGCACCGAGGAGACCATCGGCGAGGACCCGTACCTGGTCGGGCTCCTCGGCGCCGCCTACACCCGCGGCCTGGAGTCGAGCGGGATCGTGGCGACCCTCAAGCACTTCGCGGGCTACTCGGCCTCGCGGTCGGGCCGCAACCACGCCCCGGTGTCCATGGGCCCGCGCGAGTTCGCCGACGTCGTGCTGCCGCCGTTCGAGATGGCGCTGCGGCTCGGCGGCGCGCGTTCGGTGATGCACTCCTACGCCGACGTCGACGGCGTGCCTCCCGCCGCGAACCCGGTGCTGCTCACCGAGCTGCTGCGGGAGACGTGGGGCTTCGACGGCGTGGTCGTGTCGGACTACTTCGGCGTCTCGTTCCTGGAGGCCACGCACGGCGTCGCCTCCTCGCCCGGTCACGCGGGCGCGCTGGCGCTCACCGCCGGCGTGGACGTGGAGCTGCCGACCGTCCGCTGCTACGGCGCCCCGATGGTCGACCTGGTGCGCTCGGGCGAGCTGCCGGTGGAGGTCGTCGACCGCGCCGTGACCCGCGTGCTGCGGCAGAAGGGCGAACTCGGCCTGCTCGACGCCGACTGGGTGCCCGCGCCCGTCCCCGAGACGATCGACCTCGACCCGCCCGCGCTGCGCGCGCTGGCCCGCACGATCGCCGAGCGGTCCGTGGTGCTGCTGGACAACGAGCAGGACGCCCTGCCGCTGCGGTCCCCGAGCCGCATCGCGGTGGTCGGCCCGTGCGCGGACGACGCGCTCACGATGCTCGGCTGCTACGCGTTCCCCAGCCACGTCGGCCCGCAGTACCCCGACGTGCCGCTCGGCGTCGACATCGCGACCGTCCTGGAGGGCATCCGCGCCGAGTTCCCCGAGACCGAGGTCGAGTACGCGCAGGGCTGCGAGGTGGACGACGACGACCTGAGCGGACTGGCCGAGGCCATCCGGGTCGCCCGCGACGCCGACGTGTGCGTCGCCGTGCTGGGCGACCGCTCCGGGCTGTTCGGCCGCGGCACGTCCGGCGAGGGCTGCGACGCCGACGACCTGGCACTGCCCGGCGCGCAGGCCGACCTGCTGGCGGCCTTGCTCGAAACCGACGTGCCCGTGGTGCTGGTGCTCGTCGCCGGACGGCCGTACGCGCTCGGCGACTACCGCGGCGCGGTCGCGACCGTGCAGACGTTCTTCCCCGGCGAGGAGGGCGCGGCGGCCATCGCGGGCGTGCTCAGCGGCCGGGTCAACCCGTCCGGCAAGCTGCCCGTCCAGGTGCCGAACACGCCCGGCGGCCAGCCCGCGAGCTACCTGCGCGCCAAGCTCGCCGGTCCCACCGAGTTCAGCTCGGCCGAGCCGACCCCGCGCTTCCCGTTCGGCCACGGCCGGTCGTACACGACGTTCGGCTACCGGGACCTGGAGGTCTCCCGCGAGACCATCCCGACCGACGGGGAGGTGGAGGTCTCCTGCGTCGTCGAGAACACCGGCGCCCGCACGGGCGTCGAGGTCGTGCAGCTCTACCTGCACGACCCGGTCGCGTCGGTGGCCAGGCCGGTGCGCCAGCTGGCGGGCTTCACCCGCCTGGAGCTGGAGCCCGGCGAGGCCGTCCGCGTCACGTTCCGGCTGCACGCGGACCGCACGTCGTTCACCGGCATCGCGGGACGGCGGATCGTCGAGCCCGGCGTGATCGAGGTGCTCGTCGGCGCGTCCAGCGAGGACATCCGGCTGAGCGGCGACTTCAGCGTCGTCGGCGCGCCCCGCGAGGTCGGCCACGACCGCGTCCTCACCACCCCGGTGGCACTCGGCTAGCCGCGCGCTCGGCGTCGGCGACCCGGTGTCCCGACCGGTACAGCGCGGCGGCCTCGCGCCACGCGGCGTGCGCCTCGGCGGTCCGGCCCAGCGCGGCGCACGGGTGGCCGAGGCGTTCCAGCGCGTCGGCCACGTCGTGCGGCGCGTCGAGTTCCCGGTGCAGGGCAAGGGCTTCCCGGTAGTGCGCGACGGCGACAGCGTGGTCGCCCCGCGCGTGGGCCAACCGGCCCAGCGCGTCCAGGGCCGCCGCCACGCCGTGCCGGTTGCCGTGCTCGCGGGCCAGGTCGAGCGACTCGGAGCAGAGCGCGAACGCCGTGCCGTGGTCGCCGAGCAGCGCCGTGCCCCAGCCCGCGGCGTTCAGCGCGATGGCCTCCCACACCCGGTCGCCCGCCTCCCGGAAGAGCCGCCGCGCGTCGGTCGCCTCCTCCACCGCGCGGACGTCGTCCCCGAGCCGTGACCGGGTCGCGGCTCGCGCGAGCCGCACGTGCCCCTCGAAGCGCTGGTCCCGCGCCAGTTCCAGCGCGCGGTCCAGGTGCTCCAGCGACTCGTCGAGCCTGCCGACGGTGGAGCACGCGTGCCCGTAGAGCTGGTGCGCCACGGCGATGGCCCGCGGCTCGCCCAGGGCGTGGGCGGCCGCCAGACCTCGTTTCCACGCCTCGACCTGGCGCCGGTGGTGGGCACGGCGGAAGTGGAACGGGTGCAGGGTCCACACCAGGTGCCACGCCTCGCGGTCGTCCGCTACCTCCAACGCCGCCAGCAGGCACTCGTGCTCGGCGTCGAACCAGCGGAGCGCGGCGGTGTCGTCGGCGAAGGAACCCTTGGGGGCCAACGGGATCGGCGCGGGTTCCGGGTCCAGCGGGAGCCGTGCGGCGGCGGCCGTGCGGGTGAGGTGGTCGAGCAGCCGTCGCCGTGCTGCGGTCCGGTCCGGGTCGGGCAGGTCGGCGGCGTAGCGCCGGACCAGGTCGTGCATCCGGTACCGGCCGGGCGCGTGGGCCGTCAGCAGCGACACCCGTTCCAGCGCCCGCACCGCCGAGTCCGGCAGGCCGGTGAGCGCCACGGCCGCCGCGATCCCGATGTCCGGTCCGGGAGCGCCCCCGAGCAGCCGGAACGCCGAGGCCTGCTCGGGCGGCAGCGCCCGGTAGGACCACGACAGCACGCCCGCCAGGTCGCCGTGGTCGGCCTTCTCCAGCGGGAAGCCGGGGTGCGTCGCGGCGTGGCCCGCGACCAGGGCGAGCGCGAGCGGCAGGCCCCCGCACCAGGCCAGCACGTCCTCGTCCGGGACGAGGTCCGCGCCCAGCCGGTCGGCCAGCACCGCCCGTGAATCCGCTTCCGACAGCACGTCCAGGTGCGCCTGCCGGGCGCCGTGGGCGGTGACGAGGCCGGTCAGCCGGTCGCGGCTGGTGACCACGACGGTGCTCGCCGACGTGCCGGGCAGCAGCGGGACGACCTGGGCGGCGTCGCGGGCGTTGTCCAGCAGCACCAGCATCCGCCGGTCGGCCAGCAGGCTCCGGTACAGGCCCGCCCTGGAGTCCGCGTCCGGCGGCAGCGCGGCCGGGGCGACGCCGAGGGCGACGAGGAACCCGCGTACGACCACGTCGGGATCCAGGGGTTCGCCGGACGGGTCGAACCCGCGCAGGTTCGCGAACAGGCTGCCGTCGGGGAACGTCCTGCCGTGCGCCCAGTGCAGGGCCAGCCACGTCTTGCCGACGCCGCCCGTGCCGGTGATCAGCATCAACGGTGCCGGTGGGTCCAGCGCGGCCAAGTCGGCGGCGCGGGCGGTGAACGGCCTCGGCGCGGCGGGCAGGTGACGCGGCACCGGCTCGGACAGCCGGGGGTCGGCCACGAGGATGCGTTGCCGCAGGTCGGTGAGGTGGGGGCCGGGATCGATCCCCAGCTCGTCCGCGAGCCGCCGCCGGACGCGGTGGAGGTGGTCGAGGGCGTCGGCCCGGCGGCCAGCGCGGTAGAGAGCAGTGGCGAGCTGCGCGGCCAGGCGCTCGTCCAACGGGCGGCGCTCGGCCAGGCTCGTGAGAGGGGCGACCAGCTCCGCGTGGCCGCCGAGGCGCAGCCGCAGGTCGGTGTGGTCGAGTTCGGCCGCGGTCCGCTCGCGGTCCAACTCCGCGCGGACGGTGGTGAGCCAGGGCGTGTCGAGGGTCGCGAACGGCTCGCCGCGCGACAGGGCCATGGCCTCGGCGAACAAGGCCTCGTCGTCCGTCGCGCGGGCTCGGGCGACGAGCGCGCGGAAGCGGTGCAGGTCGACGGTTCCGGGGTCGACGGCCAGGACGTAACCGCCGGAGCCGTGCGTGATCGGCACGCCGGGCAGGGCGCGGCGGAGCCGGGTCAGGTGGCTGTGCAGCGCGCCGCGGACCCGTTGCGGCGTCCGGTCGCCCCAGACGCGGTGGACGAGCCGGTCGACCGGCACCACGACGCCCGGCTCGACCAGCAGGGCCGCCAGCACGCAGCGCTGCCGCGCGGGGCCGAGGTCGAGCCGCGTTCCGTCGTGGACGGCGTCGACCCCGCCGAACAGGCGGAACTCCATGCACCCCCCGTGGCCTGTGGTTTCAAGGGTTCTGCCAGAAGTATCCCCGGCTCGACGCGCACCGTGGGCGGCATGGGGAAACACGTGGGAGCGTTCCGGAGCCGGGCGGCGGAAGCCCGGTTCACCGAGGAGTACCGGCGGGCGCTGCCGCCCCCGGTCGACGTGCACGACGTCCCGACGTCGTTCGGCACCGGCAGGGTCTACCGCTACGGGCCCGCCGAGGGGCCGCCGATCGTGCTGCTGCACGGGTTGAACACGACCTCCGCGCCGTGGGGGCCGTTCCTGGAGGCGTTCGCCGCCCGAGGACCGGTGTACGCCGTGGACGCGCTCGGGGAGGCGGGCGGGAGCGTGCAGACGGCGCCGTTCCGGTCCGCGGCCGACCGGGCTCGGGCGCTCGACGAGACGTTGGCGGGCCTGGGGGTGAGCGGGGCGCACGTGGTCGGGGCGTCCGCGGGCGGGTGGCTGGCGACGACGCTGGTCGTGCACGCCCCGGAGCGGGTGGCGACGCTCAGCCTGCTGGAGCCGACGACCGTGACGTCCCGGTACTCGTCCGGGGTGCTGTGGCGGGCGCTCGCCGCCGGGCTGACGCGGTCCGACCGGCTGATGCGGCGGATGCTGGTGTTCACGATGGGGCGCGAGCTGGACCGGGCGGACGTGCGGCTGGTGTTCACCGCGGTCCGGGCCTACCGGCCGCGGTTGCCGGTGCTCGCACCGCCGTCGGAGGCGCAGTTGCGGGCGGTGCGGGTGCCGGTGTTGGCGCTGTTCGGCGCGCGCAACGTCGTGCACGACGCCGTGACGGCCGCTCGCCGGCTCCGCGAGCTGGTGCCGCACGCGAAGGTGGAGGTGTGGCCGGACGTGGGGCACGACCTCGGCCAGTTCGACGACGCCCGGCGGATCACCGATCGGGTGCTGGCGTTCGTGGGACCCGGAATTGTCGGTGGTGCCGGCTAGGGTCCGGAGGACGTCGGGACCCCGGTCTGGAGGACCACCATGAGCCACGTGACTTCCGCGCAACCGCACGGCACACCCACCTGGATCGACCTGGGCATACCCGACCTGGACCGGGCGAAGTCGTTCTACGGGGCGGTGTTCGGGTGGGAGTTCGACACCGGGTCCGCCGAGAGCGGCCACTGCACGACCGCGCTGCTCGACGGGCGACGGGTCGCGGCGATCGCGCCCGACGAGGGCGAGTCGGAGTTCTGGTGGAACGTCTACCTCGCCGTGGACGACTGCGACGCGGCGACCGAGGCCGTGCTGGCCGCGGGTGGTTCGGTGGCCGTGGAGCCGGTGGACGTGATGACGGAGGGGCGGATGGCGCTCGTCGTCGATCCGGTGGGGGCGCCGTTCGGGCTGTGGCAGGCCCGCGACCACATCGGGTGCGAGGTCGTGAACGAGCCGAACTCGTTGGTGCGCAACGACCTCGTCACCCCGACCGCGGAACCGGCCAGGGCGTTCTACGCCTCGGTGTTCGGGTTCGGCCTCGACCGCAACGAGGACCTGCCCGAGTTCGACTTCACGTTCCTCCGGCGGCCGGACGGCCACGAGGTGGCGGGGATCTTCGGCTCGCCGGAGGCGGTCCGCTCCCGGTGGGCGACGACGTTCGAGGTGGCGGACACGGACGCCGCCCTGGCGCGGGTCGTGGCCGCGGGTGGGAAGGCGGGGGAGGCGAGCGACATGGTCTACGGGCGCATCGCGACCGTGACGGACCCGTTCGGGGCGGAGTTCTCGGTGATCACGCGGGCCTGAGGTCCACCAGACGGGAAACCGCGTGGTCACGTCGGCGTGGGCCGGTAACCTGGCGGTGGCTCCTCGACCAGTGCAGCCCACCTGAGCGCGTTCCCCCGGTACCACCGCCCCGAACGCGCGGACCCACCGTGGATTCGAGGAATTCCCATGCTCAAGCACGTGTCCAGCTCACCCGTCCGCGACCTCCTTGCCCTGATCGACCGTCCGGAGGTCATCTCCTTCGCCGGAGGCCTCCCCGCGCCGGAGCTGTTCGACCTCGACGGCCTGCGGGCCGCGTTCCACCAGGCGCTGTGCGAACCCGTGGGCCGCCGCAACCTCCAGTACGCGCCGACCGAGGGCAACCCCGAGCTGCGCGCGCTGGTCGCCGCCCGGATGACCGGTCGCGGGCTGCCGACGACGGCGGCCGACCTGTTGATCACCACCGGCTCGCAGCAGGCCCTCACGCTGGTCGTGACCGCGTTGCTGGAGCCGGGCGCGGTCGTGGCGGTCGAGGAACCCACCTACCTGGCCGCTCTCCAGTGCTTCCGCATGGCGGGCGCGCGGGTCGTGCCGGTGGCGGGGGACGAGCACGGGATGATCCCGGAAGCCCTGGAGGAGGTCGTCCGGACCGAACGCCCGACGCTGCTCTACCTCGTCCCGACGTTCGCCAACCCGACCGGTCGCACCCTGCCCGCCGAGCGCCGGGCCGCCATCGCCGCGCTGGCCACCGCGCACGACCTGTGGGTCGTCGAGGACGACCCGTACGGCGAACTCCGCTACCGAGGCGCCCCGATCCCCGCGTTGGCGACCGGTGCTCCGGACCACGTCATCCACCTCGGGAGCTTCTCCAAGATCGGCGCTCCCGGCCTGCGGCTCGGCTGGCTCCGGGCCCCGGAGGCGCTGCTGCGCACGCTGGTGATCGTCAAGCAGGCGGCGGACCTGCACACGTCGACCATCGACCAGGCCGCCGCCGCGATCTACCTGGCGGCCACCGACCTCGACGCCCACGTCGAGTCGCTCCGCACCGCCTACCGCGCCCGGCGGGACGCGATGATCGCGGCACTGCCGTCGGCGACCCCGCCCGGAGCGACCTGGACCGACCCGGACGGCGGCATGTTCGTGTGGGTCACGCTGCCCGGCGGCGTCGACACGGCCGTGCTGCTGTCCGACGCGCTGGCCCACGACGTCGCCTACGTCCCCGGCGCGGCCTTCCACGCGACGACGCCGGACCACGCCACGCTCCGGTTGTCGTTCACCACCAACACCCCTGAGGTGATCACGACCGGCCTGGCGCGGCTCGCGCCCGTGCTGCGGGGCTGATCAGCGCCGGAAGCGGTGCCACCAGCGGGTCTTCGGAGGTGGTGGCGCCGGTTCCGGCACGGCTCGGCCCGGCGGGCGGGTCCGCGCGCGCCACTGCTCGACGACCTGGTCCGCGTTGACCGGGCGCAGCGGCACCCGCGGTCCGTCGCCGAACCGCAGCCACTCGACGATCCGCTGGTTCAGGTCGGCGGCCAGCTCGCGGACCTCGGCCTCGGTCCGCAGGCCGCGCACGGCCTCGGGCAGCGCGTCCACCTCCTTGCGCAGCAGCAAGGGCGTCGGCAGCAGCACGTCGGACGGCAGGCCTTCGCGGCGCAGGTAGTCCTTCAACCACCACTGCTCCTCGACCTGACCGCCCGCGCCCGGCAGCGGCTTGCCCGCGCCGGGGAGGTTGTCGAACTCACCCCGGTCGGCGGCTTCGCGGATCTGCCGGTCGATCCACGACTCGAAGTTCACTTCGGCGGGTTTTCGCTCCGTCACTCTTCCGATTGTGCCTATCGCGAAACCCGAGGGGGGCACGTGCGCTCAACCGGCAGGATCGGGCCATGACCCGGATCGAGGTAGTGGTTGGCGACATCACCCGCGAACACGTCGACGCGATCGTGACGGCGGCCAACGAGTCGTTGACGGGTGGCGGGGGAGTGGACGGCGCGGTGCACCGCGCGGCGGGGCCGCGGCTGGCCGAGGCGGGCTCGGCGATCGGCCCGTGCGACCCCGGTGACGCGATGGCGACCCCGGCGTTCCACCTCGCCCCGGTCCGGCACGTGATCCACACGGTCGGCCCGGTGTGGGAGGGCGGCGACGACGGGGAGGCCGAGGTGCTGGCGTCCTGCTACCGCCGTTGCCTGGAGGTGGCCGACGGGCTCGGCGCGCGCACGGTCGCGTTCCCCGCCATCGCCACCGGTGTCTACGGCTTCCCACCGGACCTGGCGGCCCGCATCGCCGTGGAGACGATCACCGCCACCGGGTCGGCCGTCGAGACGGTCCGCCTGGTCGCGTTCGACGCCGACGCGCGCGCACTGCTGCTCGCCCGACTGCCCGCCTGACCCGGCGGTTACCCTCTCCGGGTGACGGACACCCCAGCCACGGACACCCCCGCCCCCACCGAGCAGCGTCGACTGGCGGTCGTGCTGGTCGTGGCGGCCCTCATCCTCGTGGTGGACCAGGCCACGAAGTACTGGGCCGAATCCGCCCTCCCCGGCAGGGCGCCCATCCCCGTGCTCGGCGAGTTCCTGCAACTGCGCCTGCTCTACAACCCCGGCGCGGCCTTCTCCATCGGCAGCGGCTCCACCTGGATCTTCACGATCCTCGCCGCCGTCGCCGTCGTGGTCCTCGCCCGCCTGGCCACCCAACCCCAGACCAAACCCCGCGCCATCGCCCTGTCCCTGCTGCTCGGCGGCGCCTTCACCCACCTGCTGGACCGCCTGTTCCGCGCCCCGAGCTTCGCCCAGGGCCACGTCGTCGACTTCATCGACTACAACGGCTGGTTCGTCGGCAACGTGGCCGACATCGCCCTGTTCTGCGGCGCCGTCCTGTTCGTCGTCATCACGTTCCTGGCGGACCGCGCCACCAACGAGAAGTGACCCCGAACGCGGGGCTCCCGGCAGAGGAGAGCCCCGCGTGGGTGCGGCCTAGTTGAACGGGTCCAGGGTGAGGTACGCCTGGGCCGGGTTGCCGTCGTTCACGAGGGACTCGTGGGCGCCGACGTCGTCGAAGGCGAAGCCGTACGCCTTGCCGTCGACCATCTGGGCGTGGATCTTCTTCGAGTACTGGTTGGTCACGCCGTCCTGGTAGAAGCCCGAGTCGGTGGCGTCGGGCTGGTTCGGGTTGGTCAGCAGGGTGGACCGGTTGTACCCGGCGCACAGGGTGCGCGAGATCGGGCCGCGGACCAGGTCGTTCGGGGCGTCCAGGAGCTTGTAGCAGCCGAAGATGCTGTCCGAGTCCGGCTTCTGGAACGACGTGACGACCTGCCCGGCGCTGTTGGTGAAGTTCATCGTGTTGCCCGAGACGCGGCCGAAGTACTTGAGGTTCGGCTGGTTCGCGAAGGGCGTCACGGTGAGCGTGGACGACGAGTACTTCGTCCACACCCGGTTCACGTAGTCGCTCAGCACGGTCGCGGGTAGGGCTCCCGCCTCGATGCCGTGGCCCGGCGCGAGGGCGCGGACGATCGTGCCGTCCGACCGGGTGCGGATCAGGTTCGCCCAGCCGCCACCCTGCGAGCGCAGGGAGTTGTAGAACCCGTTGTAGCCGCCCGGCTTCAGCTTGCCGGTGGTCTTGGTCGCGCCGCTCACGGGCCGCACGCCGACGTTGTACGGGGCCGAGACGAAGTCGACCTGCGTGCTGTTCAGCCAGATGCCCGAGTCGTTCAGGGTGTACTCGGACCAGTTGAACAGGATGTTGACGTTCGGGTCGGACGGGTTCTGCACGGCGGGCTGCACGAGGCCGCCCGTGGTGACCTTGAAGACGAGCTTCTGGCCGTAGGAGAAGTAGACGCGGCCGGAGAACTTCGGCATCTGGATCGTCTTCGACTGGCCGTTGCCCGGTCCGGCGATCGACGCGTCCGGCGCGGGGGTCGGTGGGTTGCCCCCGGCGGGCCACGGGTGGAAGCCGCCGTTCGCGTCGGCCCAGCCCTGCCGGCCGGTCGAGAGCTCCGTGCCGAGGTTGTAGATGTAGACCGCGTCGCCGCGGCCCGAGTTGTTGGTGATCGTGAGCGGGATGGTGGCGGGGACGGCCTCCGCCGCGGTCGCCACGGCCGTGAGCCCGGCCGCCGCCGTCGCCGCGGCCGCTACCAGTGAGAACACCTTGCGAGATACGTGCACCGGCTGTCTCCTCCTCAGGATGGAGTTGTGAGAGCGCTCTCACACCATTGCGCGGCAACCGGCCCTGTGTCAACGGCCAATAACGCCAACAAGACGGCCAGGTTTCCCGGTTGTCCGGTTGGTCGCTTTCCGCCTCGCTCGCTACCGTGTGAACCAGCAACCGAGGAGGTCGCCGTGTTGACCGTGCTGCTGATGGGAGCCGCGATGCTCGTGCCGGTCGCGAACGCCCACGTCGACCACCACGAGTGGCGCTCGCCCGCCGACTTCGCCACCGGCGTCGCCGAGGGCGTGCGCGCCACCCCGGCCGGGCTGGTGGTCGACCGGCCGATCGGCGTCGAGGACGGGTACGACTACGCCCGCTGGACGTCGCCCCTCCACGGCACGGCGTTCGGCGCGACCCAGGTCGTCCCGTCGTGGAACGCCGACACCCCAACGGGAACGTGGCTGCGGATCGACCTGCGCGGACCCGACACCGGCTGGTACACCATGGGGCGCTGGGCTTTCGGCGACGCGGACGTCCGGCGCACGACCGTCGCGGGCCAGTCCGACGAGCACGGCCGGGTCGACGCGGACACGTTCACCGCGGCGGAAGGGCGTGCCCTGCGGGGTTTCCAGCTCCGGATCACGCTCTACCGCGCGGCGGGCTCGGCGGTCACGCCCACGCTGCGGATGGCGGGCGCGATGGCGTCCGCGCTCCCCGCCACCGAGACCGTGCCGACCAGCCCGCCCGGCCCGGCGCGCGGCGTGGAGCTGCCCGTGCCGCGGTACTCGCAGAACGTCCACGAGGGCGGCGAGGCGTTGTGCAGCCCCACGTCCACGGCGATGGTGGTCGAGTACTGGGGTCGCGGCCCGACCGAGGAGGACCTGGCGTCGATCGACCCGTCCCACCCCGACCGCCGGGTCGAGCACGCCGCCGAGCACACCTTCGACCACGGCTACGGCGGCGCGGGGAACTGGCCGTTCAACACCGCGTACGCGGCGACCTACGGGCTGCGCGGCCACGTCACCCGGCTGCGGTCGTTGACCGAGCTGGAGACCTACGTCGCCCGCGGCGTCCCGGTGATCACGTCCCAGTCGTTCCGCGCCGACGAGCTCGACGGCGCGGGGTACGGCACGGCGGGCCACATCATGGTCGTCGTCGGGTTCACCGAGTCGGGCGACGTGATCGCCAACGACCCGGCGTCCGCCTCGAACGACACCGTCCGCCACGTGTACCGGCGCGCCCAGTTCGAGACCGTCTGGCTGCGCACGAAACGTCCCGAGGGGGACGGTCCCGGCGGGATCGTCTACCTGGTCGAGCCCTCGCCTAGTGGCTGAGCACCTTGTGCAGCGTCTCGGCGAACCGCTCCGCCGTGAACAGGAAACCCGTGTGGTCGCCGGGGAACTCGGCCACCTCGGACCCGAGCAGCTCCGCGAACGCGTACGCCGAGCGGTACGCGAGCTGGCCCTTCGACTTCACGCCCGCGGCGATCACGATCCGCGTGCCGGTCGCCAGCAGCGCGTCCACGTCCGGCTTCGACCGGATCGTCGGGGGCGCCATGTGCCGCAGGAAGTAGTCGTCCTGCTTCAACGACTCCGGCGTGGGCGGCGGCCCCATCTTCCCCGGCCCGGCCTGCAGGCCGGCGAGGCCGAAGAACTTCGCCATCGCCAGCGCCGGACCGTGCGCCAGGTTCGTGGCGAACACGTCGTCCATCCCGGCCAGCCCCTGGCCGCCGTCGTCCAGGAACTCCATCAGCGGCGGCTCGTGCGCGACGATCGTGTGCAGCACGCCCGGATGCCGGGTGACCAGCGCGAGCCCGGTGACCGCGCCGCCGCTGCTGCCGAACAGCGCCACCGGCTCCGACGTCACCGCGCCGATCACCCGCGCCACGTCGTCGGCCAGCAGTTCCGGCGTGGGCTCCTGGTCGTCGTCACGGGTGCTGCGCCCGATCCCGCGCGGGTCGTAGGTGATCACCGTGTAGTCGTCGGTCAGCAGCGGCACGATCCGCCCGAACCCGTCGGCCCCCATCGGGTTGCCGATCACCGCCAGCACGGGCCCCGAGCCGCGCACCTCGTAGTGCAGCCGCGCCCCCGGCACGTCCAGTCCGCGCACGATGTCCGTCATGTCCGCTCCCCCCAGTGGGTTCCGCCGGGCCGCGTTCCCGTTGTGGCGACCGGGAAACTCCGCTCCGGCGGCTCGGCCCGCGCAACGGTAGTCGAAGACGGCCCCCGGCGTGGCGGTTCCGGCGGGCGGAAACGATCCAGCTCGGCGGAACGGGGTCAGCTCCCGGCGGTGTGCCCGTCCAGGTACGTCTTCGCCAGCCGCTTCGGGGCCTGGACCAGCCAGGACTCGATGATCAGCTCCTCAAGCTCGTCGACGTCGATCTTGTCCAGCCTGGCCAGGATCATGGCGTAGCCGTCGAAGTGCGACGTCGTGAAGTAGACCTCCGGGTCGTCGGCGAGCAGCGCCTCCTTCACGCCGACGTCCGCGACCCGCGCGCCCAGTATCGGCCCGTCCGGCGCGTCCGCGCCCAGTTCCAGCAGGTCGGCCTTGCGCAGCGGGCGTTCGCAGACGAACCCCTTGCCCTTGACGCGCCAGTCGCGCGGCGAGCGCTCCACGGCCTCGGGCATCGCCATCGCGATCCGGTGCACCTCGTCCCAGGTAGCCATGCCGGCACTCTAGGACTCGACCGGCGTCCGGGCGCGCGGAAAACGGGACATCCGGGCGTCACGCCCGGCGCGTAGCCTCCACCGCAGTCCGGGAGGAGGCGCCCATGCCAGGTCGGAGGCACCCGTCCGCGCTGATCGCGCGGCTGGTCGGCGAGCGGTCCGGCAGCTCGCAGGCCGCGATCCTCACCGAGCTGCGCCGCTGCCTCCTCGACGGCGGCGTGCCGCCCGGCACGCCGATCCCGCTCGACGAGGTCGCGGCGGTGTTCGGCGTCAGCCGCATCCCCGTGCGCGAGTCGTTGAAGACGTTGATCGGCGAGGGCCTGGTGGAGCACCGGCCCAACCTCGGGTACACGGTCGCCAAGCTGACGGCCCGCGAGCTGCACGAGCTGTACCTCGTGCGCGGCGTGCTGGAGGCGGCGGCGCTGAGCGCGGCGGTCGGCGCGGCGGGCCCCGAGGACGACGCGACCGCGCGCGCCGCGTACCAGGGCCTGGAGGAAGCGGTGCGGGCCAACGACATCCAGGCCTACCACCGCGAGAGCCGCAGCTTCCACCTCGCGCTGGTCGCGCCCTGCGGCATGGTCCGGCTGCTCGGCATGTTCGAGTCCGCGTGGAACGTCACGGAACCGTTGCGCCCCATGGCCCACGTCCCGGAGCACGAGCGGGAGCTGCTGCACGACGACCACGACGCCATGCTCGCGGCGTTCGTGGCGCGGGACGAGGTGGCGTTGCTGGAGGCCGCCCGGACCCACCACCAGCGCCTCCAGTCGTCGCTGGAACTGCTGCCGCGGCACACCGGGCTGTTCGCCGAACCGGACTGAGAACCCCGCCCCGGCAAGATATATGTTTCGCGTGATGGACGTGTAACATCGCGCTCCTACTTTTACCTGGCGTAGCCGTGACGTGCTGGCGAGCCGGGAGTGAACATGACCGATATCGCGAAGGAAGTCCTCCTACCGGGCGCTGTCGGCGACCAGCCGCGGCCGGGCGGCCTGAAACCCGAGTACGACCCGCGCCTCGCGAACGAGGACCTGGCCCCGTTGGAGAAGCAGACCTGGGGCTCCTACAACATCTTCGCCTTCTGGATGTCCGACGTGCACAGCGTCGGCGGCTACATCACCGCCGGCAGCCTGTTCATGCTCGGCCTCAACAGCTGGCAGGTCCTCGTCTCGCTGCTGGTCGGCATCGGGATCGTCCACTTCTTCTGCAACCTCGTCGCGAAACCCAGCCAGGTCACCGGTGTCCCGTACCCGGTCATCTGCCGCAGCGTGTTCGGCGTGCGCGGCGCGAACATCCCCGCGATCATCCGCGGCCTGATCGCCGTGGCGTGGTACGGCATCCAGACCTACCTGGCGTCGGCCGCGCTGGAAGTGGCGCTGCTCAAGCTCTTCCCCGGCCTCATGCCGTACGCGAACGTCCAGGAGTACGGGCTGCTCGGCCTGCCGCTGCTCGGCTGGGCGTGCTTCACCGTCCTGTGGATCCTCCAGGCGGCGGTGTTCTGGACCGGCATGGAGTCCATCCGCAAGTTCATCGACTTCTGCGGCCCCGCCGTCTACGTGGTGATGTTCCTGCTCACCGGCTACCTGCTGTACCGGGCGGGCTGGGGCGCGATCGACCTGACCCTCGGCGACGTGAAGTACACCGGCGCGCAGGCCGTCCCGGTCATGCTGGGCGCCATCGCGCTCGTCGTGTCCTACTTCTCCGGGCCGATGCTCAACTTCGGCGACTTCTCCCGCTACGGCAAGTCGTTCGCGGCGGTCAAGCGCGGGAACCTGCTCGGCCTGCCGGTCAACTTCCTGGTGTTCTCGCTCCTCGTGGTGGTGACCGCGTCGCTGACCGTCCCGGTCTACGGCGAGCTGATCATCGACCCGGTGCAGACCGTGGCGCGGATCGACAGCACGACGGCGATCGTCCTGGGCGCGCTCACGTTCACCGTCGCCACGATCGGCATCAACATCGTCGCGAACTTCATCTCGCCCGCCTTCGACTTCTCCAACGTCAGCCCGCAGAAGATCTCCTGGCGCGCGGGCGGCATGATCGCCGCCGTCGGCTCGGTGCTGATCACACCGTGGAACCTCTACAACAGCCCGGACGTCATCCACTACACGCTGGAGACGCTGGGCGCGTTCATCGGACCGCTGTTCGGCGTCCTCATCGCGGACTACTACCTGGTGCGCAGGCAGAAGGTCGCGGTGGACGACCTGTTCACCATGTCCTCCACCGGCCGCTACTGGTACCGCAACGGCTTCAACCCGGCCGCGGTCATCGCCACGGTCGTGGGCGCCGCGGTCGCGATCGTCCCCGTGCTGTGGACCACCGGTCCGGGTATGAAGAGCGCGGCGCAGTACACCTGGTTCATCGGCATGGCGCTCGGCTTCGGCGTCCACGCCCTGCTCTCCCGCCGGAAGTGACCGTGCGCATCAAGGTCGTCAACCCCAACACCACCGCCGCGATGACCACCGCGATCCACCGGGCAGCGCTCTCCGTGGCGGCGAAGGGGACCGAGGTCGAGGCGGCGACCCCGTCGATGGGGCCCGCCTCGATCGAGAGCCACTACGACGAGGCCCTGAGCGTCCCCGGTGTCCTCGACGAGGTCGCCAAGGGGGAACTGTCCGGAGTGGACGGTTACGTGCTGGCGTGCTTCGGCGACCCCGGCCTGGACGCGGCCAGGGAACTGGCGGCGGGCCCGGTGGTCGGCATCGCCGAGGCCGCCATGCGCACCGCGACCTACCTCGGCCGCACGTTCACCGTGGTCACGACCCTGCCCCGCACCCGAGGCCGGGCGTGGGACCTGGCGGAGCGGTACGGCGTGACGAGGTTCTGCGCGGGCGTGCACGCCGTCGACATCCCGGTGCTGGACCTGGACCCGGACACCCTGCCGAAGCTCACCGAGGCCTGCCGCGAGGCCTTGGCGGAGGACAACGCCGACGCGGTCGTCCTTGGCTGCGCGGGCATGGCCGACCTCTGCGCCGACCTCACGAAAACCGTTGGCGCACCGGTGATCGACGGCGTCCGCGCCGCGACCCTCCAGGTCCAGTCCCTGGTGACCATGGCACTGACGACCAACCACGGCGACGAGTACGCCAAGCCACCGACCAAGGCGTACACGGGGTTGCTGCGCGGGTTCAGCCGGGCTTGACCAGGGTCCGGTCGTGGGCTGTCACCGCGCGGGATCGGCCGGGCTTGACCAAGGCCCGGCCGGTCGCCGCGCACGTTCAGCCGGGCTTGACCACGACCGACGCCAACCGGGCCTGTCCCGTCCGCCACCCGGTGCCCACGGCCACGAACCGCGCGGCCGTGCCGACCTCCACGCTCGCCCGCCGTCCCCGCGCCACGGGGGCGGCGGGCGTGTACGCGCGTCCGTCGACGCTGGTGGTGACGGTCGCGGTCGGCGCCACCCCGGCCGTCCACGTCAGCACGACCTCGCCCACCGCGACCACCGCGCCGAGGTCCACCACCATCCGTCCGCCGGGTCCCGGCGTCCACGCGGTCGTGGGGGAGTCGTCCACGGCCGCCGCGGGATCCGACATCCCGGCGGGCAGCGGCGTGGTCGGGAACGTCGTCCGGCCGACCGCGAGATCGTTCAACGGGTAGGGCCGCCCGGTGGGGAACACCAGGTCCACACCCCGCACCGCAGGCAGTTCCACCCCACCCGCCTGCGCGACGAGCAGCATCACCGACGGCCCGTCGACACGCACCCGTGCCCCGTCGAGCACCGTCACCGTCACGCCCACCGGCACCGCGCCACCACCGACCCGCCGCACGGTGAACCGGGGCGGCTCGACGCGCGCCGAGGCCGCCTCCAGCACCACGTCGTGGTCCGTGCCGACCGCCGTGACGCGCTGAACCCCCTGATAAACCTGGACCTTCGTCCGCGACTGCCGCACCGACACCACCCCGGCCACCCGCCCGCCGGTCAGGTTGAACAGGCTCAGGTACCCGTCCGCCGTGCTGCCCCGCACACCGTCCGGGCACGTCGGCGGCCCGGCGGCGGCGAGTCCCGCGAGGTCCCGGTCCGCGCCGACGTACCCCTCGACGACGAACCCCGCCGCGGGCCCGTCGGACAGCGTCACGGTCCCGCCCCGCACCGCGATCGGCGACGCCGCGCCGTGCACCACGAACCCGGCTCGCCCGTCCACGTCCAGCCACTTCCCGGTGCTGCGCAGGTCGTCGCGGGGATATGACGCCACACTCGTCCACTGCATACCGTCTACGGAAACCTCCAGACGATAAGCCGCCCCGGCCGCGGTTTCCCACGACAGCCGCACCCGGTCGACCGGGACCACCGCCCCCAGGTCGACCGCGAGCCAGCTGTCCGCCCGCGCCCGGTCCGCCTTCGCGACGGCCCACCGCGTGCCCGCGTCGCCGTCCACCGCGAACCCCGGATCGTGCCCCGCGTCGAACGAGGAAGCCGACGCGACCTTGCCCCGCGCCAGGTCCGCACCGCCCGCGCCGTCCCGCACCTCGAAGGCGAACAGCGAGTACCCGTACACCGGGTGCGGTGTCACGCCGGTCATCCGCACGTGCCGCGCCGACGTCCGCGGGAACACCAGGTCGTCGCTCCGCCCGGCCCCCTCGGCGGCCCGCACGGTCGCGCTGCCCTCGGCGGCGGTGTACCTCCGGTCCCCGTCCAGCCCCGGAACGCCCGGCATCGTCAGGTTGTGGACGTCCACGCGCCCCTCTCCCGCCGCCACGCCGGACGTCGCGTAGACCACCGTCCCGGTCGGCAGCGTCGCCATCCCCGCGCGGCCGGAGTCGAACGTCAGCACGCTCGCGGTCGCGTCGAACCCGTCCCGCGCCGTCCGGTACGCCGTGGCGGACCGCCCCCGCACCGCCATCCCGGTGGACGGCAGGAACATCGGCGTGGACCCGCTGATCACGAACAGCCAGTCGTCGTGCGCGGGCTGCCAGGCGAACTTCACCAGCCCGGCCTTGCTGACGGTCGCAGCCCACGCCCGTTCCGTCTGGTGGGCCACCAACCCGGGCCCCGCACCGAAATCCGTCGCCCCGGCGGCGAACCGGAACAACTCACCCGCGTCCACCGGCGTCGGCCGCGGCCGCAGCTCGTGGAACAGGTACGCGATGGCGATCTCGGCCCGCGCCTCCGGCTCGTACTTCGGCTCGCCGGTGAACTTGGCCATCCGGTCCACGGGCGGGTACGCCTGGTACGCCTCCAGCCGCGCCGCCAGGTCGGCCTCCGCGCGGGCGGCGTACCGGTCGCCGAGCACCTGCGCGCGGAACGCGAGCGGGATGACGTCCCGGCCGTACAGGTGTTCCCGGTCGCCCACCATCGGCATCAGCGGCTCACCCGCGTCGCTCGTCATCCCCAGGACGCCGCGCCACAGCCGTTCCCCGTTGGGCTGGGCGGTGATCACCTCCGGCAGCGGCCGTCCCGCGAGCAGGAAGTGGATCGCGTTGCGCGCCGCCGTCCGCCACAGCTCCTCCTGGTAGTGCGGCCCGAACGACCCGTGGTTCTCCACGAGGAACGTGTCGTGCAGGTTCGCCGCCGTGTTCGCGCTGACCGCCACCCCGTCCACCAGCGCGGGGTTCGCCAGGTCCGCCGCGGGCAGCCCGGCCATGTTCCGGCTCCACCGCCCGAACGCCGCGCGCCACGCCTCCGGCACCGGATCGGCCCACGCCAACGCGGGCGCGAGCGATTGCGCGTAGACGCCCATCTCCTCGAGCTTCGTGTCGCCCTGGAAGCCGCCCAGCAGCCCGTTGGGCGTCCACCCGCCGGAGCGCGGGTCGTCGCCGGTGCCGAGGGACACCGTGTACTCGGCTTGTGCACGCACCACAGTGTCTACAGCCGCCTGGGTCGCGGCATCGAGGTCGTTCCACAGCAGGCGCGCGGCCAGCACGAAGTACGACTGGAACGTGGTGTCCCAGAACAGGGTCTTGCCCCACTCGGTCCCGCCGACCAGCGCGTTGGACGCCGCGAAGTGCCGGATCGTCGCGACCGTCCGCGCCCGCAGCTCGTCGCGACCCACCCCGGCCGCGACGGCGTCGTAGGCCCCGCGCGTCACCAGGACCGCGTTGCCCAGCACGACCGCGAACCCGAAGTCCGCCCGCCGGTAGCGCTCACCGTCGAACTGCGTCTCGGACCACCGCGTGTGCCGAAGCAGCACCCGGTAGTAGACGTCGGACACCGGGTCCACGTCGGCGGTCCCGACGGTCCCGAACGACCCCCACCTCGCGGCCACCGCCCCGGCCCCGACGAGCCCCAGCAACCGCCGCCGGTTGAGCAGAAATCCCGCCATCCCAGCCCCCGCCCGCGTTGACAACGTTGTCGCGCACCGCGATCCCATCGAACCACGCGAACCCCGCCGACCAGAGCTTTCAGTCCTGAACGGGACAGGCCTTGCTCCCGATGGCGGCACCCCCGTTGCTCTGCGACGATGCTGGTCCCGTCCCGACCAAGGAGCAGGTCATGGCCTCTCGCCTCAACCCGTACATCAGCTTCGTGGACAACGCCCGCGAGGCGATGGAGTTCTACCAGGGCGTCTTCGGCGGCACGCTGGTGCTCAACACGTTCGGTGAGTTCGGCGGTGACGACACCCCGTTCTCCGACAAGATCATGCACGGGATGCTCGAAACCGAGAACGGCTTCACGCTCATGGCCGCCGACACCCCGCCCGGCATGGAGCACAACCCCGGCACCAACATCACCGTGAGCCTCAGCGGTGACGACGGCGACGACCTGCGCGGCTACTGGGACAAGCTCGCCGAGGGCGGCACCGTCACCGTCCCGCTGGAGAAGCAGATGTGGGGCGACGAGTTCGGCGCGTGCGTCGACCGCTACGGCATCCCGTGGATGGTCAACATCGGCCAGCCCCAGGCCTGACCTCCCGAGAGGCCCCCGCCGTCCCCGCTTTCCCGGACGGCAGGGGAGGATGACGACGTGGAAGAACTGCTCTCGGTGCGCCTGGCGCCCGAGTGGATCACCGACTGCCTGTGGGTGCTCCGGACGGGCGACGACATCCCGCAGAACACCGCGCCCTCGGACCTGGCCGACCCGGACCTGGCCGCGGCGATCGAGGCGTGGGACGACGAGTTCCAGGCCGTCTTCGACCACGACGACCCGATGTCCTCGGGCTTCCCGGACGAGGCGACGACAACCGCCTGGCGCGACCGCGGCGAACACCTGGCCCAACGCCTGGCCACCGCACTCGGCCTACCGGTGGAGTACCACGTGGCGGGCTACGACCGCGTGATCACGCCTTGACGTGCCCCACCACCAACTCCACCGCTTCCACCACCGCGTTCCGCGACTGCTCCGTGTGGTCCAGCACGTCGAACGCGTGCTGCCCGTCCGGCACCTCCACGACCTCCACCCCGTCCGCCTCCGCCAGGAACGCGTCCACCGTTTTCTGCCTCTCGGGCAACTCCAACCCCACCCTGGTCAACACCACCGGCACCCCGGACGACGCACGACCGTCCCCCAACAACGGATAGCTGAACCCCAGGCACCGCAACCACTCCGGCGCCTGGCTCAACCACCGCCCCATCAACAACGCCCCACCGGAAAACCCCCACACCGCCACCCGTCCGGCGTCGACACCGTCCAACGCCCGCACGTCCTCGACGATCCCCGCCAACACCTCGCTCTGCTCCACCACGTCCTCGACCGAGTGGTACGGCTGGTGCGCCACCACCCCCACCACCCCGCGCTCGGCGAGCAACCGCGCGTACCCCTCGTACACCGGCCACGACCGCGGCCGAAACGGATAAGCGGCAGGCGCGGGCCCAGGCACGATCACCACGACGGGCAACACCCCATCCCCCACCCGGTACACGTCGAACCCCTCGTGCCGCTCGCGGACGTCCCCGATAGGCACGTCGACAACGAACTCCATCTCATGCGGAAGCTGCACCATCCCCCGATCCTCGCAGCCGAATTCCGGTCAGGCAGCCGGTTTCGCTGTCGACGGATCGCGTCACGTGATCAGGATCGGGCTTGTGCCGCGGCCGTTCGCGGTGCCATGATCCCGGCCATGACAGAACGAAAGGGCGGTTTCGCCCTGGCGCTGTGAGCGCCCCTCGCGGGGGAGCGCCCCGCGACCCGGCCACGTCCCGAGCCCTGGATCTCTGGTGGCGAGCCGTTTCCCTCCGGTCCGAGTGGTTCGACCACGCCCTCCGCACCGGCCCCGCCGACCGGCAGGCGTCCGAGGCCGCGATCACGAGCATCTACGCGGTGGCAGGTGAGCCTCCGCCGGTGTTCACCTGGGTCGGGTCACCCGCCGCCGCCCAGCCGCTGCTCCCGCCGTCGACCACGCTGACCGGCGACGGCCGGTGGTCGACGGAGAACCGGGTGGCGTCGCTGCTGTCGGACCTGCGGGAACGGTTGGACCAGCGCATAGGCCGCCGCCCGGTGCCGTTCTTCCGGCCGCCGGACCCGCCGTCCGACCCGGTCGCGGCGCTGCTTTCCGGCGTGTCGCTGGAGACCGTGCTGGAGGCGGGTGTGCGCGACCCGGTGCACCGGACCGCGCACGAGTCCGTCGCGGCGGCGGTCCGGTCGGCGATCCCCGACCGGCGCGGTCTCGTCTGGTACGGCCAGCACGAGGCCGGGTGGGTGGCGCACTACGACGTGCACCGCCGCCTCGACCCGAACCGCTTCCCGGCGTCCGACGTGGCACGACTGGAGTTGTGGGCCACCCTCGCCCGGTCGTGCGGCTGGTGGTGGCCGCGCGACGGCCGGTGCGTGATCGCCGAACGCCCGACGACCGTCCACACCGAACCCGTCGCGGGCAGCGCCTACGGCGAAGCCCGCCTCCACTCGGCCCACGGTCCGGCCGTCGTCTTCCCGGACGGCTGGACGGTCCACGCGTGGCACGGCACCACCGTGCCGTCGTGGGTCGTCGAAGCGCCCACCGCCGACCGCATCGGCGCCGAACCCAACGTCGAGGTCCGCCGCTGCGCCGTCGAGAACCTGGGCTGGGACACCTTCATCGCCGAAGCCGGCCTCACCCTCGTCAGCACGGCCCCGGACCCCGGAAACCCCGGCAGCGACCTGCACCTCTACGACCTGCCCTACCAGCGGTGGGGGAGGTCGAGCCGCCTGCTGCTCGCCGTCAACGGCTCCCTGGAACGCGACGGCACCCGCCGCCGCTACGGCCTGCGTGTGCCGCCGTGGTTCGACGACCCGATCGACGCCGCCGGCTGGTCCTACGGACTGAGCGGCCCCCAGTACGCGCTGCTGCGCCGCCGAACCTGAGAGGTGACCACCATGCACTTGACCGACCTGCTCGACCGCACCGGCCTGACCGTCCTCGACCACCTGGAGAAGCAGACCGTCGTCCCCGTCATCGACGGCCTGCAAGCACAGGGCGACCTGATCGTCATCCCACTGGCCCTGCTCCGCCCCGTCACCCTGTGGGACAACAGCAGTTGGCGCCAAGTCCCACCACAAGGCGTCGAACTCATCCGCGGAGTCGCGGGCAACAACCCCCACACCCTCGTCGCAGACCCCGGCACCTGCCACTGGACCCCATCGGTCCGCGACCCGCTCCACCTGGCCGTGGCCGCCTTCGAGAACACCACGCCCGCCTACCTCATCCACCCGGAACACGGAGGCAGCGGCATCGCACCGGGCAGGTGGCTGGTGAGACGCCAACAGGAACGCGGCACAGGCCTCACGGGAAAAGTCCTGGTCGCCGACTAGGCCCGGCTACCGAAACCGGGCTGGACGATCCCCTTGCCCCGGTGCGCACCACTTTCACGTGGTGCGCACCGGGGCAGCAGAGCTTTGACGCTGCCCCCTTCGGCTGAGGTGTCCTGCCGCTCACCGTGGAGGGCAACATCCACAGCCAACTCGAAAGGCCGCGATCAGTGTGCCGCTATGAGCCACGACCCTCCGACCGCACTTAATCTTGTCGCTGCGCCCCACAATCCGGAGGTTTCCGTTGCCGAAGGTGCCTGACGCCCGCAGACCCAGCCGTGCGGCGGTCAACGCGCTGCGGGCGCTGCTTGAGCGGCACAACCACGTGGTTCAGGAGGTGGACGGCCAGAACGACTTCGGCGAGGACCAGCACGTCACGTTCACCGAGGACGGCGAGGTCACGGGCGACCTCGTCAAGATCCAGGTCAAGGGCGGCCGCTCGTGGCGCAGGGCCGACGGGTACGCCGTCCCGATCGGCGACCACGGCAAGACCTGGGCCGACGGCAACATCCCGGTGCTCTGCGTTGTGCACGACCCGGACACCGACGGCCTCTACTGGGCCAATGCCACCAAGCAGCTGCTGTCGGCGCGCCGCGTCGGCGAGGTGCTCAAGACGATCACCATCAGCTCGAGCGCGAAGCTGGACGACGAATCCATCGCGGACTTCGTCGCCGAGATGAGGCGCTACCTGAGCCGCTATCGGGGCAACCGGATCATCCAGGCCCAACTGGGCGACATGGCGGGCGTCGAGTTCGGGCCATCGGACATCGTCCAGCACCACGTGAACGTGTTCGGCGAGGACCTGATCTTCTGGCAGCGCCGGGGTGAGGGGTTCGCCACCCTGCTCCACAGCGATCTCGACTGGTGTCCGCTGCACATGGGCCCCGAGCACTTCCATCCCAACGGTCGGCCTGGCCTGCTCGTCGGCATCCCCGTGGCGGGGGATGCGATCCTGAGCACCGCCGAGGCGCAGTGGCTGGCGGCCTGCTTCGACGCGGCTCACTGGGCTCGCGAACCCGTCGACGGCGATCCGCCGCTCCAGACCAACGTCGACGCACGGGACGACTACGTGGCCACGAGAGTCGAACACCGTCTTCGGGTCGAACCGGATGTGGTGGCGCGGTCGATCCGGGAACTCCGTGCCGAAGCCGCGACCGACCACGATCTGGCCGCCGTCGCCGCGGAAGTGGAGTCGGATGTCGAGGCATGTGCCGAAGCGCTGGCGAAATCGTGGGACGAGATGTCGAACCGGGCACGTCGGCTCGCCACGTTCTACCTGGTCCGAGAGGTTCGCGTAGGTTCGCCCGCGTTGCCGATCGACGAGCAGTTCCGGATCGTCTGGCGATGTGCCCGGCCTGCCCCGGAATACGGTTTCGACGCGCGGGTCGGACGACCGAGTGATCGCCTGTCATCGAACCGGGAGTTCGCGAGGGCTGCCAAGCTCAGGCCGGGCGACAGGATCTACTGGCTGAGTCGGCACGGGAACGAGCGCGGCCGGAACGTTTCGGCCGTGTGGGATTCCGAGGACACGCCCGGAACGGTCTGCGTGCTTTTCGACCAGCTGGGTCTGGGGGACACCTTCTGGCCCGAGGAGCGGTTCGTCCGGAAGGCGTCCACCAAGCCGCGCTCCAGTTCTTCCGGAGTAGGCGGGGTCGCCTGATCTTCCAGGCGACCCCGTCGGCTCACCAGCCCCGAGCCCGCCACTCCGCCAGGTGCGGACGCTGGTCGCCCAGCGTCGAGTCGTCCCCGTGTCCGGGGTAGAACCAGGTGTCGTCCGCCAGCTCCCCGAACACCCGCGCCTCCAGGTCGTCCATCAGCGAGCCGAACTTCTCCGGGTCCGCGGTCTTCCCCGGTCCACCAGGGAACAGCGAGTCGCCCGTGAACAGGTGGCCCACGCCCGCGGGGTCGCGGTACAGCAGGGCGATGGAGCCGGGGGTGTGGCCGCGCAGGTGGATGATCTCCAGTGCCACCTCGCCCACCTTCACCACGTCGCCGTGCTCCACGAACTGGTCCGGGGGCACCGGCAGCGGGCCGGCGTCCAGTTCGTGGGCGATGGTGTTCGCGCCGTTGGATCCCGCGACGGCTCCCAACGCCTGCCAGTGGTCGCCGTGCTGGTGGGTCGTGACGATCGTCTTGAGCCTCGGGCGGTCCTTCGAATGGCCCACGAGGTCCGAGAGGCGTTCGGGGTCGGCTGCCGCGTCGACCAGCAGCGCCTCGTTGGTGGCTCGGCACACCAGCAGGTAGGCGTTGTTGTCCATCGGGCCCACGGAGATCTTCGTGATGGTCAGCGCGTCCAACGTCCGGCGGGCCGCGGGGCCGCCGGGGGAGACGTGTCCGGTGTAGTCCTCTTGTACGTCCACAACCGGCGACGGTAGTCCTTCAGGGTCCCTACAGGTTGACCCCTTAGGCTTGGTAACGATCGATTCAGACGTTGCCGACCTCTCCGAACCGGGTACTCAATCCTCGTGTCGAACTCACCACGCGCCTCCGCAAGGCAGATCAACTGGGACGTCTTGCGCGTGCTCGCCGTGTTCTCGGTCCTGTTGCAGCACGCCACGCACGCGGGGCCCTACGTGCACCCCGAGATCGGCCGCCCGCTGTTCACGTTCCCCCTCGAGATGGGGGCCAGCGGGCTGGTGGTGCTGTCCGCGTACTTCGCCTGCGCGTCGCTGGCGAAGGGCGAGCCGGTGAAGTTCCTGCGCAACAGGCTGGCGCGACTGCTGCCCGCGTACTTCGTGGCCGCGGTGTTCACGTTCGCCGTGCTCCGCTGGGTCGCCCCGAAGGGGTGGAGCCACCTGGAGTTCCACGACCTGGTGATGAACCTGTTCATGCTGCAGAACTGGGTTCCGGACGTGCAGCTGGTCGACTTCTCCTACTGGACGCTGCCGGTGCAGATCACCGGGTTCGTCGCGGGCGCCGTCCTCTGCTCGCGGTTGCGCGGGCCGTGGCTGCGGGTGGCCCTGTGGGGCCTGGTGTTCGGACCGCTGGTCATGCGGATGTGGACCAACGACCCCGGTCTCGTGCGGACCCTCTACGACGGGTTCGGCGTGCACCGCGCGCAGCTGTTCGCGATCGGCGTCGGCATCTGGCTGTGGTCGAAGAACCGGCTCGGCAGCGGTCACCTGGCCGCGCTGCTGGTGTGCGCGCTGTCCGCGCAGGCCATCCACAGCGCCGACCTGGAGTCGACGCTCGGCCTCGGCGTGCTGCTGCTCGGCTACTGCGCCGCCGCGGCGGGCCCGGACTGGAACGTCGGGCCGATCAAGCTGCTGGCCACGCCGGTCAAGTGGCTGGCGAGCATCTCCTACGGCGTCTACCTCGTGCACCAGGAGGTCGGCTACGTCGTGCTGGCCTACCTCGCGCGCCTCGACCTCGGCCCCGTCGTGCAGCTCGTCGCGTTCTTCGGCACGGCCGTGCTGCTCGGCTGGCTGCTCACGAAGTTCGTCGAGCGCCCCGCCTACCTGTGGCTCACCGCCGCGAGCCGGGGGCCGGTGCTGGTCCGCGTGCTGCTCGCGGTCCGGCTGCTGGCGCCCCGGTTCGTCGGCGGCGTCCAGGCTCAGAGCCAGCTGGGCAACTTCGGCTTGTCGCCGGTCAACCGCGCGCCGTCGTGGCGGCCGGTGAGCCAGCCGACCACGTCGGACGCCTCGCCGCTGACCACGGGCGCGTTGTCCGCGCCGTCGGTGTTGAGCTCCCACACCCGCTGACGGCCGTCCGGCAGCGTCACCTCCACGCGCACCGGGGGCACGTCCGGCTTGCCCGCGAACTGCCCCACGACACCGTCCAGCAGGTCCTCGACGTGCTCGTCCGGCAGGCTGTCGAAGTCGACGCCCACGTCCAGGTCGACCAGGTGGAACAGCAGTTCCCGCAACCGCAGCCACGGCACCTGGTGGGCCAGGACCGTGCCGCCGCTGGGCTGGGACACCTCGGCCTCCCACGCCGACGCGGGCGTGCTCTCGGCCGCCGCGGCGAACCGCAGGCACGCCGAGTCCAGGTCCGCCCGCAGCAGCTGCAACGTGCGGGTCGACCCCTCCTGGATGTCCGCGTCGCGGTCGCTGCGGCTGGTGTACGCCTGGTGCTCGACGCCGGTCTTCGCCCAGGTCAGGAGGTTGACGAGCGCGTCGGCGTTGCGGGCGACGTGGGTGATCACGTGCGCCCGGCTCCAGCCGGGCAGCAGGCTGGGGCCGCGCACGGCGGCCGTGTCCAGCTCCGCCACGGCGGAGTAGAAGGCCTCGGTGGCCCGGTCGACCGCTCCGAGCAGCCCGGCGGCGCGCTGGGCCGCGCCGGACTGCTCCCGTGGCGCGGGCACGACGGACTGCACCTGGGAACCGGTGTTGGCGAAGCTCATGTGGTGCCTCTCCCCGACGTTGAGGCTCGAATTAGACGGCGGCCTGCCCCAGGAGAGGCCGCCGTGCGCCGGTAGGGCGTCGATCACGGGGGTCTCCGGAGGCGGTTCCTCCAACTCTACCCACGGGTCGTTGACCATGCCGAGGGTCGCAAGTCCCACACGAACGGGTGAAATGCGTCTCCTCGTCCCGGCTGGTTCGCGGTGCTCCTGGTGCTGGTGGGACGGGTGGGGCGCCAGGTGCTCCGGATGCGCGGCCGAACGGTCCTTTCGGGAATGCCCGCGAGACCCCCTCCGTTTTTGTCGGTGGTCCCACCTAGCATGGTCGGAGGCTCACCTCCCGCGGCCAGACCGCCCTCGACAGGGGCAGGCCCGCCGCGCGGACACCAGTGGTGTTTAGTACGCTTTTTCGAACGTGTGTTCGGTACCGCACGACCCCGGCGTGTGCCTGGCCGGACGACTCGCCAACCCGTAGCCGAAGGGAACCACCCAGTGGCCGACCGCCTTGTCGTTCGCGGCGCTCGCGAGCACAACCTGCGGGGCGTGGACCTCGACCTCCCGAGGGACGCCCTCATCGTGTTCACCGGGCTGTCCGGCTCGGGCAAGTCCAGCCTCGCGTTCGACACGATCTTCGCCGAGGGCCAGCGCCGCTACGTGGAGTCGCTCTCCGCGTACGCGCGCCAGTTCCTCGGCCAGATGGACAAGCCGGACGTCGACTTCATCGAGGGCCTGTCGCCCGCCGTCTCGATCGACCAGAAGTCCACGAGCCGCAACCCCCGCTCGACGGTCGGCACGATCACCGAGGTGTACGACTACCTGCGCCTGCTCTACGCCCGCGCGGGCAAGGCGCACTGCCCGACGTGCGGCGAGCCGATCAGCAAGCAGACGCCGCAGCAGATCGTCGACCAGGTCCTCGCGATGGAGCAGGGCGTCAAGTTCCAGGTGCTCGCGCCGGTGATCCGCGGTCGCAAGGGCGAGTACATCGACCTGTTCTCCGCGTTGCAGGCGCAGGGCTACTCGCGCGCGAAGGTCGACGGCACGGTGTACGCGCTCGCCGAGGTGCCGAAGCTCAAGAAGCAGGAGAAGCACCACATCTCCGTGGTGATCGACCGGCTGTCGGTGAAGGCCAGTTCCAAACAGCGCCTCACGGACTCGGTCGAGACGGCGCTGCGCCTGGCGGACGGCCTCGTGGTGCTGGAGTTCGTCGACCTGCCGGAGACCGACCCCCAGCGGGAGCGCGGCTTCTCCGAACACCTGGCCTGCCCGAACGGCCACCCGCTCACGATCGAGGACCTCGAACCGCGGTCGTTCTCGTTCAACTCGCCGTACGGCGCGTGCCCCGTGTGCACCGGTCTCGGCGTGCGCAAGGAGGTCGACCCGGAGCTGGTCGTGCCGGACGACGAGCTGTCGCTCGGCGGCGGTGCCATCGCGCCGTGGGCCGGTGGCCAGACGGCGGAGTACTTCATCCGGCTGCTGGAGTCGCTCGGCGAGACCATCGGCTTCCGGATGGACACGCCGTGGCGCTCGCTGCCCGCGAAGGTGCAGAAGGCCGTGCTGCACGGCGTGAACGAGCAGGTCCACGTCCGGTACAAGAACCGGTACGGCCGCGAGCGCTCGTACTACGCGAACTTCGAGGGCGTGATCCCGTTCCTGGAACGCCGCCAGGAGCAGACCGAGTCCGAGTACATGCGGGAGAAGTACGAGGGCTACATGCGGGAGGTGCCCTGCCCGACGTGCCAGGGCACGCGGCTCAAGCCCGAGATCCTCGCCGTGACGCTGCACCACGGCCGCAAGGGCGACAAGTCCATCGCCGAGGTCTGCGCGATGAGCGTGTCCGAGTGCTCGGAGTTCCTCGACGGGTTGAAGCTGGGCAAGCGCGAGTCGATGATCGCGGGCGCCGTGCTGAAGGAGATCCAGGCGCGGCTGCACTTCTTGCTGGACGTGGGCTTGACGTACCTGTCGCTGGACCGCGCGTCCGGGACGTTGTCCGGTGGCGAGGCGCAGCGGATCCGGCTGGCGACGCAGATCGGCTCCGGGCTCGTCGGCGTGCTGTACGTGCTGGACGAGCCGTCGATCGGGCTGCACCAGCGGGACAACCACCGGCTGATCGACACGCTGGTCCGGTTGCGGGACCTGGGGAACACGCTGATCGTCGTGGAGCACGACGAGGACACGATCCGGACGTCGGACTGGGTGGTCGACATCGGGCCCGGCGCGGGCGAGCACGGCGGGCACGTCGTGCACAGCGGGCCGTACAAGGCGCTGCTGAAGAACAAGGAGTCGGTGACCGGGGCGTACCTGTCCGGTCGCAAGGCGATCCCGATGCCCGCGTCGCGGCGGAAGGTCGACAAGAAGCGGCAGCTGACGGTCGTCGGGGCGCGCGAGCACAACCTGCGCGGGATCGACGTGTCGTTCCCGCTCGGGTGCCTGGTGTCGGTGACCGGTGTGTCGGGATCGGGGAAGTCGACGCTGGTCAACGACATCCTGGCCACGGTGCTGGCGAACAAGCTGAACGGCGCTCGGCAGGTCCCCGGTCGGCACACGCGGATCAAGGGGCTCGAAGAGGTCGACAAGCTGGTCCAGGTCGACCAGTCGCCGATCGGCCGGACCCCTCGGTCGAACGCCGCCACGTACACCGGGGTGTTCGACCACATCCGGAAGCTGTTCGCGTCGACGACCGAGGCGAAGGTGCGCGGCTACCAGCCGGGGCGGTTCTCGTTCAACGTCAAGGGCGGGCGCTGCGAGGCGTGCGCGGGCGACGGCACGATCAAGATCGAGATGAACTTCCTGCCGGACGTCTACGTGCCGTGCGAGGTGTGCAAGGGGGCCCGGTACAACCGGGAGACCCTGGAGGTGCACTACAAGGGGAAGACCATCTCCGAGGTGCTCGACATGCCGATCGAGGAAGCCGCGACGTTCTTCGAGCCGATCAACGCGATCCACCGGCACCTGCGGACGTTGGTGGACGTCGGGCTCGGGTACGTGCGGCTGGGGCAGCCCGCGCCCACGTTGTCCGGTGGTGAGGCGCAGCGCGTGAAGCTGGCGTCGGAACTGCAGAAGCGGTCGACCGGGCGGACGGTGTACATCCTGGACGAGCCGACCACCGGGCTGCACTTCGAAGACATCCGCAAGCTGCTCGGCGTGATCAACGGGTTGGTGGACAAGGGGAACAGCGTCGTGGTGATCGAGCACAACCTGGACGTCATCAAGACGTCGGACTGGGTTGTGGACATGGGACCCGAAGGCGGGTCCGGTGGCGGGATGGTCATCGCGGAAGGGACGCCGGAGCAGGTGGCGGCGGAGGAGAAGAGCTACACCGGGCAGTTCCTGCGGAACGTGCTGGAGACGCAGGACGCTGTGGCGGTGGGGTGATCGGGTTGTGAGGCCTGCCCCCTGCCTGGATGGGTGGGGGGCAGGTTTTTTTTGTGTTGGTCACTTCGTGAGCGCTGGTTCCAGCTTGGTCACCCGGCGGTGCTCGGTTCCAGCTGGGTTCTGCTGGTTGCTGGTGGTTCCAGCGGGGTTGGTCAGTGGCTGCCGGTGTCGGTGTGGGTCTCCTGGCGGCTGCGATTTCCAGCGTGCTGTGGCCGATTTGACATGGGGACCCCTCATTTCGGCCTTTGTCGGGCGCAAAAGGCGGTCCCAAGAGAGTCCCGCCCGACCACAATTTTAAGGCCGAAATCCCCATGTCAAATCGGCCACGTTCCGTGGCTCGCGCCTGGTAGTACCAGCGTGGTCGCCACCGACCCTGTGCCGGGTTGGTGGGCCACTACCTTGTCTTGGGCTTGCTTGTGGTCACCATTCAGTGCTGTGCCTGCTGGGTGGGCCGCTGCGTTGTCTTGGGCTTGCTTGTGGCTCACCATTCGATCCTGTGCCTGCTGGGTGGGCCACTGCGTTGTATTGGGCCTGTTTGTGGTCACCAATCAGCACTGTGCCTGGATGGTGAGCCACTACGCGGTCTTGGGCCGGGTTTTTGTTGCTGTTGCTGTTGTTGCTGTCGTTGCTTCTATTGGTTCAGATCGTGGTCCATTGGGTGCCGTCCCAGTAGCGGGTGCCGCCTGCGCCGTCCGGGTACCAGCCCGGTGGGGTGGCTACCGCGCCCGGTGCCTGGTAGGTGGGGGCCGCGACGCTCATGTAGACGCCCTGGACCGGCTCTGCCATGCAGGACATGACGAGGGCGATCAGCCAGCCGATGGCGGTCCAGCCCGCGAAGAAGTTCAGTAAGGCGATTGCCGCCGAGTTCGACTTCCTGCGGGTCGCGGCGATCGCCCACGGGAGCATGTAGCCGAGTGTCAGGACCGTGATCACCCACGCGATGGTGATGTGGGCGTCCGAGACGACCGGGCGGGTGTTGATGTAGGTGCCTGTCGTGTGGACCGCCGGGGTGTTCCAGGAGCCTGTGGGGTTCGGGTAGGACATGCGTACTCCTCGGGAATCGGGGGCGCACATCCGTACGACCTCTGTCGTCCAGTCGCGTTGGTGGCGGAGTCCGTTACGGTCGGGAATTGTCGGTGCCCGGTCGTACAGTGCGGTCGACTACGACTCGTGGATGGTTGGTTGTGCACCTGGAACGGTTTTCCGTGCGTGGATTTCGGTCGCTCGCCGAGGTGGTGGACATCCCGATCAGCGGGCCGACCATCCTGGCCGGGCCCAATGACGGTGGGAAGTCCGCCGCGTTGGCGGCGTTGGGGTTCCTGGTCGGGGACTCCGTGGTGACCGAGGACGACCGCACCTTTCTCGAAGGCGAGTCGGGGGTGCGTTGTCCTCTCACGGAAGTGGTGGGGCATTTCCGGCTGGACGAGTGGGAGTGCGAGCGGCTCGGGTTGCCCGCTGCCGTGGTGGTGCGGCGGAGCGTTGACGCCGAACTGGTGGCGCGGTACGAGATCTGGGCGGCTGTTCCCGACGACGAGGAATTGCGGGACCTGCACGGGAAACTGGTGCCGGATCTTCGGGAACTGGTGAAGAAGTTCGGGGTCAAGCCGGAGAAGCCCACGAAACCCTTCCTGGTGGCGGCACTGCACGCCTATGGCGTCGAGCACTCCAGTGGTGAGGGGTGGACGGGGGTGCCGCCGGGGCTCGTGGAGCGGTTGCCACGGGTCGCGGCGTTCCAGGGGCGTGACCTGGAGCCGGAGGCGGTGGTCCGGTCCGCGTTGACGCTGCGGTTGAAGGACTACCTCGCCGAGGACGTGGTGCGGAGCCGGGTGCGGTCGCTGGAGGACGACGCGCAGCGGTGGCTGGCCGACGAGGCGAGGCCGTTGGCCGAGCACATCGTGGAGCGGTGCGGGGACATCGCGGCGGTGAGCGTGGAGCCGAAGGTGGCGACGTCGTACTTCCTGCAGACGACGGCGTTGCGGCTGGAGCGGGCGTCCGGGGAAGCGGTGATGCTGGACCGGTCCGGGATGGGGAGCGCGCGGCGGATCTCGATGGCGGTCTGGGAGGCCACGACCGGGATGCTGGCCGAACAGGGTGGCGGTGACGACGAAAGCGGCCCGCCGGTGCAGGTGATCGTGGTGTACGACGAGCCGGACACGCACCTGGACTACCACCACCAGCGGGAGGTCATGCGGCTGATCCGCGACCAGGGGAAGGTCGCGCACGTCAGTGTGGTCGTGGCGACGCACTCGATGAACCTGGTGGACGCGGTGGACATCGGTGACGTGGTCCTGCTGGCGTTGGACGGTGGGCGGCGCACCCGCGTGGAACGGCTCGGTGTCGCTTCGGACGATCCGTTCGACCGGCGGGTGGGAGCCGTGGCGGCGTCCGTGGGGTTGCGGAACTCCGTGCTGCTGCACGAGCGGTGCTTCCTCGCGGTCGAGGGGGAGACCGAGCGGCAGGTGGTGCCGATCCTGTTCTCGCTGTCCGAGGGGTTGTCGCTCCAGGCCGCCGGGATCGCGCTGTGGGCGTGCGGTGGGAACGCGGGGGCGCTCCGGTTGGCCGAGTACCTGCACCGGCACGGGCGGTCGGTGGTGCTGGTGCCCGCCGTCGGTGGTGAGGAGCGGGACGGGCTGTTCCGGCAGTGGTTCGGGCAGGACCACACCGAGGTGGTCCGGCCGTTGCCGGAGTTGGAGGAGCTGTTCGACGACGTGACCTGGGCGGACACCGCGAACGAGGTGTGGCCGCGGGGTGGTCGTCCGTGGGGGCCGGGGGACTTCGCGGCGGTGCGCGGGGTGGAGGGGTTCGGTGAGCGGGTGCGGGCGTTGGTGGGCGAGCACGGTGCGGACGTTCACCGGTCCGCGCTCGTCATGGAGGTCGTGCTGCGGTTGGAGCGGCCCGAGGACGTGCCGCGCGAGGTGCGCGACGTCTTCGCGGCGCTCCGGCGGACGTGCTCTGAGTAGGTTCCGAACGGCCGAACGGGTGATGTGGAAGGGCCCGTCAAGCACGCGACCCCGCTGCCTGGCGATACTCGCCGGGTGCCGCTGAACCACTACCGCTTCCGCAGCGTCTGGTCGGTCGACTGCCTCCCCTCCGACGCCTTCGAGGTCCTCGCCGACCTGGGCAGCTACCCGCTCTGGTGGCCGGAGGTGCGGCGGGCCGTGCAGATCGGGGAGCAACGAGCGGAGCTGCGCTGCCGGTCGTTCCTGCCGTACGAGCTGGTGTTCGAGGCCAGCCACCACACGCGGGACGCGGAGAAGCTGGTGCTGGTCGCGAACCTGGAGGGCGACCTCACCGGCACGGTCGGCTGGCGGATCGAGCCGCGCGGCAAGGGCGCGCGGCTGCTCTACGAGCAGGAGGTCACGGTCGACAAGCCGCTGCTGCGGACCCTCGGCCCACTCCTGCGGCCCGCGCTCGTGGCCAACCACGAGCTGATGATGCGCCACGGCAAGCGCGGCCTGCGGACGTACATCGCCGGGTTCACCAAGGGCGCCGTGTTGCGCGGTTGACGCCTGTCCGTAACCCGGCCACGGTTGGGTGCGGAGGATGACCACTGAAACCCGGCACCAGGTGGACGTCCCCCTCCCTCTCGCCCGGCTGCTCGTCCTGGGCGCTCAGCACGTGCTCGTGATGTACACCGGCTGCGTCACCGTCCCGCTCGTGTTCGGCGCGGCCGCGGGCCTGGACCGCGCGACCATCGGGCTGCTGATCAACGCCGACCTGCTCGTCGCGGGCGTCGTGACGCTGATCCAGGCGCTCGGCGTCGGCAGGCTGCTCGGCGTGCGGCTGCCGGTCGTGGCGGGCGCGACGTTCACCGCCGTGACGCCGATGATCCTGATCGCGGGGGAGTACGGGCTCCAGGCCGTGTACGGGTCGATGATCGCCGCCGGGGTGTTCGGGCTGCTGGTGGCGGTGCCGTTCGCCAAGGTCGTCCGGTTCTTCCCGCCGCTGGTGACCGGGGTGGTGATCACGGTCGTCGGGCTGTCGCTGATCGGGGTGGCGGCGGGGCTCATCGCGGGCAACGACCAGACCGCGCCGGACTACGCCGCGCCGAGCCACCTCGCGCTGGCGGCGGCCGTCGTGGTCGTCGTGGTGCTGGTGACGCGACTGGCCAGGGGGTTCCTGGCGCAGCTCGGCGTGCTGGTCGGGCTGGTGCTGGGCACGGTGGCCGCGATCCCGCTGGGGCTGACCGACTTCTCGTCCGTCGGTGGCGCGCCGTGGCTCGGGATCAGCGCGCCCTTCCACTTCGGCGCTCCCCACTTCCCGATCGCGGCGGTGATCTCGATGTGCGTGGTCATGCTGGTGACCTTCGCCGAGTCGACCGCCGACATGCTCGCGGTGAGCGAGCTGACCGGGAAGCCGATCACCTCCGCCGACCTCGCGCGCGGCATGGCGGCCGACGGGCTGTCCGGCGTGCTCGGCGGGATCATGAACGCCTTCCTGGACACGGTGTTCGCGCAGAACGTCGGGCTCGTCGGCATGACGAAGGTGCGCAGCCGGTACGTGGCCGCGGCGGCGGGCGGGATCCTGGTGGTGCTCGGGGTGGTGCCGAAGCTCGGCGAGGTCGTCGCGTCGCTGCCGGGTCCGGTGGTCGGCGCGTGCGGGCTGGTCATGTTCGCGACCGTGGCGGCGGTCGGCGTCACGACGCTGCGCGCGGTCGAGTACGAGGGCACGGACAACCTGATGATCGTCGCCGTGGCGCTCGGGGTCGGGTTGCTGCCGGTCGTGGCACCGCGGATCTACCAGAACTTCCCGGCGTGGGCGCAGATCGTGGCGGGCAGCGCGATCACCAGCGCGACCCTCGTGGCGTTCGTGCTGAACCTCCTCTTCAACCACGTCGGAAAAACTTCCGAGAAGTTTTGAACCGTTCCGCGGGGCTGTCCGTGTTGTGGGCAGTCGGTCGCCGCGTAGAGGTGCGAGCGACCATCCAAGGAGGTTGGGCACCATGTCTGGTACTCGTGCGGCCATTTTCGGGGCAGCTGCTGTGCTCGGGCTCACGTTGTTGAGCGCGTGCGGTCAGGCGGGCACCACGGCGGGGTCCGCCGCGGTCGACTCCGACTCGCAGAAGTTGGCGCAGACCAAGGTGGTCGCACTGACCTCCGCGAAGGTCGGCGACCTCGGCCAGGTGCTGACCGGGAGCAACGGGAAGACGCTGTACCGCTTCGACAAGGACAAGACCGATCCGCCGACGTCGAACTGCTACGACGACTGCGCGACGCAGTGGCCACCGGCCCTCGTCACGGGCGACATCGAGGTGCAGGGCGTCGACAAGGGCCTCGTGTCCACTGTGGACCGCAAGGACGGGAAGAAGCAGCTGGCGATCGCCGGGTGGCCGCTCTACGAGTTCGCCCAGGACGGCGCTCCCGGTGACGCCAAGGGCCAGGGCATCGGCGGCGTCTGGTTCGCCGCGACCCCCGAGGGCAAGAAGGCCGGTGCGAACGCCGGTCCGGTGCTCGCGACCGCCGTCGTCCCCGGCCTCGGCACGGTGCTCACCAACGGCGCGGGCCTGACCGTGTACCGCTTCGACAAGGACACCGCCAGCCCGTCGGTGTCGAACTGCGACGACGACTGCGTGAAGAAGTTCCCGCCGGTGCTCACCACCTCCGACGACATCCAGGTGAAGGGCGTCGACAAGGCGGTGCTCGGCACCGTGGTCCGCAAGGACGGCACCAAGCAGGTCACCGCCAAGGGCTGGCCGCTGTACACCTCGACCGACGACAAGATCCCCGGTGACGCCAAGAGCCAGGGCTTCAAGGACGCGTGGTTCGCGGCGGCCCCCGACGGTCAGAAGGCCACGGAGAACAAGGAACTCGCGCTCACCACGGCGTCCGTCGGCACCCTGGGCACCGTGCTGACCGACAAGGGCGGCATGACCCTGTACCGCTTCGACAAGGACACCACCAACCCCTCGGCCTCCAACTGCGCCGGTGACTGCGCCGTCAAGTGGCCCCCGGCCCTGGTGACGTCCGACAGCTTCGAGGTGCAGGGCGTCGACAAGGCGCTGGTCGGGACGATCACCCGCGCCGACGGCGGCAAGCAGCTGACCATCGCCGGCTGGCCGCTCTACACCTTCTCGGGCGACAAGATCTGCGGCGAGGCCAACGGCCAGGGCATCGGCGGCACGTGGTTCGTCTCCACCCCGGAAGGCAAGAAGGCGGGCGTCTAGTCCCTGCCCCGCAAGCGAAAGGGCCCGTCCGGTGACCACCCCGGACGGGCCCTTTCCCCATGCCGCGGCTCAGGCCGGGAAGTCGCTGGTGGGACCGGAGTGCGCGCACCTCCAGCCGGGGAAGTCGTACACGGCCGCGCGGACGGCCTGGTCCGGACGGCTCACCGGGTCGCCCCCGCCAGCGCCCTGCGCTGGTCGGCGATGATCTGCTTGTGCTCCACCGCGTTCAGGCCCTTGGTGGGCACGACGGTCCAGTCGTTGCCCTCGCCGAGCGTCGCCGTCATGGAGAACACGCCCGCCGGGAACCGGACGTCCGTCGGGTTGGAGATGGACCCGATGTCCAGGACCTCGCCCGCCGCGAACGTGCCCGCGGCCAGGTAGTAGACGGGGTGGGGGGTGAAGGTCAGGTTGGTGCGCGGCTGGGCCTGCACGGCGAACGTGCCCGCGCCGGACATGCCGATGCCGACACTGGCCTGCTTCAACGGGATCTGGTCGTTCTCCTTCACGTACAGCGTGCCCGGCTGCGGGTTGGACGCGGGCGTCGACGTGAAGTTGTAGGCGCCGCCCTTGAAGTCGAGGCCGATCTGGTTGCCCCCCTTCACCGGGGTGGAGGGGGCGATGTTCGCCGGGTCCGCGGGCCAGATCTGCGAGGCGTCGAAGAACGCGCCGGGCACGAGTTCGCCCGTTTCCGACCAGAGGAACGAGTAGTCCACCGTCCAGCGGAAGACCACGGTCGTCGTCGGGAACGCCGGTTTGGCGAACCAGGCGAGCGACAGGACGTTGGGGTTCCCGATGTTCGGGTCCTCCTGGTACATGCACATGTCGACGAAGTTCGTCGAGTTGTTGATCACTCGAAGCGTGTACTGGGTTCCAGCCATGTGAACGACACTCCCTGGTGGAAGAATTCTCTGCCGGGTCCCGGAAAAGGCGTGCGTGAGGGGAATTCCATTCCGGGATCGCGCCGCCGAACCGGTCCGGTCGGAACTCCTGTTCGGCGTGCCAGGGGAAGTCTGCCGCAGCGTACGGCGGCTTCGGTAGAGGTGGCACCCAATCGAGGGGGTGTGCCGGGAGGGGCCGGAAATGGCTGGATGGAGTGGTGGCGCTCCCCGGAACGGGTGGAGTTCCGGCCACTTCGCCGCGACGGGCTGTGCGCGGTGGAGTTCTGCGGTGGAGGCGATCCGCACTTGTGCGGCGAATTCGAGAAAGGGTGAAAAAGGACTCGCGATAGCGCGGGATGATCGATATCGCTGTTCGACGTCCCGTGCTGGGCTGAACGGGTGAGGTGCTGTTCCCCGGTGACGAAAAAGGCCCGCCCGGCGTGATGACTCCGGGCGGGCCTGGCCTTTTCGAGCGGGCTAGACGACGAGGCTGAGCAGTGCGGCCATCGCGAAGCCGACCACGGACAGCACGGTCTCCAGCACGGTCCACGTCTGGAGCGTTTCCTTGACCGACAGGCCGAAGTAGCGCGACACGATCCAGAACCCGCCGTCGTTGACGTGCGAGGCGATGATCGAGCCCGACGCGATCGACATGACCAGCAGCGCCAGCTGGGGCTGCGAGTAGCCGAGGTCCGCCACGACCGGCGCGACGATGCCGGTGGTCGTGACGATGGCGACGGTGGCCGAGCCCTGGGCGATGCGCATGCCGCAGCTGATGACGTACGCCAGCGCGATGACCGGCAGGCCCGCGTCCGCCAGCGACGTGGCCAGCACCTTGCCGACGCCGGTCGCCGACAGCACGGCGCCGAAGAAGCCGCCCGCGCCGACGACGAGCAGGATCATGCCGACCGGGCGCAGCGACTTGCCGGTCAGCTCGGTGAGCTGGTCGCGGGTCATGCCGCGGCGGTAGCCGAGCAGGTACGTGGCCAGCAGGACCGCGATGGTGAGCGCGACGGCGGGCGTGCCGAAGAACGTGAACACCCCGTAGAGACGGGAGCCCTTGGTCAGCAGGATGCTGCCGAACGTGCCCGCGAGGATCAGCACCAGCGGGATCGCGATGATCCCCAGCACCAGGCCGAGCGTCGGCGGGTTCTTCACCTCGTCGCCGCGGGCTTCCTCCGCGGCGGCCAGCATCTCCTCGGGCACGGGGACGTTGATCCGCTTGCCGATCCAGGTGGAATACAGGATGCCGCCGACGAACCACGCCGGGATGGCGCACGCCAGGCCCATGATGATGATCCAGCCGAGGCCCACGTGCAGCAGGCCGGCCGCGGCGACCGGGCCGGGGTGGGGCGGCATGAACGCGTGCATGACCGACAGGCCCGCGAGCAGCGGCATGGCGTACAGCACGATCGACTTGCCGCCCTGCTTCGCCGCCACGTAGACCAGCGGCGCCAGCACGAAGATGCCGATGTCGAAGAACACCGGCACGCCGAAGATGAGGCCCGCCAGGCCCATCGCGAGCGGCGCGCGCTTCTCGCCGAACGCCTTGAGCAGCGACCCGGTCAGCACCTGGGCGCCGCCGGAGGCCTCCAGGATCGCGCCGAGCAGCGTGCCGAGGCCGATGATCGACGCGATGTGCCCGAGGATGCCGCCGAAACCGCCCTCCAGCAGCGATCCCGACGCCTTCTGGGCCGAGCCGACCAGCGTCTCCACCGGCAGGCCCGCGGCGAGCGCCACCAGCAGACCGGCGATCAGCAGCGCGATGAACGGTTCGACCTTGAACCGGATGATCATGACCAGCAGCAGGGCGATGCTGATCGCGGACAGCAGGAGGAGCCCGCCCGTCTCGTGTTGCAGCCAGTTGATCACTTCGAACTCCCGTTGTTGCGCAGGGAATGACCGGGAAGCGCCCCGGTGTGCGTACCTCCGTCGATCACCGGAACCCCGTTCACCAGCACGAACGGGATGCCGGCAGCCGCCTGCCGCGGTTCGTCGAACGTCGCGGTGTCCGCGACCTCGGCGGGGTCGAACAGGACCAGGTCCGCCGCGTAGCCCTCGCGCACGAGCCCGCGGTCGGTCAGGCGCAGCCGCTTCGCGGCCCGCCCGGTGAGGTGGTTCACGCACTCCTCCAGCCCGAGCACGCCCAGTTCCCGCACGTACCGCGCGAGGTAGCGGGGGAACGTGCCCCACGCGCGCGGGTGCGGCCGGTCGCCGACCAGCAGCCCGTCGCTGCCGCCGGTGTGCGCCGGGTGCTTCATGATCGCCCGCACGTTGCCCTCGTGGCCGACGTGCATCAGGCACGACGTGCCGAGCCGTTCCGCCAGCAGCGTGTCGAAGTACAGGTCCGCGGCCGGGCGGCCCGCCGTCCGCGCCGACGCGGCCACGCTGTGCCCCACCAGGTGCGCGTTCTCGGCGCGCCGCACGCCGTTGACCTCGATGGACTCCCAGTCGACCGGCACGCCGTGGCAGCCGTCCGACCCGGTCTCCTCGATCTCCACCCGGATCCGCTCACGGGTGTCCACATCGGACAGCCGGGCCAGGGTGGCCTCGGGCCCGCCCTCGGTGGCCCAGCTGGGCAGCAGCGCGGACAGGTAGGTCGCGCCGGGCAGGTACGGGTAGGTGTCCAGCGAGATGTCCGCGCCCGCGGCGATGGCGTCGTCCAGCAGCGTCAGCAGCTCGCCCGCGCGGCCCTCGTTGACCGGGAAGTTCATCGTGGCGTGGGCCAGGTGCAGCGGGCAGCCGGAGTCCAGCGACACCTGGACCATCTCCGCGTACGCCTCCAGCGCGCCGGCGCCGTAGCTGCGGTGGTGCGGGCTGTAGTAGCCGCCGAGCGACCCCGTGACCTCGCACAGCCGCACGAGTTCCGAGGTGCTGGCGTACATGCCGGGCGTGTAGGTGAGGCCGGACGAGAGCCCCACCGCCCCTTCCCGCAACGACTCCGCGACCACGGACCGCATCCTGTCCACTTCGGACTCGGTCGCGGGCCGGTCCTCCCAGCCGACGCACAGCATCCGGACCGTGCCCTGCGGCACGAGGTACGCGGCGTTCACCGCGATGCCCCGGTCGAGCCGGTCCAGGTACTCGCCGACCGACCGCCAGTTCCAGTCGAAGCCCGGCGGGTCGTCGTTCCAGCCCGCGAGCTGGCCCCGCAACGTCTCCAGCACGGCGTCGTCCACGGGCGCGTACGACAGCCCGTCCTGGCCGAGGACCTCGCTGGTCACGCCCTGCGACACCTTCGCCAGGTGGTCCGGGTTGGCCAGCACCTGGAGGTCGGAGTGCGAGTGCATGTCGATGAAACCGGGCGCCAGCACCAGTCCGCCGGCGTCGACGGTCCGCCCGCCGGAGAGCCGGTCGCCGATCCCGGCGATCCGGCCGTCGCGCACGCCGACGTCGGCCCGGTACTCCGGCGCGCCGGTGCCGTCCACGACCCGCGCGCCCTTGAAGACGATGTCCACGCCTGCTCCCTAGAAGTAGGTCCGGACGAAGTCGACGACGGTCGTGCCGTCGACGACGGGGAGGAGCCGCCACTTGTCGAACACCGTGCACGGGTGCGACAGGCCGAGCCCGACCCAGTCCCCGACCTCCACGGTGTCCTCGCCGATCGCCAGGAACGCGTGCTGGTCGTTGAGCGCCGTCACGGCCGCACCCCTCAGCGGCCGTTCCACCCCTCCCGACCGCACGACCTGCGGCTCGGGCAGGCCCTCGTCGAACGACGCGTCGCGCTTGCCGAGCGTCAGCAGCGCCAGGTCGGCCTGCGGCTTCGACGTGACCTGCGCCCACGCCCGCAGCGCCGACCGGAACGGCTGCTCGCCGTCGGTCCGGTTCAACGGCGAGATCCCGCGGTAGAAGCCGTCGTCGTGCGTCACGTACGCGCCGCTGCGCACCACGGGCAGCACCGGGAGGCCTTCGGGCCACGGCCTGGTCAGCGCGGCGGCGACCTGGTCGAAGTACGCGCTGCCGCCCACGGTGACGACCACCTGCTCGACGCCGTCGAACCGGCCCTCGTCGTTGAGCCGCAGCACCAGGTCCCGCACCGCGTCAAGATAGGCGTCCACAGTGGACTTCGCCTGGTCGGACGCGTCGTGCGCCAGCGCCCCCTCGTACCCGCCGACACCGACGAGCCGCAGCGCCGGGCTCTCCGCAACCGCTTGCGCCACCGCGACCGCGGTCTCCGGGTCACGTGCTCCGGTCCGCCCGCCGGTCGCGCCCAGCTCCACCAGCACGTCCACCGGACGGGTGACGGATCCGAGCGCCTCGGTCATCGCCGCGACCCCGGCCACCGAGTCCACCCAGCAGGTGAACTCGAACGCGGGGTCGGCCGCCAGCTCGTCCGCGAGCCACCGCAGGGCGGCCGGGTCCACGAGCTGGTTCGCCAGCAGCACCCGGCTCACGCCGAACGCCCGGTACACCCGGAGCTGGCTGGCGTTGGCCGCGGTGATCGCCCACGAGCCGTGGTCGAGCTGCCGTTCGAACAGCTGCGGGGCCATGGTCGTCTTGCCGTGCGGGGCGAGCGCGACGCCGTGCTTCTCGCACCACGCGGCCATCGTGGCCAGGTTGTGCTCCAGCGCGGCCGCGTCGAGCACCACGAGCGGGCCCACGAAGCCGTCGGCGAACAGGTCGAGGCGCCGGTCGGCCACCTCCCCGACGGTCGAGCCGAACGTGCTGCTCGGCAACCCCTTGAACTGCCAGTCGATGCGTTCCGCGCGCAGCGCTGCTACCGCGGTTCGGTCGATGTCGGCGGAAGGCACGTGTCTCGCTCCTCACGTTGCATATTTTGCAACGGCTATTGCGCGATGTGGTGTTGAAGTGTGTAACATCCGAGTGAGCCGCCGTCAACGAGCAAGTCCGGAGGAAAGAAGCGGATGAGGTTCGAACAAGCGGGCGGTGTGGTCTGCCTCGGCGAGACGATGGTGGTGCTGGTGCCCGCGGAACCGGGCCCGCCGCACGAGGTCGTGCGGTGGACCCGTGCCATCGGGGGAGCCGAGTCCAACGTGGCGTGTCACCTCGCGCGCCTGGGCGTGCGGAGCGCGTGGGTGAGCGCGGTGGGCGGGGACGCGTTCGGCCGGGCCGTGCTCGACGCGGTCGGCGGCGCGGGCGTGGACGTGACCGGGGTGAGCGTCGACCCGGACCGGCCGACGGGCCTGTACGTCAAGGAGGCCAACGCTTCCGGCAGTCCCGTCCGCTACTACCGGCAGGGGTCGGCCGCCTCGGCGATGGGACCGGAGGCGCTCGACCGGCTCGACCGGACGGACGTCCGGCTCGTGCACGTCAGCGGCATCACCGCGGCGCTGTCCGACAGCTGCCTCGCGCTGCTGCGGGCCGTGCTGACCGGGCCCCGCGACGGGCACGTGGTGTCGTTCGACCTCAACTGGCGGCCCGCGCTGTGGCGCGACCGCGACCCCTCCGTGCTGCGGGAACTGGCCAACGCCGCCGACATCGTGCTGGCGGGCGCCGACGAGGCCGAAGCCGTGTGGGGGACCGGCGACCCGGCGAAGCTGCGCGAACTCCTGCCCGGACCGGCGAGCCTCGTCGTGAAGCAGGGCGAGGTGGGCGCGACGCTGGTCGAGGACGACGTGTTCACCCACCAGCCCGCGCTGCGCGTGGACGTGGTGGAGCCGGTCGGTGCCGGCGACGCGTTCGCCGCGGGTTATCTTGCGGCCCACCTGGCGGGGAACCCTCCCGCCAGGCGACTGCGCGCGGGTCACCTCCAGGCGGCCGCGGTGCTGTTGACCACCGAGGACGTCGGGCAGCCGCTGCCCGCGTCGGTCACCGGCCCCCTGCTGGACGCCGACGACGGCACGTGGGCGGCGGCGTACCTACGGGAGAGCACATGAGCCAGAGCCTGGACCGCGCGCTGACGCTCGTCGGCGAACTGGCGACCGGACCGAAGACGCTGGAGGAGCTGTCCGGCGTGATCGACGTGCACAAGTCGACCGCGCTGCGGCTGCTGCGCACGCTGGAGTCGCACCGGTTCGTGCAGCGCGAGGGCGTGCACCACTACCGGCTCGGCACCGCGCTGTTCGACCTCGCCAACCGGGCGCTGGAGGAGCGGGACGTGCGCCGCAGCGCCGAGGCCGCGCTGCGCGAGCTGAACGCGCTGACCGGCTACACCGTGCACCTCGCCAGCTACGAGGGCGGCGAGGTGATCTACATCGACAAGTACGACAGCACCCACCCGATGCGGATGTACTCCCGCGTCGGCCGCCGCGCGCCGCTGCACTGCACGGCCGTGGCCAAGGTCCTGCTGTCGGACCTGCCGGAGCCGAAGCGGCGCGAGATCGCCACGTCCATGGAGTACCCGAGGCTGACCGCGAACACGATCACCGACCCGGCCGCGTACCTGGCGGAGCTGGAACGGGTGCGCGAACGCGGGTACGCCGTGGACAACTCCGAGCACGAGGACTTCATCCACTGCATCGGCGCCCCGATCCGCGGCTCCCGCGGCGAGGTGGTGGCGGCGGTCTCGATGTCGGTTCCCAAGGTGCTGCTCGACTTCGAGGGCCTGCTGGCCCTCGTGCCCAACCTGCTCGCCACCGCGCGAGCGGCGTCCATCGAGTGCGGCCACACGCCGCGCGACTAGAGAGGTTCCTGCCTTGCCGAAGATCGAGATCCACACCGAGTCCGCGCCCAAGCCCATCGCGAAGTTCTCCCAGGGCGTCCGCAAGGGCAACATCCTCCAGGTCGCGGGCCAGGTCGCGTTCGACGCCGAGACCGGGTCGATCGTCGGTGACACGGTCAAGGAGCAGACCGCGCAGACCCTGCGCAACGTCGCCGCCGTGCTGGAGGCCGCGGGCGCGAGCTTCGACGACGTCGTGATGCTGCGCGTGTACCTCACCGACACCGCGCACTTCGGCGAGATGAACGACGCCTACGGCGAGTTCATGACCGAGCCGTACTCCGCCCGCACGACCGTCTACGTGGGACTCCCCGCGGGCCTGCTCGTGGAGATCGACGCGCTGGCAGTGCTCGGCGACTGAACCCGATGGCCGGGGCCCCACTCGGGCCCCGGCCGTCAGGCGTGCCCGTCGCTGCGCGCCTCGGCGGGGGCGTCCAGCGCCGCGCGCAGGCCGTCGGCGAGCGCGCGGGTCGCCGCCGTCTCCGAGCGTTCGCAGATGTCCAACGCCCGCAAGCGGTGCACGCGGGCCTCGTCCGCCTCGCCGACGTCGTCGAGCACCGTCGCGTACAGGCTCAGCATCTCCACCAGCGCGGTCGTGCGCATCCGGTTCACCGCCGCCACGGCCTCCCGCAGCCGCACGATCGCACCCGCCGTGTCGCCCTGCCCGTGCAGGGCCGCGCCCAGCCGGAACAGCGCGTCCGACTCGGTGTTGCGCGCCTGCGTGACCCGCGCCAGCTCCAAGGCCTCCTCGGACGCCTCGCGCGCCGCGTCCCAGTCCCGCAACGAGATCAGGTTCGCCGCCAGCCGCAGCAGGTTCACCGCCAGCGTCTCGCGCTCATGGCTGTTCGCGCTGCCCTCGATGCGGGACCGGTGGAACGCGACGCACTTGCGGTGCACCTCGGCCGACTCGGCGTACCGGCCGAACAGGTGCAGCACCAGCCCGAGGTTCGACAGCGCGAACTGCACCGCCAGCTCGTTGCCCGCCGCCTCGAACCCGTCCACGGCCCGCAGCGCGAACGCGCTCGCCTCGTCCAACCGCCCCTGCCGCCGTTCGATGGCCGACCGGTAGTAGAGCGCCCAGGCCTGCTCCATCAGGTCGCCGCAGTCGACCGCCGCCGCCCACGCCTGCTCGTGCACCACGAGCGCGGCCTCCTGCCGGTCCAGCAGCACGCACAGCGTCCAGCACACGAAGTTCAGCTGCACGGCCTCGTCCCGCCTGCTGCCGAGCGCGCGCGCCGCGTCGACGCCGAAGCGGAACACCTCGTGCCACAGGGAGCCGTCACCGCGTTGGTCGGAGTACCAGTGCATCGCGGTCGCCACGTCCAGCACCGTGCGGTGCCGCCGCGCGGCGTGCGCGATCCGCAGCGCGCCGATCCAGTGGCTCGTCTCCCGGTGCAGCCAGCCCGCCGCCCTGTCCCGGTTGTCCGACGACCCGTCCGGGCCGAAAACCCGTGCCGCCGCACGGGCTTCGCGCAGCAGCCAGTCCACCGTCCGCCAGCGCGCCTCGTCCACGACCGACGACGACTCGTCCTCGACGAGCCTCTCCCGCGCGAACACCCGCAGCAGGTCGTGGCACACGTACCGGCCGACCGCTGCGGACACCTCCACGAGGCTCGCGTCGACCAGTTCCTCCAACGTCTCCTCGGCCACGTCCGCCGTCACGCCCGCCGCCACCCCGACCAGCTCCGGCGTCACGTCCGCGCCCGGAGCCAACGACATCCGCCGGAACACCAGCGCCGCCCGCGGGTTCAGGTGCTGGTAGGACATCAGGAACGCGGCCCGCACCCGCAGGTCGCCCGACGTGAGCGCGCTGAGCCTGCGGCCCTCGTCGCCCAGCTGCTCGGCCAGGTGCCCGACCGTCCAGCGCGGCCTGCTCGCCAGCCGGTTGCCCGCGATCCGCAACGCCAGCGGCAGGCGTCCGCACAGCTCCGCGACCCGCTCGGCGGCGGCGTGCTCGGCGAACACCCGGCGCTCGCCGACGATCGCGCCCAGCAGCCGAACCGACTCGCCGAGCGACAGCACGTCCAGCGCGAGCCGCGTGCCCGCGTCCAGCCCGCCGAGGGTCTGCCTGCTCGTGACCAGCACCAGCGACGAGCTCCCGGTCGCCAGCAGCGGCCGCACCTGCGCCTCGTCGGCGGCGTTGTCCAGCACCAGCGCCGTCGACCGCCCGCGCAGCTCGGCCCGGTACAGCGCCGCCCGTTCCTCCGCCCGCGCCGGGATCCGCTCCTCCGCGACCCCCAACGTCCGCAGCACCTTGTGCATGACCTCGCCCGGCGGCACCGGCCGCGCGTCCATCCCGCGCAGGTTCACGAACAGGCAGCCGTCCGGGAAGCGCTCCGCCAACAGGTACGCGACGTGCACCACCAGCGTCGTCTTGCCCGCGCCGGGCGGCCCGTGCACCACGACGACCTCGGTCCCGCGCCCCGCCTTGGCGGACGCCTCCAGCAGCCGCAGCTCCTGCTCGCGCCCCGTCAGGTCCGGCACGTCCGGCGGCAGCGCCCACGGCGCGGCGGTGGCGGGCTGGTGCCGCATCCGCCCCGCTTTCGCGGTGTCGAGCAGCGCCCGCAGTTCCGCGCCGTCCAACCGCAGCACGTGGGCGAGGGCCTCGACCGTGCGCCGCTGCGGGCCCTTGGCGCGCCCGCGTTCCATGTCGCTGATCGCGCGCACGCTCACCCCGGACCCGGCGGCCAACTCCTCCTGCGTCAGAGCGGACCGGACGCGGTGGGAACGCAGCAGATCGCCGAACGTCGTGGACACCGACCTGAGCGTAGCGGGACCCCACCCGCCACTTCCCGCCGAACCACGATCCTGATAGACCGTTGACCATGAAGTGGTACGCGGACGGCGCCGCGCGGTTCACCCGTCAGATCATCGCCGACGTGCTGGCGGCGGGCTGGGTGTGGTTCTGGATCTGGTTCGCACTGGGAGCGAGGGACGGCGTCCTCACCGCCCGAGCCCCCGGCGACGGCCTGGTTAGTGCCGGAACGAAGGTCCACGACGCCTTCGCCGACGCCGCGGGCAGCGCGGGCCGAGTGCCAGTGGTGGGCGACGACCTGGCAGGCGCACTGGGGAAAGGCACGGACGCCGGCACCACCCTCTCCAACGTCGGCCACGCCCAGATCGAAGCGGTGGAGACGGTCGCCACGTGGCTCACAGTGGCGCTCATCGCCGTCCCGATCGTCTTCCTCCTCATCACCTGGCTCCCACTACGACTCCGCTTCGCCCGCCGAGCCTTCGCAGCCAGACGCCTACGAGACACAGGCCGCACAGACCTGCTGGCACTACACGCGCTCAACACGATGTCCCTGGCCCAACTGGCCAAGTTCGACACAGACCCGGTAGACGGCTGGCGCCGCGGCGACCCGGACACCATCGCCACCCTGGCCTCCCGCCGCCTATCCCGCCTGGGCATCCGCGGCTAAGCACTCAAACCACCAGACACAATTCGAAATACTGTATGCACCACCCACTCGAAAGGGTGGGGGCCGCGCAAGAGACCCGCAACGAACCCGACAGCCGACTGGCGACCACCACGGGACCGGCGCGCGTGATGGCCTCTATGAAACCGGTAGCCGACTGGTGACTACCACGGGACCGGCGGCCGACTGGTGGGCCACCGATGAGACCGGCAGTCAACTGGTGGGCACCTATGGGACTGGCAGTCAACTGGTGGGCACCTATGGGACTGGCAGTCAACTGGTGGGCACCTATGGGACTGGACCCGGACTGACTGCCACCCACGGGACTGGTATATGCCTGTTGACCTGCTACGGAACGCTACGGGCCGCCCGCAACCGTGGCCGATTTTACTTGGGGATTTTGGCCTTAAAATTGGGGATCGGGCAGGCTTTCAAGCACTGCCTTTTGGCCCGATCAAGGCCAAAATAAGGGGTCCCCAAGTCAAATCGGCCACACC
>Ga0247771_1000053_pt1 | contig 50584 bp, 37 predicted proteins | sample UWRJL197509C6_FD_179948 | JGI IMG/M metagenome (GOLD analysis project Ga0247771, IMG submission 179948) | Plant litter microbial communities from Arlington Agricultural Research Station in Wisconsin, United States - UWRJ-L197-509C-6 | ecosystem: Environmental > Terrestrial > Plant litter >... | reverse complement strand
GGCGCGGTGGATACGGATCGAGCCGCCGCCGATCTCGTTGCCGTTGCAGACGATGTCGTAGGCGTAGGCCAGCGCGTTGCCGGGGTCGGACTCGAAGTTGTCCAGCCACTCCGGGGTGGGCGAGGTGAACGCGTGGTGCAGCGCGGTCCACTTGCCGCCGCCCACGGCGACGTCGCCGTCCTTGAGCTTCTCGGCCGACTCGAACATCGGGAAGTCCACGACCCACACGAACGACCAGGCGTTCTCGTCGATCAGGCCGACGCGGGACGCGATCTCCACGCGGGCCGCGCCGAGCAGCGAGCGGGCGCCGTCCGGGTCGCCCGCGGCGAAGAACACGCAGTCGCCGGGGTTCGCGCCGACGGCCTTCGCGAGGCCCTCGCGCTCGGCCTCGGACAGGTTCTTGGCGACCGGGCCGCCGAGCGTGCCGTCCTCGGCGACGAGCACGTACGCGAGGCCGCGGTGGCCGCGCTGCTTCGCGAACTCCTGCCAGCCGTCGAGCGTGCGACGGGGCTGGTCCGCGCCGCCGGGCATGACGACCGCGCCGACGTACGGGGCCTGGAAGACCCGGAACGGGGTCTCCTCGAAGTAGTCGGTCAGCTCGACCAGCTCGACGTCGAAGCGCAGGTCGGGCTTGTCCGAGCCGTACTTCGCCATCGCCTCGGCGTAGCTGATCCGGCGGAACGGCTGCGGCAGCTCGTGGTCCGCGAGGCCCTTCCACAGCGCCGAGATGATCCGCTCGCCGAGCGCGATCACGTCGTCCTGCTCGACGAAGCTCATCTCGATGTCGAGCTGGGTGAACTCCGGCTGGCGGTCGGCGCGGAAGTCCTCGTCCCGGTAGCAGCGGGCGATCTGGTAGTACCGCTCCATGCCGCCGACCATCAGCAGCTGCTTGAACAGCTGGGGCGACTGCGGCAGCGCGTACCAGGAGCCGGGGCGCAGGCGCGCGGGCACCAGGAAGTCGCGGGCGCCCTCCGGGGTGGAGCGGGTGAGCGTCGGGGTCTCGATCTCGACGAACTTCTCGGCGTGCAGCACCTCGCGGGCGATGCGGTTCGCCTCGCTGCGCGCGCGGATCGCCTTGGCGGGGCCGCTGCGGCGCAGGTCGAGGTAGCGGTGCTTGAGGCGGGCCTCCTCGCCGACCTCGAGGTGGTCGTCGAGCTGGAACGGCAGCGGGGCGGACTCGTTGAGGACCTCGAGCTCGGTCGCGTAGACCTCGATCGCGCCGGTCGGCAGGTCCGGGTTCGCGCTGCCCTCGGGGCGCGCGGTCACGTCGCCGACGATCTTCACGACGAACTCGGAGCGCAGGCGGTGCGCGCGCTCCGCCATCTCGCCCTCGCGGAAGACGACCTGGGCGACCCCGGAGGCGTCGCGGAGGTCGATGAAGATGACCCCGCCGTGATCGCGCCTGCGGGCCACCCACCCGGTCAGGGTGACGGACTGCCCGGCGTGCTCGGCCCGGAGCGTCCCGGCCTCGTGCGTGCGCATCACGGGTGCTGCTCTCCTCATGCTCGTCTAGCTGACTGGCGACTGGCAGTCAAGGCTAGCCAACAGCTCCGTGGGGAGGGCCACCAGGTTTCCGATTCGCTTGTGGGCGGCGGCGGGAACCGTACGATCCTCGGGTGCCGAAACCCCTGCTGGTGATCGCCGTGGCCGCCGTGCTGTCCTCGTGGCTCCTCTCGGGCTGCGCGACGAGCGTGAACGGGAAGCCCGTCGCCGGGGCGGACCCGGTCGCCTCCGGACCCACGTGCGAGTACCCGGTCGACACCTCGCCCGGCGCGGTCACGGCGAAGGGCTTCCCGTCCACCGTCTCGGACCCGAAGAAGTCCACGCTCTCGTTCGCCACGCCGCAGGGCGTGCTGGCGATCGACCTCGACCCGGCGGCGGGCCCGTGCTCGGTGGAGGCCGTCCGGTACCTGGTGCGGCAGAAGTTCTACGACGGCTCGTCGTGCCACCGCCTCACCACGAACCCCGGTCTCCAGGTGCTCCAGTGCGGCGACCCGTCGGGCAGCGGCTCGGGCACGCCCGGTTTCCGCTACGAGGACAAGCTGCCCGCGCGCGGCGACTACGTGCGCGGGGTCGTGGCGATGGCCAACGCCGGTCCGGGCACGAACGGCAGCCAGTTCTTCATCGTCTACGGCGCGGCGCAGATCGACCCGGACTACCCGGTGCTCGGCAAGGTGTCCTCGGGCATGGACCTCGTCGACAAGGTCGTCACCGGTGGTGTGGTGGGCGGCAAGCAGGACGGCAAGCCGGTCAAGCCGATGACGTTCACCAGCGTCACCGAGGGGTGACGGCGAGCCGGATCCGGTAGGTCCACCACCACGGCGCGGCGGTCGGGATCCGACGTTCGGCGACTTCCCGGAGCTGGGCCAGGCCGATCTGCTCGTCGGTGTACCCGGCGTTGCGCGCGCTCATCGCGCCGCCCTGGCTCAACGCGACCTCGTACAGCCGGGTCGCGTCGCCGGAGTCGCGGTCGTGCAGGGCCAGTTCGGTGACGTGCCGGAACAGCCCGGAGGCGCGCAGCCGGTCGGCGTGCTCGTGCTTCGGGGCCTTGGGCGGCCTGCTGGCCCTGGTGTCCTCCAGCGCCGAGAGGGTCCGGTCGAACTCGTGCCACGCCGCGTCGACCTCCCAGTCGACCGACGGCGGCCAGTCGTTGTCGAACGCCACGAACACCCCGCCGGGCCGCAGGATGCGGGCGATCTCCGGGAACGCCTCGGCCGGGTCGAACCAGTGCAGCGCCTGGCTCGCCGTGACGACGTCCGCGCAGGCGTCGGGCAGGGTCGTGGCCTCCGCGGTGCCCTCGACGATCCGGTAGCGGTCGGGGTCGAGCCTGGATGCGGCCACGGCACGCATGTCGGCCGACGGCTCGACGGCGGTGGCGCGGTCCCACAGCAGCGTCGCTCCCCCGGTGCCCGCGCCGAGGTCGACCACGTCCGGGTCGGGCCGGTCGATCCACTGGCGGACCAGGTCGACGATCTCGCGGGGCGGCTTGGGCCGCACCCGCTCGTAGAGGTCGGCGAACCCGGAGAAGCGCGTGATGGCGTCGGTCATGTCCCCAGTCTAACCGTACGCACGTACTGCTTGCCGGTTTCGCCTGGTAGTCGCGCTAGGCCGACCGGATGAACTCGGCGCGGGCACGGCGGTGAGCGGCGCTGTTGGATCGATCGAGCTGCCTATCGTCGGCACCATGACGGCCTTCCTGGACCTGTGCGGCAAGGACTTCCGGACCGACCCGCACGCCGTGCTGCGCAAGGCGCGGGAGGCCGACTGGTGGGTCGAGACCTCGATGGGGGCGGCCGTGCTGCGGTTCGACGAGGTGCAGGCGGTGCTGTCGTCGTGGTCGTTGCGGACGGAGGCCAACGCCGCCCTGTCGGGTCTCGACGGGGAGGAGCACCAGCGGGTGCGGCGGTCGGCCGGGCGGGCGTTCACCGCGCGGCGGGTCGAGGAGTTCCGGTCGGAGACCGGGTTCGTGGCGGACGAACTGGTCGACGGGCTCGGGAGTTCGGTCGACTTCGTGGCGGACTTCGCGCGGCCGTTCGCGGTGGGCGCGCTGTGCCGGTTCGTGGGGGTGCCGGAGGAGCTGTGCGAGGCGGCGACCTCGGAGGAGTCGGGCGACGAGGTCGTCGGCGACCTGCTGGACCAACGACGGCGGACGCCGGTGAACGACCTGCTCAGCTCGTTGGTGGACCAGTCGCTGACCGAGGCGGAGCTGCGGTCGCTCGTGGTCGCGCTGCTGGTGAGCGGGTCGCAGACCGTGCAGCACCAGCTCTCGTCGGCCGTGGCGGCGTTCCTGGAGTTCCCCCGGCAGTGGGAACTGCTGGGCGAGGACTCCTCGCTCGCGGGCGCGGCGGCCGAGGAGGTGGTGCGGTTCGGCCCGTCGATGCTGCTGGGCACGCCGAGGATCGCCAAGGAGGACATCGTGCTCAACGGCGTGACGCTGCCCGCCGGGAGCCGGGTGCTGCCGGTGACCGCGTCGGCGAACCGGGACGCGGCGGTGTTCGCGGCACCGGACCGGCTGGACATCACCGTGCCCCGGACCGCGCACCTGACGTTCGGGGGCGGCATCCACTACTGCCTGGGCGCGGGGCTGGCACGGGTGGAACTCCAGGAGGTGCTGCCCCGGCTGGCACGGGCGTGGCCGGGGATGCGGGCGAACGGGGACGTGGAGTGGTCGTCGCCGACGGACGCTGTTTACGGGCCCACGGCGTTGCCGATTTCCCTCGGATGATCCTGTCGAGTACCACGCGGTCTATTTTCGTCAACCGCTTTCAGGATTCGGGAAACCCGAGGTAGAAGCATCTTTTAACGTTGTCGTGATAACTGGCAACGCTAAGGGCTTTCATTCGTTCTCGCTCACTGTTTATGGTCGTGACCATCAGCAACGATGCTGTGGCGCTCAGTGAAGATCGATCCCGTGACCAGCACTTCCACTCCCTGCGGACGTGGTGGTCACCATCCGAGAACGGGAATCACACGATGCGAGAGTCACGACAGAACCGGTTCCTGGCCGGCGTCGGGGTAGCCGCTCTGGCTGCCACGGCGGTCACCCTGCTGGCTTCCCCGGCGCAGGCCGCGACGGGCGAAATCCGTTCGGCGGACGCCAAGGAAAAGGTGCCGAACAGCTATGTGGTGAAGCTGAAGGACACCGCCGAGGCGGTGTCGAGGACCGAGGCGACGGCCAACACCGTCGCGGCTCGGTTCGGCGGCGCGGTCGACCGCGTGTACGGCAGCGCGCTGCGCGGCTTCAGCGTGAAGCTGTCCGAGGCGCAGGCGAAGCGGCTCGCCGCCGACCCGGCGGTCGAGTACGTGGAGCAGGACCAGGTGTTCCACGTCGAGACCACGCAGTCCAACCCGCCGTCGTGGGGCCTGGACCGCATCGACCAGGCCAACCTGCCGCTGAACTCGGCCTACAGCTACACGTCGACCGGCTCGGGCGTCACGGCGTACGTGATCGACACCGGTGTGCGGATCAGCCACCAGACGTTCGGCGGCCGGGCCGTGAACGGCCGTGACTTCGTCGACAACGACGCCGTCGCCCAGGACGGCAACGGCCACGGCACGCACGTCGCGGGCACCATCGCGGGCAGCCAGTACGGCGTCGCGAAGGGCGCGAAGGTCGTCGCCGTCCGCGTGCTCGACAACGCGGGCTCCGGCACCCTCGCCGGTGTCGTCGCGGGCATCGACTGGGTGACGGCCAACGCCGTCAAGCCCGCCGTCGCGAACCTCAGCCTCGGCGGTGGCGCGTCCACCGCCATCGACGACGCCGTGCGCCGCTCCATCGCCTCCGGCGTGACCTACGCGGTCGCGGCGGGCAACAGCAACGCCAACGCCAGCACGTTCTCCCCGGCCCGCGTCACCCAGGCCATCACGGTCGGCGCGACCGAGCGCACCGACGCCCGCGCCAGCTACTCCAACTTCGGCTCGGTGCTGGACCTCTTCGCCCCCGGCTCGGGCATCACCTCGTCCTGGGGCACGAGCGACACGGCCACCAACACCATCAGCGGCACCTCGATGGCCACCCCGCACGTGGCCGGTGTGGCGGCCCGCTACCTCCAGACCCACACCACGGCCACCCCGGCCCAGGTCTCCGCGGCCCTGGTCGCGGCGGCCACGCCCAACAAGGTCACCAACCCCGGCTCGGGCTCCCCGAACCGCCTGCTGTTCCTGTCCCCCACGGCCTAATCCCCTGAACCAGGAAGGCCCGGCACCCCAGGTGCCGGGCCTTCCGGTTTACGCGGAGAGGAACGCCCGCCAGCGTGCCGCGGGAAACGCCAGCACTCCGGCGGCCGGGTTCTTGGAATCCCGGACGACCACGGCCGGACCAGCGAAGGCAACCTCGACGCAGGCGTCGTTGTTCCCACCACCACTGCGGCTGCTCTTGCGCCAAACCAGGCCGGATGTGTCCATAGTGGACAAGAAGATCGCCTCACTCCCTCGGGCTGTAGACCCGTTCGATCACTGCCAGCGAGTCCGTCGGGGAGAGCGCCCGCGAGGACAGATGGTCAAAAAGAAGTCTAGCCCTGGAGACCTCGTCGATCTCCTCGATATGAGTCGAACCGGTGGGGTAGGAGACGTACAACAGGTCAAAGTCCGTCGGGTCCGGGAACTCCAGCACGATGAAGGAGCCGCTGATCCCGCCGTGCCCACCCATGTCGGTCGGCAGCACCTGAAGGGTGACCGTGGGCAGCTGGGACATGCTGATCAGGTGCTCCAACTGCTCGCGCATGACCTTCGGTCCACCGAGGGTCTGCCGCAGGGCCGCCTCGTCCACCAAGGCGACCAACTGGAGTGGGTTCTTCTCAGCGGTGAGCCGTTCTTGGCGGATCTTCCTGACCGCGATCTGGTTGGCCAACTCCGTCTTGCTGCGCTTCAGCTGGTGCACCTCGAACAGGGCCCGCATGTAATTCTCGGTCTGCAACAGGCCTGGCAAGTGCAGCAGGGTCAGCTCGCGCACTACGGCGGCTTCGGTCTCGACGTCGACGTACCCCATGTCCTTGATGCCGTAGCTGACCCACCAGCCGGGTTTCAACGCGTCCCTGGTGCGGTCGATGAGGTCGGGCACGAACTGGTCGTACACGTCCATCATCGACCGCACCAGGTGCACGTCCAGCCGGGTTTCCCCGGCCTCCAGGCGTTGCAGGGAGCTGCGGGTCTTGTCGAGCAGGACGCATGCCTTGTCCAGGCTCATGTCGGCTTGTTCGCGCATCAACCGGACGCGCTGCCCCAGCCTGCGGCGGCGGAAGGTCGGGCGCTGGTGCGTGGTCACCGGACCTTTGTACCGACGCCCGTCCCAGAACTGGGATTCCCGCTACCCGAAAGAGTTACAGCGCCGGGTCCCAGTACAGCAACCGCCCGAACGACACCGGTGTTCCAGCCGCCACGATCGCCGCCGAGACCTGCGCGGGCGTGGCCGTGGGGTTGTTCTGGAGGTAGCGCGCGGCCACCCCGGCGACGTGCGGGGCCGACATGGAGGTACCCGACAGGGTGTTGCTGGCGGTGTCGCTGGTGTTCCACGCCGACAGGATCTGCTGGCCCGGCGCGTAGATGTCCACGCCCGGCCCGTAGTTGGACGACGACGCGCGCGTATCGGTGATCGTGGATGCCCCCACGGTCAACGCCTGCGCGACGCGGGCGGGCGAGAAGTTGGCGACGTCGGCGTTGCTGCCGCCCGCCGCGACGGTGTACGTGACGCCGGAGGCGATCGACGCGCGCACGGCGTCGTCCATCGCGGTCGACGCCGAGCCGCCGATGCTCATGTTCGCCACGGCGGGCCGGACGGCGTTGCGGGTCACCCAGTTGACGCCCGCGATGACCCCGGCCGTCGTGCCGGAACCCGTGGGGCCCAACACCTTCACGCCGTAGCACACGGCCTGCTTGGCGATGCCGTACGTCGTGCCGATGGCGGTGGCGGCGACGTGCGTGCCGTGGCCGTTGAGGTCGTCGGCGATCGCGTCGTTGTCGACGAAGTCCCAGCCGTCGCGGGCGCGGCCGCCGAAGTCGATGTGCGTCTTGCGGATGCCGGTGTCGATCACGTAGACGTTCACGCCACGGCCGCTGCTCGTGTAGCTGTACGCGTGGTCCAGCGGCAGGGCCCGCTGGTCCGTGCGGTCCAGGCCCCACGGCGGGTTCAGCTGGGTCGCCGTGCCGTGCACGACCTGGTTCTGCTCGACGTACTCGACCGACGGGTCGGCGGCCAGTCGGCGCGCCTGCTTCTCCGTCAGCGTCGCGGTGAACCCGGCGAACGCGCCGGACAGCGCCCGCCCGCCGACGGACGCCGCGAGGCGATCGCCACCGCCCTTGACCTCGGCCTTCACCTTCACGATGTAGCTGCCGGGGATCGCGGTCGGCGACCCGGCGGCGAGCACGACACCCTCGGCGGCCTGTGCGGGCGTGGCGGCGAGCGCCAACCCCAACGCCGCCACCCCTAAGCAGGACACGAACTTGCGCATGGACGTTCCTTCCTCGAAACAGGGCGGTGGCCCCGACGCGGAACGCGCCGAGGCCACCGGTGAAACGGGTACTACGCGGAGGGCGACCGGAACAGCAGGCGGTTCGGGGAACCGGAGCCGGGGTTCGTCACCTTGTTGAGGGTGGCCGTCGAGGTGATCGCGGACGACACCGTGGCCGGGGTGGCGGACGGGTTGGACTGGAGGTAGCGCGCGGTCACGCCGACGACGTGCGGGGTCGCCATCGAGGTGCCGCTGATGGTGTTGGTGGCCGTGTCGCTGGTGTTCCACGACGACGTGATGCCCGAGCCCGGCGCGAAGACGTCCAGCACGGAACCGTAGTTCGAGTAGCTGGCGCGGGCGTCGGTGCGCTCGGTCGCGCCGACGGTGATGGCCTGCGTGACGCGGGCCGGGGAGAAGCCGGACGCGTTGGCGTTGCTGTTGCCCGCCGCCACGCCGTAGGTCACGCCCCGCGCGATGGAGGCGCGCACGGCGTCGTCCAGCGCGGTGGAGGCGCCGCCGCCGAGGCTCATGTTGGCCGTGGCGGGCTTGACGTGGTTGTTGGTGACCCAGTTGATGCCCGCGACGACGCCCGCGGTGGTGCCGGAGCCCGCGTTGTCGAGCACGCGCACCGCGACGATCTTCACGCCCTTGGCCACTCCGTACTGGCTACCGCCGATGGTGCCCGCGACGTGCGTGCCGTGGCCGTTGCCGTCCTGCGCCACGTTGTCGTTGTCGACGGCGTCGTAGCCGTTGACCGCGCGACCGCCGAACGTCTGGTGCGTGATCCGCACACCGGTGTCGATGACGTAGGCGTTCACGCCCGCGCCGGTCGTGGTGTAGCTGTAGGACGCGTTGAGCGGCAGGCTGGCCTGGTCGATCCGGTCGAGGCCCCACGACGGCGGGTTGGCCTGGGTGGTCTCGACGTGGAACACCTGGTTCTGCTCGACGTACTCGACCGACGGGTCGGCGGCGAGGCGCTTGGCCTGCTTCTCCGACGCGCTCGTCGCGAAGCCCTTGAACCCGCCCTCGTACGTGCGGTCGATCTTGGTGCCGAACTTCGAGGCGAGGGAGTCGACCGACGCCGTGGAGAAGTCCTTGAGCTTCACGATGTAGCTGCCCGGAATGGCCTGGGCCGACCCGGCCGCGAGGATGTTCCCCTCGGCGGCCTGCGCCGTCCCGGCCGCCATGGTGATGGTCGCCGCGGCGACGATCACCGCACCGGCACCGGCCAACCAGCGCACCTGTCGTGTTTCACGCATTCGTCTGTTCCTGTCGTTCGCAGGGAACGGCCGACGAAGTGACCCGCGGGCGGGGGAAGACGGGGACGACGACCGCATGTCACGCCCCTGAGCAGGCGCTCCACGTCTTCCGAGGCTATTGATGATCCGAGATGTCCGAAATAGACCAGATGCCCCAGTGGTCTTGGGCGCGCCTACTGCACCGGGTCCACGACGATCGTCGGCATACCTTCGGCGGTACACCTCCGTCCGAGATCCGGTAACAACCAGGGCCAAAAGTCTTAAGAATCCAGTGTTTCATTAACAGTGTCAGCCTCTGGAATGCCACGGAACATCCCCGAACGGCTGTACCGGACCCTTTACGGACCCCAGTAGGGTCGCTTCCGCTGAAGTTCCTTCTGAACGGAGTGGGTAATGGTCGGCCATGCCACCGAAACGGCCGAGGAGTTCGCCGAAACACTGCGTGCCGCGATACGCGCGAAAGGCCTGAGCCTGGACCGCATTCGGCACCGGCTGCACATGCGGGGCGCGCCGATCAGCATCACGGCGTTGAGCTACTGGCAGTCGGGCAGGCGCAGACCGGAAAGACCGGATTCACTGCTCGCGTTGAGCCACCTCGAAGACGTGCTCGACCTGCCGGAAGGCGCGTTGAGCCAACTGCTCGGACCCCCGCGACCGCGAGGTCGAGGGCGGATCAGGCAGGTAGAACAGCAGGTACAGGGAATCGGCCGGGACAACGTCCGGCTGGCCCAACTCCTCGCGGGGGTCGACACCAGCTCGGACACCGGGCTGAACCGCGTCTCCCAGCAGGACCGCGTGGAAATCGGCGCGGAAGGCGGCACCCGCCGACTGCGCTCCCGCCACACGCTGCGCGCCGACCGCGCGGGCGTCGACCGGTGGGTATTGGTCTACGACACGGACGCGCCGGGCAACCCGCTGCCGTCCATCGGGATGCTCCGCTCGTGCAGGCTGGGCCGGTTGATAGCCGACCCCACCAGCGGCATCCTGGTCGCCGAACTCCTGTTCCCCAAGCCGCTCCGGCAGGGGGAGACGCTCGTCCTGGAGTACGAACTGCTCCACGGCGAACTCCCCTACCCCGCCATGGAGACCTCGCACTTCCGCCGTTTCCGCCTCCCCGTCCGGGAGTACGCGCTGGAGGTCAGGTTCGACACCCGGTGCGTGCCGGTGAAGTGCGAGCGGTTCTCCACGCCGGACCTCGCCGAGGGCTCCGCGATCACCGTCGACGACTGGGGCTACGCGCACGCGAACGTGCGCGACTTCGGCCCCGGAATCTTCGGCATCCGTTGGGAATGGTCCCTGAACTAATACGAGCGGGGCAGGTTCAGGGTGTGCTGCGCCACATAGTTGAGGATCATTTCCCGGCTCACCGGGGCGATTCGCGAAATACGTGACGCGGTCAGCAACTGGGCCAGCCCGTACTCGGTCGCGAGACCGTTGCCGCCGTGCACCTGGATGGCCAGATCCACCGCGGAGGCAACCGCTTCCCCGGCCGCGTACTTCGCCATGTTGGCCGACTCCCCGGCCGCCCTGTCCTGCCCCGAGTCGTACAGAGCCGCCGCCTTCTGCGTCATCAGCCGAGCCAGTTCCACCTGGATGGCGCAGTGGGCGAGCGGGTGGGACAACCCCTGGTGCGCCCCGATGGGCGTTCCCCAGACCGAACGGGTGCGCGCGTACTCGGCCGCTTTGTCCAACGCGCGCAAGGCCATACCAGTGGCGAACGAGGCCGCCATGATCCGCTCCGGGTTGAGCCCGGCGAACAGCTGGGCCAACCCGGCGTCGGCCGACCCCACGAGGGCGTCCGACGGCAGGCGCACGTCGTCGAAGAACATCGTGAACTGCTTCTCCGGCGAGACGATCTCCATCTCGATCGGCCGGAACGTCAGGCCGGGGGCGTCCGTCGGCACGATCATCAGCACCGGACCGGTCGGGCCGATGGCCACGACCAGCACGGCCTGCACCTCGTCCACGCCGGAGATGTAGTACTTGCCGCCGCTGAGGACCCACTCGTCGCCGTCGCGGCGGACCTTCGTGGTGAGCTTGTGCGAGTTCGAGCCCGCGTCCGGCTCGGTGATGGCGAACGCCATCTTCGTGGTGCCCTCCGCGAAGCCGGGCAGCCACCGCTGCTTCTGCTCCTCAGTGCCGAACCGGGCGATCACGGTCGCGCAGATCGCGGGCGAGACCACCATGAGCAGCATCGGACTGCCCGCGCGGGCCAACTCCTCGCACACCGCGGCCAAGTCGCCGATGCCGCCGCCACCGCCGCCGAACTCCTCCGGCACGGCCACGCCGAGGTAGCCGAGCTTGCCCGCCTCGGCCCACAGCTCGTCGGTCTTCTCGCCCGCGCGGGCCTTGGCCACGAAGTACTCGTGCCCGTACCGGGCCCCGAGGTCCGCGACGGCCGAGCGCAGCGCCTTGCGCTCGTCGGTCTCGGTGAAGTTCCCGGTCATGACTCCCCCTCCACGACGACGAGAACGTCGCCCGAATCGACCTGCTGTCCCTGGGTGATGCGCAGTTCGGCGACCGCGCCCGCGGTGGACGCGAGGATCCGGTGCTCCATCTTCATGGCCTCCAGCACGAGCAGCTCCGCGCCGGCTTCGACCCGTTGCCCCTGCTCGACCGCGACCCGGACCACGGTGCCGGGCATCGGGGCGATCGTCGCGCCCGGCGCGACCGTGGTCTCCGGCTCCGGGAAGCGCGGGGTCGCCCTGAGCGTCACGGCTCCCAGCGGCGAGTCCACCTCGACCACGTCGCCGTACACGCTGACCTCGAAGCGGTGCCGCACGCCGTCGCGTTCGAGCACGACGACGTCCTCGCCCGCCTCCACGACGGTGAGCGGCAGGCTCGTCACCACGCCGTCGCGGGTGTGCCGGTAGTCGACCTCGACACCGTCGTACGTCACGCGCCGCGACTGCGACGGGAGGTTGCGCCACCCGATCGGCAGAGCGCCGGTGTGCCGCCGTGCGGCCTGCGCGAGCGCGGCGGCCAACGCGCCGGGAGTGGGATCCCGGTCCTTGGGCGCGGTGAGCCGGTGTTCGTCGAGGAACCCGGTGTGGGTGTTGCCGTTGAGGAACTCCGGGTGCCGCAGGACGTCCACGAGCAGGGCGCGGTTCGTGACCAGGCCGTGGATCCGGGCGTTCGCCAAGGCGGCGGCGAGCTTGCGGATCGCGCTGGTGCGGTCCGGGGCCCAGGCGATGACCTTGGCGAGCATCGGGTCGTAGTGCACGCCGACGACGGACCCGCTCTCCACCCCGCTGTCGAGCCGGACGTCGCCGGTGATCTCGAACCGGTGCAGCGTGCCGCTCGCCGGACGCCAGTCCTGTGCGGGGTCCTCCGCGTACAGGCGGACCTCGATCGCGTGGCCGTTCGGCGTCGGTGGCTCGGCGGGGAGCCGCGCGCCCTCGGCAATGGCGAGCTGCCACGCCACCAGGTCGACGCCGAACACCAGCTCGGTCACCGGGTGCTCGACCTGGAGGCGGGTGTTGACCTCCAGGAAGTGGAAGTCGCCGTCCTTCAGCATGAACTCGACCGTGCCCGCGCCGACGTACCCGATCGCCTCGGCGGCGGCCGTCGCGGCGTCGTACAGCCGCTTCCGGACGTCGGTGTCCACGGCCGGGCTCGGCGTCTCCTCCACGATCTTCTGGTGCCGCCGCTGGATCGAGCACTCCCGCTCGCCCAGCGCCCACACCGTGCCGTGGGAGTCGGCCAGCACCTGCACCTCGATGTGCCGCGCGCCTTCCAACAACGGCTCGCAGAACACCGTGCCGTCACCGAACGCCGACTCCGCTTCGCGGCGGGCGGCGGCGAGGTTGTCCTGGAGTTCGGCGCGCGACCGCACCTCCCTCATGCCCCGACCACCACCGCCGGCGGAGGCCTTGATCAGCACCGGGAACTCGGTCACGGACTCCGGGTCCAGCTCGGCCAGCACCGGCACCCCGGCCGCGGCCATCCGCTTCTTCGCGGCGACCTTGGACCCCATCGCCTCGATGGCCTCGGGCGTCGGCCCGACCCACGTCAACCCGGCGGCGAGGACGGCACGCGCGAAGTCGGCGTTCTCGGACAGGAACCCGTAGCCGGGGTGCACCGCGTCCGCGCCCGCTCGCACGGCGGCGGCCACCAGCAGGTCCGCGCGCAGGTACGTCTCGGCGGGCGTCGCACCGGGCAGCCGCACGGCGGCGTCGGCCTCGGCGACGTGCGGCGCGTCGGCGTCCGGGTCCGAGTGCACCGCGACCGGCGACACACCCAACTCCCGGCACGTGCGGATGATCCGGCGGGCGATCTCGCCCCGGTTCGCGATCAGCAGAGTCTGGATCATCGTCCCATCACATCCGGAAGACGCCGTAGCCGTCGGCGCCCTTGATCGGTCCACTGTGGACGGCGGACAGGCAGAGGCCGAGCACGGTGCGGGTGTCGCGCGGGTCGATGACGCCGTCGTCGTACAAGCGGCCGGAGAGGAACGCGGCCAGCGACTGCTCCTCGATCTGGCCCTCGACCATCGTGCGCATGGCGGCGTCGTGCTCCTCGTTGTACTCCTGCCCCTTCGCCGCGGCGGCCTGGCGCGCGACGATCGACAGGACGCCCGCGAGCTGCACCGGGCCCATCACGGCGGACTTGGCGTTGGGCCAGGTGAACAGGAAGCGCGGGTCGAACGCCCGGCCGCACATGCCGTAGTTGCCCGCGCCGTAGGACGCGCCCAGGTTCACGGTCAGGTGCGGGACCTTGCTGTTGGACACGGCGTTGATCATCATCGCGCCGTGCTTGATGATGCCGCCCTGCTCGTACTTCGCGCCCACCATGTACCCGGTGGTGTTCTGGAGGAAGAGGAGAGGTGTGTCCGCGGAGTTGGCGAGCTGGATGAACTGGGTGGCCTTCTGCGCTTCCTCGCTGAACAGCACGCCGCGCGCGTTGGCGAGGATGCCGATCGGGTAGCCGTGCAGGTCGGCCCAGCCCGTGACCAGGCTGGTGCCGTAGCCGGGCTTGAACTCGTCGAACCGCGAGCCGTCGACCAGCCGGGCGATCACCTCGCGCGGGTCGAACGGGATCCGCTGGTCGGTCGGGACGAGCCCCAGCAGTTCCTCGGCGGGGTACTTCGGCTCCTCGACCGGTTTGGCCGCCGGGCCGAGCTTGCGCCAGTTGAGCCGGGCCACGATCCGCCGGGTCAGCCGGATCGCGTCGACCTCGTCCTCGGCCACGTAGTCCGCGAGCCCGGACACGGTGCCGTGCATGTGCGCGCCGCCCAGCGCCTCGTCCTCGGCCTCCTCGCCGGTCGCCATCCTGACTAGCGGCGGACCACCGAGGAACACCTTCGACCGGTCCTTGACCATCACGACGTGGTCGGACATGCCGGGCACGTACGCGCCGCCCGCGGTCGCGTTGCCGAACACCGCCGTCACGGTCGGGATGCCCGCCGCCGACAACCGGGTCAGGTCGCGGAACGCCCGGCCGCCGGGGATGAAGATCTCCGACTGGCTGGGCAGGTCCGCGCCGCCGGACTCGACCAGGCTCACGACCGGCAGCCGGTTGGCGAACGCGATGTCGTTGGCGCGGAACGTCTTCCGGAGCGTCCACGGGTTGCTCGCGCCACCGCGCACGGTCGGGTCGTTCGCCACGACCAGGCACTCGACGCCCTCGATCACGCCGATGCCCGTCACGACGCTCGCGCCGACCGGGAAGTTCGTGCCCCACGCGGCCAGCGGCGACAGTTCGAGGAACGGGCTGTCCTCGTCCACCAGCAGCTCGATCCGCTCACGGGCCAGGAGCTTGCCGCGCTTGTGGTGGCGTTCGGTGTACTTCGGCCCGCCACCGGCGAGCGCCTTGGCCTGCTCGGCGTCCAGGTCGTCGATCTTGGCCAGCAGCGCGGCCCGGTTGTCGCGGTAGTCCGCCGATCCGGTGTCCAGCACCGAGCGCAGCGTGGTCATGCCGTGAACCCCAATCGTCGTGCGGCCAACTCGGCCATGACCTCGTTCGTGCCGCCGCCGATGCCGAGGATGCGGGAGTCGCGGTAGTGGCGTTCGACCTCGGCGTCGCGCAGGTAGCCGAAGCCGCCGTGCAGCTGCACGGCCTCGTCCACGACGTGGTCGCAGGCGGCGACGGCGGCGTTCTTCGCGAAGCACACCTGCGCCACGCACTCGCGGCCGTCGGCGATCATCGCGGCGACCTCGCGGGTGTACGAGCGGGCGAGGTCGACGCGTTGCGCCATCTCCACCAGCTTGTGGGTGACGAGTTGGCGTTTCACCAGTGGCTTGCCGAAGGTCTCGCGGGAGCGGACGTAGGCGAGGGTCAGGTCCAGGCAGCGCTGGGCGGTGGCGTACGCCTCGACGGCCATGGTGATCCGCTCGACCTGGAACTGCCGCATCACGAGCGCGAAGCCGCCGTTCTCGGGGCCGACGAGGTTCGTGGCGGGCACTCTCGTGTCCACAAAGGACAACTCGGCGGTGTCCGAGCAGTGCCAGCCCATCTTCTCCAGGCGACGCACGACGTCGATGCCGCGGTCGATGACCAGCAGGCTGATGCCCTCGTAGCCGGGACCGCCGGTGCGGACGGCCGTCGTGACGAAGTCCGCGCGGGCACCGGAGGTGATGAACGTCTTGGTGCCGTTGACGATGAAGTCGTCACCGTCGCGGACGGCGGTCGTGCGCAGCGCGGCCACGTCCGAGCCGCCGTCCGGTTCGGTGATCGCCAGCGCGCCGATCAGCTCGCCGTCGAGGGTGGGGCGGACGAAGCGGTCGATCAGGTCCGGGTCGCCCGCGTCCACGATGTGCGGCAGGGCGATGCCGTGGGTGAAGAGCCCCGCGATGAGGCCGGACGAGCCGCCCGCCTGGATGATCTCCTCCGTCACGACGACGCTGTCCAGCAGCCCGCCGCCGCTGCCGCCGACCTCCTCGGCGAAGCCGATGCCCAGCAGGCCGACCTTCGCGGCGGCGCGGTGCAGGTCTCGCGGCAGTTCGCCCGCGCGTTCCCAGTCGTCCAGGTGCGGCACGATCTCGCGCTCGGTGAAGCGGCGGACCGTGGCCCGCAGGTCCCGGCGTTCGGGGGTGTCGAACAGGTCCGCGGTGATGCTCACAGCAGTGCCTCCGGGATCTCCACGTGCCGCGACCGCAGCCACTCGCCGAGCGCCTTGGCCTGCGGGTCGAACCGCGTGGACGACGCGACCCCGTCGCCGAGCAGCCCGCGCAGCACGAAGTTGAGCGCCCGCAGGTTCGGGAGTTCGTACCGCACCACCTCGCCCGCTTCGGGCAGGAGTTCCTTCAGCCGTGCCACGGTCAGTTCTTTCGACAGCCAGGCGTAGGCCTCGTCGGTGCGGACCCACACGCCGAGGTTGGCGTCGCCGCCCTTGTCGCCGGAGCGCGCACCGGCGATCGTGCCGAGTGGCAGCCTCATACCGTGATCACCTTCCCGTCGGGCAGGGTCGCCTGGTGCTGGACGCGGTCGCGAGGGACGTACGCGGCGCGGTAGACGCCGAACGGCGTGCCGTCCGAGGGGGGTGCGGTGACGTGGAAGCCGGGGTAGGAGCCGAGGGCCAGTTCGATCGCCGTGCGGGAGAAGGCCTTGGCGCGCTTGGCGTCGGGGGTCTTGATGGTGGCGTGGAGGAGGGCGCTGGCGGTCTCCTCGGTGTCCGCGTCCGGCTGGTGGGTGCGGGCCAGGGTCCACGTCAGGCCGTCGGGACCCAGTGCGGTTTCCAGTTGGCGGCGGACCAGGTCGGCCTTGGCGTCGACGTCGAGGCCGGTGAGGACGAACGTGGTGCCGTTGCGGAAGCCGCCCAGGCTGTTCAGGCAGACCTTGAGCGTCTCCGGCGGTGGACTTCCGCGCACGCCGGAGATCCGCACCCCGCGCGCGTGCGGCTCCAGGGCGATGGTGTCGAAGTGGCTGGTCACGTCCGGGCCGAGGTAGGCCGGGTCGCCGATCTCGTACAGGAGTTGGGCGGTGACGGTGTCGACCGTGACCGCGCCCCCGGTGCCGTCGTGCTTGGTGACGACCGCCGAGCCGTCCGCCTCGATCTCCGCGATCGGGAAGCCCGGCCGGTCGACGTCGAGGGAGGTGAAGAACGAGTAGTTGCCCCCCGTGGCCTGGGTCCCACACTCCAGCACGTGCCCCACGACCGTGGCCCCGGCCAACGCGTCCCAGTCATCCCGCGCCCAGCCGTGGTGCGCCGCTGCCGGACCGACCACCAGCGAGGCATCGGTGACCCGACCGGTCACCACGACGTCCGCACCGGCCTTCACGCACTCGGCGATGCCCCACGCGCCCAGGTAGGCGTTGGCCGTCAACGACTCCGGGAAGTCCGCACGCAGGTCGTCGCCGCTCACCACCCCGATCTTCGCGCCCAGCCCCAGCTTCTCGATCGCCTCGGCGAGCCCGAGCGGGTTCAGACCGCCCGCGTTCGCCACGATCGTCACGCCGCGCTCGACAGCGAGCCCGAGGCAGTCCTCCATCTGGCGGAGGAACGTCCTGGCGTAGCCCAGACTCGCGTCCCGCATCCGGTCGCGGCCGAGGATGAGCATGGTCAACTCGGCGAGGTAGTCGCCGGTGAGCACGTCCAGCTCGCCGCCCTCCAGCATCTCCCGGACGGCACCGAGCCGATCACCGTAGAAGCCGGAGGCATTGCCGATCCGAATCACGACGCCACCCGCCCCTCGCCAGGAAGACACGCGAACGCCTGCCGGGTCAAGCCGACCGCCGTCACGTCCACGCCCTCTCGATGCCGTGGCCACAGGCCGCTGCCAAGCGCGGCCTGCTCGGCGCGCACCGGGTCGTTGGACGGCGCGAGGCCACCAGCCACGCGTGTGAGCACGTCCGGCGTCTCGCGGACCACGCCGATCCGGATCACGACTTCGCCCGCCCACCGCCGGGAGGGCCCGCGAACGCCTGGGCGATCGGGAGCCACTCCTCCGCCACCGGGCCGACCGCCGTCACGTCGACGTCGTCGCGGTGGCGGCGTTGGGTCACCAGGAGGCAGAAGTCGAGGCCCTGGCCGGTGATGCGGTTCTCCGCGTCCTCCGGGCCCCACGTCCACGTGCCGCCTGCGGGGGAGGCCAGTTCCACGCGGACCGGGTCGGTGGGGGGTGCCAGGCCGTTGACGAGGAAGGAGAAGGGGATGGTGCGGACGCCGATGTGGGCCACGTGGCGTAGTCGTTCGGACGGTTCGCGGGTCACGCCCAGTGCGTCCGCCACGTCCTGGCCGTGGGCCCAGGTCTCCATCAGTCGGGCTGTCGCCATGGACACCGGGCTCATCTTCGGGCCGAACCAGACCAGTTTCTCGCCCGCCGGCACCGCGCACAACGCTTCCGCCAGCTGTTCACGTCCTGCTCGCCAGTGCGCCAACAGGTCCGGGCGGCGGGCGCCCTCGGCGGCGGCGTTGTCGACCGTGTGCTCGTCGTAGCCGGACAGTCCCGCGGTGAACCCGGCGGGATCGGTGACGGCGAGCAGGGACGCCCGGTCGGTCCACGCCAGGTGCGCGATCTGGTGGCCGATCGTCCAGCCCTCCGCCGGTGTCGGCACGCCCCAGTCGTCCAGCGGGGCGACGAGGTCGTCCAACTCGCAGCTCTCGACCCGCAGGTCGTCGAGCACGTCGATGATCACGATCCGCTCTCCTCCAGTGCCGCTTCGAGCATCGTCGCCCAGTGCCGGACGATGCCCGCCCGTCGTTTGCGGTCGTCCGCGAGCTGGTTGGCCAGCGCCAGTCCGCGCACCAGGTCCAGGGTGATCTGCACGGCCTCGCGGACACCCGGCCGCGACTCGTCCACGCCCAGCAGCTCCACGGCCAGCCGGTGCGTCTCACGGCCGAGCTTCGCCTGCAACGGCAGGACGATCGTCTTCAGCTCCTCGTCGGTGCGCGCCGCGACCCACAGCTCCAGCGCCGCGGAGAAGAGGTCGCTCGCGTAGAAGTCGGCGATCAGCCCCACCACCGCGACCGGCGCCCGGCCGACGCCGACGGCCCGCTCCTTGAGCTGGAGCACACTCTCCGCGCCGAGGTGCTCGACGGCCGCCGCGACCAGCTCCCCGCGCGTGCGGAAGTGGTGGAGCTGCGCGCCGCGCGACACGCCCGCGCGCTCGGCGACGAGGATCGTCGTCGTGCGCGACCAGCCGCGTTCCACCAGGCAGTCGACGGTCGCCTCCATCAACTTCCGCCTGGTCTCCCGGCTGCGGTCGGCCTGCCGCTGCCTCGTCTCCAGCACCATGCGATCGAGTGTGCCGCGTCACTAACAAACAGTCAAGCCTGATTGTTAGTAGACCGATCGGGCCACCGTGGACAGTCCACAGTGGGGCGTTCGGACCCCCGCAGGTCGTGCGGACCTCCGCAGGACGGCTGGTGGCGTAAGGGGGAAACGACTGGCCCGACCGTACGCACTTCGGTGAATTCTCGACGTCAGGCCTTTCGCTGAGCGTGATCGACCGCTAACCCTAAGACGCCGTTCCCCCCTGCCCGGTGATCTACGGAGTACCAATGCGAGCGTTACGCGTCATCGCCCTTGCGCTGCTGGGCGTCCTTTCCCTGCTGGTAGGAACCACCTCGGCGGCATCGGCGGCACCCCGCGCCATCACCAAGTACGTGGCGCTCGGCGACTCCTACGCGGTCGGCGTGGGAACGTACGGTTACGACAACCCGGACGACCCGTGTCGTCGAGGCCCCTTCGCCTACCCCCGCCTCTGGGCCGCCGCGCACCCCTCCGTGGCGTTCACCGAGGCGTCCTGTTCCGGCGCGAAGACCGCCGACGTCCTCACCTCCCAGCTCCCGCTGGTCACCCCCGACACGTCGCTCGTCACCATCCAGGTCGGCGGCAACGACGCGGGCTTCGTCGACGTGCTCGTCGGCTGCACGTTCGGGTCCGACTCGGACTGCGTCGCCCGCACCCAGGCCGCCAGCGAGGTCGTCCGCACGACGGTCGCCCCGGCGTTGCAGAAGACCTACGCCGCCGTCCGGGCCAACGCCCCCTCCGCGCGCGTCGTCGTGATCGGCTACCCGCGCATCTACAAGCCCGGCGGCACGTGCTTCGGCCAGCTGAGCGCGCCGAAGCAGGCCGCGATCAACGCGTCGGCCGACGTGCTCGCGGGCGTCACCGCGGCGCAGGCGTCCGCCGCGGGCTTCACGTTCCTCGACGCGCGAACGACCTTCAACGGTCACGAGATCTGCACGTCCGACTGGTACCTGACGGCGCTGGAAATCTTCAAGCTGAACGAGTCTTTCCACCCGAACAAAAAGGGTCACCAGCTGGGGTACTTCGCACCCCTGAACTCCATTACCGGCTGATCATCCAGCACCCGGAACACCCCTTGGACCACCGTGTCCAAGGGGTGTTCGGCGTACGCCGGTAAATTCGTGACGATCATGCGTCCGGCACGTGACAGGCGAACAAAACCGCAGTTCAGAGCGTCACCCGTGTTACGGGAGTGGAATTAACATGTGAGCGGGATTGCAGATTTTCAGCCCGCGAACGCATTGACGTGACCGGTGAGTAGCGTTTAACTCCGAGTAGTCCCTGTCACTCTTTCGAGTGTTACTGGAGTGCGAATGCGCGGGTTGATTCACGGAAGCGGCACGGACGATCTGGTGATCGCGCTGAACCCGTTCTCCACGACCTCCCCGAGAATGACGGCGGCCGCGGCACGGGCGGGAGCGCTCGGCGTGCTGGACCTCGGCACGGGTGGTCGGGCGGCGCGGGCGGCGCTGGCCAGGACCGCCCGGTGGGCCGGTGGCGGGTTCGGCGTGCGGATCACCGCGGGCTGCCGCCTGGGAGCCGCCGATCTGCCCGAGCAGGTCACCACGGCGGTGCTGGCGGTCGACGCGCCCCTGCGCCCCGCTGACCTGCCCGGCCTGCGGGTGCTGGTCGAGGTCGCCTCCCGCGACGAGGCCCACGAGGCGGTGCTGGCGGGCGCCCACGGCGTGATCGCCCGCGGCTTCGAGAGCGGCGGTCGCGTCGGCGAGCTGGCCACGTTCGTGCTGCTGCAACAGCTCCTGGCCGACCTGGACGTGCCGGTGTGGGCCGCGGGCGGCATCGGCCCGAACACGGCCGCCGCCGCGGTGGCCGGTGGAGCCGCGGGCGTCGTGCTCGACGTCCAGCTCGCGCTGCTCGCCGAGTCGGAGCTGCCCGCGGACGCGACCGGGGCCATCGCCACGATGGACGGTTCCGAGACGACCGTCGTGCACGGACACCGCGTGCTGCTGCGCAAGGGTCCCGGCGCGCAGACCCCGCCGGACCTGGAGGCGTTGACCGGCCCGCTGGACGCGCGCTTCCTGCCCGTCGGGCAGGACGGCTTCCTGGCCGCCGTCTTCCGGGACCGCTGGGGCACGGTCGGCGCGGCCGTCCGCGGCGTGCGCGACGCCGTGGTCACGGCGCTGGAGGAGCACGCGGGGACGTTGAGCGGCGACTCCCCCGGCGCCCGCCTGCTCGGCACCGCCCTGCCCATCGCGCAAGGTCCGATGACGAGGGTCAGCGACCAGCCCGCGTTCGCCGCCGCCGTGGCGGACGGCGGCGGGCTGCCGTTCATCGCGCTCGCGCTGTCCACCGGCGACCAGACCCGCGAGGTGCTCACCCGGACCCGCGAGCAGCTCGGTGCCTCCCCCTGGGGCGTCGGGGTTCTCGGGTTCGCCGCCGAGGACGTGAAGACCGCGCAGCTCGACGTGATCCGCGAGCTGCGGCCGACGCACGCGATCATCGCCGGTGGACGGCCCGCGCAGGCCGCCGCCTTGGACGAGGTCGGCATCACCACGTTCCTGCACGTGCCGTCGCCCGGTCTGCTGCGGCAGTTCCTCACGGCCGGGGCGCGGCGGTTCGTGTTCGAGGGCGCGGAGTGCGGCGGGCACGTCGGGCCGCGCAACAGCTTCCCGTTGTGGGAGGCCCAACTCGCGGTCCTCGCCGACTTCCCCGCGGACGACGTCCACGTCCTGTTCGCCGGAGGCATCCACGACGAACGGTCCGCCGCGATGGTGGCCGCGCTCGCGACGCCGTTCACCCGGCGCGGCGGCGCGATCGGCGTGCTGATGGGCACCGCGTACCTGTTCACCGAGGAAGCCGTCGAAGCCGGTGCGGTGCAACCGTTGTTCCAGCGGCAGGTCGTGGCCGCCGAGCGGACCGCCCTGCTGGAGACCGCGCCCGGTCACGCGACCCGCTGCGTCACCAGCCCGTTCACCGACGAGTACGCCGCCGTCAAGCAGGACCTGCGCGACCGCGAGGTGCCCGACCGCGAGGCGTGGGAACTGCTGGAGCGCCTCAACGTCGGCAGGCTCCGCCTCGCCAGCAAGGGCCTCGAACGCGTCGGCGGCGAGCTGTCCACCGTGGACGAGGAGCGGCAGCTCGGCGAGGGCATGTTCATGGCCGGTGACGTGGCCGTGCTGCGGTCCGAGGTCACCACGATCGCCGACCTGCACGCGAGCGTCACGGCAGGGGCCGCAGACTTCGCCAGGGCCAGGGCCGTCGAACTCGGGCTCGTGGCCGCGCCGGCCGACACCCCCGTGCCCGCACCGCTGGACATCGCTGTCATCGGCATGGCCTGCATGTTCCCGCAGGCCCCCGACCTGCCCACGTTCTGGGCGAACGTGCTGTCCGGCGTGGACGCGGTCACCGAGGTCCCCGCCGTGCGCTGGGACCCGGCCGTCTACTACGCGCCCGACGGCGACGGCGACCGAACACCGTCGCGGTGGGGCGGGTTCCTGCCGGAGATCCCTTTCGACCCGCTGAAGTACGGCATCCCGCCCACCTCGCTGGCGAGCATCGAGCCGGTGCAGCTGCTGGCGTTGGAAGCCGCGTCACGGGCGCTGGCCGACGCCGGGTACGCCGACCGGCCGTTCGACCGCTCGCGCACCTCCGTGGTGTTCGGCGCGGAGGCGGGCAGCGACCTGTCCAACGCCATGACCCTCCGCACGGTCCTGCCGAGCTACTTCGGCGACGTGCCCGCCGGTCTGCGCGGGCAGCTCCCGACGCTGACCGAGGACTCGTTCCCCGGCGTGCTCGCGAACGTCATCGCGGGCCGGATCGCCAACCGGCTCGACCTCGGCGGCGCGAACTACACCGTGGACGCGGCCTGCGCGTCGTCGCTGACCGCCGTGGACGTGGCCTGCAAGGAACTCACCAGCGGCACCAGCGACGTCGTCCTGTGCGGCGGCGCGGACCTGCACAACGGCATCAACGACTACCTGCTCTTCTCCTCGGTGCACGCGCTGTCGCCGACCGGCCGGTGCGCCACGTTCGACAGCTCCGCCGACGGCATCGCGCTCGGCGAGGGCGTGGCGTGCGTGGTGCTCAAGCGGCTGGCCGACGCCGAACGCGACGGCGACCGGGTGTACGCCGTGATCAAGGGCGTCGGCAGCGCCAGCGACGGCCGGGCGCTCGGCCTCACCGCGCCCCGGCCGGAGGGCCAGCGCAACGCGCTCGAACGCGCCTACCGCAACGCGGGCATCTCCCCCGCCGAGGTCGGTCTGGTCGAGGCGCACGGCACCGGGACCGTCGTCGGCGACCGCATCGAACTCGGCACGCTGACCTCCGTGTTCGTCGAGGCCGGGGCCACGCCCGCGAGCTGCGCGGTCGGGTCGGTGAAGTCCCAGATCGGCCACACCAAGTGCGCCGCCGGGCTCGCCGGTCTGATCAAGACGTCCCTCGCCCTGTACACCGGCGTCCAGCCACCGACCCTGCATGTGAGCAAGCCGAACCCGGCGTGGGACGCCGACACCAGCCCGTTCACCTTCCACGCCGGACCGCGGCCGTGGGCGGCCGAACCCGCCGACCGCGTCGCGGGCGTGAGCGCGTTCGGCTTCGGCGGCACCAACTTCCACGTGGTGCTGCGGGGCTACGACGGCGCTCCCCCGCCGGTCCACGGCGTGGACGAGTGGCCCGCCGAGCTGTTCACCTTCCGCGGCGAGGGCGCGGTGCAGGCGGCCGAACAGCTCCTGGCACTGGTCGAGGCGGGCGGGTGGCGGTTGCGCGACTACGCCTTGAGCGCCGCCAAGCGCGCGGACCTCGGTCGTGGCGACGTGCGGTTCGCCGTCGTCGCGTCCAGTGTGGACGGTCTGGCCGGACAGCTGCGTCGAGCCGTCGCGGGCGAGGACAAGCCGTCCGACGGGATCTTCCAGGCCGCTCCGCTGGACGGCGAGGTCGCGTTCCTGTTCCCCGGCCAGGGCAGCCAGCGGCCCGGCATGTTCGCCGACCTGTTCGTCGCCTTCCCCGAGCTGCAACGGCACGTGCAGGTCGGTGCGAAGTGGGCCGACGTGCTGCACCCGCCGACCGCGTTCGACGCCGACGAGCGGGCCGCGCAGCAGGCCCGGCTGACCGACACCAGGGTCGCGCAGCCCGCGCTCGGCATCGTCGGGCTGGCCGCGCACGACCTGCTGGGGCTGGCGGGCGTCGAGCCGGACATGGTGGCGGGCCACAGCTACGGCGAACTCGTCGCGCTCGCCGCGGCGGGCGCGCTACCGGCGGAATCCCTGCCCGCGCTGAGCGCCGCGAGAGCTGAATCGATCCTCGCCGCGACCGGCGCCGATCCGGGCGCGATGGCCGCCGTCACGGCTCCCGCCGCCGACTTCGCGTCGCTCTTGCCGGAGTCGGTCGTGGTGGCCAACCACAACTCGCCGACGCAGACCGTCGTCTCCGGGCCGACCGCCGACGTCGACGCGGCCGTGGAGCTGTTGCACGCCAACGGGTTCAGCGCCAAGCGGATCAAGGTCGCCTGCGCGTTCCACAGTCCGCTGGTCGCCTCCGCCGGGGAGGCGTTCGCCGAGGCGCTGGTCGACGTGCGGGCGCCGGAACTGCCGGTGTGGTCGAACCGGACCGCGACCGTCTACCCCGACGACGTCCGCGCGGAACTGGCCGCGCAGATCGGCTCCCCGGTGCGGTTCGCCGAGCAGGTCGAGGCCATGTACGCCCACGGCGCGCGGGTGTTCGTGGAGGCCGGACCCGGTTCGGTGCTGTCCGGCCTGGTGTCCGCGACCCTCGGCGACCGTCCACACCGGACGATCGGCCTGGAGTCCCACGGCCAACGGGGAGTGCACGGCTTCCTCACGGCGTTGGCGCGCCTCGCGGTCTCCGGGGTCGACCCGCGCACCGCGTGGCTGCACCGCGGCCGCGACTCGGTCGACGCCTCCGTGCCCCGCACGACCCGTCCGGCGGGCTGGACCGTCGACGGCCACCTCGTCCGCACCGCCGCGGGCGTCATCCCGACCGGGGCGCTGCGCCCGGCCGAACGCGTTCAGGAGATCCCCATGGCGGCCCACAGCGGCGGCGGTTCCGACGAGGCGCTGATCGCGGAGTTCCTCCGCGGCAGCCGGGAGATGATCGCCGCGCAGCGGGACGTCCTGATGAGCTACCTCGGCACGGCCGAACGGGTGCCGGTGCAACGCGCGCCGCGGCCGGAACCGGTGGTGCTCCAGCCCGTGGTGATCGAGCAGGCCCCGGTGGTCGTGGCCGTCACACCGCCCGCGACCAGCGTGCTCCAGTCCGTGCTGGAGATCATCGCCGAGCGCACGGGCTACCCGATCGACATGATCGAACCCGATCTGGACCTGGAGGCGGACCTCAGCGTCGACTCCATCAAGCGCACCGAGATCGCCGGTGAGCTGGCGCTCCGACTCGGCGTCACGGCCGACCTGGAGGTGCTGTCGCAGGCCCGGACCGCCGCCGCCATCACGGCGTTGCTCGGGTCCGAGCCGGTCGTGGTGGTGCAGGCGGCCCAGCCGACGGCCGACGTGCTCCAGACGGTGCTCCAGATCATCGCCGAGCGCACCGGCTACCCCACCGACATGATCGAACCGGACCTCGACCTGGAGGCGGACCTCAGCGTCGACTCCATCAAGCGCACCGAGATCGCGGGCGAACTCGCCCTCCGGCTCGGCGTCGCCACCGACCTGGAACTGCTGTCCCAGGCCCGCACGGCGGCGGCCATCACGGCGTTGCTGGGCGGCGGCGGAGCACCCGCTCCCCAAGCGGTGGCCACGAGCGTCGAGGCCGAGGTGATCGCGCCGCACCGGCTGGTGATGACCGAGTTCGCCCTGCCCGCCGCGGCCGTTCCGGACTCCTTGGCGGGGCAGCGGTTCCTGGTCGTCGGCGACGGCGAGGAGCTCGTGGCGCGGCTGGTCGACCTGGGCGCGGGCGTGACCCGCGACCCCGGCGTGACGGTCGACGGCGTGTTCCACCTCGACCGCTCCACCGACCTGCCCGAGGCGTTCCCGCTGTTCCGGTCGCTGCTGGCGAACAAGCCGAAGTGGCTGGTCCTGGCCGGTGCCGGTGAGGGCCTGCGCGGCTTCACCCGCAGCGCCGCCAGGGAGTACCCGGACACGGCGGTGAAGGTCGTCGAGTTCGACGGCGAGGTCCGGGTGGACGCGCTGGTCGCGGAACTCGGCGCCACCGACGGCGAGCCGGTCGTGCGGATCACCGACGACGGCCGGGTCGGGCTGCGGATGGTCGAGACGGACCTGGGGCTGCTCGGCAACTCCGGCGCGGGCCCGGCCGGGGACGGCGCGGCCGAGGCGCTGGCCATCGGGCTGGACCGCGACTCCGTGGTGCTGCTGGTCGGCGGCGCGAAGGGCATCACCGCCCGCTTCGCCGCGACCCTGGCGAGCGCGAGCCGGTGCCGGATCGAACTGGTGGGCCGCACCGCGCTGCCCGCCGAGGACGAACCCGCGGCGCTCGCGGCGGCGACCGACCCGGCGGCCCTGCGGACGGCGTTGATCGCGGGCGGCCTGCGGGTCCCGGCCGAGATCGAACGGGAGATCGGCCGCATCCTGGCCGTGCGGGAGGTGCGCGACACCGTGCGGAGGCTGACCGAACTGGGCAGCCAGGTGCGGTACCACTCGGTCGACATGCGGGACGTCGAGGCGGTGCACCGGACGGTCAAGGAGATCCACACCGAGCACGGCAGGCTGGACGGCCTCGTCTACGCGGCCGGGGTCATCGAGGACAAGCTGATCGCGGAGAAGACCGCCGAGTCGTTCGGCCGGGTGTTCAGCACGAAGGTCGACGGCGCGAAGACCGTGCTGGAGGCCGTGGAGGGCCTGCCGAACGGGCCGCGGTTCGCGGTGTTCTTCGGCAGCATCGCCGCCGTGCTGGGCAACCGCGGCCAGTCCGACTACGCCGCCGCGAACGACGCGCTGGAAGCGCTGGGGCGCGGGTGCGACTTCCGCGGTCTGACCGTCCACTGGGGACCGTGGGCCCCGACCGGCGTCAACAACGGCATGGTGACGCCGGAGCTGATGCGGTCCTACGCGCAGCGCGGCATCAAGCTGATCGACCCGGAGGAGGGCGCGCTCAGCCTGCTGCGCGAACTCGCCTGGGGCCCGGAGACCGTCGACTCGGTGGTCTACACGGCATCGGGCTGGTGACGACGATGACCACCCCTGTCGCCATCGTCGGCATGTCGGTCCTGCTGCCCGGCGCGCCGGACCTGGACACGTACTGGCGCAACATCACCACCGGCGTCGACTCGATCACCGAGGTCCCCGCGGGCCGCTGGGACGCGGACTACTACGAGCCCGACCTGGAACGCCGGGCCGACCGCGTCTACTGCCGCCGCGGCGGGTTCGTGGACCCGCTGGCCGAGGTGGACGTCATGAGCTTCGGCATCATGCCGAACTCCGTGGCGGGCACCGAGCCGGACCAGCTGATCGCGCTGCACGTCGCCGCGGCGGCCATCGCGGACGCGGGCGGCGACGCCCGGCTGCCGGTGGACCGCGAACGCGTCGGCGTGGTGCTCGGCCGCGGCGGGTACCTGACCCCGGCGCTGGCCCGGCTGGACCAGCGGGTCCGGACCGCGCGGCAACTCGTGCGCACGCTCGGGCAGCTCATGCCGGAACTGGGCGACGAGAAGCTGGAGCAGGTGCGGCAGGCGTTCAGCGACCAGCTCGGCCCGGACTCGCCGGAGTCCGCGATCGGGCTGGTGCCGAACCTCGCCGCGTCGCGGGTCGCGAACCGGCTCGACCTGCGCGGCCCGGCCTACACCGTGGACGCGGCGTGCGCGTCCTCGCTGGTCGCGGTCGACCACGCGGTGCGCGAACTGGCCGACCGGCGCTGCGACGTCGTGCTCGCGGGCGGCGTGCACCACTGCCACGACATCACGCTGTGGAGCGTGTTCACCCAGCTCGGCGCGCTGTCGCCGAGCCAGCGCATCCGGCCGTTCGACAAGGGCGCGGACGGTGTCCTGATCGGTGAGGGCACCGGTGTGGTCGTGCTGAAGCGGCTGGCGGACGCCGAGCGCGACGGCGACCGGGTGTACGCGGTGATCACCGGGACCGGCGTCGCCAGCGACGGCCGCACGGCCAGCCTGGTCAACCCGGACACCGGCGGGCAGGTGCGGGCGATCCGGCAGGCGTGGCTGGCGGCGGGCACCGACCCGGCGCGACCGGGGTCCGTCGGCCTGATCGAGGCCCACGGCACCGCCACCCCGGCCGGGGACGCGGCCGAACTCGCCACCCTGGCCGAGGTGTTCGGCCCCGCGTCCGACACCGACCAGCCGGTGATCGGCTCGGTCAAGTCCATGATCGGCCACACCATGCCGGCGGCGGGCGTGGCGGCGCTGGTGAAGGCCGCTTTGGCCGTGCACCACGGAGTCCTGCCGCCCACGCTGCACTGCGACGACCCGCACCCCGCGCTGGCGACCACCCGGTTCCGGCCGATCGCCGAGGTGCGGCCGTGGACCGGTGAGACGCGCCGGGCGGGCGTGAACGCGTTCGGGTTCGGCGGCATCAACGCGCACGTCGTGCTGGAGCAGGCGCCGACGCGCAGGCCCGGCCCGGCGGCCGTGCGGGAGCCCGAGCGGGTGCTGCGGCTGTCCGCCGCCTCCCCCGGCCACCTGGCCGCGCTGCTGGACACCGACGACGCGACCGTCCTCGCCGCCGGTCTCGACGAGCGCGAGGCCGCGGTCGGCCCGACGCGACTCGGGATCGTCGAACCCACGGCGAAACGCCTGGCCCTGGCCCGGAAGGCGGTGGCCAAGGGCGCGGGCTGGCGGGGCCGCAACGACGTGTGGTTCGCGCCGAAACCCCTGCTGGGCACCGGCGGCGGCAAGCTCGCGTTCCTGTTCCCCGGTCTGGAGGCCGAGTTCGCGCCGTCCGTGGACGCGCTGGCCACCCGGTTCGGGCTCGACTGGCGCTCCGAGGCACTCGTCGGCGACGTCGGCAGGCACGGCACGGGCGTGTTCCAGCTCGGACGGCTGCTGGACACCGTGCTGCGGCGGCTGGGCATCCGCCCGGACGCCGTCGCCGGGCACAGCGTCGGCGAGTGGACCGCCATGGCGGCCGGGGGCATCCACTCCGCGCCGCAGGTCGACGCGTTCCTCACCACGTTCGACCCGGACGCGCTGCGCGTGCCCGGCCTGGCGTTCGCGGTGCTCGGCGCACCGGCGGCCAGGGTCCTCGCGGCGCTGGCGAACCAGCACGACGTGGTGCTGTCCCACGACAACGCCCCCAGCCAGTCGATGATCTGCGGGCCGTCGGACGCGGTCGAGGCGCTGGTGCTGAAGTTCCGCGCGGACGGCGTGATCAGCCAGGTCCTGCCGTTCCAGTCCGGTTTCCACACGCCGATGCTGAAGCCGTACCTCGCGCCGATCCAGCGCGCGGCGGAGACCTACGACATCAACCCGGCGCACGTGCCGGTGTGGTCGGCCACCACCGCCGCCGAGTTCCCGACCGACCCGGACGAGGTGCGCGACCTGTTCGTCCGGCACCTGCTGGAGCCGGTCCGGTTCCGGCCGATGATCGAGGCCATGCACGCCGCCGGGTTCCGCGCGTTCGTGCAGCTCGGCGTCGGCCAGATGGGCTCGCTCGTCACGGACACGTTGCAGGGCAACGACAACCTGGTGGTGTCGACGCACTCGCCGCACCGCGACGGGCTCGACCAGGTGCGCCGGGTCGTGACCGCGCTGTGGGCGGACGGGGCCGAACCGGACGTCAGCGCCCTGCTGCCGGGCCCGACGCCCCGACGTCGGACCCCGGTCCGGCTCGACCTCGGCGGGGCGCTCATCTCGCTCGACGCGCACACCCGGTTGCGGATGCCCGGTCAGGCGTCCGCTTTGGACAGTCTCGTGGACGGCTCCCCGCTGGCGGCGGAGTTGTCGTTGCTGCTGCGGGACACCGCGGACGTGGCCGCCGAACTGCTCACCGCCCGCAGGCCCGCGCCCGCGCCGACCCGGCTCGACAGCGTGCTGCGGGTGTCCGTCGACACCATGCCCTACCTGCTGGACCACTGCTTCTTCCAGCAGCGCCCCGGCTGGCCGGACCACGTCGACAGCTGGCCGGTCGTGCCCGCGACGACGGTGATCGGCCACCTGATGGCGTTCGCCGAGCAGGCCGCTCCCGGTCAGCGGGCCGTCGCGGTGCACGACGTGCGGCTCAGCCAGTGGATCACCGCCATCCCGTCGGTCGACGTGCCCGTCAGCGTCGTGCCCGCGGGCGACAACCGGGTGCTGGCCTCGTTCGACGGCTACTCCCGCGCGGTCGTGGAACTGGCTCCGGAGTTCCCGACCAGCGCTCCGCCGCCGTGGACGTTCACCGACGAGCGCACCCCGGACCTCACCGCGCGCGAGCTGTACGACGAGCGCTGGATGTTCCACGGTCCCCGGTTCCAGGGTGTCGAGGAGCTGACCGCGATCGGCGCGAAGCACGTGCGGGCCAGGCTGGTCACGCCCGCCGCGCCCGGCGCGCTGCTGGACAACGTGGGCCAGGTCCTCGGCTACTGGATCATGGCGTCGCTGCCCGACCGCACGACGGTGTTCCCCGTGGCTATCCAGCGGATCCGCTTCCACGGCGAGCACCCGGCCGCGGGCGAGCGGCTGGAGTGCCTGGTGCGCATCACGTCCGTGACCGACACCGCCCTGACCGCCGACATGCAGCTCGTGCACGACGGCCGGGTGTGGGCGGAGTTCGACGGCTGGTCGGACCGCCGCTTCGACAGCGACCCGAACATCCGCGCCAACGACCGCGCCCCTGGCCGCAACACGCTGTCCACCGTGGAGGACGGTGGCTGGACGCGCGTGCACGAGCGGTGGCCGGACCTGGCGACCCGCGAGCTGATCATGCGCAACCAGCTCGGCAGCGCGGAGCGCGAGCAGTACGACGCCGAGTCGCCGCGCGGCAAGCGGCAGTGGCTGCTGGGCCGGATCGCCGCGAAGGACGCCGTGCGCCGCTGGATGTGGGACCACGGCGAGGGCGAGGTGTTCCCCGCCGAACTCCTGTTGCGGGAAAACGAGGTCGTGGGCGTGCACGGACGGGAAGCGCCGTCGCTGACCGTGTCGTCCGCCCACTGCGGAGAACTCGGCGTCGCCATCGCGCGACGCGGCCGGTGCGGCATCGCCGTCGAACCGGCGGACGACCCGGACGCCGAGGCCAAGGCCGCCAGAGCCGCGGTGGCACAGGCGTTCGGCGCGCACCCCGTGGACGGCGCGGTCCACCAGGTGCGGCGCGCACGGATCGGCAACCCGCCGGGTCTGCCGAAGAGGGAGTACATCGTGGCCTGGACGGCCGACGACGAACAGGAGAAGGACACATGAGCGTCGAAACCACCGCGCCGGTCACCGAGGCCGCAGTGCTGAACGAGATCGCCGGCATGTTGCGGGTCCTGCTCGACGAGTACGGCCTGGACGACGTCGAGATCACCAGGGACACCAAGTTCCACGAGGACCTCGAGCTGGAGAGCATCGACCTGGTGTCGCTGTCGGCCGACCTCAAGGAGCGGTACGGCAACGAGGTCAACTTCGCCGAGTTCATCGCCGGGTTCGACCTGGAGGAGATCATCGCGATGACCGTGGGCCAGCTCGTGGACCACGTCGTGGTGTCGCTGCGCGCGGCGGCCCGCGGATGACCAAGATCCTCGCGGGCGACCTCGACACCCACGTGCAGCGCCTGCCCCCGACGATCCCGGTCGACGGCGAGGCGCCGGTCGTGGTGTTCATCCACGGCCTGCTCACCGACAGCCTGGCGAGCTACTACTTCACCCTCGGGCCGGCGTTCGCGGCGGCGGGCGTCGACGTGGTGATGTACGACCTGCGCGGGCACGGCAAGTCCGACCGGCCAGCGACCGGGTACCACCTGGAGCGGTTCGTCGCCGACCTGGTCGCGCTGCTGGACGCCCTGGAGATCACCCGGCCGGTGCACCTGGTCGGCAACTCCTTCGGCGGCAGCATCGCGTTCGGGCTCGCGGCGGCGCACCCCGAGCGGGTGGCCACGGTGATCGCCATCGAGGCCGAACCGCCCGTCCAGGCGTGGACCGTGCGGATGGCAGAGGGGCTGGACCTGGCCAAGTCGCAGCTCACCCAGGACGCGGTGATCGACTGGATCGCGGTCAACAACGGCAAGCACACCGCCCGCCTCTCGCGGGCCGCGGGCAGGCTGCTCCAGGTGACCTCGATGCTGGAGGACATCCCCGTCAGCGACACGATCGCCGACGACCTCTCGGCGATCCGCTGCCCGGTGCTGGCGATCTTCGGCGCGGACTCGGGCCTGTCCCGGCAGGTTCCGTACTTCGAGTCGTACCTGTCGTCGTGCCGCACGGTCGTGCTGCCCGACCAGGGGCACTCGGTGCTGATCGAGCGCACCGACGAGACCCGCGACGCCATCCTCGGCTGGGTGCGCGACCACGCGTTGGGCCGCGTCGGGTGAGCCGGTTCCTGTTCGTGGTCCCCCCGCTGGTCGGGCACGTGAACCCGACCCTCGGCGTGGCCGCGGAACTGGTCGAGCGCGGCCACGAGGTCGCGTGGGCGGGCCACCACGAGGCGATCGGCGAGCTCGTCGGCCCGGACGCGCGGGTGTTCGGCTGCGCGTCGCCGGAACTCGTGCCGCGCGCCGCGGACCTGACCGGGCCCGCCGCGTTCCGCTTCCTGTGGCAGGACTTCCTGCTGCCGCTGGGAGAGGCCATGCGGCCGGGCGTCCGCACGGCGATCAAGGCGTTCCAGCCGGACGTGGTGGTGTGCGACCAGCAGGCCGTCGCGGGCGCGCTGGTCGCCGACGAGCTGGGCCTGCCGTGGATCACCTCCGCCACCACGTCCGCGGAACTCGTCGACCCGCTGTCGGGGATGCCGAAGGTCAAGGCGTGGCTGACCGAGCGGATCGACTCGCTGCGCGACGGCCGGACCGGGCCGGACCCGAGGATGTCGCCGCACGGCATCCTCGCGTTCACCACCCGCGAGCTGCTCGGGCCCGTCGACCTGCCGCACGACGACGTGTGGCTGGTCGGCCCCTCCATCGTCCCCCGACCGTCCACGACGGACTTCCCGTGGGAGTGGCTGACCGATCGGCCGGCGGTGCTCGTGAGCCTGGGCACGGCGAACGCCGACGCGGGCCACCGGTTCCTCGCGCAGGCCGCGCAGGCGTTGGGGCGCATGGACGTCCGGGCCGTCGTGGTGGACCCGGACGGGTCGCTGAGCGAGGTCGCGGACAACGTCCTGGTGCGGCGGCACGTCCCGCAGCTCGACCTGCTCCCCCGGATGGACGCCGTCGTCTGCCACGCGGGGCACAACACCGTCTGCGAGACCCTGTGGCACGGCGTCCCCCTGGTCGTCGCGCCCATCCGCGACGACCAGCCGATCGTCGCGGGCCAGGTCGTCGACGCGGGCGCGGGCGTGCGCGTCCGCTTCTCCCGCGCCACCTCGGCCCACCTGGAAGACGCCGTCACGGCCGTGCTCGACGACGCGAACGGCCACCGCGAGGCGGCCGGGGCGGTCGGCGACTCGTTCCGCGCGGCAGGCGGCGCACCCCGCGCCGCGGACCACCTCGAGAAGGTCTGAGGCACACGATGTCCGGCTCTTTCGGCACACTGCTGTCGTACGCGAAACCGCACCGCGGGGTGCTGCTGTCCACCCTCGCGCTGACGCTGCTGGCCAGCGCGTGCGGCCTGGCCCAACCACTGGTGGCGCAGGACGTGCTGACCGCGCTCGGCACCGGCGGGAGCGTGGCGGGCCCGATCGCGCTGCTCACCGCGCTGCTGCTCACGGGGGCGGCGCTGACCGGGGCCACGGCGTGGCTCCAGCAGCGGACGTCGGAGAGCGTCGTCCGCGACGTCCGGCGCGGGCTGGTGTTCCGGCTGATCCGGCTGCGGGTGCCGGAACTGGACCGGCGGCCACCGGGCGACCTGATCGCGCGGGTCACGTCGGACAGCACGCTGTTGCAGAGCGCGGCCACCGAGGGCTTGATCATGGTGGTCAACGGGGCGTTGACGCTGGTCGGCGCGATCGTGCTGATGGGGACCCTGCACCTCGGGCTGCTCGGCGTGACGCTGCTGGTGCTGGTGGCCGTGGCCGCGGTCCTGACGCTCGTGCTGCCCCGCATCCGCCAGGCCGTGGCCCGCGCGCAGGACTCCGTGGGCGCGATCGGCGCGACGCTCGACCGGACGCTGGGCGCGGCCCGCACGGTGAAGGCGAACGGAGCCGAGGACCGCGAGACGGCGCTGGCCGAGGACGCGGTCGACGAGGCCTACCGGGCCGGGCTCGTGGGCGCCCGGTACGCGGCGGTCGTGAGCGTGGTGTCCGGGGCGTCCATCCAGGGCGCGTTCCTGGCCGTGCTCGGGTTCGGCGGGATGCTGGTCGCCTCCGGCGACCTGTCAGCCGCGTCGCTGATCGCGTTCCTGCTCTACGTGTTCTTCCTGGCCGGACCGCTCGCGGCGCTCGTCGGCGGGGCCAGCAAGATGCAGCAGGGGCTCGGCGCGGTGGGGCGGATCGAGGAGGTCCGCGAGATGCCGATCGAGGACGACGTGGCCGCGCTGGTCGCACTCCCCGACGGCGGGAGGCCTCCCGCCGTCGAACTTCGGGACGTCCACTTCTCCTACCCCGGCCGCACCCCGGCGTTGAAGGGCGTCTCGTTCACCGTCCCCGGTGGCACGCAGGCCGCGCTGGTGGGGCTGTCCGGCGCGGGCAAGACGACGATGTTCGCGCTGCTGCAACGGTTCTACGACCCCGCGGAGGGCGCGGTCCTGCTCGACGGGATCGACGTCGCGACCCTGACGCGCGCGGAGGTGCGGCGGCGGATCGCGTACGTGGAGCAGGACGCGCCGGCGATGGCCGGGACCATCCGGGACAACCTGCTCTACGCCGCTCCCGACGCCGCCGAGGCCGACATCGCCGAGGCCCTCCGCGTCACCTGCCTGGACACCCTCGTGGACGGACTGGCCGACGGGTTGGACACGCCGGTGGGGCCGCGCGGCGTCACGCTGTCCGGCGGTGAGCGGCAGCGGCTGGCCATCGCGCGGGCGTTGCTGCGCAAGCCGCAGGTGCTGCTGCTGGACGAGGCGACGGCACAGTTGGACGCCCGCAACGAGCAGGCGCTGCGCGACGCGGTCACGCAGGCGGCGCGGCGGTGCACCGTGATCCTCATCGCACACCGGCTGTCGACGGTGACCGAGGTGGACCAGATCGTGGTGCTGGAGCACGGGATCGTGCGCGCTCGGGGCACGCACCGGTCACTGGTGGACGACGACTCGCTCTACCGCGAGCTGGCGTCGACCCAACTGCTTGCCGATGCTATGGAATAGTCGCGGGAGTGCCCGTACGCAAACCGCTGGTGCTCGCCATCTGCTGCATGAGCCTGTTCATCGTGGGGCTGGACGCCACGATCGTGAACCTGGCCCTCCCGTCGATCCGCGCCGAGCTGGGCGCGTCCGTGACCGGGCTCCAGTGGACGGTCGACGCCTACACGCTGGTGATCGCGGCCCTGCTCGTGCTGTCCGGGTCGACGGCGGACCGGCTGGGCAGGCGGCGGACGTTCCAGGTGGGGCTGGTGCTGTTCAGCATCGGGTCGCTGCTGTGCAGCATCGCCTCGACCGTGGGCCTGCTGATCGCGGCGCGCATGGTCCAGGCGGTGGGCGGCTCCATGCTGAACCCGGTGGCCATGTCGATCATCACCAACACGTTCACCGAGAAGCGCGAGCGGGCCAGGGCCATCGGCGTCTGGGGCGGGGTCGTCGGGCTGTCGATGGCGGCGGGCCCGCTGGTCGGCGGCGCGCTGGTCGAGACGATCGGCTGGCGGTCGATCTTCTGGCTGAACGTCCCGGTGGGCGTGCTGGCCGTCGTGCTGACGGCCCTGTTCGTGCCGGAGTCGCGCGCCGACCGGCCCCGCAGGCTGGACCCGGTCGGCCAGCTCCTGGTGATCCTGATCCTCGCGGGCACGGTGTTCGGGATCATCGAGGGCCACAACCAGGGGTGGACGTCACCGCTGATCATCGGCTCGTTCGCCGTGGCCGTGCTGTCGCTGCTCGCGCTGCTGCGCTACGAACCCCGCCGCGAGGACCCGCTGCTGGACCTGCGCTTCTTCCGCAGCGTGCCGTTCTCCGGCGCGACCGTGATCGCCGTCTGCGCGTTCGCCTCGCTGGGCGGGTTCCTGTTCCTGAACAGCATCTACCTCCAGGAGACCCGCGGGTTCTCCGCGCTCCACGCCGGCCTGCTGACGCTGCCGATGGCCGCCATGACGGCGGTGTTCGCGCCGATCTCCGGTCGCATCGTCGGCACGTGGGGCGCCCGCGTACCGCTGGTGATCGCCGGGATCGGCCTGGCGGTGGCGGGCGTGCTGCTCACCGGCATCACGCCCACGTCTCCGATCGCCCTGCTGGTCGTCGCCTACGCCGCGTTCGGGATCGGCTTCGGGATGGTCAACGCGCCGATCACCAACACGGCCGTGTCCGGGATGCCCAGGGAGCAGGCCGGGGTGGCAGCGGCCATCGCGTCCACCAGCCGCCAGGTCGGGGCGGCCCTGGGCGTGGCCGTGCTCGGCGCGTTCGCGGGCAGCGCCGCCGGGTTCTGGATCATCGCGGGCTGCGGCGTGGCCGTGCTCGTCCTGGGCCTGGCCACGACGAGTCAGAGGGCGTTGAAGTCCGTGCTGTAGAACACCTTCTGCTCCGGCTGGGTCCGCGCCACGTGCAGCATCGCCAGCCCCAGCTTCTCGGTGGTCGTGGTGGCCTTGGGCATCACCTTGTTCAACAGCGGGTAGGCCTTGCCGAAGACGCCGTACGTGATGCGCATCCAGCGGTGCGGGGACGTGACCCCGTGCAGCGGCTGGATGTAACCGGGCCGGAAGGCGTAGCCGTGCAGCGGCAGGGCGATGACGTCGTTCTCCGTCTTGCCCTTCACGCGGGCCCACATCTGCTTGCCCTTCTCCGTGCTGTCCGTGCCCGCACCGGAGACGTAGACGAACGTGGAGCCGGGGTTGACCTCCGCCAAGGTGCGAGCGGCGGCGAGCGTGTAGTCGTAGGTGATCCGGGTGTACTCCGGCTCCTTCATGCCGACCGAGGAGACGCCCAGGCAGAAGAAGCAGGCGTCGTACCCGGTCAGCTGCTCGCGGACCGAGGAGAAGTCGGCGAAGTCGCCGTGCACCAGTTCGGTCAGCTTCTCGTGCGACCGCCCGAGCGGCCTGCGCCCGACGACCAGCACCGACTCCACGTCCGACGCGACCAGGCACTCCCGGAGGACGCCCTGGCCGACCATGCCACTGGCACCGAACACGATCACCTTCATGCGCGGAGGCTAGCGCCGTCCCCCGACCGGCGCGACGCCGCGTTCAGAGCAGGGTCAGCTGGGCCTGGTCCACCCCGCGTTGGGTGGGCACGCCCAGCGGGAGCGCGCCGTCCGGCCAGCGGGCCTCGCCGTCTCCGGGCACGCCGGTGGCCTCGCGGTTCGGCTTCGGGGACAGGCCGTGGCGGCGGAGCAGCGGGCGCAGGCGGGCGGCCAGCCACGTGCGGTAGCGCTGATCCGCGTAGCTGCCCGAGCCGTAGAGGTTGCGGTAGCCGTCCAGCAGGTCCGGGTGCTCGCGCAGCAGCCAGCGGGCGAACCACTCGCGGGAGCCGGGGCGCAGGTGCAGCGCCAGCGCGGTCACGCCGGTGGCCCCGGCGGCGGCGATCCGACCGATCAGCTCGTCCAACTGCTCCTTGGAGTCGGTCAACGCGGGCAGCACCGGGGCGATGAACACGCCGCACGGCAGGCCCGCGTCCCGCACCCGGCGGATCAGGTCGAGACGGGCCTGGGGACTCGGCGTGCCCGGTTCCAGCGACTGCTGGAGGTCGCGGTCGAGCAGGGCGAGCGAGACGCCCACGCCCACCGACACCGACTTGGCCGCCTCGGTCAGCAGGGGCAGGTCGCGCGCCAGGACCGTGCCCTTCGTGAGGATGGAGAACGGCGTCCCGGAGTCGGCGAGCGCCTTGATGATCCCCGGCATCAGCTGGTACCGGCCCTCGGCCCGCTGGTACGGGTCGGTGTTCGTGCCCATCGCCACGTGCTCGCGCTGCCAGCGCGGCGACCGCAGCTGCCGGGTGAGCACCTGCGGGGCGTTGATCTTGACCACGACCTGGGTGTCGAAGTCGTGCCCGGCGTCCAGGTCCAGGTAGGTGTGGCTGTTGCGGGCGAAGCAGTTGTGGCTCACGACGCCGTTCGCGACGAAGTCGCCGGTGCCCGTGGTGATGTCGTAGAGGGTGCGCTCCTCGCCGAGCGCCTCGATGGCCACGACCGCCACGGCCGTGTCCAGCGCCGCGCCCTCCAGCGCGGCGACCGACCGCGCCGGGTCCACGACCTGGCAGAACCGCAGCGCCTCCGGCGCACCGCCTCGCACCCTGGTCACACCGTCCTCGACCGTGCAGTCGAAGTCGAGCCGCTTGAGCCCGAGCACGACCGAGTCGACGATCGGGTGGTCGGTGCGCAGCCGCAGCACCCCGTCCACGCACCACCCGGCCGCGTCGAACACCCCGGCCAGGAACCCCTTGGTCCACTCCTCGCCCGGCACGACCGGCCACTCGATCCGGTCCGGGTCCGCCGCCGCGTACCGCTCGGCGCGGTCCAGCGCCGACGGCTCGGTCGTCAGGCCGCCGCGCACCACGCCCCACAGGTAGCCGCTGCGGTACTCCGGCGTCTCGACCGGGCCCTCCGCGACCCCGCCGACGCCCACCAGCAGGTCGCCGACGACCAGCCGGTCGCAGTCGCCCGACCCGACGTGCCGCCACCCCTCGGTGCCGAGGTACCGGTGGTCGCCGCTGGACACCAGCTCCGTGCCGTCCGCCAGCGTCACGCGGAACGCCTGCCTCACCGTCGTCCAGTGCGCGAGGACGGTCGTGCGCACGTACCGTCCCCCACGGGTGCCGCACACCTCGTCGCCGACCTCCAGGTCGGCCATCGCCTTGGCACGCCCGTCGGCGAGCAGGACCGGCGTGGCGCCGTCGAGGCAGTAGGTGCAGCCGTGCGTGCAGCCGCGATAGGGGTTGACGGTCCACTTGAACGGCATGGGGGACGCGCCTGCCACCTTGTTCAGCACCGACTTGGCGTGCACCTCGTGGAAGACCACGTCGGCGAACTCCGGAGTTCGTACGCTGCGCACGAGTCCCGGCAACCCCGGTAGCGCCTGCTGTGGTGCCGCCCCGTCCTTCTGACCGTCCCATCGCATGCCACCCATTCGAACACGTGTTCGAACGGCCGTCAATCGGAGGAGCACCCTTGTCGTTGTTGGACGTGGTACTGGTCCCCTTCAGCACGCCCGCCCTCACGTTCGCGGGCGTCGCCACCACCTGGGGCGAGGTGTTCGGGTTCGTCACGGGCGCGCTCTGCGTGTGGCTGGTGGCGCGGCAGAACGCCTGGAACTGGCCCATCGGCATCCTGAACAACCTGGCGTTCCTGGCGCTGTTCGCGACCAGCGGCCTCTACGCCGACTCCGGGCTCCAGGTCGTCTACCTGGGACTCGCGCTCTACGGGTGGTGGTCGTGGCTGCGCGGCGGCGAGGAGCGGACACCGTTGCCGGTCAGCCGCACGACCCCGCCGCAGTGGCTCTGGCTGGGGGTCGCGGGAGTGGTGCTGACGGGGCTGCTGGTGTGGATCCTGTCCGCGTACACCAAGTCCACGGTGCCGTGGGCGGACGCGGTGACGACCGTGCTCTCGCTGCTGGCCACGTGGGGGCAGACGCGCAAGAAGGTCGAGTCGTGGTGGCTGTGGATCGCGGCCGACGTGATCTACGTGCCGCTCTACGCCTACAAGGACCTCTGGCTGACGGCGATCCTCTACCTGGGCTTCATCGCCCTCTGCGTGCTGGGGCTGCGGTCGTGGACGCGGGCGCTGCGCGAGGACCTGGTGGCGGCGTGACGACGTTCCGCCACGCGCTGGTGCTGGGCAAGTTCTACCCGCCGCACGCGGGCCACCACCACCTCGTCCGCACGGCCGCGGCCCGCAGCGAGCGCACGACCGTCGCGGTCCTCGGGTCCAGTGTGGAGTCCGTCCCGCTGGCCGACCGGGTCGCCTGGCTGGCGGCCGAGCACGCCGACGACCCCGGCGTGGTGGTGATCGGCGACCTGGACGACCACCCGATGGACTTCGAGGACGACGCGATCTGGGAGCTCCACGTGGGCGTGACCAGGTCGGCGCTGGCCCGGCGGGCGATACTGGACGGCGACCCGGCGCTGGCCCCGGTCGACGCCGTGTTCTCCAGCGAGGCCTACGGCGACGAGCTGGCGAAACGGCTGGGGGCCGAGCACGTGCCCGTGGACCCGGCCCGGTCGGCGCACCCCGTCTCGGGGACCGCCGTGCGCGCCGACCCGGTGGCGAACTGGCGGCACCTGGCCCCCGCCACCCGGCGCGGGCTGGCCGCGCGGATCGTCGTGGTGGGCGCGGAGAGCAGCGGCACGACCACGCTCTCGCGTGCGCTGGCCGACGCGCTCGAAGCACCGTGGGTCGCGGAGTACGGGCGGCGGCACACCGAGCTGAAACTGGCCGCCGCCAAGGCGTTCGACCCCGAGGCGACCCTCGACGGTCTGGTGTGGACGCTCGGCGACTTCGTGGACGTGGCGCTGCGCCAGCAGGCGGACGAGGACGCGGCGGTCGACGGCCCGGTGCTGGTGTGCGACAACGACGCCTGGGCCGCGACCGTGTGGGGCCACCGCTACCTCGGCGCGCCGCACCCCGCCATCGCGCCGAACGCCCGGAGGCCCGCGCTGTACCTGCTCACCGACCCGACCGGCGTGCCGTTCGAGCAGGACGGGTGGCGCGACGGCGAGCCGCTGCGCGAGTGGATGACCGAGCTGTTCACCGCGGGGCTCGCCGAGCGCGGCGTGCCGTGGCGGCTGGTCACCGGGACGCCGGAGGAGCGGCTGGCGCAAGCGGTTGCGGCCGTGGCGGAAGCGCTTGCGGGCCACTTCCGGTTCGCCGACCCCAAGGAGGCCCCTAGACGGTGACGACCACCTGGTCCAGGGACTTGCGCACGAGGTTCGGCACGACGCAGTCGTCGGCCGGGTAGCCGATCGGGATGACGGCGAACGCCTTCTCGTTGCGCGGGCGGTTCAGCACCTCGCCGAGGAACCTCATCGGCGACGGCGTGTGCGTGAGCGCCGAGAGGCCGGACAGGTGCAGCGCGGTCAGCAGCATCCCGACGGCGATGCCGACGGACTCGTCGACGTAGTAGTGCTTGCGCGTGCTGCCGTCGTCCTCCAGGTAGAACCGCTGCTGGAACACGACCACCAGGTGCGGGGCGTCGGTCAGGTGCGGCTTGTGGTCGTCCGTCCCGAGTGGACGGAGGGCGTCGAGCCACTGCTCGCCGAGCCTGCCCGCGTAGGAGATCCGCTCCTCCTCGGCCGCGGCCCTGATCCGCGCCCGCACCTCGGGGTCCTTGACCACGACGAACGTCCACGGCTGCTGGTGCGCGCCGCTGGGCGCGGTGGCGGCGACCGCGATGGCGTTGAGCACCAGCTGGTCGGGCACGGCCTCCGGCGAGAACATCCGCACGGTGCGGCGCTCGTCCATCCGCTCCCGCAGGTCCGCCGAGGCGCGCAGCGCCTCCTCGAACGGCATCCGGGCCGGGCGGTACGGCACCGGGTCGAAGTCGAGGCCGTGGTCGGGGGTCCAGTGCGTCGTGGTCACGCTCCGAGTGTGACCCGAGGAGACGGCGGAGCAGAACCCCTGTTCGGCGAACCGTCCGGATATCGGGCACCCCAGCCGTCGTGAATGATGTGCGCCGTGGACGACAAGCTGCCGACCGGACGGCGTCGACGCCGAGCCCACCCGACCACCGGCCACGGTCATGGCCACGGCCACGGCCCGGCGGAACCGGCGTCGAGACAGGTCCGGAGGCTGCTGCTGGTCCTGCTGGTGCCGCTCGTGCTGGCGACCGTGGTCGGCGCGCTGCTGCTCTACCCGTTCGGCGTGGACCAGAAGACCGGGGCGGCGCTCGGCCTGCACCAGAAGCCCGTCAAAGCCGACGTGACGGCCGTGGTCGCCGGGTCCTGCGGCGGGCAGGTCGGCACCGGCGAGTGCCTGCTGGTCACGGTGACGATGAGCGACGGCGCCGCGGCCGGGAAGTCGATCACCGTGCCGGTGCCGAACGAGCCCGCCACGCCCAAGTTCACCGCGGGTGACGCGGTGGTGCTCGCCTACTCCGGCGCGGACCCGGCCAGCCCGCAGTCCTACCAGCTCGTGGACTTCCAACGCGGGCTGCCGCTGGCCCTGCTCGCGGTGCTGTTCGCGCTGGCCGTGCTGCTGCTGGGGCGCTGGCAGGGGCTGGCGGCCCTGGGCGCGCTGGTGCTCAGCTTCGTGGTGCTGATCCTGTTCGTGCTGCCCGCGATCCTGGCCGGGGAGAACCCGCTGCTGGTGGCGGTGGTCGGCGCCGGGCTGATCATGTTCATCGTGCTGTACCTGACGCACGGGCTGACCGCGCGCACCACCACGGCGGTGCTCGGCACACTGGTCAGCCTCGCGATCATCGGCGGGCTCGGCGCGGTGTTCTCGGCGTTCGCCAAGCTCACGGGCCTGGACGACGACACGGCGAACCTGGTCGCGCTGCTCGGCCACGGCATCGACACCCGAGGGCTGCTGCTGGCGGGGGCGTTGATCGGCGCGCTGGGCGTGCTGGACGACGTGACGGTCACCCAGACCAGCTCGGTGTGGGAGCTGCGCCGGGCGAACCCGTCGCTGAGCACCCGCCAGCTGTACGCGGCGGGCCTGCGGATCGGCCGCGACCACATGTCGTCGGTGGTGAACACGCTGGTCATGGCCTACGCGGGCGCCGCGCTGCCGTTGCTGCTGTCGTTCTCGCTGTCGGGGCGCGGCCTCTTCGAGATCTTCACCGCGCAGCAGGTGGCGCAGGAGGTCGTGCGGACGCTGGTCGGCAGCATCGGCCTCGTCGCGGCCATCCCGGTGACCACGGCGCTGGCCGCGATCGTCGCCTCACGGGAACCCGCACCGGCCGTGGAGGCCGTCGTGGAGCCGGTCGTGGAGTCCACAGTGGAGGAGCCCGAACCCGAACCGGTCGCCCCGCCGAGGCGGAGGCGACCGGTGGCGGCCCGGCTGTCCGGCGACCTCTACACCGGGTACCACCCGGACAAGGGGCCGTGGACCCGACCTCAGTGAGCGAGCAGCTCCAGCACGAGCGCGATCGTCGCGGGGACCGTCTGCACGAAGAGGATCTTCTTGCTGGCGGTCAGCGCGCCGTAGATCCCGGCGATCATGACGCACACCAGGAAGAACACGGCGAACTGGAACGACGTGGTGCCGTCGGCGATCAGCGCGTACACCAGACCGGCGCCGAGGAAGCCGTTGTAGAGGCCCTGGTTCGCGCCGAGGGTCTTGGTCTCCTTCGCGAACTCGGCGGTCAGGCCGAAGGCCTTCCGCCCCCGAGGCCCGTCCCAGAGGAACATCTCCAGCACGAGGATGTAGAAGTGGATGATCGCCACCAGGCCGATCAAGATGTTCGCCGCGATCTGCACGGAGTCCTCCAGGGTCGAGCGGCGGTAGCCGCGTGCGCTGGCCCGTATCGTGGCAGCGAGTGCGCGCCACGGCTCGCCCCGGTGCCCCGATAGGGGGTTGGGGGCAGCGAAGTCAGGGGTGTTCGCGCAGGCCGGCCGGTCGGGTCGTCGGGGTGCATGGCGGATACTGGGGTCGTGGCACGTGGCAGGAACACCCCGCAGACGCTGAGCGAGCAAGTCGACTCCGGCACCGCCGAGCTGTCCCCGGACCCGGACCGGCCGAACGCGTGGCTGCTGCGGCTCAACGGCACGGCCCAGTCCCACGTGGACCTGGACGACCCGACGCACCTGGAGTTCGAGTACGTCCAGCGCCTCGGCCACGTCGTCGACCTGCTGGCCCCCACGGGCAAGCCGGTGCGCGCCCTGCACCTGGGCGGCGGCGGGTTCACGCTGCCCCGCTACATCGCCGCGACCAGGCCGAGGTCGACCCAGCAGGTCGTGGAGATCGACACCGCGCTGATCGAGCTGCTGCGCCGCGTGCTGCCGCCGGACAAGAACGCGCGCATCCGGATCCGCAACGGCGACGCGCGCGAGGTCATGTCCCGCGCGCCGAGCGGGACGTTCGACCTCGTCGTGAGCGACGTGTTCTCCGGCGCGCGCACCCCGGCGCACCTGACGTCGATCGAGTTCGTCCGCGACGCCGCCCGCACGATGGTCCCGACCGGCGTCTACGCGTCGAACATCGGCGACGGCAACGCGCTCGTCTACGCCCGCGCCCAGGCCGCGACCGTGGGGGCGGTGTTCGAGCACGTCGCCGTGATCGCCGAGCCCGGCGTGTTCCGCGGCCGCCGGTTCGGCAACCTGATCGTCGTCGGCTCGCACGTCGAGCTGCCGATCGAGCAGCTGGTCCGGCGCACGGCGGGCGACCCGTTCCCCGGCCGCGTGGAGCACGGGCGGCAGCTGGAGAAGTTCGTCGGCGGCGCGCGCCCGACCACGGACGCGACCGCCACCCCCTCCCCCAGCCCGCCGCCGGGGACGTGGGGCCTGCCCGCCGAGTGACTAGTGCGGGTACTCCGCGGGCCGGTGCTGGAAGGCGAGGATCGCGGGGTTGCGGATCACGCCGTCGCCGATCTCGATCGCCCGCCGGATGGTCTCGTCGGCCTCCCACGAGGCCGGGCCCCCCAGCACGGTCCGCAGGTGCGGGAGCAGCGCCTCGCTGATCTCCCAGCTCGCCGAGTTCCACAGGTGCGACGGGCTGTGGTCGACGGCGTAGTAGGTGACCTGCTCGCCCACCACGAACGTCGGCGCGGCGAACGTCGTCGGCCGCGCCCAGCTGAAGCCCATGCCCTCGTCGCACGACACGTCGACGATCAGCGTGCCGGGGGCGAGCGTGGGCAGGTCGTCCTCGATCAGGAACGTCAGCGGCGACGCGGTGTCCTGGAGCACGCAGTTGACGATGATGTCGTGGCCCGCCAGGAACTCCGCGAGCGGCTTGCGGCCGTCCTCGGTGTCCGCGTGGCTGCGGCGGGGGTCCTCGTCGTCGTGGTCGAACTGCACCATGACCGCCGACGGGATCGGCGAGCTGACCGCCGTGACACCGCGGTTGGTGAGCACGTGGACGTCGTGGACGCCGAGCGCGTTCAACGCCGTGACCGCGCCGCGGGCGGTCGCGCCGAAGCCGATCACCACGGCGCGCAGCCGACGGCCGTAGTCGCCGGTCGAGCCGACCTGCTCCAGCGCGTGCAGCACGGAGCAGTACCCGGCCAGCTCGTTGTTCTTGTGGAACACGTGCAGGCCGAACGAGCCGTCGCTGGTCCAGTGGTTCATCGCCTCGAACGCGATGAGCGTCAACCGGTGGTCGATGGCGGTCTGGGTCAGCTTCTCGTCCTGCACGCAGTGCGGCCACCCCCACAGGACCTGCCCGGCGCGCAACTCGGCGACGTCACCCGGCAGCGGTTTCGCCAGCAGCACGACGTCGCACTCGGCGATCAGCTCCTCCCGCGTGCGCAGGCCCGCGACCTGCGACGCGAGGCGCTCGTCGGACACGCCGAACCGCTCGCCGTAGCCCTTCTCGAGGTAGATCCGGGCCCGCACGTCCGGGTCGATCCGGTCGACGTGCAACGGGTGGATCGGCAATCTCCGCTCGTTCTCCTTGCTCGACCGAGCAATTACCCCGAGAGTGAGCAGGTCCACTGGAGCCCCGATTCGCCTGGCGATCACGCCGCATTCGCATGGCTCTTGACCAGCAGATATCCGGCGATACCGACCGTACTCCCTTTTCCACCCACCACCCGACGGCGGATTTCCCGGAAAACGCGAACCGGCGGACACCCGAGGCGCCCGCCGGTTCCCGTCCTCTCGACTAGCAGCGGCCGAGGTCCTCCCACTGCGCGGTCAGCCCCGGTTCGGACCCCTGGGTCCACCAGCGGGCCCGCCACAGGTGCTGGGCGTGCGTGACGCGCGCGTTCTCCAGGTAGACGCTCTCCCACTTCCACGCGGGAACGCCCGCGCAGCCGACCGGGGTGCCGGGAGTCGTCGTCGTGGTGGTCGTGGTCGTCGTGGTGGTGGTCGTCGTGGTCGTCGTCGGCGTACCGCCGCAGTCGCCCACGAGGTTGTCGACGAACCGCACGCCGGACGACCGGTAGCCCGCCGCGTTCGCGGAAGCGGCCGCGGGCGTGAGCACCTGGTTCTTCGCGTAGTAGACCCAGTCGGCCTGCTCCAGGTACGTGGCCAGGCCGCCGTTGTGGCCCGCGAGGTCGATGAACCACTGGTTGAAGTTCAACGACATCGCCTGCCGCGGGTACACGTCGAACGGCCCCGACCGGTCGTGGTCCGCGACCAGGACGCCGTCGATGTAGTACTTCACGTGCCCGTCCGCCACCGTGGACACCACGTCGTGCCAACCGTCCACACTGGACCGCTGGCTGTTGCTCTTGTTCTTCGACGCCCACGGTTCCAGCTGGTAGGTGTTCCAGCTGGTCTGGTAGTTGATCGGCCCGGTCTCACCCCACCCGCCGTTGGGCAGGTACTCGGAGAAGTCCAGCTCGCTGTACAGCGGGTCGTTGTCGTAGCGCAGCGGGCTGATCGTGAAGAACGTCTGGTTCACGTGGTCGCCGTCCGGCCCGCTGGTCGGCGCGTCGGAGAACCGGATCCGGCTGGCGTACGTGCCCTCCAGGAACCGCCGTTCCCCTTGCAGGACCTCGGTGTGCTTGGTGCCGGAGGACGTGCCGTCGGTCGACGACGCGAGCTGCATGACCTTGTCGCCGTTGACCGTCGGGAACGTGACGTTCTCCGGGGCCCACGTCGCGCCCGGCACGCCGGGACCGCCCGCGTTCGACCGGACCTGCCAGCCGTGCGCGCCGAGGTTCCCGTCGGTGTGGGACGTGTAGTCGAAGTCGTCGAACAGGACACCGCACGCCGCCGCGGCGGCGCCGCTGGTTCCTCCCGCGGTGATCAGCGACCCGACCACCACCGCGGCGGCCATCGCCGCACCCGCCACGCGCACCTTCACCCCGCGCCCCATCAGACACGCTGCCAGAGGGCGGGGGTGACCGGCGGTTCCCAGCTGACGATCGCCGTGTGCTGCTGGAGGCAGCGGTAGCTCGCGCCGCCGTAGGTGACCTGGGCGCCGACCGCGTAGAACGTGCCGGGCGCCCACGTGCCGCCCGCCGGTGGTTGCGCGGTGGTCGTGGTGGTGGCCGGTGGCGGGTTGCTCGTGCAGCTCCCCGAACCGATGTCGTCCTTGAACCGCACGCCGGACGACCGGAAGCCCGCGGCGTTCGCGACGGCCGTGGACGGCGACAGCACCTGGTCCTTGGCGTAGTAGACCCAGTCCACCTGCTGGAGGTAGGTGCTCGTGCCGCCGCTGTGGCCCGCGGTGTCGATGAACCACTGGTTGAAGTTCAACGACATCGCCTGCCGCGGGTACACGTCGAACGGCCCGGAGCGGTCGTGGTCCGCGACGAGAGCGCCGTCGACGTAGTACTTCACGTGGCCCGCGGACACCGTGGAGACGACCGTGTGCCAGCCGTTGATGCTGCGGCGCTGGCTGTTGTTCTTGTTCTCCGCGTACCAGGGGTCGGGCGTGTAGGTGTGCCAGCTCGTCTGGAAGTTGATCGGCCCGGCCTCGCCCCACCCGCCGTTGGGCAGGTACTCGGAGAAGTCCAGCTCGCTGTAGATCGGGTCGTTGTTGTAGCGCAGCGGGCTGATGGTGAAGAAGGTCTGGTTCACGTGGTCGCCGTCGGCACCCGCGGACGGCGCGTCGGAGAACCGGATGCGGCTGGCGTAGGTGCCTTCGAGGAACCTCCGGTTCCCCTGCACGATCTCCGTCTGCGTGGTGCCCGCGCCGGTCCCGTTCGTGGACGCCGCCAGCTGCATGACCTTGTCGCCGTCGGACGTGGGGAACGTGATGCCCTCCGGTGCCCACCGGGCTCCGGGCACGCCGGGACCGCCGGCGCTCGACCGGACCTGCCAGCCGTGCGCGCCGAGGTTCCCGTCGGTGTGGGAGGAGTAGGAGAAGTCGTCGAACAGCGCGCCGCAGGCGGCTGCGGCGGCGGGAGCCCCGGTCGCGGTGGTGACCCCCACCGCGACCATCGTCAGTGCGGACACGGCCGCGGCTGCGGCCGTGGTCAATCTCGTGCTCGATCGCGACATGAGCGTCTGCTCTCTGGGTGGGGACGGGGAGAACCGCGGCGACCGGTGACCCGTTTACCACTGGTCCGGAAACAGGTCCCCCAAGGAGCAAAGTGGTCTACCTCACAGGTAAAGTCAAGAGGTCTAGACCGATTATCTGCCTGCGGTTCTCAGGTTTCAGTCGGCGCCGAAGAGGTAATACCACTGGTCACTTTCCACCGGGCTGAACACCTCAACCAGTTGCTACGATGCGGAGGGCGCAACGGGAGGGAGCCTGCGGTGCGGCGAACAGAGGTACGGGAGCGGTTGCGCGAGCTCATCGGGCAACGGCAACCGGGCGAGGTCATGCCGTCCGAGCGCGCCCTCAGCGAGGAGTTCGGCGTCTCCAGGCCCACGCTCCGAGCGGCCATGGACGACCTGGCCAGGGACGGCCTCCTGGTCCGCGAACACGGCAGGGGCACCTTCACCGGCACCAGGAAGATCAGCCAGGAACTCACCCCCACGACCCCCGGCGACTTCACCGTCCCCCCGGCCGAAGGCACGTGGTTCAGCAAGGTCGTCGACTTCCGCGTGGAACCGGCGGGCGCCCGCCTCGGCCAACGCCTGGAGGTCTCCCCCAGCCACGACCTCCTGACGGTGACGAGGGTCCGGATCGTCGAGGCCTCCCCCATGGCGATCGAACGCATCCTCATCCCGAACCCCCTGGTCCCCGGCATCACCCCGGAGGACTTCGAGTCGGGCTCCCTCTACGAACTGCTGCGGATGCGCTACGAGATCGTGGCCACCACCGCCGTCCAGATCACCGAGCCCACGGTCACCGACGCCGACGAGGCAGAGCTGCTCGGCGTCCCCCAGTACGCGCCGGCCCTCCTGTTCGAACGCACCACCCGAGACGCCACCGACCACGTCTTCGAGTACACGAGGTCCATCTACCGGGGCGACCGCTACCGCATCACCTCCCACCTGCGCTTCGACCGCACGTCGGGCTGACGCCGGCCGGGGCGGCGCACTTCGGCGTTCCGAAGCCCGCGGCCGGGAGGGTTTGCCTCCCGCCGTCGCGGGCACCTAGGAAGGCAGCGGACCAGGCGAGCGGGAGGTGCGAACGGCGTGTCGGTGCCCACCAGCGAGGTGCTCGGCGGCCGGTACCGGCTGGAGGGGCTCCTGGGGACGGGCGGGATGGGCGAGGTCCACCGCGCCTGGGACACGCGGCTGCGGCGGTTCGTGGCGGTCAAGCTGTTCCACGCGGGCCTCGACGCCACCGCGAACCGGCGGTTCGACAGCGAGGTCCGGACGCTCGCCGCCCTCAGCCACCCCGGCCTGGTGTCGGTGTACGACGCCGGGATCGACGGCAGCGCGCCGTTCGTGGTGCTGCAACTCGTGAACGGGCGCACGCTGCGGGACCGGATCAACGACGGACCGCTCTCGCCCGACGAGGTGCGGCCGCTGGGGGCGCACCTGGCGGAGGCGTTGGCCTACGTGCACGCCAACGAGATCGTGCACCGCGACGTCAAGCCGTCGAACATCCTGCTCGACGGCGAGGACACCGCGTACCTCGCGGACTTCGGCCTGGCCCGGCTGACCGGCGCGACGCGGTTGACCGGCACCGGCGAGATGATGGGCACGGCCGCGTACCTCGCGCCGGAACAGGTGCGGGGCCGGGAGGTCGACTGCCCGGCCGACGTCTACGCGCTCGGCCTCGTGCTGCTGGAGTGCCTGACCGGCCGCCCCGAGTACCAGGGCAGCGACGTGGAGTCCGCGGTCGCGCGCCTGCACCGCCCGCCGAACGTCCCCCGCGACCTGCCGGAGGACCTGGCGCGGCTGCTGACGCGGATGACCGCGCTCACGCCCCGCCGCAGGCCTACCGCGGCCCAGTGCGCCCAGACCCTTCGCAAGGGCGTCGTACCCCTCCGGGACACCAGGACCCGTCGCGGGATCCTGGTGGCCACCGCCGTCACGGCAGTCGCCCTGACCGGCGGGGCCTGGCTCCTGACCGGCGACCCCACGACCTCCGCACCGCCTCCCCGACCCGGTGCCACTTCTTCCTCCCCCGAACAGCCCGCGGCCACGTCGACGACCCCGGTCACCACCACCGCGTCGGAGGACCCGGCAACGGGTCAGGTCCCCGCCCCCGGCGCCCCGGCCGTCGTGACCA
>Ga0247771_1000052_pt1 | contig 50764 bp, 53 predicted proteins | sample UWRJL197509C6_FD_179948 | JGI IMG/M metagenome (GOLD analysis project Ga0247771, IMG submission 179948) | Plant litter microbial communities from Arlington Agricultural Research Station in Wisconsin, United States - UWRJ-L197-509C-6 | ecosystem: Environmental > Terrestrial > Plant litter >... | reverse complement strand
CGTTGGGGCGGGCACCGAGTCCATGGACCTGGTGCTCAGCTACCTCCCCGCCGACGACGAGGACGACGAGGTCGAGGAGCACGACCTCAAGGCCGTGGACGCCCTCGACGAGGACCGGCCCCCGCCGCCTCCGCACCCCCAGCCGCCGCACCAGGCGTACCCGCCGCGGCCGCCGATGCCCCCTTCCCAGCCCTTCCAGCCTTTTCAACCTCCTGTCCAGCCCCCGCCCGCCGTCCAGCCCCCGCCGGTCCGCCCGTCGCGCGCGCAGCCGGACTACGAGGAAGACGAGAACCACCCGTGGTGACCGCTGTCTGCTCGAGTGGAAGGAGTCGGCCATGGCCGCGGGCTTCGAGGTGAAACCGGACGACCTGGACGAGTTCTCGACGAACCTCCAGTCGCTTGTGGACAGTCTGGCGGAGTCGAAGAACGTGCTCAACGGCATCCACTTCGATCCGCTGGTGTTCGGCATCATCGGCCAGTTCTTCAGCATCGCGGCCCGCAACAAGGTCAACGAGGCCAAGGACTGCATCGCGAAGTACGAGGGCTCGATCGCCAGCGCCAAGGAGAACACCAAGTTGACCGCGGACACCTACCGCAAGGTCGACCAGGGCAACGCCGACACCTTCAAGGGGTAGGAGATGGCCGACACGGCCACCGAGGAGAAGAAGGACATTCCCGGCCTCACCCTCACGCCCGGCTTCGGCAAGGGCACGGAGTGGGTGGACGGGTTTTCCGGCGCGGGCATGGTCGACACCGTCGCCGGGCTGGTCAAGGCCGTCCAGGACGGCAACAAGGCCGCCATGGCCGCGTACGGCGTGGGCCTCGGCTTCGACGTCGTCGGCGCGGTGCTCAACCCGCTGGGCGCGCTGCTGGGCGCGGGCGTGGGGTGGTTGATCGACCACCTGTACTTCCTGCGCGAGCCGCTGGACCTGCTGATGGGCGACAACATCGCCGTGCGGCAGGAGACCGAGAAGATCAAGAGCGACGCGGAGAAGTACCAGGCGATCGCCACGACCCACGTCGAGGCCCTGAAGAAGCTCGACCCGTGGACCGGCCAGACCGCGGAGGCCTTCAAGGCCAGCATGAAGAAGGTCGCCGACGAGCTGGAGTCCATCGGCCTGGCCATCAAGGGCTCGGCCGAGATCATGGCCACGATGGGCGCGTGCGTGACCGCGTTCCGCTCGCTGGTCCGCGACATCATCGCCATGGTCATCGGCAACCTGATCGGCGGCGCGCTCGTGGCCGCGGGCCTTGCCCCGTTCACCTTCGGCGCGTCGATCGTGGCGTTCGTCGGCGTCGCCGTGGCCACCGCCCTGGAGGCGCTGGGCCGCATCATCCGCCACATCACCAACCTGAAGTCCCTGCTGGCCGTGAACAAGACCGCGGGCGACCAGCTCGGCACGGCGCTCGTCAAGATCTCCGACGACGCGGGCAGGCTCAACAGGGGCGGCGGCGGCCCCACGGTCCCTTCCAGTGCACCCCCGGTGAAGCCCCCGGCAAGCAAGCCGCCGGAGGTCCCAGGGGCGAGCACGCCTCCGCCCAAGCCCCCGGACACCCCACCGGCCCCGCCGGTTTCCAAGCCGCCGGAGGTCCCCGGCGCGAGCACGCCTCCGCCCAAGCCCCCGGAGACCCCACCGGCCCCGCCGGTATCCAAGCCCCCGGAGGTTCCGGGCGCACCGGCCACCAAGCCGCCGGACCCGCCCACGGTCCCGTCGAGCGCACCTCCGGTGACGAAGCCGCCGGAGATCCCCGGCACGCCGCCACCCAAGCCCCCGGACTCGACGGTCCCGTCCAGCGCACCTCCGGTCACGAAGCCCCCGGAGATTCCTGGCACGCCCGCGCCCAAACCGCCGGACCCGCCCACGGTGCCGTCCAGCGCACCCCCGGTGTCCAAGCCACCGGAGGTCCCCGGCACGACGATCCCGTCGAGCGCGCCGCCTGCCCCCAAACCACCGGACCCGACCCCGACGCCAACGCCCACCCCGCCCGCCAAGCCCCCGACCGCTCAGCCCCCCAAGTGGTCGCTCCAGGACATCAAGGACATCGCCAACAAGATCAAGAACGGCCGCAAGGACGGCATGGAGCAGTTCGGCAAGTTCGGCAAGGGCAAGCTGGAAGCCCGCCTCACGGGCCCACCGCACAACAAAACCCCTCAAGAGGCAGCCGACATCGCCCGCTGGGTGAAGAACTTCGAGGAGATCGCCGCCCCCGGCGGCACGGTCAACGTCGGTGGCAAGGTCATCGCCACCGGCACCCTCCTCCACCTGGCACACGAACTGTGGAAGGAAATGGCCCCGGACGTCGCGAGCCGCAAGGAGAACGAGGGCTTCATGGGCGACCTCAGGGACTACAACAAGAACAACTAAAAGACGTCGTGCACCAAGGCGGCTCCCTGCTTACCATCTCGTCACCCGACGAGAGCAGGGAGCCGCCATGGTCTTCCGCCGCACCCTGACCCCCCACGAAACCACCATCGCCCAGAAGGTCTTCGGCGACGCCCTCGACACCACCCCTCTCAGGCTCGCCGAAGGCGGCCTCCTGGGCAGCTTCGGCGTAGCCAGAACCCTCCCCACCCTCGTCACCTTCCCAAGGGGCACCCTCACCACCCCACAACACCAGGCAAGGTACGAACGCTGGCTGGTACACGAACTAACGCACGCCTACCAGTACCAACACGGCCACAACATCCTCAGCCTGATCCCCACGGCACTTGCGGGCTTCTTCACCAAGAGCATCTACGACTACGGCGGCCCCACAGCCCTACAAACAAAACCCTTCACAGCCTTCAACACAGAACAACAAGCAAACATCATCGCCGACTACTACTACCTAAGCACCTACGAACCCCACCAAGACCTGTCCCCGTACGAACCCCACATAACCCACATCCGCACCCAATCAACCTGACCGACTCCACAGGCCAAAGACAGTCGCGACGTTCACCCAACGAACCCACCCCTGCGCAGACCTCGACCAGCGGCGAGCCGCTGGAAAGCCCCACCCTCGAGCCCCATGGCACAGCCTGAAGATCAACTTCAGCACCCACTGAAAAACTAAGGCCTCTGACCGAATACGCAGGTCAGAGGCCTTAGGTCACCCGGCGAAAGGTGAGTGCCCCCGGCAGGATTCGAACCTGCGACACACGGTTTAGGAAACCGATGCTCTATCCCCTGAGCTACGAGGGCGGGGCTGTCGTGGGGGTAGTTTAGCGGCGGGTGTTGATCAACTGTGGTGGGGGGCCCGCTTGTGGGGCTGTGTGCCTAGGCTTGGGTGGTGAGCCTGAGAATGAATGATGTGCGGGGGGCCGCTGTCGCTGCCGGTCTGCGGGTGTTGGCCACGGTGACGCCGTACGTGGAGCCCGAGCTCGTGGGGTTGCGCGGGGTGGTTCGGGGTGGGGACGTGTGCCTCGACATCGGTGCGGCGTTGGGGTTGTACACCGTTGTGCTGTCGCAGATTGTCGGTCCACACGGGACTGTGCACAGCGTTGAGCCGCTCGTCTTTGCGCACCCTGCCCTGTCCTACGTGTTGCGGCCCCGTGAAGGGCGGAACGTGGTGCGGCACTCGGTTGCCTTCGGCACGGAGGACGGGCGGGAGGTGATGAGCGTTCCTGTTCGGCACGGGGTGCCGGTGACCGGGCGGTCGTTCCTCACCGCGGGCTCGAACGGGCTGGGGTCGAACGTGGAGTTCGCGGAGCACCTGGAGGTGGTGGTGCGGACGCAGACGTTGGACGGGTTCGTGGCCGAGCAGGGGATCACGCGGCTCGACTTCGTGAAGGCCGACGTCGAGGGCGCTGAGCTGCGGGTGCTCGAAGGCGGGTCCTCGGTGGTGGAGGAACTGCGGCCGAAGATCCTGCTCGAGGTCGAGGAGCGGCACGTCGCGCGGTTCGGGTACGGGGCGCAGGACGTCGTCGCGTGGCTCGCCGAGCGGGACTACGGCATGAAGGTGTGGCGGCAGGGCGGGTGGCGGACGGTCACCCGTGTCACCGACGACGTGCGGAACTACCTGTTCGTGCCTCGTTGACCTGCGAGAACTTCTCCGGACAGCGGAAGACCCCGGTCCCTGGGGGTGGACCGGGGTCTTCCTCGGAAGTGGTCTACTGCGGGTAGACCTCGAGTTCGTAGAGCGAGTATCCGTAATTGGTGCCGCGTTGGGTACCCGTCATTCGTACGAACCGCGCGTCGGTCGGGGTGAACGACACGTTGTCCGTGACACCGTTTCCTTCAGCGGTAACGAAAACCTGCCTCCACGCCGCCCCGTCGGAGGACACCTCGATCCGGTACGCCTTCCCGTAGGACGCCTCCCACCGCAGGAACACGCGCCCCACCCGCTGGACCGACCCCAGGTCGACCTGGAGCCACTGGTTGTCGCTCCAGTCGCTGGCCCAGCGCGTGGTGCCCACGCCGTCCACGGCGTTGGCGGGCGGGGAGTTGTACGCGCCCCGCTCGTAGCTGCTCGCCGTCGCGGTCTTGCCCTGCGCCGCGTTGGCCACGGTCGTGCCGCGGTGGGCGGGGAACTGGACGACCTGCTGGTAGGTCGGCCGGTTCTGCCACTGGATCTTGTCCTGGGTGATGCCGCCCATCGCGCGGTGGATCACCGAGTCGGCGCACCACTGGTCGCCCGCCGCGCAGTCGGCGTCACCGGGGTAGACCTGGTTCGCGGGCACGGCCGCCGCGGCGCGGAGGCTGTCCAGCAGCACCGTGCGGCACGCCGTGACGTCGCCGCCACCGCAGTACGTGCCGGTCAACGGCCCCGCGACCTGGTCGCCGAGCACGCGCCGGACGTCCTTGTCGACGTAGCTCCACCAGCCGTACTGGAACGACGAGCCCTTGTGCGGGGCCGCGCCGTTGGTGTCCGACGGGGCTTCGTCGACCTGGACGGCCTTGGTCAGCTCCGTGTACAGGTCCGGGCCGAGGCCGGGCTGGAACTCGGCCTGCACCAGCTTGGGCCACCACGCGTCGAGCACGCGGATCGCCTCGGCGTGGTTGTAGACCTTGCTGCCCTTGGTCGTCTCGCGCCGCAGCGAACCGGACTGCTGCCACGCCTTGAGCTTCTGCACGGTCGCGGCCAGCGCGGGGTCGGTGACCGCGGACTTCTCGATCACCCGCAGCAGGTCGGGGAGCACCTGCTCGGCGCGCAGGTCGGCGCCCGCGGCCTCGGCCATGGCCTTGGTGACCGACGCCCGCGACGCCTTGCCGCCGTTGGCGATCAGGGCCTTCACCCGGTCGTCGAGCAGGTCGCCGCGGTGCACGGAGCCGTTGCCGAAGCCGGACGACGTGAAGTCCAGCGCCTGCTTGTTGTTCCAGCTGATGTAGTAGTCCTGGTTCACCGACTGGGGGTGCTCCGAGGCGGGCGTGTAGCGGGCGGTGTTGGTGTTCGGGTCCCAGTCCTGCCACTCGTACGCCTGCGCGGCCTTGATCGGCAGGTTCGGGTCGACGCCCGCCTTGCGCACCGGGTTCGTGCCGGAGTTGTAGTACGCGGTGTCCTTGGAGTCGACGTAGAACCAGTTGAACGCGTACCCGATGTGGTCGGCCGCGCGCTGGAAGTCCTGCGCCGACTTGATCGCGCTCGGGTCGTTGAACTCCTGGAACCCGATGATCGGGTCCACCTCGTGCAGGTAAGTCGACCGCAGCGCGGAGTACGCCACGGGCTTGCCGCCGACCGTCGCGCGGCTCTGCACCAGGCCATACTTCGTGCGGTACACGACGAGCGTGTACGACCCGGCCGCCGTGCCGTCCGCGACCGTCGGCTTCCACGCGTTCTTGCGCTCCAGCCGTTCCATCGCCACGCACTGGCCGCGCAGCAGGTAGAAGTTCGACGCCTTGGTCGCGGGCTTGCCGTCGGGCTCGCACAGGTCGACGGCGAACGTGTCGACGATGTCCTGCGACGCCGACGTGGCGCTCCACGCGTAGTCCTGGCCGCGGCCGAGCTGCACGTACATGCCGACGCCCGCGAAGGACACGCCGCGCGCGCTGATGCCGGGGCCGTTGAGCTCCTGGAGCATCAGCAGCTGCGGCGCGAAGTAGCCGGTCTGCGGACCGAACACGGCGATCGGGTTGCCGGTGTCGGTGTGCGCGCCGGACACGACGAGCGCGTTGGACATGCCGTGCTTGCGGTTCAGCAGGTCCGCGGGCAGCACGCCGTCGGCGAAGATGCCCTGCGCGGGTTCCAGCGAGCCCGCGGCGACGGGCGTCGTCGAGGCGTTGCCGACCTGGTCGTAGACCATCGGTTCGGGGGTCACCGAACCGGCGTCGGGCATCGCCACGCCGACCGGGTTGGCCGGGCTCGCGGAGTACGGGAAGCGCTGGCCGTCGTGCAGGGTCAGCACGGCCTCGGGGTCGTTCTGCTCCCGGAACGACTTCCACACCTGCTCGCCGACCGTGGCGCCGTACTTGTTCTGCGCCGCCAGCCGGACGAGCGCGGACTGCACCTCGCCGCCACCGCCGGAACCGAACAGGCCGCCGACGACGGCCGCGATGGCGACCATGTCCGTCGCCTTGAACGGCTGGATGTCGTTCCAGTTCGTGATCGCGTCCGCGTGCCCGGAGAGCACGTACTCGCCGGGGAAGTTCCGCGCCGAGATCGACTGCGCCAGGTAGGCGTTGATGCCCGCGATGTAGTCGTTGACGTCCTGGTTCGCCTGCGCGCCACGGGGTCCGCTCGCGGCGACCCGGTCGATCTGGGCCTGGAGGTCCGCCTCGGTGTAGCCGATCTGCGAGTAGAAGCTCTGCTCCAGCACGCGGTTGCCCTCGGCGCCGCCCGCGAAGCCGGTGAGCTGGCTGCGGCCGAGGTGGCGGAACACGTCCATCAGCCACAGCCGGTCCTGCGCGGCGGCGTAGCCCGCGCCGAACTCGGTGCCGGACCGGGTGGTGCCGTAGACGTGCGGCATCCCGATGGTCTTGTCGCGGATGATCGTCACGTCCGCGCGCGGCTTGATCGTGCTCTCGACCTGGTCGGGGGCGACGCCGAACGAGGCGTCGTTGAAGAACGTCGTCAGCTGCTCGTTGGTCAGCCCCTGGTAGCCGGACGAGAGGGCGTCGTACTTCGGCAGCTGGTCGGCCGCGTGGGCGGGCCGCGTGCCGAAGACCTTGTGGCCGAGGATCTCGGCGAGGGTGGCGCTGCCGTTGTTGCCGGGCGGCAGGACGTCGTTGCACTGGCCGAGGCAGTAGTCGTCCGGCGCGAACGCCGCGGTGGTGGGCGGCGCGGGGGCCGCCTGTGCTGTCGCGGTGGTGACGGAGGCGGTGGCGAGCAGGGCGACCACCACCAGGGGTAGGGCGGCTCTCCGCATGACGCGAAGCTCCTTCCATGCAGGGCTGGTGTGGCGCACGTTACGTTTTCCTCAACTATTCTGAAAGGTCTTCACGTTTTTTTGCCCCGATCGGCTGGCAGCAGCCGTTACCAGTTGACCGACCGCCCCGGTACTGGGAAAACCTTGACCATGGTGCGACGACGAACGCTGCTGGGCGGAGTGGCCGCGTCCGGCCTGCTCCTCGGGTTCGGCGCGGCGCCCGCGAGGGCCGCCCTGCTGCCGATCCGGACCTGCGACGACTGGGGCGCCCGTCCGCCGTCGAGCCCGACGACCGTGCTGCACCAGCAGCCGGAGCGCATCCTCGTGCACCACACGGCGACCGAGAACGTCACCGACTACTCCGAGGCCCACGCGCACGAGCACGCCCGCTGGATCCAGAACCACCACATGGACGACAACGGCTGGATCGACTCCGGCCAGCACTTCACCAACAGCCGCGGCGGGTTCCTCCTCGAGGGTCGCCACGGCAGCCTGGACGCGCTGCACGCGGGCGACCGCATCGTGCAGGGCGCGCACTGCCCCGGCCAGAACAACATCGCGATCGGCATCGAGAACGAGGGCCTCTACACCTCCGAGGAACCGCGCCCCGAGCAGTGGGACTCGCTGGTGTCGTTCTGCGCGTACACGTGCGAGCAGTACGGGATCCCGCCCACGGCCATCGACGGGCACCGCGACCACTACGCGGAGACGCAGTGCCCCGGCGACAAGCTCTACGCCGCCTTGCCCCGCCTGCGTGAGGAAGTAGCGCGAGTCCTCGGGTGACCGTGTTTCTTCCTGGCAACTGTGAACGCGGTGGTGAGAGCCTTTCCACGGCGCTCAACGCTGGGCAAACGTCCTACCACATGGTGAGATAACGTCGAATTAACGCCAGCTTGCGCACTGGTGCGCGATGCTGGGCCTGTATGAACACGAAACGCCAACTCGGGGAGGCGTCGTGATCAAGGTGATGCTGGCCGACGACGAGGACCTCGTCCGGTCCGGGCTTCGCATGATCCTGAGCAGCGCCGGTGACATCGAAGTAGTGGCCGAGTGCGACGACGGGCACCTGGTGGCCGACCTGGCCCGCCAGCACCGTCCGCACGTGGTCCTGCTGGACATCCGCATGCGGTCCAACGACGGGCTGGTGGCGTTGCGCAGGCTGCGCACGCTGCCCGATCCGCCGAAGATCGCCATGCTCACCACGTTCGACGTGGACGAGTACGTCAGCGAGGCCTTGCGCTTGGGCGCCAGCGGCTTCCTGCTGAAGGACACCGAGCCGGAGCAGCTGGTGAGGGCGGTGCGCGACCTCGCACGAGGTGGCGCGGTGCTCGATCCCGGTGTGGCGGCACGGGTTCTCGCGGCGGTGGCCGACGGCGAACGCGCCGCGGAGCCCGCGCGAAGACTGCTCGCCATGCTGTCCGAACGGGAGCGCGAGGTGCTCGTGCTGATCGGCCAGGGCATGTCCAACGCCGAGATCGGTGGCACGCTGCACCTGTCCGAGGCCACGGTGAAGGGCTACGTGTCCTCGGTGCTCGGCAAGATCGGCGCGGTCAACCGCGTGCAGGCCGCTCTGGTGGCCTTCCGCGGCGGGTTGATCGCCTGACCAACGCGAACCGGTCGGGAGCCTCGAAACCGAGGCTCCCGACCTAGTTCACGATCTCCTGCAACGGCGGTTCGACCTCGACCCGGTTGCGGCCGTGCCGCTTCGCCCGGTACAGCGCCATGTCCGCCGCCGCGAACAGCTGGTCCAGCTTGGCCGGTCCCGCCGCGACACCGATGCTGACGGTCGGCCGCTTCGCCGTGCCGAGGACCATCGACCAGTCGTGCCCGTCGACGGCCGCCCGGATGCGCTCGGCCACGGTCGGGCCGACCTCCGCGTCGGAGTTGCCGTTGTCGCCCAGCAGCACCACGAACTCGTCACCGGCCCAGCGCGCCACGAGGTCGTCCGTGCGGCATTCGCGGCGCAGCAGTTGGGCTATCTCGCGCAGCGCCGCGTCTCCGGCGGCGTGACCCGCGTCGTCGTTCACGCCCTTGAACCAGTCCACGTCGACCAGCACCAGCCACGGCACCCGGCCGCGCGACGCGGTTCCCTCCAACAGCCGGGCAGCCGCCATCTCCAGCCCGAGCCGGTTCGCCAGGCCCGTCAACGGATCCCGCGCCGCGGCTTCCTGCGCCGCCGCCGCGAGTTGCTGCGCGCGCAACGCGGCCTGCCGGTGCTCCAACGCCTGACCGAGGCCCTCCTGGAGGGTTTCCGACGCCGTCTGGCCCGCGGCGACGCTGCACCGCAGCGCGGCGGCCTCGCCGACGGAGTCGTCCATCTCGGAGCAGATGTTCGCCAGGTCCAAGGAGAACCGCAGCATCAGCGACGTGTCGTTGATGGACTGCGCGGACGCGACGGACCGGCTGGCGAGCGTGCGGGCCTCCACCAGTTCACCGCGTTCGCGGTGGACCGTGGACAGCACCCAGTTGCCGACGGCCATGCCCCAGTGGTCGGTGATGGCGGACGCGAGTTCGAGGGTCTTGCGGCCCGCCTTCTCGGCGGCGTCCAGTTCGCCGATGCCCGCGAGCGCCCGGCCGTACGCGCCGAGCAGGCCGCGCCGGACGTGGTCGTCCACGGTGTCGAGCGCCAGTCCCTCGGCCAGGTGGCCCCTGGCCTCCTCGAAGATTGCGGGCGCGGCGGCGGGTGGACCGGAGGCCGCGCGGAAGTTCAGCGTGCCGCCCAGGCGTTGCAGGCAGTGCGCCAGCGTGTCCGGGCCGTTGGCCCGCCTGGCGACCTCGACGGCCCTGCGCACCATGTCCAACGCGGCGTGCCGGTGCCCGATGCCCTCGAGCAGGTAGCCCAACGTGCCCATGGTCTGCGCCGCGGCGGGGCTGTCGGTGGTCTCGGAATCGACGTCCAGCCACCCTTCGGCGGCCAGTTCCAGCGCCAGGGGGATGCGGCCCAGCCGCCACGCCATCACGGCCCTGTGCACCAGAACGGCTGAGCGGACCCAGCGGTCCGCGCTCGGAGGGGCCTTGGTGACCACCTCGTCGAACACGGCGTTCGCCTCGGGTAAGCGCCCAGCGTTCAACAGCACCCGGACCCTCAGGTCCATGTGCGTCACGTGTCCCGCTGTCAGCGGATCGCGCTGCTCCACTCGTGCTCGACACTCCATTCCGACTCGCCGAGCGGGAACACGAGGTCCCACCCCTGCCGGCACGGCCCCAACAGGCTACCGGGAGGAGCGCTCCCTGTACCGCTCGTGGTGCATGACGTCTTCGACAGGTATGCGGTTCCGCCATCCCGCGCGTTCCAGATCGGGTTGATCGGGCAACCCTGCCACGGGTCCGACGCAAAGCCACGCGACCGGCCGGATTCGTGCCGGAATGTGCAGCAACCGACGCAGGACGTCCTCCCGGTAGAAGCTCACCCAGCCCACGCCGAGGCCTTCCGCGGTCGCCGCGAGCCACAGGTTCTGGATGGCGAGGCAAACGGAGTAGAGGCCCGCGTCCGCGATGGCGTGCCTGCCCAGCACGGCGGGGGAACCCCGGTCCGGGTCATACGTGACGACGATCCCGAGGCTCGACTCCAGGATCCCCTCGACCTTGATGCGGCCGAACAGCTCGGCCCGTTCGGCGTCCAGCTGGGCGGCGAACAGGCTGCGCTCGGCGTGCACGTGGTCGCGGAACGCCCGCCGGGTGGTCTCGTCGCGCACCAGGACGAAGTCCCACGGCTGCGACAGCCCGACGCTCGGGGCCGCGTGCGCCGCCGTCAGCACGCGCCGCAACGCCTCCGGCGCGATCGGGGCGCCGGTGAACTCGCGCCGGGTGTCCCGCCGCCGGTGGATGACCTCGTACAGACCGGATAGTTCGGTGGTGCTCATTGGGACGATCGTGCCCGGAGCGCGGAACGACCACCAGCGCGGGGGTGGTCGCTCCGCGCGCGGCTACTTCCCCTGGGAGGGGTAGGGGAGCAGCGCCATCTCGCGGGCGTTCTTGATCGCCGTGGCGACCTGCCGCTGCTCCTGCGGCGTCAACCCGGTGACCCGCCGCGAGCGGATCTTGCCGCGGTCGGAGACGAACTTGCGCAGCAGAGTCGAGTCCTTCCAGTCGACCTCGGTGATCCCCTCGCGCTTGAGGATGTTCACGCGTCGCTTCGGGATCCCGCGTCGTTCGGGCTTGGCCACGGCGGTCACCAGCTCGACTTGCTGACGCCGGGCAGTTCGCCGCGGTGCGCCATCTCGCGGAGGCGGATGCGCGACAGCCCGAACGCCCGGAAGTACGCGCGCGGCCGTCCGTCCACGACGTCCCGGTTGCGCAGGCGGGTGGGACTGGCGTCGCGCGGCAGGCGCTGCAACCCGGCCACGGCGGCGGCGCGCTGTTCGTCGGTGGACGAAGGGGAACGCAGTTGTTCCTTGAGCAGAGCGCGTTTCCCGGCATGACGGGCGACGACGACCCGGCGCTGCCGGTCCCTGGCGATCTTGGACTTCTTGGCCATCAGCGCTCCTCCTTGAAGTCGACGTGCCTGCGGACCACCGGGTCGAACTTGCGCAGCACCAGCCGGTCCGGGTCGTTGCGCCGGTTCTTGCGCGTGACGTACGTGTAGCCGGTGCCCGCGGTGGACCGCATCTTGATGATCGGCCGGACGTCGGTGCTCTTGGCCATCAGACCTTCACCCCCGTGGCGCGCAGCTTCGCGACGACTGCCTCGACGCCGTGGCGGTCCACGGTCTTGATCCCCTTGACCGACAGGGTCAGCACCACGTGCCGCCCCTCGGACGGCAGCCAGTAGCGGCGGCGCTGCGTGTTGGGCAGCCAGCGCCGCGAGGTGCGCCGGTTGGAGTGCGAGACCTGCTTGCCGAACCCCGGTTTGCGGCCCGTCAGCTGGCAGTGGCGTGACGACACACGACCTCCTTTGAAATGACATCCATTTCCATCTACAGTAACCCACATGAAAACCGTTGTCGTCATGGTGGCCGGAGTCGCGGAGCACCCGGTGGCCGAGGAGGTCTGGCGCGCGATCGAGGGGTCGGTCCTCGTGCGCCACGACCTGAGCCGCATCGCCGAGGGCGTCGTGGACCGCTGGGTCGACGGCCGCGTGACGCGCGTCGACCTGGCGCACGGCTGCGTCTCGTGCACCCTGCGCGAGGACCTGATCCCGTTGCTGCGGTCGTTGGCGGGCCGCACGGTCGTGCTGCACCTCGACCCGGCGCTGGAACCGGAGGCCGTGTGCATCGCCCTGCCCGCCGACGCCGTGCACGTGGCCTCGGTGATCGCCGTGCTGGACCGGGAGACCTGGCTCGCCGACGCCACGGGCGAGATGAGCCTCGCCGAACGCGGCCTCGGCGCGTCGGGCGACGACGAGCGCACGGTCGCCCAGGTCGTGGTGGGGCACGCGGAGTTCGCCGACGCGCTGGTGCTCATGGGTGAGCCGGGAGACGTCCGGACCGCCGCCGTGCTGGACCGCGTGGCGCCGGGCGTGCCCCGCCATGAGCTGTCCTCTTTGGACGTTCCGGCGCTGCTGGCCGCGCCGGAGAACCGGCCGTACGACGCGTTCGGCCCGCTGCTGCGCGGACTCCCGCTCGAACCGGACGGCCCCGTGGCGACCGTCCACTTCACCGACCGGCGACCGTTCCACCCGGAACGCCTGCACGAGGCGTTGGACGTCCTGCTCGAAGGCGTGGTCCGCACGCGCGGCCGGGTCTGGGTCGCGACCCAGCCGGACATGGCGCTGTGGGTCGAGTCGGCGGGCGGCGGCCTGCGCATCGGCGACGCGGGCAACTGGCTGGCGGCCGTGGACGACTGGTCCGACGTGGACCCCGAACGCCAGGTCATGGCCGAACTCTCCTGGGACCCGTACTACGGCGACCGGGCGCAGGAACTCGTCGTCGTCGTGCACGAGGCGTCGACGGCGGAGATCGAGGCGACGCTGCGCGCGGCGCTCGTCACGGACGAAGAACTGGCGGAGGGCGACTTCACCGCCGACCCGTTCGCCCACAACTCGAAGGAGGAAGCATCGTGAAACCCGGCATCCACCCCGACTACCACCCCGTCGTCTTCCGGGACAGCTCCACGGGCAAGCAGTTCCTGACCCGCTCGACGGCCACCTCGGACAAGACGGTCGAGTGGGAGGACGGGAACACCTACCCGTTGCTGACCGTCGACATCACTTCCGACTCGCACCCGTTCTGGACGGGCACGCAGCGCCTGATCGACACGGCGGGCCGGATCGAGAAGTTCAACCAGCGCTACGGAAAGCGGCAGAAGTAATGGCGGTCCCGAAGAGGAAGACGTCCCGCTCCAACACCCGGCACCGGCGGGCGCGGTGGAAGGCGACCGCGCCGGACCTGGTGGAGGTGCGGACCTTGGACGGCAAGGTGCTCCGGGTGCCGCGGCGGTTGGTGGCGGCGTACAAGCGGGGGTTGATGACCTAGCCCGTCAACGCCCGCAACCTGGTCCGCGCGGCCGCGTACGACGGGCCGTGCAGGTCCGGTTCGCGGGCCGCGCAGGCCTGCCAGACCGCGACGCACTCCCGCAGGGCCTCCTCGGCCTCCGGGTTCCTCCCGGAAGCCTGGAGGAACCCGGCGAGGTTCGTCAGCGCGTGGGCGAGGAGGGGACCGGCGCCCGCCGGATCGGCCGCCACCAGGTCCCGGAACGACTCCACGGACTCGGTGATCGTGGCGAACGCCTGCCTGCGGTCTCCCGCCGTCCAGTGGACGATCGCCAGGTTGATCAGCAGGGAGGCGAGTTCGACGCGAGGCGGCCGGGGCGCGGTGGCGACCAGGTCCCGCCACACGGCCACGGCCTCCTCGAACACGGGGAGCGCCTCGGTGGGGCGCCCGACCGCCAGCAGGCTCGTGGCGTGCGTTCCCAGCGCCGTGCCGAGGCCCGCTCGGTGGTCACCCCACCCGGCCTTGGCCAGACGGCGCTGGACGGCCACCGACAGGAGGGTGGCCTCGGCCGCCTCCGCCGGGCGTCCCAGGTCCCGCAGGACACCGGCGTGGTTGTTCAGGGCGAGGGAGAGCTCCGGGTCGTGCCGGTCGGGTTCGTCGACCGCCAGGTCCACGAGCGTCCGCACGGCCATCCCGGTCGCGCCAAGGGCTTCCTCGTGCCTGCCCAGCCTCCAGAGGCCGAACCCGAGGTTCTTCGCCGCGACGGCGAACTCGAGGGAGGGCCCGGTCCGCTCGTGGAGGATCGGCGCGGCCTCTGCGAGCGCGTCGACGCCTTCCCGGTGGCGGCCCGCCGTGATGAGGCACAGGCCGTGCGTCGCCAACGCCATGGCGAACCGGCGGCGATCGACGCCGTCCAGGCTCCGGCCGAGTGCCACCGCCTCGGTCGACGCGGCCAGCGCCTCGGTGGGCCGTTCGGCGTCCCGCAGCGCGAGTGCCTTGTTGCCCAACGCCAGGACGCGATCGGAGGCCGACACCCCGTCGTCGGCCTCCGGCAGGAGGGTGTCGGCCTCCTCCAGCGCGGCGAGCGCGGCGTCGTGGTCGCCGAGCGCGCGGACGGTCAAGCCCCGGCGGGTCAGCACCGCGGCCAGGTCCCGCCCGTAGCGGTCGGGTTCGGCGCGGGCCAGGTCGCGCAGGACCTCCACGGCCTCCTCCTGGACCGTCGACGCCTCGGGGTAGCGGCCCAGTTCCGCCAACCGGGAGCCGAGGCCGTCCAGCGCGGCGGCGAGCTCGAACAGGGCGGGCGCCTCCCGCGTGCCGACCTCCACCAGCGCGAGGCGGATCGAGTTGACGGCGAGGAAGCCGAACGCGCAGCCCAGGTGCGGGAAGGCCGCGGGGACGGGCATCACCACCAGGCCGGGGAGCGTCTCCGCGATCGCGGGGAGCCGGGTGGCGAGCGCGCGGTCCAGGTCGTCGCCCGCGACGCCGGTGGCGAACAGCGCCGCCAGCCTGGCGGGCGTCCGCTCCGGTGTGGTCGTCAGGACGGTGACCAGCGGGTCGAGCGCGTCGGGGAAGCTGCGGTAGGCGCGGGCCAGCGGCGCGACGGCGGTGTCGTCGTGGAACAGCTCCGGGGTGCGCGCCAGGGTGTCCACGACGAGCCGCTCGGCCACGACGTGCGGGCGTGGGGCGGCCAGCCCGTCGGGGCCGGGCGGGTAGTGCCCACGCGCCCAGCGGGCCAGGGACGTCCGCGACTCGTGGGAGCTGTCGTGGGCGAACTGCGGCACCCGCCGCAGCAGGTCGGCCGCTTCCGCCGCGGTCCTGGCGGGGGTCAGCGCCAGCACGGTGACCACCTCGGCCAGCACGTCGACGTCGCACCCGGAGGGCAGCCGGGCGAGGTCGTGCTCCCAGCTCCGCTGTTCCAGCACCAGCAGTTCCGCGGCCAGCTCCCGCAGCGACCAGTCCCGGCTGCGGGCCCGGCCCAGCACGGCGAGCAGGGCCCTGGCGTGCAGGAGGAGCAGCGTGTCGTCGTCATCGCCCACCGTCCTGGCGGGCAGGTCCGGTGGTGGCACGCCCAGCGTCTTCGCGTAGGCGCGGACAGCCTCGGCGAACCAGCGTTCGCGGTCGGACGGCGTGCCGATCGGGGTCAGGCGCACCTCGACCAGGTGCGGCAGCACCGTGTCGGGCAGCGAGCGCAACGCGGTCGCGTCCCGCGTCAGCAGCACCAGCCGCACGAGGTCCGGGTGGCGGGCGGCCCGCGTGAGCAGCACGTCGAGATCGGCCACGCGGTCGGCGTCCTCCACGACCACCAGCGTCGGCTCCCCGCACGCCGCGATCCGCTCCACGAGCGAGTCCACCGCGAGCAGCCGTCCCGCCGCCCAGCCGGCGGGCAGCGCCTCGGCCACCGCCAGCGCCAGGCGGCTCTTGCCCACGCCCGCGGAGCCGGTGATCACCCTGGCGACGCCCGCGTCGCGGTCGAGGCACCAGGCCACCAACCGGTCGCGGTCCGCGCTACGACCCCACAGCGGGGTGGGGCTGTACGGGGCGGTCAGCCGGAACACCAGGCCCAGCTCCGAGGACAGCGGTCCGTCGGGCAGGTCGGGCACGGCGAGCCGCAGCGGGCCCAGCAGTTCGTCGCGCGCGTCCCGCCGGTCGCGCTGGTCGTGGCGGCCCTGCCACAGCGACAGCGCGGCCTGCCCGGCCACCAACCCGAGCACGACGGCCGCCAGCGTCCAGGTGAACCCGTCCGTGACCAGGTTGACCACCACGCCGAGCGCGGCGGCGACCACGACCGACACCACGCCGTGCCACGCCCCGAACCCCAGTGATCGCTTCACGCCCGCCAGTGGAACCCGCTGGTCGCGGACCGCGCCGGGGATTTCGCGGAAACTACCCGCGTGGACCAGCCTGGACCTGCGTCTCGCCGTCCGGCGACTCCCGCCACTGCTCGAACGGCCGGTCCAGCCGCCACTCGACGCCGTCGTGGTCGAGGACCCGCTGCCCGCACGTGTCCAGGTTGGACAGCGACTCGAACAGCTCCACGCTCCACGAGAACAGCCGCCTGCACAGCAGTCGGATCGTGAGGCCGTGCGACACGATCAGCACGGTCTGCGGGTGGCGGGGGTCCTTGCGCATGTGGAGTTCGAGTTCGCCGAGGAACGCCGCCAGGCGGTCGTCGACGTCCGCGCCGGACTCGCCGTTGGGCAGCCGGAAGAAGAAGTGGCCGAACGCGTGCCGCTGGTGCTTGAGCACCTCCTGCTGCACCGGGTCCTGGAGGTTGCCCCAGTCCTGCTCGCGCAGCCGCGGTTCGGCGATCACCCGGTCGACGACGTCGCCGAGCTCCAGTCCGGCCAAGGTCTTGCGCGTCCGCAGGTACGGGCTGACGTACACCGCGACGGGTCCTTCGCCGATGAGCCCGCGGATCGACGGGCCTGCCGAGCGGGCCTGCTGTTCACCCAGCGCCGTGAGGGGGAGGGAGTGGTCGGGGACCCGGCAGTACGCCGACTCGTCGACGTTGCCGAGGCTCTGGCCGTGTCGCAGCAGGATGATCCGCACCCCACCATCTTGCGGGAGAGACCGATCAGGGCAACCGGTGGACGCTGTTACAGTCCAAGCGGAAAAGCGACAGGGAGTGTCACATGATCAAGTACGTCGCGCTCTACCAGAAGCCCTCCGACGTGGCGGACTTCGACGAGAAGTACTTCTCCTCGCACCTGCCGATCGTGGCGAAAACCCCCGGCCTGCTGCGGGCCGAGGTGGCGAAGGTCGATCGCGTGCTGGTGCCCGGCTTCCTCGGCGACACCGACCTGCACGTGCTCGCGGAGATGTACTTCGAGTCCGCCGAGGCGATGCGGGCGGCGTTCCAGACACCCGAGTGGCACGCGGCCGGGGCGAACCTGTCGGAGATCGGCGGCCTCGAACTGGTGGCCATGTTCACCGCCGAGGTGGTCGCCGAATGATCGCGGTGGTGATCGGCGGCGGCACGATGGGCGCGGGCATCGCGCACCTCCTCCTCGCGGGCGGCCACGACGTGACGCTCGCCGAAGCGAGCGCGGACCGGGCCGAGGCCGCCCGCGGCGCCGTGCTCCGCTCGCTGACCAAGGCGGCCGAACGCGGGAAGCTGGCGGCCACGCCGGACGAGCTGCTGGCCCGGCTCACCGTCGTGCCCGACCTGGCCGCCGCGCCGTTGGACGCCGAGCTGGTGGTCGAGGCCGTGCCGGAGGACGCCGACCTCAAGCGGCGGGTCCTCACCCAGGCCGCAAGCGTTTGCCCACGGGCCGTGCTGGCGTCCAACACCTCCTCGCTCTCGATCACCGCGCTGGCCGAGGGACTGCCGGGTGACCGCCTGGTCGGGATGCACTTCTTCAACCCCGTCCCGGTCCAGGAGCTGGTCGAACTCGTCCACCACGCGGGCGTGGACCCGGACGTGGTGGCCAAGGTCCGCGCGTGGGCCGAGGCGCTGGGCAAGACCGTCATCGAGGTCCGCGACTCGCCCGGCTTCGCGACCTCGCGGCTCGGCGTCGCGGTCGGCATGGAGGCCATCCGGATGCTGGAGGAGGGCGTGGCCAGCGCCGACGACATCGACACCGGCATGCGCCTTGGCTACGGCTGGCCCATGGGCCCGCTGAAGCTCACCGACCTCGTCGGCCTGGACGTGCGGCTGGCCATCGCCGAGCACCTGGCCGCCGAACTCGGACCGCGGTTCACGCCGCCCGCCCTCCTGCGCGACAAGGTCGACAGGGGTGAGCTGGGGCGGAAGACCGGCCAGGGCTTCTTCACCTGGTAAGCAGGACCACGTGGAAATTCGGGAGTACACCGAGGACGACCGCGACACCGTCGTGCGGATGCGCAACCTGGCGTTCGCGAGCACGGGGGAGCCGCCGGAGAAGCTGCTCACGCCCGGCACGTTCGGCCTGCTCGCCCACGAGGGCGGCCAGGCGCTCGGGTCGCTGCTGATCAACGACTTCGCCCAGCACTTCGGCGGCCGCGCGGTGCCCATGGGCGGCGTCGGCGGGGTCGTGGTGGACCCGCACGCGCGCGGCAAGGGCGTGGCGTCGGCGATGGTCGACACGGCCCTGCGCCGGATGCGGGACCAGGGGCAGGCGCTGTCCGTGCTGTACCCGACCGTGCCCGCCCTCTACCGGGGCCGCGGCTGGGAACGCGCGGGCGTGCTGGAGCGGATGACGTTCCCGATGGACCGGCTGCTCATGTCGCCGAAGGCGACGCACCGGCTGGCCACCCGCCGCGCCACGAAGGCCGACCTGCCGGACGTCCACGCCGCCTACCTCGCCCTGGCGTCCACCGTGGACGGCCTGCTCGACCGCCACGAGCCGACCTTCCAGCCCGAGAAGCTGCTCGACCTGGACGTCGCCACCGTCGTCCACGACGCCGACGGCGTGCTGCGCGGCTACCTCACCGCCGACCGCCTCAAGGAGGGGCTCAAGGTCCACGACCTGGTCGGCGCGGACCTGGACGCCCAGCTCACCCTGCTCGCCGAGCTGACGTCGTGGGCAGGCGTGCTGGACAAGGTCGACCTGAGGGTCCTCGACCCGGCGTTCACCGGCCTGCTCACGTCGCAGGCCGTCCGCTTCGACATGTCCACCAACCAGTGGCTGCTGCGCGTGGTCGACCTGCCCGCCGCCGTGGCCGCGCGCGGCTGGCCGAACGCGGCGGGCCTCAAGGGCGGCGCGGTGGACCTCGACGTGGTGGACGCGCACGCGCCGTGGCACGCGGGCAGGCACCGGCTCGTCGTGGACGACGGCGAGGTGTGGCTCGAACCGGGCGGCAGCGGGGCCGTGGTGCTCCAGGCCAGGGCGCTGGGACCGTGGTTCACCGGCGTGCAGAGCACCCACGCGCTGCGCCGCGCGGGCCTGCTGACCGGCGACGCGCCGCTGCTCGACCAGCTCGTGGCCGCTCCGGGAACCCCGCGCCTCGCCGACTTCTTCTAGCGCACCTACCCTGGCCCCTCGTGCTCCTCATCGTGCTGGAACTGGTCGGCATCGCCGTGTTCGCGGCGTCCGGCGCACTGGCCGCGGTCCGCGCCCGCCTGGACGTGTTCGGCGTGATCGTGATCGCCCTGACGACCGCGCTCGGCGGCGGTGTGATCCGGGACGTGCTGCTCGGCGTGCACCCGCCGAGCAGCCTGACGAAGTGGCCGTACCTGCTGGTCCCGGCCGTGACGGGCCTGCTGGTGTTCTGGTTCCACCCGCACGTCGCGAAGCTCCGCCGAGCCGTCCAGCTGCTCGACGCCATCGGCCTCGGCCTGTTCGTCACCGGCGGCACGTCGACCGCGCTGGCCCTGGGCGCTCCGGCCTACACGGCGTGCCTGATCGGCATGACGACGGGCATCGGCGGAGGCGCGCTGCGCGACATCCTGCTCCGCGAGATCCCGCTCGTGCTGCGCAAGGAGATCTACGCCGTAGCGGCACTCCTGGGCGGCGTCGTGGTCGCCGGCGGCAGCCTCCTGAACCTCCCCGAGGCCCCCATGGCCCTGGTCGGATCGGCCCTGGTGGTGACCGTCCGCCTCCTCGCTCTTTGGCGAAAGTGGAACGCTCCAGTGGCTGTGTTGGATGGCCGCTCCTCCGGAGACGGCGGCGAGGCCGCCTGAAAGTCGGCAGTTCGGCCCCGATTTTTCCGCGGCGGGAGACTTCGTCACCCGCCGCGGAAAAATGGTGACCGACCTACCGCCGCGGCCTCGCGGACTTGACGCCTAGTTCACACGGTTTGTTGGGCTCCCTCTCAGGCGTCTCTCAGGACGAAGGGCAACACTTACCCCCATGCGCATCCTTGTTGTCGACGACGACCGGGCCGTGCGTGAGTCGCTACGCCGCTCACTGCAATTCAACGGCTACCAGGTGGAAACTGCCGGCGACGGCCAGCAAGCGCTCGAGTCGGTGACGACGGCGCGCCCGGACGCGATGGTCCTGGACGTGATGATGCCGAGGCTCGACGGGCTCGAGGTGTGCCGCAGGCTGCGGAGCACCGGTGACGACCTGCCGATCCTCGTGCTGACGGCCCGCGACGCCGTGTCGGACCGGGTGTCCGGCCTGGACGCGGGAGCCGACGACTACCTGCCCAAGCCGTTCGCGCTGGAGGAGCTGCTGGCCCGCCTGCGCGCGCTCCTGCGCCGGGCGAGCAACGAGCAGGACGAGACCGAACGCGCTCGCGCCACGCTGAAGTTCGCCGACCTCGAACTCGACCCCGGCACCCGCGACGTGCGCCGGGGCGAGCGGGCGATCAGCCTCACCCGCACCGAGTTCGCGCTGCTGGAGCTGTTCCTCGCGCACCCCAAGCAGGTGCTGACCCGAGGTCGCATCCTGGAGGACGTGTGGGGCTACGACTTCCCGACCTCCGGCAACGCCCTCGAGGTCTACGTCGGCTACCTGAGGCGCAAGACCGAGCTGGAGGGCGAGTCCAGGTTGCTGCACACGGTGCGTGGCGTCGGCTACGTGCTGCGGGAGACCCCTCCGTGATCCTCACGCCCAGCCCGTCGGACGAGGTGCTGGCGACCGGCAGGTTCCAGCGCGTGTCCCTGCGCGCCCGCGTCACCCTGCTGGCGGCGTTCTGCGTGGCGGGCGTCGTGGCGATGGTGTCGCTGGGCGCGTACATGACGGTCAGCCGCAACCTCTACACCCAGCTCGACGAGACCCTGCGCCAACGCGTCACCGACGCCATCGCCACCCCGTCCATCCAGGGCCGCGAGGACCTCCAGACGTTCCCCGGCGCGTTCCTGGTGGCGGGTGACATCCGCATCGGCCTGCTCGACGAGTCCGGCCAGATCTTCTACGCCAAGGGCGCGACCCCACCACCGACGAACAGCAACGACCTCAAGGTCGCCAAGGGCGAGCTGGAGGAGAACATCTGGACCGACGACCGCACCGGCTTCCGGGTGATCTCCAAGCAGTACAGCCCCAACGGCCAGGCCATGGTCATCGCCCAGTCCATGAAGCCACTACGAGCGACCCTGGGCAAGCTCAACGTCGTCCTGTTCGTCATCAGCGGCCTGGGCGTCCTCATCGCCGCAGCGGCGGGCACAGCCGTGGCCAGAACAGGCCTACGACCAGTGCAACGCCTCTCGGAAGCCACCGAACGAGTGGCCATGACCGGCGACCTCCGCCCCATACCCGTGACGGGCGACGACGAACTGGCCAGACTCACCCAACGCTTCAACGCCATGCTGGGCGCGGTAGCCGAATCCCAAGAACGCCAAAGACGCCTGGTAGCGGACGCGGGCCACGAACTGCGCACCCCACTCACGTCCATGCGCACCAACCTGGAACTGCTGCTCGCCTCCGAACGCCCGGACGCCCCCACCCTGTCCGATGTGGACAAGGCAGAGATCAACGACGACGTCCGGGCTCAACTGGACGAGTTGACCACCCTGATCGGCGACCTGGTCGAACTGGCGCGGGAAGACGCACCACAGGTGGTTCAGGAACCGGTAGACCTGGTCGAGGTAGTAGAACGGGCCTTGGACCGAGCACGACGACGTGCGGTCACCCACGTCACCTTCGACGTCCACCTACAACCATGGTCCCTGCTGGGCGACTCGAACTCCTTGGAACGAGCGGTCCTCAACCTGCTCGACAACGCCGTCAAGTTCAGCCCAGACGACGGAGTCGTCCGCCTGGAACTGAAGCAGATCGGCGACGGCAGCGCAGTAGTAGAGGTGGCGGACTCCGGCCCAGGCATCGAGGACGCGGACATGCCCCACGTCTTCGAACGCTTCTACCGTTCATCGGAGGCCAGAACCCTCCCAGGCTCAGGCCTGGGCTTGGCCATCGTCAAGCAGGCAGCAGAACGCCACGGCGGCATGGCCTACGCAGGCCGCGCACCAGAGGGCGGCGCACTCTTCGCCATCAGACTGCCAGGCAGACCGTAAAAAGCGGACACGAGCAACCAGCCGCCCGCCCCAAAGCGGACGCAAGCAACCCGACTGCCGCCCAGACCCCTCCCGCCACCCCGATCCGAAGCGCCTTCATGCTTTCCAGGGTTTGTCAAGGCATCTTTCCCGCCTTGACAAACCCTGGAAAGCATAGAAATACTTGCGCGACCGGGGTGGCAGTCCGCCTCAGCTCTTCACGAAGTACCGAGGCACAGCCCCGCCCAACAACCGCCGAGTGGTCTCCAGCCCCCACGCGTCCAACTGGTCCAACCCATCGGACGACCCGCGAAGCCCGCCAATCCGAGCAACGTGCTCGGCCCACTCCTCCCGCCGCTCCACCTCGGGCCGGGCGACGACGCAATCCGGGTCGTTCACCCAGAACCGCCCGTGCTGGAACGCCCGCGAGACTCCGTTGAGCACGGCCCCGCGCTGCGACGGCTGCGACAGGTCCCCGTTGCCGGGCAGGAACTCCGGCGCGATGTCCGCGCTCACCCGCATCGAGTCGAACAACCCGATGCTCGGCAACTGCGGCGCCCCGCACCCCAACAAGTACGAGTCCCCGATCTCGGACCGGATCAACTCCACACCCGCGCGATAAGCCTCGATGGGAGTCACCTCCGCGTGCCTGCGACCAGGCAGAGCGGCGGCGTAGATGAAATCGACCTTGTGGAAGTCGATGCCCCACTCGCCGAACGTCGAGAACACCCGCCGCAGGTAGTCGATCGCCCCGGGATGCGTGGTGTCCAACGCGAACAGGTCCTGCCCCCAGTTGTGGCCCGCGCTGGTGGGGGACCCGTCGTCGTTGCGCACCAACCACTCCGGGTGCTCGGAGAAGGTCCGCGATCGCCCACCCACCAGGAACGGGGCCGTCCAGATCCCCGCCCGCCGCCCGTGATCCGCGATCCGCCGGAACAACCCCGGCACATCCGCGAACCGCCCGGACGGCACCAACCAGTCCCCGATCTCCTCCTGGTACCCGTCATCCACCTGCACGACGTCGATGGGCAACTCCAGCTCATCCATCTTCGCCAGGTTCAGATCGACATCAGCCTCGGTGACCTTCGTGAAGTACTGGTACCAAGAGCACCAGGTGGTAGGCGCAACCCGAGGCGCAGCGAGCCCCAGCTCCCGAACCACCGAATCAGCCCACCGCGCGTAAGCCCCTTGCACCCCACCGGGCCCGTCGTCGATCCGCACCACGACGTCACCATCGGCCGACACCACCACCCGACCATCCACATAGGACGCCAGGATGGTCGGCACCGCGACCGTGGGAGAAGAAGCCGCGACGACGGTGATCGGCCCACCCTCACCGGGATCGACCGCCAACAGCCCCTCACCGCAGTAAACCCCGGCGGCGGGATCCGACTCGGCTCGGTAGCACACGATCCGGTGGAACGGCTCCACCCACCGGTGCGGCCGTTCCCCGATCCGGTACCCCGTGGACGGCGACCACGACTGCCACCCCTGCTCGTGGATCCGAGCCGTATCCGGGTCGACGGAAATCTCGGCAACCGTGCGCAACTCCCGCAACTCCTCAGCCCTTCGTGGATCCGAGGGTGAGCCCCCCGACGAACTGCTTCTGCAACGTGAAGAACACGACCAGTGTCGGCAGCGCCACCAGCAGCGACCCGGCGGCCACCAGGTTGTTGTCGGTGAAGAACGTCCCCCGCAGGTTCTGCAGCGCCGACGTGATCGGCATCTTGTCGCCGGTCTGGATCAGCACCAGCGCCCACAGGAAGTCGTTGTAGATCCAGGTGAACTCCAGCGTCGCCAGCGCGGCCAGCGCCGGGCGGCACAGCGGCAGGATCACCTGCCAGTACTGCCGGAACACCGACGCCCCGTCCACCCGTGCGGCTTCCGTCAGCTCGTGCGGGATCGTCTTCATGTAGTTGCTCAGCACGAACGTGCAGAACCCGATCTGGAACGCCACGTGGATCATCACGACGCCGAGCTGGCTGTCGATCAGCGATCCGCTGTCGCTGATCCACTCCGGCACCTCGATCAGCCGGTACAGCCGCCACAGCGGGGTCACGATGACCTGCTGCGGCAGCAGGTTCCCGGCCGTGAACAGCATCAGCAGCCCGAGGTTGAACTTGAAGCTGAACCGCGACACCCCGAACGCCACCATCGAGCTGAGCAGCAGCGTCAGCAGGACCGCGGGCAGCGTGATGACGAACGTGTTGATGTAGTAGTGCGGCAGATCCCCGGTGGTCCACGCGTTGGCGAAGTTCTCGAACGTCAGGCTCTCCGGCAGCGAGAAGTACCCGTTGCGAGCCGTGTCCTCGTACGTGCGCAGCGACGCGTACACCGCCCACAGCAGCGGCGCGAGCGTCATCAGGCACGTCAGCACCAGGAACACGTGCAGCACGACCCGGCCGGGGCGCAACGGGGCTTTGCGGGCCGTCAGCGAAGTCGTCACGCCCGGTTCTCCTTGCTGAACACCTGGTACAGGTACGTGATGATGAAGCCGAGGGAGATCAGCAGCAGGATCACCGCGAGCGCGGACCCCCAGCCGATCCGGCTCGACTCGCCGATGATGTTGTCGGTCACCAGCACCGACAGCAGCTCCAGCCCGTTGCGGCCCTTGTTGATGATGTAGACGATGTCGAACGCGCGGAGCGCCTCGATCACGGTCACCACCAGCACCACGATGTTCACCGGCTTCAGCACCGGGAAGGTGACCCTGGTGAACGTCTGGAACGCGTTCGCGCCGTCGAGCGAGGCCGCTTCCTTCAGCGCCGGGTCCACGGACTTCAGGCCCGCCAAGTACAGCAGCATGATGTACCCGGTGTGCCGCCACGCGGCGGCGACCAGCACGGCGTAGAGGTTGATGTCCGGGTCGCCGAGCCAGTTCGTCGGGTTGTTGTCGGCGGTGCCGAGCAGGTTGTTCAGCAGGCCCTGCTCCGGCTGGTAGATGAGCTGCCAGATGAAGCCGACCAGCGCGAGCGACAGCACCATCGGCAGGTACAGCGCGCTCTGGTAGATGCGGCCGAACTTGATCTGCCGGTCCAGCAGGACCGCGAGGAACAGGCCCGCCACCGTCGGGATGACCAGCAGGAACGCCAGCCAGATCAGGTTGTGCTGGAACGCGGGCCAGAACCGCGGGTACCGGGTGAAGATGTCGACGTAGTTCTGGAACCCGACCCACTGGATGTCCTCGAACCCGCCGATGCCGTCCCACGAGCTGAAGGACAGCGCCACCGACCCGAGGGACGGCAGCCACACCAGGACCACGTGGATCAGGGTCGGGATGCCCAGCATCAGGCCCAGCACGAGCTTGTCGGCCCCGCCCAGCGCGGTGGCCTTCTTGCGGCGGGACCGCACCCGAGGAGCCGGAGCCTCCTCGGGTGCGGTCTTCTCGCTCAACGCGGTCAACTCGTCACCCCGTGAAGATCGTCTTGGCCTGGTCGGCCATGCCCTTGAGCACGGAGTCGATGTCGTTCGGGTTCTGGATGAACGCGTTCAGGCCGTTGGTCGCCGCGTCGCTGGCGAACCGCGGGTCCGTGTCGCGGTCGAGGAACTGGGTGATGTGCTTGGCGTTCTTGATGACGTCGACGGCCTTCTTCTGCAGCGCCGTGTAGCCGGAGGTGTCGGCCTTGGTGCTGGTGGCGATCGACGACGGGTCGGACTTGAGGTACGCGAGCTGCGTCTCGGGCTTCGCCAGGTACTCCAGGAGCTTCTTCGCGCCCTCGGGGTTGGCGGGCTTCTTCGCCATCATGTAGCCGTCGATGGGCGCTTCCACCGTGTCCTGGCCGAACTCCGGGTTGATCTCCGGGAAGGCGAAGAAGTCGAGGTCGTCCTCCTGGCCCTTGAACTGCTGGGCCACGAACGTGCCGAGCAGGTACATGCCGGACTTGCCCTGCTGGACGCTCTGCGCGGCTTCCTGCCACTCGCGGCCGAGGCCGTTCTCCTGGTGGAAGGGCAGCAGGCGCTTCCACTGGTCGAACACGTCGCGCACCTTCTTGCCCTGCCAGTCCTCCTTGCCGGCCATCAGGTCGACGTGGAACTGGTAGCCGTTGGTGCGGAAGTTGAGCTGGTCGAACGTGCCCATGCCGGGCCAGCCCTGCTTCTGCGCGAACGCGATGGGCGCGAGGCCGTCGGCCTTCATCTTCGTGGAGAGGGCGACGAACTGGTCGATGGTCTTCGGGACCTCGTAGCCGCGTTGCGCCCACACGCTCTTGAGGTAGAAGACGCCCCACGGGTACTGGGTGAACGGGACCAGGTACTGCTTGCCGTCCTTGGCGGTCGCGGCTTCCTTCAGCGCGGGCGCGTAGTTGTCGCCGACGGTGGACCACACGTCGCTCAGGTCGCCGGTCAGGCCCTTCTCCGCGAAGAAGCGCATGCGGTAGCCCGCGAACCAGGCGAGCACGTCGTCCGGCTTGCCCTGGAGGTAGTTGTTGATCTGCTCCTGGTACTGCTCGTGCTGCTTGGTGTTGATCGAGATCTTCAGCGCGTCCGTGTCGAAGCCCTTGAGGGCCGCGGTGATCGCGTCCTTCGGCACCTGGTCGGACAGGTTGTTGCCGAACGTGACCGTGCCGTTCGACGACGACCCGGAGCCCGAGCTGCCGCAGGCGGCGAGGCCGCCCGGCACCGCCGCGATCCCGGCGGTCAGGAGCAGGCCTCGGAGCACGGCCCTGCGGCCGAGGAGGGGATTCACGGACTGGGAACTGGGCGTGTACCGGACCATCGTTGCTCCTGAGGACACTCGACCAAACCAACCGAACACGGAGTCAAACAAAGTTGCGCATAATGTTGCGTCCAGCACACGAGGTGTCAAGCCCCGTTACGAAGCCGTTAACCAGGTACAACGTTGTAAAAACACCGCGCCTACCTGGTACAACGTTGTAAAAATGAGCCGGCTCACATGCTCTGGCCGCTGATCAGCTCCAACAGACCCAAACGGAGGATCTTGTTGGACTGTGTTGACGTTGTGGGTCCCTGTCAGCCACCCTTGCCACCATGACCACTTGGCCCACTGGAGTGCCCGGCCTGGCTTGGGGTGCCGACTACAACCCCGAGCAGTGGCCGGAGGAGGTGTGGGCCGAGGACGTCGAGCTGATGCGCCGGGCCGGGGTGAACCTGGTCAGCGTCGGCATCTTCTCGTGGGCGCTGCTGGAGACCTCCGAGGGCGAGTACGCCTTCGAGTGGCTCGACCGCGTGCTCGACCTGCTGCACGAGGGCGGGATCCGGGTCGACCTGGCCACGGCCACCGCCTCGCCGCCGCCGTGGCTGACCACCGCGTACCCGGACGTGCTGCCCGTGCGCGCCGACGGCGTCCGCTTCACCCACGGCTCGCGCCAGGAGTACTGCCCCAGCTCACCGGTGTACCGCGCGAAGGCCGTGGCGCTCGCGACGAAGCTGGCCGAGCGCTACCGCGACCACCCCGCGCTGTCCGCGTGGCACGTCGGCAACGAGTACGGCTGCCACGTCGCCCGCTGCTACTGCGACCGCTGCGCCGAGGCGTTCCGCCTCTGGCTCCAGCGGAAGCACGGCGACCTGGACACCCTCAACGAGGCGTGGGCCACGGCGTTCTGGAGCCAGCACTACTCGGCGTGGGACCAGGTCCTCCCGCCGCGGGTCACGCCGACCTTCGGCAACCCCGGCCACCTGCTGGACTTCGACCGGTTCTGCTCGGACGCGCTGCTGGAGCTGTACGTGGCCGAGCGCGACGCCCTGCGCGGGATCACGCCGGACGTGCCGATCACCACGAACTTCATGGTGGGCTGGACCTTCGACGCGCTGGACTACTGGTCGTGGGCGCGCGAGGTCGACTTCGTCTCCAACGACCACTACACCCGCTCCGAGAGCGACGACCGGCACGTCGAGCTGGCCATGGCCGCCGACCTGACCCGCGGCCTCGCGGGCGGGAAGCCGTGGCTGCTGATGGAGCACTCCACGTCCGCGGTCAACTGGCAGCCGCGCAACATCGCCAAGCAGCCCGGTGAGCTGCGGCGGAACTCCTTCGCGCACACCGCCCGCGGCGCGGACGGCACGCTGTTCTTCCAGTGGCGGCAGTCGCGCGCGGGCGCCGAGCGCTTCCACTCGGCGATGGTCCCGCACGCCGGCACGGAGACGAAGGTCTACCGCGAGGTCTGCGAGGTCGGCGCGGAGTACGCCAGGGCCTCCGAGCTCGTCGGGTCCACTGTGGACGCCTCCGTGGCCGTCGTCTACGACTACCAGTCCCGCTGGCTCTCCGGCCAGCAGGCCCACCCGACCGCGGACTTCTCCTACCAGGACACCGTGTTCGCGCTGTACCGGCAGCTCTGGGACGCGGGCGTCACGGTCGACTTCCTGCCGCCCGACGGTGACTTCTCGCCGTTCAAGCTGGTCGTCGTGCCCGCCCTGTACGCGGTGACCGACGCCGACGCCCAAGGCCTGGCCGACTACGTCGACGGCGGCGGGCACGTGCTGGTCACCTACCTGTCCGGCGTCGCCGACGAGCGCGGCCACGTGCGGCTCGGCGGCTACCCCGGCGCGTTCCGCGACCTGCTCGGCGTGTGGACCGAGGAGTTCTTCCCGTTGCGGGAGAACGAGCGCGTCGCGCTGGACGACGGCGGCGTCGCGGGCGTGTGGACCGAGCTGCTGCACGTCCGGGGCGCGGAGGTCGTCGCCTCCTACGCCGACGGGCCGCTGCCGGGCGTGCCCGCGGTGACCCGCAACCGGCACGGCGGCGGCACCGCGTGGTACCTGGCCTGCGGACTCGGCGGTGACGGTCTGCGACGGGTCGTCGACGCCGCGCTGGAGCACGCGGGCGTGCCGTCCGCGCCGGGCGTGGAGATCGTTCGCCGCCGGGGTCACCTCGACGGCGAGGCCGTATCGTGGCTGGTCGCGGTCAACCACTCGGCGGTGGCCGCCGAAGTGGCCGCGGCCGGCGTCGAACTCTTCACCGGCGCCCGTGTCGACGGACCGTGGGTGGTTCCGGCCGGGGCGGTCGCAGTGCTGAGGGAGATGGTGTGAAGTGCTGGCACGGCAACGACAAGCGGTGATCCTCGAGGAGATCCGCCGCACCGGGGCGGTCCGGGTGAGCGACCTCGTGGTGCGTCTCGGCGTGTCGGACATGACGGTCCGCCGCGACCTCGACGTGCTGGCGGCGCGCGGTGTCATCGAAAAGGTCTATGGCGGGGCCACCTCCATCGTCGGCCGCAGCACCGACGAGCCGGGGTTCGAGGCCAAGTCCGTGCGGCAGCTCCCGGAGAAGGAGGCCATCGCCCGGCAGGCCGCCGCGCTGGTCCGCCCCGGCACCGCCATCGGGCTGTCCGCGGGCACCACGACGTGGACGCTCGCGCGGTTCCTGGAGGACATCCCGGACCTGACCGTCGTGACGAACTCGATCCGGGTCGCCGACGTGCTCCAGCAGAGCGGACGCACCGACCGCACGGTCGTGCTGACCGGTGGCGTGCGCACGCCGTCGGACGCGCTGGTCGGGCCGGTCGCCGTGCAGGCGCTGCGGTCGCTGCACCTGGACGTGGTGTTCCTCGGCGTGCACGGCATGGCCGAGCGGTCCGGCTTCACCACGCCCAACCTGAACGAGAGCGAGACCGACCGCGCGCTGGTGGACGCGGCGGGCCGCGTGGTGGTCGTCGCCGACCACACCAAGTGGGGCACGGTCGGCATCTCCACCATCGCCGACCTCGACGAGGCGGATGTGCTGGTCACCGACGAGGGCATGGCGGACGACGTCAAGGCCGTCCTCGTCGAGCAGGTCGGGGAACTCGTGCTCTCGCACGTGCCCGGAAGGGGAGAGGAACTCGCGTGAAGGAAGCGTTGCGGCGGACCGCGGCGAAACTCGCGGATGGTCGGGAGATCATCTACTTCGACGACACCCCGGACGCTCCACCCCGCACGGCGGTGGACACCAGGGACCTGCCGGAGTCGCAGCCGCACTCGGAGGTCCGCCGCGACCCGCTGACCGGCGAGTGGGTGCCGATGGCCGCGCACCGCCAGACCCGCACGTACAAGCCACCGGCCGACCTCTGCCCGCTGTGCCCGACCTCGCCGGGCAAGCCGACCGAGATCCCCGAGTCCAGCTACGACGTCGTGGTGTTCGAGAACCGCTTCCCGTCGTTCGCCGAGGACGTCCCCGATGTTCCGTCCACTGTGGACGGCATGCCGATGGTCGCCCGCGCGCCCGGCCGCGGCCGCTGCGAGGTCGTCGGCTTCACCTCCGACCACAACACGTCGTTCGGGCAGCTCACCCAGCACCGGGTGCGGACCGTCGTCGACGTGTGGGCCGACCGCACCGAGGCGCTCGGCGCGATCCCCGGTGTGGCGCAGGTCTTCCCGTTCGAGAACCGCGGCGAAGAGATCGGCGTGACGCTGCACCACCCGCACGGGCAGATCTACGGGTACCCGTTCGTGACGCCCAAGACCGAGCGGATGCTGTCGGTCGCGGGCGAGTACTTCGCCGAGCACGGCACCCACGTGCTGGGCGACGTGCTGGCCGCCGAACGCGCCGCGGGCACCCGGATCATCGCCGAGGGCGAGCACTGGACGGCGTTCGTGCCCGCCGCGGCCCGCTGGCCCGTCGAGGTCCACGTGGTGCCGCACCGCCAGGTGCCGGACCTGCCCGCGCTGACCGGGGCCGAGCGCGACGACTTCGCGCACCTCTACCTGCGGGTGCTGCACATGCTGGACGCGCTGTACGACCGGCAACTGCCCTACATCGCCGCGTGGCACCAGGCGCCCGTGCGCACGGGCCGCGACCTGGCGTGGCTGCACCTGGAGGTGTTCTCCGTGCTGCGCACGAAGGACAAGCTGAAGTACCTCGCGGGGTCCGAGTCGGGCATGGGCGTGTGGATCAACGACGTGACGCCGGAGCAGATGGCGGAACGGCTGCGCGGATGATCGTTCATTACTCACACGCGATGCCCAGGTGCGTTTAAGGGTTCTCTCAGGCGGGCAACGCACAGTATGGGCATGACCGAGAACAACCACGGTGCCGCCGAGGACCAGCCTCAGCACGAGGCGCCGCAGACGCCGCAGCAGACCCCTCCTGCCGTGCCGAGCGAGCAGCCCAGCCCGTGGGCCGCCCACTCTCCCGCCTCCCCTCAGCAGGAGCAGTGGCAGCCGACTCCCGGTCCCGCCCACCCCGGTTTCCAGCAGCAGGGTGCTGGACAGCCGGACCCCGGCCAGCCAGGCGCTTTGCAGGGGGCGTCTGGCCAGCCGGGGACTTCTACCTCGCAGTTCGGCACTCCGCCACCCGGTCTGGGCGTTCCGCCGCAGACCGGCCCGTTCTACGCCCAGCCGGGTGTGTCCTACCCGGTGCCGCAGCAGGCTCCGCGCAAGCCCGGTCGGGGCCGGGTCGTGGCGGGGGTGGCCGCGGCGGTGCTCGCCGTCGGCGCTTTGTCCGGCGGCATCGGCGGCTACATCGGCTACCAGGCCGCGGTGGACGCCCGGCCGGTGACCAACGCCCTCAACGCGCCGAAGCCCGTCCAGCAGAGCAGCAACGCCCCCGCGGGGTCCATCGAGAGCGTCGCCGAGAAGGTGCTGCCCTCCGTGGTGAAGTTGCAGCTCTCCGGTGGTGAGGGTTCCGGCATCGTGATCAGCTCGGACGGCTCGATCCTCACCAACAACCACGTGGTCGAGGGCGCGGCGGCGGGCGGTCAGATCCAGATCGTGTTCCAGGACGGCAAGACCACGACCGCCACCATCGTCGGCCGCGACCCGTCGTCCGACCTCGCGGTGGTGAAGGCGGCGAACGTGAGCGGCCTGCCCACGGCCGAGCTGGGCAGTTCGGGCGACCTCAAGGTCGGCCAGCAGGTCGTGGCCATCGGGTCGCCGTTCGACCTCCAGGGCACCGTGACGTCCGGCATCGTCAGCTCGATGAACCGCCCGGTCCGCGCCGGTGGCGAGTCGGGCAGCCAGGCCTCGGTGCTGGATGCCATCCAAACCGACGCGGCGATCAACCCCGGCAACTCCGGCGGTCCGCTGGTGAACATGCAGGGCCAGGTCATCGGCATCAACTCCGCGATCTACAGCCCGAACTCCACCCAGCAGACGCAGGGCGGCTCGGTCGGCATCGGCTTCGCCATCCCGATCGACCAGGCCCGGCGCACCGCCAAGGAGATCACCGACAGCGGCAAGGCCACGCAGACCGTGCTCGGCGTCTCGGTGAAGGACGGCGACAACGGTGGCGCGCTGGTCAGCGACGTCACCGCGGGTGGAGCGGCCGAGAAGGCGGGCATCAAGTCCGGTGACGTGATCACCAAGTTCGACGACCGCAACATCGACACCTCCGACGCGCTGGTCGCGGCGGTCCGCTCCAAGGCCCCCAACGACAAGGTGAAGCTCACCATCGGCACCGACAAGACCGTCGAGGTCACCCTCGGCAGCCAGGTCGTCGAACCGAAGTAACCGCGGACCCCCGGCGTGATCGCCCCTCGCGCCGGGAACGGGTTCCCGGCGCGGGAGCAGGGAACGCAGGGAGAGCGAAGCTACCCCGGCGACAGGAACCCGAACACCCGGCCGCGTCCGACAGGCCCCCCTCACCTGTCAGGGCGCGGCCGGGGTGTTTTCGCGTCTGGTCAGCCCCACGATCGCGACGACGACCCACACGACAGCCAACGCGACCAGCAGGCCGAGCAGGTACGGGCGGTCGTGCAGGCCCGGCGTGAGGGGCCCGGAGAACGAGCGCCACAGGTACGGGATCGACAGCACCACGAGGATCGCGCTCACCACCAGGCCAGCGCCGACCGGCGCGCGCCACGGCTTCGGCAGCACGCGGGCGATGACGACGCCGCCGACGCCGACGACCGGCGCGATCAGCGCGTCGTGCACGACCGGCCCGCCGACGAGCCAGCCGCCCAGCGACAGCGGGCTGTCGAGCACCACCGGCAGCAGTTCCACCGCGCCCCAGCCGAGCAGGACGAGCCCCACGGCCCCGATCACCCACCGCATCACCGCACCTCCAGCCGGGAAACCCACTTGGTCTGGAGCACACCGGGCCTGCTGGGCGCGATGAGCCTGCACGGGTAGCCGTGGTCCAACGTCAGCTCCTCGCCGTTCATCCGCAGCGCCAGCAACGTCAACGGGTCCGAGGTGTGCGTGCCGGGCAGGGTCGTCGACCGGTACAGCCCGCCCTTCTCCGACGACTCGACCTGGACCTCGCTGCCCGCGGGCAGACCGGCCCGTTCCAGCAGGTCCTTGACCGGCACCCCGGTCCACGTGACGGTCGCGCTCCAGCCCTCGACGCACGCGATCGGCAGTTCCGCCGTGGTCTGGGGCATCGCCCGCAGCTCGTCGAGGCTGAACCGGCGGTCGCCGACCGTGAGCCGCCACGACGAGTCCGCGGCGGTCACCCCGGCGGCCGCGGCCAGCCGGTTGATCGGCACGCCCGTCGCGGACCGCGACGCGAACACCGAGACGGTGCGCAGCCACGGCACCGTGCCGCCGACCGTGGCCAGCACGGCGACGCCGACGGCCCCGCCCGTGGTGAGCAGGAAACCCCGTCGGCTCAACGCGCCGGTCGTGGGCTTCGGGTCCTCGGTCGTCTTGCGGGTCAACGCCTCCCGGATGACGGGGAGCTTCACCGCGATGTGCACCAGCAGCGAGCCCGTGGCGATCCACGCGACCGCGTAGTGCGCCGTGGGGAAGAAGAACGCCCACGGGTAGTTCTGGGCGACGTTGAACACGCCGGTCAGCAGCTCGAAGAACGACGCGCCGATCAGCACGAAGATCGAGCCGCGCTCCAGCGCGTGCGGGATCGACTTGACCAGCGGCTTCCCGAACAGCTTCGGGTACACGCTCCACAGCTTGGCCAGCAGCAGCGGGATCGCGGCGACCCCGGACGTCACGTGGATGCCCTGGGTGATCCGGTACAGGTTCACCGGCCGCGACGGCCAGGTGAACCACGCCGCGGGGTGCTGGATGCCGTGGCTGATCAGGCCCGTGGCGAAGCACAGGCCGAACGCGATCCCCAGCCACAGCCCGATCCGCGCCGACACGCGGGGCCCGTGCGTCGGGCTCTTGAAGTCGGTTTCCTCGGGTGGACGCACCTTCACGACTGCTCCAGTTCGGCGAACCAGCGGCCCGCGCGCTCGGTGAGCCAGCGGATCCGGAACCCGGCGGCGCGGGCGGCGACCTCCAACGCCTCCGGGTCCAGCCAGGCCCAGTCGAACCAGGTTCCCCAGGAGTCCTCGCCCTCGACGCGGGCGCGCTCCCGGCGCAGCCCGCAACCGGGCGGGTCGACCTCCAGCAGCACGGTTCCCCTGCGGTGCAACAGCATCCGGGCCCGGCGCAGCAACGCCGTCGGGTCGCCGCCGATGCCGATGTTGCCGTCGGCCAGCAGCACGTGCGACCAGCGGCCCTCGCCGGGCAGCGTGGTGAACAGGTCCCGGCGCAGCGCCGGACCCCCGCGCGACTGCGTCAACGAGACCGCGACCTCGGAGTTGTCCACGCCCAGCGCGATGATCCCGCGTTCCACCAGCGCGGCGACGAGCCTGCCCGGCCCGCAGCCGAGGTCGATGGTCGGGCCCGCGCAGGCGTCCACGAGCACGCGGTCGGCGTCGTCGGCGTCGTCGTGCCACCTCGTGATCGGCATGTCGATCCGCCTCCCGCCACCCAGGTCCAGCCAGCACCGGGACCCGCGCAGCCCCACGTCGAACGCCGTCACCGCAACGCCCCCACGAGCAGCGCCTCGGCGAAGCGGCTGCCCGGCAGCAGGGCCGCGACGTCGTGCGCGGTGGCCATGTCGTCCACATCGGACAGTTCGGGGAGCAGGCCGGTCCGCAGCCCGGCCTGCTTCAGCGCGACGGCCGTCAGCGCGCCGGTGTCGGCGCGGGACATGGGGACCGTCCGCAACGGGCCCGCGCGGTAGCCGTCGCGCAGACCGAGCGCCCACCAGCCGCCGTCGGTCGCCATGCCCAGTGCGGCGTCGACGTGCCGCAGCTTGTCGACGCACTCGTCCAGCAGTTCGGCGGTGACCTGCGGGGTGTCCATGCCGATCTGGAACACCGGTAGGCCCGCGTTCAGGTGCGCCGCGTCGGCGTGGGCGTTGACCAGCCTGGTCGCGAAGTCGTCGCCGCGCTGCGGAACCAGGACCACCCGCCGCAGCAGGGACCGGATCTCCCGCGAGCGCTTGGCCCTCGTCAGGTCACCGGTCAGCGCGACGACCGGCACCACACCGGGCGTGGCGAGCACGGCGTCGAGCGTGTCCAGCAGCGACGCGGCGGCGATGTCGGCCGCCTGCTCCGGCGGCACGGCCGGGCTGAGCCGGGTCTTCGCCTGGCCGGGAACGGGGGCCTTGGCCACCACCAGGACCGTGGCGCGGGCGGTCACCGGAGCACCCCCGCCATGTCGCGGACCGCGCGCATCGTGCCGCGCACCGACCCGGAGACCTTCGACTTCGTGCCCGCGGCGCGCGGCCCGTACGTGACGTCGCGCTCCTCGATCCGCCACTTCGCCTCGCCCGCGCGCAGCAGCAGTTCGAGCGGGTAGCCGAACGCGCGGTCGCGGATGCCGAGGTCCAGCATGTCCTGCCTGCGGAACACGCGCATCGGCGCGATGTCGCGCACCGGCAACCCCTTGGCGCGCAACAGGGTCGCCAGCACGGCGTTGCCCGCTCTCGCGTGCCACGGCCACGCGCCCGCCGCGGTCGGCACCCGGCGGCCCACCGCCAGGTGCGCACCGGCGCGCACGAGCGCGACCAGGTCGGGGAGCTGTCGGGGGTCGAGCGAGCCGTCCGCGTCGAGCACGCAGACGATCTCCGACCGGGCCTGTTCCACACCGGTGTGCGCGGCGGCGCCGTAACCCTTGCGCCGCTCGTGCACCACCCGTGCGCCCAGGGCGGCGGCCACCTCGGGGGAGCCGTCGCGGGAGCCGTTGTCGACCACCAGCGCGCGGAAGCCCGGAGGCAGCGCGCGCAGCACGCCGGGCAGAGCCGCGGCTTCGTCCAAGCAGGGGAGCACCACATCGATCTCGTCCACAACGGACAGAGTGGGCCTGATCGGGGGCCGGGAAAACCCTTTTGCTGCTTACCGAATCCTGACGTGTGACGAGTTCTTACGGGTGTCTGACGGATCCCGCGTTGAGCCGGTGACCTGCGCGGATCTCCTCTACGGTCTAGCCCGTGTCACGTGTCCGATGGGCGGTCCTGGGGGCCTCGGTCCTGGTGGTCCTCGCGGTGGTCGTCGGGGCGCTGCTCGGCGGCTCCCGCACGTTCGCGGGCTTCCCCCCGCTGTTCGCCTACTGGCTGCCGCACGTCGGCATCGGCACCCCGTTCGCGATCCTGGTCGCCGTGCTCGTCGTCACCAGGGGCCCCGAACTGGCCGAGCGGCTGCCGTGGCGGAGGGCTCTGGGTGTCGGCTACCTGGCCGCGGTGGCGTGGACCGTCTCGCTCGCGCTGGTCGACGGCTGGGACCGCGGGTTCGCTGGCAGGCTGACCACGTCCGACGAGTACCTGCACGAGGTGCCCGGCGTGACCGACATCGGGGCGATGCTGCGCGGGTTCTCCTCGCGGATCCTGGACTACCAGCCCGACTCGTGGACCACCCACGTGTCCGGGCACCCGCCGGGCGCGCTGCTCGCGTTCGTCGGGCTCGACCGGATCGGGCTGTCCGGCGGCGCGTGGGCCGCGCTGCTGTGCGTGCTGATCGGCGGCCTGACGGCGGTCGCGGTGCCGGTGGCGCTGCGGGCGTGGGGCAACGACGAGGCCGCGGCCCGCGCCGTGCTGCCGTTCGCCGCGCTGTTCCCCGGCGCGGTGTGGATCGGCGTGTCGGCCGACGGCCTGTTCGCAGGCGTCACGGCCTGCGGGATCGCGCTGCTGGCCCTGGGCAGGCCGCTGCTCGCGGGCCTGCTGCTCGGACTGGGCGTCTTCCTGTCCTACGGGCTGGTGCTGATCGGCGTGATCGCGCTGGTCGTGGCGTGGCGGCGGTGGCGCGCGCTGGCGCTGGCCGCGGTGGCGGCGCTGGCTGTCGTGGGGGTGTTCGCGCTCGCCGGGTTCTGGTGGCTCGACGGCTACCACCTCGTGGTCGAGCGGTACTACCAGGGCATCGCGTCCTCGCGCGTCTACTACTACTGGGTGTGGGCCAACCTCGCGGCCGCGCTGCTGGCCGCGGGCCTCGCGCCGATCGCCGGGCTCGCCTCCGCGCGGCGGTCGCCCGCGCTGTGGCTCGCGGGCGCGGGCGTCGCCGCGATCCTGTTCGCCGACCTGTCGGGCCTGAGCAAAGCGGAAGTGGAGCGGATATGGCTACCGTTCACCGTGTGGCTGACCGCCGCGACGTCGTTCCTGCCCGCCGCCACGCGCAAACCGTGGCTGGCGGTCCAGGCAGGCACCGCGCTGGTGGTCAACCACCTCCTGCTGACGAACTGGTGAGGGCGATGACGAACGAAGGTGTGGCCGTCGGACGCGTGCTGGTCGTGGACGACGACATGACCGTCCGCGACGTGGTGCGCCGCTACCTGGAACTGGGCGGCCACCAGGTCCAGCTCGCGGGCGACGGCGAGTCGGCGCTCCGGCTGTTCGCCGAGAACCCGCCCGACCTGGTCGTGCTCGACCTCATGCTGCCCGGCATCGACGGCCTGGAGGTGTGCAGGCGGCTCCGGCAGCGCAGCGCCGTGCCGGTCGTCATGCTCACCGCGCTGGGCGAGGAGGAGGACCGGATCGCCGGTCTCCAGCTCGGCGCGGACGACTACGTGACCAAGCCGTTCAGCCCGCGCGAACTCGCGCTGCGCGTCACGTCCGTGCTGCGGCGAGCCCGCGCCGTGCAGGCCCCGCCGCCCGTCCGGACCCTGGTCGACGGCGGTCTCGGCGTCGACCTCGGCGCGCGCACGGCCCGGTTGAACGGCGTCGAGCTGTCGTTGACCACCAGGGAGTTCGACCTGCTGACGTTCCTCATGTCCAACCCCGGCAGGGCCTTCGGCCGAGCGGAACTGCTGGAACGCGTGTGGGGCTGGGAGTTCGGCGACCAGTCCACCGTGACCGTCCACGTGCGACGGTTGCGCGAGAAGATCGAGACCGACTCCGCGCGCCCGACGCGCATCGCCACCGTGTGGGGCGTCGGCTACCGCTACGACCCGGCACCGGCAGGCCGCTGATGCTCGTCGAGATCTCGCACATCGCCCCGTTCGCGATCCTCTTCTCCCTGCCGCTGGCCCTGCTGGGCGCGTGGCTCCTGACGCGCAAGCTCGTCCACGGCTCCCTCACCACGGCCCTGTCCGTGCTGGCGATCGTGCCGGTCCTCGCCACCATCGGCGGTGTCTTGGCGGTCAGCCAGTTCATGTTCACCCCGATCATCACGACCACGCTGCTGATCTGCGCGCTCGTGGCGCTGGTGACGGTCCCGACCGCGATCGTGCTGGGCCGCAACATCGCCCGCCGCAGCGTCTGGGAACACGAGGCCAGAGCCCGCGAACGCGCGGCCGAGGCCTCCCGCCGCGAGCTGGTCGCGTGGATCAGCCACGACCTCCGCACCCCGCTGGCAGGCATCCGCGCCATGGCCGAAGCACTGGCCGACGGCGTGGTCGCCCAACCACGTGAGGTCTCGGACTACGCGGGCCGCATCAGCACCGAGGCGGACAAGCTCTCCGCCATGGTCGACGACCTGTTCGAACTGTCCCGCATCACCGCCGGCGCCCTCCGCCTGACGCTGTCCGACGTCCCCCTGGCCGACATCGTCAGCGAGGTGGTCGCGGCCGAAGGCCCGATCGCCCAACGCAAAGGCGTCCACCTCACCGCCAGCGCCGCCACGTGGCCAGTGGTCCTGGGCAGCGACCCGGAACTGGCACGAGTGGTCCGCAACCTCCTGTCCAACGCCATCCGCCACACCCCACCGGACGGCACGGTGGCGATCCACGTGGACATCGACGGCCAAGAAGCCCGCCTCCAGGTGGACGACGCCTGCGGCGGCATCCCGGAACCAGACCTGCACCGCGTGTTCGAGGTGGCGTTCCGCGGCACCCCCAGCCGCCAACCGGTAGGCGGCGGCCTGGGCCTGGCGATCGCCCGAGGCCTGGTGGAAGCCCACAAGGGCACCATCGACGCCCAAAACCACGGCCCCGGCTGCCGCTTCGAAGTCCGCCTGCCTTTGGCGGCAGCGATGGCGGGCTGACCCCCTTCCCTCCCACACCACGGCACCCTCCGACCACCGACTTGGCCGCCCCTCACGTCGCCGCGTTTCACATCACGGCACCTTCACCTCGCCGCGCCTTCGCACCGCTGCTTTCACGCCGCGGCCCCCACGTCGTCCGCGCCTTCACCTCGCCGCACTCTCACCGCCCCTGTTCACCCCGACTGCCCTCTTCACCCACTTGTCCACAAGCCACCCACTTGTCCACAGGCAAGATCAACACCACCCCTCCAACTCCCCTCCCCGGTAGACTGGCCTCGGGGCCGTCCCCCGGTGAGGGTGGGGGATGTTCTCCGTGTGATGCGTTTGGGAATGCGGTTTGCGCTGGTCAGGGCGTTTTGCGTAGGTCTGACTCGTCTGGGAGCGGGAAGGCGTAGAAGCGGAGGGCCACTTCGCGGGTGCCCGGGGTGCCGCGGGTGTGCAGGAGGCAGTAGCGCATCGCCAGGTCGTGGTACTCGGCGTCGAGGGCGGCCAGTTCTGCTTCTGTCAGGTGGGCTCCCGCGCGTTCGCCCTTGCCCCACGGGCCGAAGTCGTCGCGGTGGTGGGCCGCCCAGGTGAGCAGGCGGATCTCGTGGGCGAACTTCGCGTCCAGGAACGCGGCGATCGTGGGGCGGTCGGTGTCCGGCACGTCGGCCAGCGTCGGCAGGCGGAGGTCTTGTCCGGCCGGGTGCCAGTGGCCGTCGCGGGATTGGCGGACGTAGCCGGAGCGGGCCAGTTCGTGGAGGTCGGGGGTCACGTCGGCGCGGTTCAGCGCGGTGGCGAGGGTGTCCGCGGTGGTCGGGGCCAGTGCGCCGAGGGTGGTCAGCAGGTGGCGGGTGTCGGGGTTCGCGTGGAGCGCCACGTCGTGAGCTGACAGGGGGCGGCGGGGCATGCCGTCGGCGAGGATCAGCCTGGCGCGCAGGACCAGCAGGACGGCCACGGGGAGTTCGACCAGCAGTGCCAGGGCGACGCTGGTCCAGCGGTCCGGGTCCGCCCAGTCGAGGACCACGTCGAACCAGGCGTCGCAGCACAGCAGCGCGGCCGTGGCGGAGAGCAGCGGGACGGCCGCGCGGCTGCGGCGCAGTCCCAGCCAGGTGGCCGTGCCGAAGCAGCCGATCAGGGCCACGTCGAACCCCACCCACGCCAGCCGCCACTGGGTGGTGCCGTAGTCGTCGGGCAGGGTGTTCGCCAGGTACACCGTCCACGGCACCAGCACCACCGCGGCGGCGGCGATGAACACGAGCAGCGCGCGTCTGATCACCTTCGCACCGTAAGGCGCACGGCGCGGTGGGGCATCAGGGTTCGCCCCTGGTCAGCGCAAGGGGTCGGTGGCGAACGCCTTCACGCCGGTCGCGAAGCTGGTGAGCGCGGTGAAGCCGAGGAGGCGGGTGGCTTCGGCCGGGTCGGCGACGACGTGGCGGACGTCGGCCGAGCGGGCCCCGCCGACGATGCGCGGTGTCGGGCCGTCACAGGCCAGGGCCAGTTCGACGGCCAGGTCGCCGACGGTGTGGGGTTCGCCGGAGCAGATGTTCAACGGCGTGAGGGCGTCCGTTTCGGCGTGCAGGGCGAGGACGTTGGCGCGCGCCACGTCGGTGACGTGGACGAAGTCGCGGCGCTGGCGGCCGTCCTCGAGGACCGTGGGGGCTTGGCCGTTCTCCAGCGCGGAGCGGAACAGCGAGGCGACGCCCGCGTACGGGGTGTCGCGCGGCATCCGCGGGCCGTAGACGTTGTGGTAGCGCAACGCCCACACGGAGCCGCCGGTCTGGCGGGCCCACGCGGCGGCGTAGTGCTCCTGCGCCAGCTTGCTGGCGGCGTAGGTGCTGCGCGGGTCGAGCGGGGCGGTCTCGGGGACCAGCAGCGGCTCGAGGGCGGCGCCGCAGTGGGGGCACGGCGGTTCGTAGTCGCCGTTGTCGATCGATTCCTGCTCGCGCGGGGCCGCGCGGACGACGTCGTGCGTCGGGCAGCGGTAGCGGCCCTCGCCGTAGACGACCATCGACGACGCGAGCACGAGCTTGCGGACACCCGCCTCGTGCATGGCGGCCAGCAGGACGGCGGTGCCGTAGTCGTTGTTGAACGCGTAGAGCGGCGCGTCCGACGGGTCGAGGCCGTGGCCGACGACGGCCGCCTGGTGGCACACCGCGTCCACGCCGCGCAGCAGCCCCGCCACGACGGTCGGGTCGCTCACGTCGCCGACGACGACCTCGTACCGCTCGGCCCACGGCGGCACCGGACCGCTGTGGGCCTGCGGCAGCAGGGCGTCGAGCAGCACCGGCTCGTCACCCCCGGCGGCCAACGCGTCGGCGACGTGGGACCCGATGAAACCGGCGCCGCCGGTGAGGAGAACTCGCACGTGGTCGACGTTAGAGCCGACGGGCCCGCGACACCCGCCCCGAGAGCGACACGTCATGGAACCGTCAGATCCGTCCATTGGCTACGGTTGTCCGCATGGAACGCAGCGCGCAGCGCCTCGGCCGCGCCCTCGTCGTGATCGTGGACGACCGGGTGGCGCACGGTGAGCACGACAACAGCACGGGACCACTGGTCACCGAACTGCTCGAAGAGGCAGGTTTCATCGTCGACGCGACAGTCGCGGTCGAGGGCGAGGTGGTCGACATCCGCGCCGCGCTCAACACCGCGGTCATCGGTGGCGTCGACCTCGTGGTCACGGTCGGAGGAACGGGCGTCTCCCCGCGTGACGTCACCCCCGACGCCACGCAGGGCGTGCTCGACCGCCCGATCCCCGGCATCGCCGAGGCCCTGCGCGGCTCCGGCCTCGCCGCGGGCGCCGTGGACGCGGGCATCTCCCGCGGCCTCGTCGGCGTGTCCGGCAGCACCCTGGTCGTGAACCTCGCCGGTTCGCGCGCCGCGGTCCGCGACGGCATGGCCACCCTCTCGACCCTCGTGCCCTACGTGATCGAACAGCTCTCGGGCCTCGACGAGGCATGACCGACCAGCCCAAGGACGACGCCGTCGCCGCGGAAGCGGCGCGGCGACGTCGCCTCGCCGAGGTGTTCGGCGACGTCCTCCCGGACACGACCTCGGACGAGCGGGGCCCCGACCAGGGCGACGCCGACCGCGAGTCGTGGTACCGCGAGAACCGGCCGCCGCACCACGGCGGTTGACCCCTTTCCGCGCCGCCGCAGGCTTTCGTGCTCGTTACCAGCCTGCGCGGCGCGGGTCAATGGCCCGTGCTCGACCATGGTTCGGCCAGTGAGGGGGATCGTTCGGGGAGCGCCGATTCCCCAGGCTGGTGGAGGTCCGAACACCTCCCAGCCTGGAGTTCTCCATGATCGAGTCCCACCGCCGGTCCCGTTCCTCCCGCCGCCGCGGCCTGTCGATCGCCACGGCGGTCGTGGTGAGCGGAGCCCTCGTGGCGGCGGCGGTCCTGCCGTCCTCCGCGGCCCCCGCGTCGCAGCACGACGTCGTGCAGCAGAGCCTGACCGCGCTGGTGCACACCGACGGCTTCCCCGCCGCGCTGGCCTCCGTGAGGGGCAGGGACGGGCGGGTCCGCGACTACACCGCGGGCGTCGGCGACCTGGCGACGAAGTCGCCGGTGCCGGTCAACGGGCAGGTCCGCGTCGCCAGCAACACCAAGACGTTCGTCGCCACCGTGGTCCTGCAACTCGTGGCCGAGGGGAAGGTCCGGCTCGACGAGCCGGTCGAGACCTACCTGCCGAACGTCGTGCGGGGCGAGGGGATCGACGGCCGGGTGATCACCGTGCGTCAGCTGCTCCAGCACACCAGCGGGTTGGCCGACTACGACGAGATCCTGGCCGACGGCTACGACAAGATCCAGCACCGCTACTTCGAGCCGCGCGAGATCGCCGACATCGGCCTCGCGAAGCCCGCCCAGTTCGCTCCCGGCACCGGGTGGGCGTACAGCAACACGAACTACGTCCTCGTGGGCTTGATCGTGCAGAAGGTCACCGGCCGCCCGATCGGCGAGGAGATCACCCGCCGCGTGATCGACCGCGTCGGCCTGCGCTACACGTACTGGCCGGGCCAGGGCGACCAGACCATCCGCGAACCCCACCCGCACGGCTACTTCGCCGCGGGCCCCGGCCAACCGCTGGCCGACGTCACGGAGATGGACCCGTCCCTCGGCTGGGCCGCGGGCCAGCTGATCTCCACGCCCCGAGACCTCAACGCCTTCTTCCTCGCCCTGGTCGACGGCCGCCTGCTCGCACCCGCGCAGCTCGACGAGATGCGCACGATGGTCGCGGCCCCCGGTTCCAGCGTGCGCGGCGACGAGAAGTACGGCCTCGGCCTGGCCACCTTCACGTTGAGCTGCGGCGGAGTCGCCTGGACCCACGGCGGCGACGCCCCCGGCTACGAGACCCGCAACGCCGTGACCCCGGACGGCCGCGCCGCCACGGTCGCCGTCACCGCCCTGCCCACCACCGCGGACGCCGCGAGGCACGTCGAGGAGGCCGTCGACGCCGCCCTGTGCAGGTAACCCGAACCCCGGAGCCCCGGTCGCGCAGCCGCGTGGCCGGGGCTCTGCCGTGAGCGGCCGGGAAAGGGAAGGGAGAAGGAAAGCGCGGAGAAGCCGGGGAGTGGTGGAGGGAAAGCGGCGAGAGGTGATGGCGCTGCTGCCGCTGGTCCGGGTGAGGTGAGGAAGCAGGCACCGGTAGGCGGGCCGGGAGAGAGATGAGAAGGGAAGGGACAGGAGAGTGCCGAAGGGAAAGCGTCAAGGCGCGGGCTTGATGGCGCCTGTAGCCGCCGGTCCGAGAGGAGCCGCTGGGAGAGGGCTCACTGGGAGAGGGCGGCGGGAGAAGGCGGGGTGATGTGAGAACGGTGGGAGAGAGGCTCCTGGGAGGGCGGGAGTGGGTGCGGTAGGGAGAGCGCAGCCAAGTAGGGCGGGAGCGGGCGGTGGGAAGTGAGCGCTGGGAAGTGGGAAGCGGGAGTGGGCGCGGTGGGGAGAGGGCACAGGCAAGGGGAGAGCGTGGGTGCGGTGGGAAGGGCGTGGGAGAGGTCGCAGTGAAGTGGGGTGGTGACGAGGAATCGGGTGCGGGAGGTGGGCGATGGGAGTGGTGTGCGGGAAGAGGGGTCCATGGGGTAGCGGGGGGAGGTTGTCGTGGGGGCTGGGGCGGCTGGGCCGTCGCCGGTCCTGGGGTGGACCGGCGACGGTGGGGTCAGCGCTGGCGCTGTTGGGCCGCGAGCAGGTCGCGGATCTCCTTCAGGAGTTCGGTGTCGGTCGGTTCCGACGGGCCCGCTTCCTTGCCGCGCTCGCGGCGTTCCTTGATCTTGTTCATCGGCAGCACGAGGATGAAGTAGACGACCGCCGCGACGATCGCGAAGTTGATGACCGCGGTGATGATCGCGCCGAAGTCCATGACGGTCTTGTCGTTGCTCTCGTTCAGCTTGACCGCGAGACCTTCGACGTTGCTGCCGCCGAGCAGCGCGATGATCGGGTTGATGAAGTTCGACGTGAACGCCGTGACGATGGCGGTGAACGCGGCGCCGATGACCACGGCCACGGCCAGGTCGATGACGTTGCCGCGCATCAGGAAGTCCTTGAAGCCCTTGAGCACAGCCGGCTCCTCACATGATGGGGGGACGAGCAGGGGTTAGCGGAGGGTAACCGCAAGTGGCTGTTCCAGTGACACCGCCGCTATTCGTGTCGCATTCTTCCTGCTCAGCCCGAGCACCACGAGCCGGTCCGGTTTCGCGTCCCTCACGGCCAACACGGTCGCCCCGTCCGCCAGCACCTCGGCGTCCGCGCCGACCACGTCGACGCGGCTGCCCGGTCTCAGCAGCTCGGCGACTCCGGCGTCCGCCAGGCGCACGGCGACCGACGTCCTGTCGGGGTCGGCGGTGGTCAACCGGACGTCGGTGATCGGCTCACCGGACCTGGCGGCGCCGGTCAGCGCCTGGCCGACCGCGGTGTCGAGGGACTCCAGCACCCCGGTCGGTCTCTCCGTCAACGGCGTGAGCCGGAGGTCGGCCGACGTCAGCGCGACGCCGGGCGGGAGGTCGCGCGCGGCGACGACCGCGACGGCCGGAGCCGGGGCGGGCCACAGCGCGAAGGCGACGGCCAGCAGGGCGAAGAGGCAGGCCAGGGCCTTGCGCAACCGGGGTGGGAGGTGGAGGGGCACAACTCGACGTTAGGGCTCGGGAGGTGACCCGGAAAGCGCAAACCCCCGAGCTGTGGACAACTCGGGGGCTTGTGGACAACTCAAGGTTTCAGGAAGCGGCCTTCGCGGGCGTGCTGGCCGGAGCGCTGGTCGACGGCTTGGAGTCGCTGCTCTTGCTGTCGCCGCTCGCGGCGGGAGCGGCGGCGGGCGTGGCCGGAGCCGTCGCGCTGCTGCTGGACCGGCTGTCCGTGCGGTAGAAGCCACTGCCCTTGAACACGACGCCCACGTTGCCGAACAGCTTCCGCAGCCTGCCGTGGCACTGCGGGCACTCGGTGAGCGCGGAGTCGGTGAACGACTGCACCGCGTCGAAGCGGTGATCGCACTCGGTGCAGGCGTACTGGTAGGTCGGCACTTGCCCTCCACGAGCTGTTAGTTGGCACTCGGGCATGACGAGTGCCAATACTTCATCATGCGCCGGCAGGACCTGGCACGCAAACAAGTCGGGCCAAGGTCACACCCTGCTCAAGCCCGCGGGTGTGAACACCGCCGTCATCCGCACGTCGTGCGGCTCGACCGGCAGGTCCTCGACGAACTCGACCTCCCGGACCACGCCGACCAGCGGCGCGTCCGCCAGCGGCAGGGACCGGTCGTAGTGGCCGCCGCCCTTGCCGATCCGCGTCCCCCGCCGGTCCACGGCCAACGCCGGGACCAGCACCAACGCCGCCGAACCGATCGCGGACGGCCCCAGGCGCGCGCCGATGGGCTCGCGCAGCCCGTGCGGACCCGGTCGCAGAGCGTGGTCACCCGTGTACTCAGCCCAATCGAGTGGCTCCGCGCCGACCACGACCGGCAGCAGCACCCGGTACCCGGCCCCGCGCAGGGTGTCCAGCAACGCGACCGAGCCCGGTTCCGACGCCGTCGCGAGGTAGGCGCACACGGTCCCACCAGCGGCGACGTCGAACGCGGCGACCACGTCGAGCACGCAGGCGGCCAGCGCTTCCGCGTCGTGCCCCCGCTCGGCCAACGGCACCGCTCTGCGGGCCGCCATCAGGCGTTCGCGTTCGGCGTTCTTCCGTTCGAGTTGATCGGACGTCATGGGAGGTAACCCTAGGTGCGGCACTACGCTCGCCACCATGAGCTCGACTCGCGCCTTCCGCACCGCAATCGTGCCCGCAGCCGGTCTCGGGACCCGCTTCCTGCCGACGACGAAGGCGGTGCCCAAGGAGCTGCTGCCCGTCGTGGACACCCCCGGAATCGAGTACGTCGCCGCCGAGGCCGCCGAGGCGGGCGCCACGAAGCTGGTCATCGTGACGTCGCCCGGCAAGGACGCCGTCGCCGAGTACTTCCGCCCCCAGCCCGAGCTGGAGGCCACCCTCGAGAGCCGCGGCAAGCACGAGCTGGCCGCCAAGGTCCGCCGCGCCGAGCAGCTGTTCGAGACCGTGGAGACCGCGATCCAGGAGCAGGCGCTGGGTCTCGGCCACGCCGTCGGCTGCGCCGAGGGCAACCTGACCGGCGAGGACGAGGCCGTGGCGGTCCTGCTGCCCGACGACCTCGTGCTGCCCAACGGCGCGCTGACCGAGATGGCCGCGGTCCGCGAGCGCCACGGCGGCACGGTGCTCTGCGCGTTCGACATCCCGCGCGAGCAGATCTCCGCCTACGGCGTCTTCGACGTCCGCGACACCGACCAGGACGACGTGAAGCAGGTCGTCGGCATGGTCGAGAAGCCGAAGGCCGAGGACGCCCCCTCGACGTTCGCCGCGGCCGGTCGCTACTTGCTCGATCGGGCGATCTTCGACGCGTTGAAGCGCATCACGCCGGGCGCCGGCGGCGAGCTCCAGCTCACGGATGCCATTGCCCTGCTCATCTCCGAGGGCCACCCGGTCCACATCGTCGTGCACCGCGGCGAGCGACACGACTTGGGCAATCCGGGGGGATTCCTCCGAGCTGCGGTTGACTTCGCGCTGAAGCACCCCGACTACGGGCCCGAGCTCGGGGAGTGGTTGCGGGGTCGCCTCGACAACTCTTGAGCGGGGTTTCAACGATGAGGTCAGTGGATGAGCAGCTCGCGCGGGTGATCGCCGCCGCCGTGCGGCCCGCCCCGGTGCGGGTCGCGATCTCCGAGTCGCAGGGGTTGCTCTGCGCCGAGGAGGTCGTCGCGGAACGCGCGTTGCCCGGTTTCGACCAGGCCGCCGTCGACGGCTACGCGGTGCGCAGCGTGGACGTGCAGGGCGCGGGCGAGCAGCCGGTGCAGCTGCCGGTGGTCGGCGAGATCCCGGCGGGGTCGCGGCAGCCGAGACGGTTGCAGCCCGGCCAGGCGGTCCGGGTCGCGACCGGCGCGCCGCTGCCCACGCTGGCCGACGCCGTGGTCCCGCTCGGGTACACCGACGGCCACCAGGCCAAGGTGACCGTGCAGCGCCCGGTGCCGTCCGCCGCGTTCGTCCGCCGGACCGGCGAGGACGTGCAGACCGGCGACATCGCGGTCCGCCGCGGCGCGTCCATCGGCTCGGCCCAGGTCGGCCTGCTGGCCGCCGTGGGGCGCAACAAAGTGCTCGTCCACCCCCGGCCGCGGGTGTCGGTGGTGTCGGTCGGCGAGGAGCTGGTCGACGTCGACCGCACGCCCGGCCAGGGCCAGGTCTACGACGTGAACTCCTACGCGCTGGCCGCCGCCGCCCGTGACGCGGGCGCGGAGGTCAGCCGGGTCGGCATCCAGTCCGCTGACCCGCGTCGGCTGCGCGAGGTCGTCGAGGGACGGCTGCTGCTGTCCGAGATCGTCGTGGTCGCCGGTGGCGTCGGCGGGGTCGTGGGCGACGAGGTGCGGGCCGCGCTGGCCGACCTCGGCGACCTGGACGTCACCCGCGTCGCCATGCACCCCGGCTCCGCGCAGGGGTTCGGGCGGCTCGGGCCGGACGCCGTGCCCACGTTCCTGCTGCCCGCGAACCCGATGAGCGCGCTGGTCGTGTTCGAGGTGCTGGTCCGACCGCTGATCCGGGCCGCGCTCGGCAAGCGCAACCCGTACCGCCGAGCGGTCGCGGCCCGGTTGCTGTCGCCGCTGACGTCCACCAAGGGCCGCCGCGGCTTCCTGCGCGGGCAGCTGCTGCGCGACGCCGAGAACGGCGAGTACCTGGTGCAGCCGCTCGGCACGTCCGGCTCGCACCTGCTCGCGTCCCTGGCCGAGGCGAACTGCCTGATCATGCTGGACGAGGACGTCACGGACGTCGCCGTCGGCGAGGAAGTGCTGGTCAGCTTCCTCGCGCAGAGAGGATGAGCGCGTCGTTCCACCTGGAGTCCAGCAGGCACCCCGGCTGGCCGACGAGGCTCGGCCCGCTCCGGGTGCCCGCGGGCGTCGTCGCGCTGCGGCCGCCCAAGCTGTTCGACGGCGGCGCGTGGAGCCGCACCCGGCTGCGCGACCGCGCGTACCTGGAGAACTGGGAGCCCACGGCCCCCGACGGCTGGACCGAGCGCAACTCCGTGCTGTCGTGGCCGACCCAGTGGTCGTCGCTGCGGGCGCTGGCCCGGCGCGGGGAGGCCCTGCCGTTCGTGATCACCGTCGACGGTGAGCTCGCCGGTCAGATCACCGTCGGCAACATCGTCCGCGGCTCGCTGCGCTCGGCGTGGGTCGGCTACTGGGTCGCGGCCGACCGCGCGCGGGGCGGGGTCGCCACGGCGGCACTCGCGCTCGTCGTGGACCACTGCTTCGGCGACGCCGGACTGCACCGCCTGGAAGCCACCGTGCGCCCCGAGAACGCCGCCAGCCTGCGGGTCCTCTCGAAGGCCGGGTTCCGCGAGGAGGGCCTCTTCCAGCGCTACCTCGACGTCGCCCACGCCTGGCGCGACCACTACTGCTACGCGATGACGAGCGAAGAGGCGTCCCCGGAAGGCCTAGTGCGCCGATTGGTCGCGCGGGGCAACGCCCAAATCCCCTGAGCACAGCGTCCAACTGCCGTAAAGGGCTCACCCGAAAGTGGGTGATAAAGCACACCTTCGTACGTACGGCACCCGGCGAGCCTCCGACACAGGTGTGACTGTTGTGACTAGCGTGGCGAACGCACGACGCGTTCCGCTTGCTGGCAGGGGGAGGTGACGGGGATGCCCAGTTCGTTGATCATCGTCGGGCTCGTAGTTGCCTGGCTGGTCGTCCTCGTTCCGATGGTGGCCCGCAAGCGCACGGAAGTTGCTCGCACCGCGGACTCGGACGCCCGGAACACGCGAGCGGTGAGCACGCGCGGCAGCATGGAAGAGGAGCACGCCATGCCTGACGCCGACGACGACGAACTCATCGACGAGTTCGAAGCCGAATTCGACGACGACTACGACGAGTACCTCGACGACGACGTCGTGCACCGCCCGTACCGGCCCGGCCGAGGCGGCTTCGACGCCGAGACCGCGCGCATCGTGGCCCAGGCCCGCTACGCGTTCCGCCGGCGGGTCGTCGCGTTCATGCTGATCGCCTCCGTGGTGACCGGCCTGCTCGCGGGCATCCTCTACCCGGTCGTCTGGTGGGGTCACGCGGCGGTCGACCTGGCCCTCGTCGGCTACCTCGTCTACCTGCGCCGCCAGGTCCGCATCGAAGAGGACATCCGCGCCCGCCGCCAAGCCCGCCTCGCCCAAGCCCGTCGCCGCGTCAAGGCCCAGGCCCCGCACGCCCGGCCCCAGGCCGAGCAGCCGCGCGCCACCGAACAGCAGGCGGCCCCCGAACCCGAGGAGCACGAGGAGACCGGACTGGCCCCGCAACCCCGGTTCCAGCACCGCACCCGACCCGGCACCATCGTGGTCGAAGCCGACGACGAGGACCCGGTGTTCGTGGAGCTCGAAGGCCCGCAGTACCTGCGGTATCGGCGGGCCGCGGGCGAATAGAGGGGGGTGGCGAAACCACCCCCGCGCTACTGATATGCTTCTCTGGCACGACAACGAGGGGCTGTAGCGCAGTTGGTAGCGCGTCTCGTTCGCATCGAGAAGGTCCGGGGTTCGATTCCCCGCAGCTCCACGCAACTTGGAGGCGAGTGCTCGCGAAGAGCGCTCGCCTCCTTTGCGTTTTGCGTGCTTTCCACGGCCCTAGCTGGGCTTCGCCTCGGATCCCGGTCGGTTGCGGTGGTTCGCCAGGTGCGGGTG